>JABUBM010000018.1_pt1 | contig 39800 bp, 28 predicted proteins | sample 7240321 | NCBI WGS metagenome assembly JABUBM01 (sample SAMN07256344, study PRJNA390944) | subsurface metagenome | isolation source: Methane hydrate marine sediment | place: Pacific Ocean: Eastern North Pacific, ODP site 1244 | collected 2002
CTAGCAGAAAACAGCAAGATAAAAATCGTAAACATTAAGAGACTAATTTTCAATTTCATTTCTTTCCCTCCTCTTTAAGTTTTATACTATTTAACAGAATGGGGAGTAAAGTCAAAGTATAAATTACGCTTAATAACATCACACTCCCAATAAGTTTTCCAAATACAGCCATCATTTGAATTTCTGAAAAGCCGAGTACGAAGACACCGGCGGCTACTGAAACAGAATTAAAGACAATTGCCCGTCCTGTCCCGGTTAAAGTAGTTTTCATCGCTTCAATTTTTGATTTTCTTTTTAGTTCGTTTTTATAGCGAGAAATATAGTGGATGGTATAATCAATTCCTGCTCCTATAGCAATACTGGCAACCATTATGGTCCCTATATTTAAATCGATACTTAGAAGACCCAGAGTAATAGGTATCATAGCAAATAATCCTAATATAAGAGAGCCGAATTGAAGCATAAGCATGATAGATACTGCAATAAATGCTGCAATTATACTCTTTGCCTGTCCCCTAAATAGACTGGTATTTATCTTATCGCTGATTACCGGGATTCCGGTGAGGGTAAATGAAACCTTGATATCTCCATTATCATCTGATACATAAATCTCTTCATCCATCAGATACCATAAAATATCCTTTTCTTCGTCGGTCAAACTTTTTCCTATCAGTCTTTCTGTTTCAGACTGAGCAAACCTTACTTTTTCGCGGTCCTGAACAATTTTTTTAGATATTTCTAACCCATCCAGAAGATAGATTGCATCATCTTCTGGCAATCTTAAATTTTCCATTAATTCCTTTAATAAACCATCCTGAGATTTCTTTTCTTTTATATAATTAGTAAGTATGGGGAATAAATCTGTATTTGCTATGCCTAAATCTTCAATTTCCAAAGAAGATACTTTTAAAATTTCCTCAACAAACTCTTTAGTATCCTTTTCAAATTCAGAGTTAGGAATCTCCGCAATTTTTACGAGCTCTTCTTTTAATCTTTCTGGATTTTCAATTTCAATATTTTTTGCCATAAGAGAAGATATAATTTCTTCAGCTAATTTTTGGTAATATTCAGATTGTTCGTCTTCCTCTATTTCGGAGAGCTCGATGGTTCTAACTTTTTTTGGAATTTTTTCTATAAATTTGTACATCTCGGTTATTGCGTAATCAAGGGAGGAAGAAGTCATCTCCTTTGTGCTTATCTGTAATAAAGTGTCTTCGTTATTGTCACCGATCATTGTGGAAATATATTCATTGTCTCCGGCAAAGAACCATAAATTATCAATCTTCTGCTCGCTTGCAGGAATTATATTTTTATTTTCCATAGCATCATTAAGCTGAGTTAAAAAATCTGTGATTGACGAAGGTTCGCCGAAGGTATCGAACTGCCTTGAATAATCCCCGATTTTTTTCATTTGTCTTAATACATATGGATTTTTTACATTATTTGATTCAGTATAGACATAAAGGAAATCTGTGCCGCCAAATTTATCGTTAAAATAATTCATAATTTTTACTATATTACTTCCCGCTCCCATTCTTGCTTCAATTGATGATTCAGTCTTGACTCTTGTGCTGAAGGCTACAGAAATTATTATAATTATTAATATTGCGATTAACACTATTTTCTTTTCTTTTAATATCAATTGGCTAAGCAGTTTTAAAAGTCTGGTTACCACATCATTAGATTCTTGTGAAAATTTCTTGTGGATTTTAGGTGGTGGAAAGATAGTAAAAAATGAACCCAATAAAAAAGTTGCCAGCACAAAGGCAAAGAATATTCCTATGGTGGAAAAGAATCCGAATTCAGTCATAGGTCTGACGATTGCAGCGGTAAGGGATAGAAATCCCGCCATAGTAGTAAGTGCACTCATGAGTATGGGGACAAATATATCCCGAATAGTCATATTGACTGCCTTGACAGGGTTAAAATTATGTCTTTCTTCGTAATATCTGCTAATAAAATGGATGCCATAAGCTGTTGCTAAAGATATCATCAATACTGGTATGGCAGAAATCATCATAGTAGCACTTCTACCGATGGAAGCAACAAATCCCATAACCCAAACGGAAGATAATAAAGCAACTGCAAGTGGTAAAAATACGCCGCGAACACTTCTAAAACAAAAGAAAAGGATTAATAGTACAATTATTGCAGCAATAATACCCAATCTTATTGTTTTCCATGAACCTTCCGACATTTCTGCCATTATGAAAGGCATTCCAAAATAATGAACCTGCAGGGTTTGACCTTTTATAGGCTCTATTATATTCTCCAGCCCTACCTTAAGGTCTTCATCTTCTATGTCTTTCACCGATTCAACCATCAATAAAGCCACATTTCCATCTTCTGAGATAAATTTCCCTTTTACCAGTTTATCATTCAAGAGAGAAATCTTAAGCTCCTTAGCTTCTTCATCATTTTCCGGGAATAATGTAAACAGGTCCTCATATTCAAGGGAAATCATTGATACATTCATCTGAGAACCACCAAATTTTTCGACTACCTCACTATAAAACTTTATATCCGGGTCGTCTTCAGAAATATATTTAGTGATATCATCTTCAATTTTAAGATTTTTTGCTTGAATTGCGGCGAAAATAGTAATCAGAATTATTACAATAAATATGGGCCAGGCATACTTAGTAACGAAGTTGGCGAGTTTTTGCATCATTTAGTTCGTACTCCTCTCGAAATTATTAATCGTTTTATATTATAACTGACTGGTCAGTCGAAAGTCAAGAGAAATAATAATATAAATAAAAAAATATTTTATATCTATCATTTTTATTTGAACGTTTATTAAAAATCTTATATAATAAATTTATTAAATAAAAAAGAAGGAGGAAGAATTATGAAGAACAAGAAAGTTTTAAAATTTCTAAATTACTTGATTTTGACTACTTTATTTATTTTAGTGCTAACTTTTTCATCACTTGCGGAAACTGCTCCTAATGGAATTATAGGATTTTTAACTGATTGGGGAGAAACAGATTACTTTGTCGGTGCCTGTAAAGGGGTAATGCTCACCGTAGAACCTGATTTAAAATTGGTAGATATTTCTCATGGAGTAACACCTTTTAATATTCAAGAGGGGGCAAATACCCTTCTCTATACTGCTCGAGAGTTTCCCGCAGGTACTGTATTTCTGGCAATTGTAGATCCGGGAGTGGGCACAGAAAGAAAGCCTCTTTTAGTTGTGACCCAAGATGATAAATATTTTATTGCGCCGGATAATGGAATATTAACCCTGGTAATAAATGAGATGGGAATAAAAAAGGTTTATGAAATTAAGAATAATGAGTATTTCAGACCCGGAAAAATTTCTAAAGACTTTCACGGAAGAGATATCTTTTCTCCTGTGGCTGCTCATATAGCTTCAGGGGATTCAGTTTCCGAAGTAGGTCCGGAGCTTAATCCGAAAGATCTGGTAATGTTACCCATTAAGAAATCTAAGGTTGAAAATAAGACCGCAATCGGTTATGTGGTTTATATTAATCAATATGGGAATATAATAGTGAATATTACTCAGGATGACTTTGATGCACTGGGTATCAAACTTGGAGATGATGTCAATGTAAAAATAGGTGATAAGACTCAAAAAATTAAAGTCGGAACAACTTATGGAGATGTCCCCGAAGGGGATTGGGTATGCTTTATTGCCTGTAACGATGTTCTCGAAATTGCCATAAATTGGGGGAATGCCAATGAATTCTTCCAAACCGAACTAAATAGTATTGTAGAACTTAAAAAATAAATTCACAAATAGAAATTAGTTTTTAATATTGGGCAGGAATATTAATTATTTTCGGGTAATTATTTTTCTGCCCATTTTTGTTATTACGGAGTAGGGGTCGGATTTATCCGACCCGGGTTTTTTAATAGACAGGCGAGACGCCTGTCCTACGATTAGCGGGTTCGATGAATCGAACCCCTACACTTAACACATTACTTATTACTTTATTTCTCCGCGCGATACTCGATACGCGATACGCAATACGAGTAAAAACTTGACAAGAAGGGATATTAAAATTTATAATTAAAACAACAAAAAAATATATAGTCAAATGTTTAGGGGCTAGTAGGTAGACAGCCATTCCCAGAGAGCTGATGGCTGGTGTGAATCAGTATTGGCTTTATCGAATTCCACCCTTTTTAATATTTCCGGTGAAATCAAAATATCCGGAAACACATCTTAAGATGTGTTAAACAATCAGCCAATGAAGGATAGGATATTTTCCTATTGAATCAGGGTGGCACCACGTGATTAAACTCTCGTCCCTAGTAGTATATATTACTAAGCGATGAGAGTTTTTTGTTTAACTTAAAATTTAAAAAGGTAATGAAAATCCATGAAAGAATTTGAAATTCTCGAACATACCGCCGATATCGGAATAGCGGCTTATGGTAAAACCAAAAAAGAAGTTTTTATCAATGCTGCCAAAGGCATGTTTGAAATTATCGCCGGAGAAAGCAGAAACCTTAAAGAAAATTTTTATGATAAAATAAAGCTGGAAGCTGACAATCCGGAAGGCCTATTCTTCGCTTGGCTTAATGAACTTTTATATATCAGTGAAACGAAATTAGTTATTTTAAGCAAATTTAAAATAAAGGAATTATCTGATTTTCAGATTGAGGCAGAAGTTGAAGGGATGAAAATAAACCCACCTTCTATTAAAATAGAAAAAGAGATAAAAGCCGTAACTTACCATCGGTTAGAAATTAAAAAAGATAAGGAAAGCGGCCTCTGGAGGGCTCAAATAATTTTCGATATTTAAATACATGTAAAAAGTAACGAGTAACGAGTAATATATAATAGGTAAAAAATGGGAATTAAATAAAACAGGACGCAGGAGTCAAATGTAGGGGTTCGATTCATCGAACCCGCTAATGAAAAATATCAATACAACCCGGGTCGGATAAATCCGACCCCTACATTCTTACAAAAGTAGGAATTTATAAAAAACAGAACCTTATTATTATTTATCTATAATCTATTTTATTATAAGTATATATCTTATATCTGTATAATCATCTTTAATCTGAGTAATCATACGCATGAGAGGAGGAGAAGAAAATGAAACAATCCTGGGAAGGGCCTTTAAATAAAATAGATGAGTATCGCTGGGAGATTCCCAAGACCTATAACTCCGGGATGAGAGTCCCTGGCCTGATTTATGCCTCTTCAAATTTATTGGAAAAAATACGCCAGGACCAGGCTATGGAACAGGTAGCTAATGTGGCTTTCTTGCCTGGAATTGTAGGTCATTCATTGGCTATGCCGGATATCCACTGGGGGTATGGTTTTTGTTTAACGAAAGATACTAAAGTGTTGTCTAATTTTGGCTTTTATAAAGTGATCGAAGATTTTGAAAAAGATTGGCAAGATCAAAGGCTTAAATGCATAGATTTAAATTCTCAACAGCCAGCAAATACTCCTATTAAAAGATTTATAAAATTAAAATCGGATGAAGTTTTCAAAATAACTACTAAAGATGGATATAAGATTAAAGCAACTTTAGACCATCCTTTGCTTACACCCTTTGGAATGAAGCCGGTAAAGGATATAGCTCTTGGTGAAAAAGTAGCAATTTTCCCTTTCGAAGGAGTTCCATACAGGAGACCTTCTCCTGAGATAATTATTTCAGAAGAAGATATCAAAAAAATTTTATTAAAGTTAGGAAGAAAGCAAGGAACATTTAAATTTAAAATAATTCTTCAAAAATTAAAAAAGCGTAATCTATTACCTCTGGCTTATAACCACTCAAAACTACCTTATATTTTAAAAATAATGGGATTTGTTTTTGGAGATGGTTCTATGAATTTCATTGGGAAAAGGGGTGATGGAGTTCTACATTTTTCAGGAAAACCTCAGGATTTAGAAGAAGTAAGAAATGATTTAAAAGACATCGCTTATACGCCAAGTCCTTTACATTATGAAAAAAGAAAAGACTCTCGAGGTAGCAATAAATATTATAACTGCTGTTCGTTTACAGTTAATGCTTCCAGTTTAGTAGTGCTTTTGGAAGCCCTGGGGGTTCCTAGAGGAAGCAAAGTAAGTCAGGCTTATAGGGTTCCTAAATGGATATTTAAGGCGCCTCTATGGCAGAAACGCTTATTTCTTGCTTCACTTTTCGGATGTGAATTAAGAACTCCTTACAGAAGATTAGATAGAAGAGGATATTTTAATGCCCCTGCTTTCCCTATGGCCAAGAGAGAAGAATTAATAGAAAATGGGAAGGATTTTTTAAAAGATATAGAGAAATTCTTAAAGGACTTTGGTACAAAATGCCTTTATATTGATAAAAGAAAAAAACATATTAACAAGAAAGGTGACATTTCTTGGTTGTTAGAGTTAATAATTTCACCAAAGCCGGAAAATCTTCTCAATCTTTGGGGTAAAGTCGGTTTTGAATATAATTTCAAACGAGCATATATTGCAAATGTGGCCGTTCAATATCTTAAATTAAAACAAAAAATTTTGGAAGAGAAGGAAATAGTAATAAAAGAAAAAGTACCACGATTATTAAAAACTGGATTAAGTTATCAAAAAATCGCTAATAAATTGGCGAGCGACTCCTTGACTAAAAGATTTATTTTAGATACCTGTTGGAAACTTAATAAAGGAAAAAAGATAATTCCTCGAGTCCCTGCAAATTTCCCTTTATTTGATGATTTTCTCAAAGGTGTAACTTTAGGGCTTGAAAAAAGTGGAATGGTTTGGAATGAAGTTAAAAAAATAAAAAAGATTGATTATAAAGGCTTTGTATATGATTTTACAGTCGCGCACCCTGAACATAATTTTATTGCTGAAAATTTTGTTGTTTCGAATTGCATTGGCGGGGTAGCTGCTACCTCCTTAGATAACGGAGTTATCTCTCCCGGAGGAGTGGGCTTCGATATAAACTGCGGAATCAGATTAATAAGGACTAATTTGACACAAAAAGAAGTAATGCCGAAAATTGAATTATTAGTAAATGAATTATTCAGGGCTATTCCTTCCGGTGTGGGTTCGAAAGGAAAGATAAAAATAAGTTATAATGAAATAAGAAATGTTTTAAGAAGAGGTTCTAAATGGGCTGTGGAGAGAGGTTTTGGTTGGGAAGAAGATACTTTGTTTACCGAAGAAGAAGGGTGCATGAAAGATGCCAACCCTGATCTGGTCAGCCAGCATGCCATGGAAAGAGGAAAACCTCAATTGGGCACTCTTGGTTCAGGAAATCATTTCTTAGAGATTCAGGTAATCGACAAGGTTTATGACCCTGAAGTTGCCCGGGAATTGGGATTGGAAGAAGGTCAAATTACCGTAATGATTCATTGTGGTTCCCGGGGATTGGGACATCAGGTATGTACCGATTATTTAGTGACCATGCAAAAGGCTGTACAGAAATACGGGATTCAACTTCCCGACCGACAATTGGCCTGTGCTCCTCTGTCTTCACCGGAAGGGAAAAATTATTATGCAGCTATGGCCTGTGCGGCAAATTATGCCTGGGCAAACCGCCAATGTATAATGCACTGGACTCGGGAAGTGTTTGCTAAGGTTTTTCGAAGCACTCCGGAAGAATTAGGATTAAAACTAATCTATGATGTTGCCCATAACATTGCCAAAATAGAAGAACATAGCTTGGGAGGGAGGAAGGTAAAATTATGTGTCCATAGAAAAGGGGCTACCCGGGCCTTCCCCCCATTTCACCCCGATATTCCGGAGAAATATAAGAAGATAGGGCAGCCGGTTTTAATTCCGGGAGATATGGGACGTTGTTCTTATTGTTTAGTGGGAACTGAAAAGGCGATGGAAGAGACTTTTGGTTCAACCTGTCATGGAGCGGGAAGGGTGATGAGCAGAACCTTAGCAAAAAAACAGGCCAGAGGTAGAGATATTCAACGGGAGTTAAGAGAAAGGGGAATAATTGTAAAAGCGGAAAGCCGGGGGACCCTGGCTGAAGAGATGTCCGAGTCCTATAAAGATGTAAGTGAAGTAGTTGAAGTAATGCATCAGACCGGTATATCCAGAAAAGTGGTGCGGATGCGACCATTGGGAGTTATAAAGGGATAAATTAGTCGTTAGTGAATAGTGAATAGTATATAGTGAAGAAGCCAGGAGCCAGAATACAGAAGCCAAAAGAAGATTAAATATCATGTAGAGTATAGCAGGCAGCGTATATGAGGTAGGGGTTCGATTTATCGAACCCGAAAGGGAATAGTTATTAATGAGGCGGATGAATCTGCTCACTACACAAAAAACAATACATTATCCGAAAAGGTTTTGAATTTTAAATTATGGTTTTTCGCTTTTCGCTTTACGTTTTTAGCTTTAGTACTATAGGCTAAACATTACCCGCTATACGCTATTATATTGCAATACGAAAAAAAGGGAGAAAAAAACAATGTTAGATATAAAACTTATACGTTCTAATCCGGAGAAAGTAAAAGAGGCCTTAGAGAAAAGAAAAGAGAAAATTAATCTTGATGAGATATTAAAACTTGACCAAAAGAGAAGAGGATTATTGTTAGAAGCAGGTGCCTTAAAAGAAAAAAGGAATACAGTGAGTGAAGAAATTGGAAAATTAAAAAGAGAAAAGAAAGATGCCCAGGAAAAGATTTTAGCTATGAAAGAAGTATCAACGAAGATTAAAGAATTAGATATTCAAATTAAAGAAATTGAAGAAGAAACAGCTAATATTTTACTAGAAATTCCTAATATTCCCCACGAAAGCGTGCCAGTTGGGGAGGACGAAAAGGATAATATAGAAATAAGAAGATGGGGAGAGCCCCACAAATTCGATTTTACTCCCTTGCCTCATTGGGATATCGGGGAAGCCCTAGATATACTCGATTTTGAGCGAGGAGCGAAAGTAGCCTCTGCTCGATTCACAGTCTTAAAAGGGATGGGCGCCAAGTTGGAAAGAGCTTTAATTAATTTTATGCTCGACCTCCATACTAATGAACATAGATATAAAGAAATATTCCCTCCTTTTTTAGTAAATTCTGAGACAATGACCGGTACCGGGCAGCTACCCAAATTTGAAAGTGATTTATTTAAATGTGAAAATGGTCTTTATCTGGTGCCTACTGCCGAAGTACCTTTAACTAATCTTCATCGACAGGAGATTTTAAACGAAGATGATTTACCTCTTTATTATACTGCTTATACCGCATGTTTTCGTAAAGAGGCTGGTTCTTATGGAAAAGACGTGCGGGGTCTAATAAGACAGCATCAATTTAACAAAGTGGAATTAGTAAAAATTTGCAGACCGGAAGATTCTTATCAGGAACTGGAAACTTTAACCAAAAACGCCGAGGAAGTTTTAAAAAGATTAGAAATACCCTATCGGGTAATTGTTCTTTGCACCGGGGATATGGGATTTTCAGCAGCCAAGACCTACGATTTAGAAGTATGGCTGCCGGCTCAGAAGAAATATAGAGAGATATCATCCTGCAGTAATTGTGAAGATTTTCAAGCCAGAAGAGCAATGATAAGATATCGTTCAAAAGAAAAAGAGAAAGTGAATTTTGTCCACACCTTAAATGGTTCTGGTTTAGCAATTGGTAGAACCATGGTTGCCATATTAGAAAATTTTCAGCAGAAGGACGGAAGTGTAGTTATTCCCGATGTTCTTCGCCCATATATGGGAGGGCTTGAAAAGATAACCCGATGAACCAATTGACCAATTAAATTAGTCGCTAGTAAATAAGTGGTATGGGCAGACCTTGTGTCTGCCCGTAGGACTGATAGTTTTTGGTGAATGTAGAGCGGCACGGCGTGCCGTGTCGAAGAAAAATTATAAAATCTTCCTTGACCAACAAGATAGAGAGATGTTATTCTTTACAGGTAAAAAATAGATAAACAGTGGAGGGGTGGCAGAGCGGCCGAATGCACCGGTCTTGAAAACCGGCGATACGAAAGTATCCGTGGGTTCAAATCCCACCCCCTCCGCCAGATATTAATCACCGTAATAGCACGACATACAGTGCTGTAAAATTTATAAAAAATATTTGACATTAATTTAAAATGTGATATAATTTTCTCGTTTAAAAGCTATTAAGCAACAAAACAGATAGCTTTTTCATTTTAATACCTCCTAAAAGACTCGCCCTGTAAATAGCAGCAAGGCGAGTCTTTTTATTTAAAAGGAAAATAGAGGAACAGGAAAACTGATTTTTAGCTAAGTAAGGGAGATAAATATATATAGAATTAGAGGATTATCAGTTTTTATAGAGAAAAATGTGAAGGCGCTAAAACGCGGAAAATATAAGGGTTTCTGCGTTTTTTTTGTTATATGGGATGTTGGTAGTGCATTTAAAATAAGTAGAAAATGAGGCAAAAAAGGGCTAAAAACTCTATTTTAAGCAGGCTGAAAGCCTTGTAAAATAGGGGTTTCAGAGAAATATGGTTATAGCGGCGTTTTTTGAGGTGGGTTAAGGTGATTGTTCATATTTTTAAAATAGACGCTTAAAATAGCTTAAAATAGCTTATTTTGAATGTGGGCGGAAAGTCCTATTTTACAAGGGTTTGAGTGGAATAAATAGCAACAGGTTCCCTTGACAATTGTCCCGGACTAACTAAATACTCAATCTAGAAATTACAACCGAAAACTTTTCTTCCAAAAAAGCAGGACTTTTGACAACTAATGCAGTATATAAATAACAGATTGTTTCTATACAAAATCACAATTTTCTTAAATAAATTAAAAAAATCAAACTTTTTTCAATTTTTTTCAAATTATTTTCATAATTATTGCCATACTGTAGTCACAGCACTGTGATATAATTATAAAAATACTCCTTTATATTTCCTCTCCCTTGAGGGAGAGGGTTAGGGTGAGGGGGAAACATTGTCTGTCATTGCGAGCTTTCGAAGAAAGCGCGGCAATCTCATTCCCCTTTCTGTCATTCCCTCGGAAGAGGGAATCTATTATTTAATTAGGTGATAATAAATATGAATAAAGACGAACTACAATTAATAATTGAAGAAGGCGAAGGTTATAGAATTGAATTCAAAGAATCTATGACCAGTATAGATAAGGAACTCGTTGCTTTTGCCAATTCCTCAGGAGGCAGAATATTTCTTGGAATAACTGACGACAAGGAGACAAAAGACGTAAAGATAACTAACAAACTTAAATCTCAAGTTCAGGATATCGCCAACAACTGCCAGCCCCTCATTAAAATTATACTAGAAGAATATGAAAATATTCTTATTATTAATATAAGAGAAGGTGAAGACAAACCCTACAGATGTTCTTCTGGTTTTTATCTTAGAGTAGGTCCGAATTCCCAAAAGCTTAGCCGAAACGAGATTATTGAATTCTGTAAAGCAGAAGGCAAAATCCGCTTTGATGAGCTTATAAATTCAAGATTTGATTATAATACCCACTTTGACCCTAAAAAACTTGAACACTTCTTAAGACTCGCCGGTATCTCAAAAGTCCTGGATGCTCCCACCGTATTAACTAACCTGGGGGTAGCTGAAAGACAGGAAGGTAAAGTTATCTTTAACAATACCGGTATTCTCTTCTTTTCCAAGAACTTGCAGGATATCTATTTTCATACTGCCATAACCTGTGCCCTCTACAAAGGAATAGAAAAAATTGATGTATTAGACAGGCGTGATTTTAATGAAGATTTAATTTCCAATATAGATAGAGCAATGAATTTTCTTAAACAATATATTCCTCTAAGATATGAAATGACCGGTGAACCGAGAAGAAAAGAAATACCCGAGATTCCTTATGAAGCCCTGCGGGAGGCAATTATAAATGCCACCGCTCATCGAGATTATTTTGAAAAAGGCACCAATATAATGGTTGAGATGTTTGATGACAGGATTGAAATCACTAATTTCGGTGGACTGGTAAAAGGATTAAAACCGGAAGACTTTGGCAAAAAGAGTGTCTTAAGGAATCCAAATATTGCTAATTTACTACATCGAGCAGGATATATCGAAAAGATGGGGACCGGTATTAATAAGATGAAGAACCTCATCTCTAAAGCTGGGTTGCCACCGATTAAATTTGAATTTAATAATTTTTTCACAGCAACTTTCAGAAGGCCAAAAACTGCGGAGAAAACTAGGGAGAAAACTAGGGTAAAAACTAGGGAGAAAACTATAGACTTAATAAAAAATAATCCTAAAATAACATCAGCTGAATTGGCAGAAATACTTGAAATTACTGTGAAGGGTGTTGAATGGAATATAAAGAAGTTAAAAGAGGAAGGAATCATTAAAAGAATCGGTCCCGCAAAGGGCGGTTATTGGAAGATTGTTGAGAAATAAGAGAAAAAATATAAATAGAGGATACAAATAAGAAACGAAAAGAGATTTTAGAGGTACCATAAGGCAGAGTGAGGGTGAAACATTTTCTGTCATTCCCGCTTTCTCATATGTCATTCCCGCGAAAGCGGGAATCTATAATTACAAATAACATATTTCTGCAAAAAAGAAGGATTTTATAAACCTTTTGTCGTATTAATATTAAGTTATAGAAAAATTAAAAAAGATTAATTTTTTTAACCGTCCCCTGACACAATAAAGTATGGGGGCAAAGATGAAATTGATGCAGAGACATTATCATTCTCTCTAAATGGTGTGGTAAAAACAATTAAATTGAAAGGAAATGGGGTCTGCCTGTAAAGATTTGCCCCCGGTACTTTACATAAACTATGCAAAATATTTTTGATAATTATATCCAATCGATTTCTTCTAAATTTTCTCATGCAGAAACAAGTGAAATGGGTTACCGTGCCGATTTTGAAATTTTACTAAAAGGTATTTTTGAATCAATCAATGTCAAACGCGTAGATCATGACCCCAAGGCCAAACAGGGAAACAAACCGGATTTTATTGTAATAAACAAAGATGTGCCCATTTTGTATATAGAAGCAAAAGACATTGGAATATCTCTAGATAAAGTTGAAAAATCAAAGCAAATGGCACGATATTTTGGTTATACAAATTTAGTTCTTACAGACTATCTAGAATTTCGATTTTACAGAAATGGCCTTCTGTATGAGGAACCAATTAAAATAGCAAGTTATGATTTAAAAAATCGAATCATTACTCCACTTTCGCAAAATTATGAGCATGCAGCAAAAACACTGCTCGATTTTACCCAGTCACAAAAGGAACCAATAAAGTCAGGTAAACATCTCTCCAAGATTATGGGAGGAAAAGCGCAAAGAATCAGAGACAACATAAGACATTTTCTGCTCTCTGATTTAGCACAAAATATAGAGCTTGTTCGTGTTTACGAGGCGATTAAGAAAATGCTCGTGCACGATCTTACGATAGATACTTTTTCGGACATGTACGCACAGACATTGGTTTATGGATTATTTGTTGCCCGATACTACGATGATTCGCCAGATACATTTAGTCGTCAAGAATCCCGCGATCTTGTGCCCGCATCTAACCCTTTTCTTCAACACTTCTTTGATCACATTGCCGGCCCTAATTTTGATAAACGCTTAAGCTATATTGTTGACGAGCTTTGCGTAGTTTTCCAGCATGCCGATACCAAAAAACTTATTGAAGAATATATGGGCAATACCGATCCGGTAATCCATTTTTATGAGGATTTTTTAAAGGAATATGACCCTGCCTTACGCAAAAAAATGGGTGCATACTACACGCCACTTCCCGTTGTAAGATTTATAGTTCGCTCCGTTGATTATATCTTACAAAAAGAATTCAACCTTCCAAACGGACTTGCGGATACTTCCAAGCTGCCCAATAATAAGCATCGTGTTCAAATTTTAGATCCTGCTGTTGGAACAGGAACATTTATCAGCGCCACCATCCGTACCATATACGAACGCCTTAAAAAGCAGGGGCAAGAAGGCCGGTGGCCATCCTATGTACACAATGATCTTTTACCGCGCTTGCACGGTTTCGAGCTAATGATGGCACCATATACTATCGCACATCTCAAGTTGAGCTTGGCTTTCAAAAAAACCGGATTTTGGAAATTTCATAGACGATTAGGCATTTACCTCACAAACTCTCTTGAACAGAGCGAAGCGCAACAAAATCTTTTGTCATTTTGGCTTTGCCGAAAGTATTGCAGAGGAAGCCAGGGAAGCTGATAAAATCAAAAGCGAAACACCTATTATGGTGGTTATAGGAAATCCGCCGTATAGCATCAGCTCACAAAATAAAAGTAAGTGGATTCTACAACTAATAAAGGACTATAAAACAGGATTAGGTGAGCGAAAAATTAATATTGACGACGACTACATAAAATTTATTCGGTTTGCCGAACATTTTATTGAAAAAAATAAAAGCGGCATCGTGGCAATGATCACCAATAATTCATTTATTGACGGTATTACTCATCGGCAAATGCGAAAGCACCTGCTTGAAACATTTGACGAGATTTATATTCTTGATCTTCATGGCAATTCTAAGAAAAAAGAAAAAGCACCGGACGGTGGCAAAGATGAAAATGTTTTTGCCATTCAGCAAGGTGTATCAATAAATATTTTTGTGCGTAAGGCGGGCGAGAAGAAAGGTCTTGGCATGGTTCAGCACGCTGAAATATATGGCAAAAGAGATAGCAAATTTAAGACACTCGATGAAGAGGATTTACAAAAAATTGAATGGAAAAAGCTCGATTATTCCGAGCCTTATTATTTCTTTGTACCAAAAGATTTTGGAGCAAATCAGGAGTACGAAAAAGGATTTAAGCTTAGTGAGCTGTTCATAGTAAATAGTAACGGCATAGAAACACAAAATGATCGGGTAAATATTTTTTTTGATGAGAAAGAGGCAAATTTACTTTTAAGAAATTTTACAGATTTTCTTGAGACAGAATTAGTAACAATGTATTTCCTGAAAGATGGACGAGACTGGAAGGTAAAAACAGCAAAAACCGATTTAATAAATAATCCAGTTTTAATTAATCAACTACAATATCGTCCATTTGACTTAAGATTTGTAAACTATACTGGAGTGACAAAAGGAATTATGTCTTATCCGCGCTTTGAGGTAATGAAAAACTTTGTTAATAAAAATATAGGTCTAATTTTTAAGCGTGGATTTCCGGAAGAAAATTCTGTACCAGTTTTCGTCAGTGCGAATATAATTGATAGACGCAGTTGGACACGATCAGGTATGCAGGGCGCTGAAACTATTGCGCCCCTTTATCTCTACGCCGAGGATGGATCAAAAACGCTAAATCTCAAAGAGGCAATTGTTGATGAGATAGAAAAAATTGTCAGCAAAGTTTCTCCTGAAGATATTTTTGATTATATTTACGCTGTTCTACACTCGCCAAGTTATCGCAAGAAATACAAAGAATTTTTGAAGATTGATTTTCCGCGCGTGCCGTATCCGAAAGATACAAAAACTTTCAAAAAACTGGTCGCGTTTGGAGCGGAATTGCGCTCTTTACATCTCCTCGAATCGCCAAAGGTAAATCAATTCATAACAACTTATCCCATCGCTGGTTCTGATACTGTTGAAAAATTAGCTTATAAAAACGGAAAAGTATTTATCAACACCGAGCAATACTTCGGCAATGTTCCCGAAGTAGCATGGAATTTTTATATCGGTGGTTATCAACCAGTACAGAAGTGGCTAAAAGACCGCAAGGGGCGTGCTTTGACGAATACGGATATAGAACACTATCAGAAAATGATTGTAACGCTGGCGGAAACCAATAGAATTATGAAAGAAATAGATAGTAATATTTAATTATGAGAAAGCATTTAGATATAAATAAGCCATCACAAACCGAAGTTGAAAAATATCTCAAACTCTGGGATTCTCTTAAAAATTACACCTTATAAGAAAGTAATTTGTGAAAATTATTTACAAAAACGTACTCACTCAATAACGATTTTAAATAAATAGACACATCTCATTTTTTATAACTTTTTTCTTTAATAAAAGTTTTGGTTCTTTATTTTTGGCAAAAAGAAGGATTTTTAAAAGTTATGTAGAATATTATATATAATACGTGAAACATTTCACTTAAATATTTTTTTATATTTCTATAATTTTAAATAAATTAAATATCGTAACTTGTATGAAGGTAATGGGGGAGACCTTTTCTTTCCATCATAAAAGAAAAGGAGCCGAAGAGGTAAGATACCAAAAGTATTGAAACTTTCAGGCAAAAGGACCGTTACTGGACAGAACTCTGAGAGCTTTATACTAAAAAGCACCGAAGGGGCAATTCCTAAGCTTTAGGAAAACCCATACAAAGCTTACTAAAAGAATTATCTCCTAATTTCTTAGGAAGAATCTTTCAGGTAAAAGGACAGAGTAGGAGAGTAATATCAATATTTTTTTTGCTTTATTTGTTTCAATTTAAAAAATATATTTTCTTTATTATGGGGAAATTTTTATGGAATTTTCAGAATTTGCACTTAGGGTTATATTGCTTTTTTTACCCGGAATTGTTTCTTTGTTAATAATAGACAATTTAACCAATCATAAGGAGTACAAACTTTATGAGAAAGCAATCTACTCATTAATCTATAGTTTTTTCTGCTATTATTTATTTTATTTACTACTAATAATTTATGGGTTTTGGTTCAAGGTTAAAATTCATTTTTCATTTTTTGATGCACTTATTAATAAAGAAAGCGTTTTAGATTTTAATGAAATAGGATACACAACTATAATATCCATTTTTGTTGGATTTATTTTTTCTGCTTTTATTAATTACAAAGTTGTAAATAAAATTGCGAGAAAGTTTAAAATTACCAAAAAATATGCTGAAGTTAATGTATGGAGCTATCTGATGAATTCTGAAAAAATGGAATGGGTAGTAATCAGAGATATAAAAAATGACTTGATGTACGAAGGTTGGATAGAAGCGTTTTCAGACAGCACCGAAAAAGATGAGATATTTTTACGTGATGTTAAAGTGTTTAAAAATTCAACTAGTGAGGAATTATATGATATTCTAGGATTATATCTACCATCAAAAAGAGTAAATTTGATCGTTGAATTTCCTACTTTGGAATTTACTGAATTGATAAATAGATCAGAAAAAAAGGAGTAAAGATATTTGACTGATAAAACAAAGAAAATAAAAGAGTTACCAATGAAAAAGGGGGGGGTAAATCCGAAACCTACCACCCCTCGACCAGAAAAACCACCAAAACCACAACCAAAAAAATAATTAAAGCATAAACATATCCGATGTGCGTAATATAAGAATTATAAAATAAGATTTTATATGTACCGGAAATATCAATTTATTTATTTACTTTTACTTCATTGTTTTTCTATGATATACCTCTAAAAAAAGTTCTAAAAGTGATTGATTTAGAATAAATAGGGAAGGTATACTAGGTCAATAATTCTGCAACTTTTAGCGAATACCCATAAAATCTGTGGAGTTTCTTAACCAGATGGTTGAGGCTTTAGGTATTACTATAGATAGACGTCCTAAAGGACGACCTCGTAAAATAGAAAGCTAAACCATAGAAAAAATAGGAATGACCATATTAAAATTAATAGAAAATGGGGATAAATTATGAGTACGATTAATCTTTCTGTCAAATACAGGCCTGTAAAAATTGGTTTCTTAGTAGAATCCGGAGACGTCAATGCTTTAGTAAAAGCAGCTGGAATGAATAATTTATTATGGGGAGGTATCCATAACCCAATTATTCCTGTTTCGGATGATATAACATTTGCTGAAAAAATAATAAAATTGTTTTCTGTAGATGTACTTTGTCCTACCAGCCATACCACCCCGATTGATAATCTTATGAAAAAAAATAAATTTCTAAAATTACCAAATTTTTATGGAAAAAATATATTTTTAGATAAGAATGAATCTCTTATTGCTTATTTAGATTCATATAATGTGATCTACAATATCTATGAAAGCGATTTTAAGAATAAAACAAATAAAGACGCAAAAAGTAATTTCAGACTGGTGAGGTGGAATAAGAATGACAAGCTAGCAAATCTTTTTGCAATTTGTTTTGGATATTTCCCAAAAAGTTACAATTTAAAGGTTGATTTTGAAAAAGCATATTTAAATGGATTACAAGCGAAAGAAGTAAATATAGATTCTAGCAAGGAAATAAATTACGATCAAACTGAATATATATATCAATTATTATTGACAGGGCTTGAGTTAACTCCCATTTATGATAGATTTTTTCCAAGTAATGGAATATTTATTGGAGACAAAGATAATTTTAGCGATTTATTATATTTTTGGAATTTGAGAGCCGCAGGTTTCTATGTATTTTTTTTACCACAAAAATATATTCAAACATTTAAAAGGAGTGCCGAAAAATATATAGAAAAATTGGATAATAAACCATCTCTAATTAAAAATCTTGACGATTATATTTCTATTTATTATAACTCAATTAATGAGAACAAAATAAAGGAGATAGTTAAAAAATTGAATGCCAAAAAAGAACTTTGTCTAAGTTGTTGTAAAGAAACATTTTGGAATAATGGGAATATAAGACCAGCAAAATATCATTTCAAAGAAGACAATATCTTAGGTTTTGTTGATAAACCATACAGTAACTATAATATTTCTTTTAAGTTACCGGAAAAATCATTTATTAACGATTCCAAAAATATAATAAATCAAAAATTACTTGTTTCGATTAAAACTACAAGAGAATTTGCATATCCAGAACATACTATCAATCCCCCATTTATCGCTGAATTAAATGAGTTCTACGGTAGAGAAATAACGTCTCATCCCAATGATATTAGAATTGAAAAGGATGGTATTGCTAAAATTATAGATGGATATGACGATTTCTTATCGTTATATCCACTATCCTATAAAAAAATATTTGAAAAAATATTTGAATATGCACAAATCAAGATTGATGTTAGCCAGGCTGGACTTATAACAAAACGAATTATAGAAAAATTAGGAAGATTAGAAGGTGGAAGAGTATTTAAAATAAAGGGTGTAAGAAAATTATTTCGAGAAATGAAAACCAATTGTTATAAAACTAGAAAGGCAATTGAAAAAATATTTTGGGATAGCGGAAAATTTAAAAAATATGAAAAACTATTTATTGAACCACGGGAAAACAAAGCACTGAAAAAAGGAAAAGTTTTCGATTTTTTATTGAAAAAAGATTTTCTAAGAGCTGGATTAGAATTAAAATGTGATAATTGCAGATTAAAGGATTGGATATCCTTGAAAGAGCTTGACGATTGGTGGGATTGTAGGTTTTGTGGATATAGAAATAGAGTTTCTCTTCATTTGAATGATCAGGGGGAATGGAAATATAGGAAAAGTGGACTTTTTGCAAAAGACAATAATCAAGAAGGTGCACTGCCCGTTATTTTGACTTTATTACAATTAAGATTATTATATTTACATTCTTCGGAATTTTTATATAGCTCTTCTTTGAAGCTCGAATTTGATTCAACAAAATGCGAAATAGATTTTTGCACTATACCGGATGACATAAATGGAAAAATAGAAATTGGTATCGCAGAGTGTAAAGATCAAGGGGGAGAAATAAATCAAGGTGATATAGAACATTTTAAATCAATAAGAAATAAACTTAAAAAAGTTCGCATTGAATGTTACTTTATTTTCTCTAAAACCGCTAAATTTACTCCTACAGAAATAAATTTATTTAAAAATTTAGAAAAAGAAAATATTGGTTGTATTCTATTTACAGACAAGGAACTCGAACCTTATTACCCATATGAAGAATATAAAGATAAAGAATTACCTTACAAACATCCAATGTCTTTAAAGGAATTGGCCATTAATTCTAAATACATATATCTAAATTATAAGAAGAAAAAAGCTACACCATTTTATGAAATAGAATCATAACAATCCATTTTGTAATTCAAAATAAAGATAAATAACAGAAAGTAGCTGCAACAGATCAATAATTCGGTAACTTTTAGAGGAAAAGCTATAAGATCTGAGGAGTTTCTTAACCGGATGGTTGAGGCTTTAGGTATTATTATAGATATGACGTCCTAAAAGAAGACCTCGTAGAATGAAATTAAACTATAGAAAAAATAGGATATGACCTTATTTATTAACGGCCCCAGAGCTATCTTTGCAAAATAGAATGTTGCGTATTTTGAAAGGCTTAAAAGGGGAATTCAAATCTTTATCCTTAACAAGGAACTTTACTAACTATCAAAGAAAAAGACTCCGGAAATTGACCTTTGTGAAGACTGACACTGGGAATTCTTCTAGGCTCTTTAGAATCTTTCGCGGAAGATCAAGGTATAACAAGCGCTATTCGAGAAGTTCTTAAGACAATTAATATCAACTTGCTGATTATATTCTAATCAGCGGGAATGAGTTACTTTAGCTTTGTTGAAAAAAATCTGTATTTTTAAAGAGGATTATTCATGAACAGATGTGATGTTGCAGAATTGCATTTCATTACATATATCGAGAATGTTCCTTCAATTCTAAAGAGAGGGATATTGTCGCATAATATATCACGAAACATTAATTTTCGTGATATTTCCGAAAGCGGAGTACAGGAACGAAGGGCGAAAAAGAAAATTCCTGGCACAAATAAAAGCTTACACGATTATGCTAATTTATATTTTGACGCGCATAATCCTATGCTAAGCGCAAGAAGGACAGAAAATAATGAAATATGCGTCCTTAGAATTAAGAATACAGTTTTAAATATTGGTGATGTTATAATAACTGATAAAAATGCGGCAAGAGAATGTTGGTTTAAGACTGTTGATGAAGGTTTGCCATTACTAAATAAAAGTGAAATTTATGCTACTTTTTGGACTGATAATAATAATCCGATTAAAGTATATAAACATGCAGGTATAAAATGTGCGGAAGTTTTAGTACCAGATTGTGTTCATTCGGATTATATTATTGGCGCATACGTTGCTAATATTACAGCTTTAAATAATTTGTGTAATTTATCGGATTTAAGTGCTATAATAAGAAGTGAGTTGTTTTTCTAAGAGGAGATTATAATGAAAATATTAGTTGGTGATATTTTTAATTCAGAAGCACAGACGCTGGTCAATACAGTGAATTGTGTTGGGATAATGGGAAAGGGAATTGCCGCGGAGTTTAAAAAACGTTTTCCTGGTATGTTTAAGAATTATATTGTCCGTTGTGAACGAAAAAATGTTAAACCGGGAATACCATATTTATTTATAAATGGAATGTTCTCTCCTCGAATAATCAATTTTCCTACAAAAACCCATTGGCGGGCGGCTTCTCATATTACAGATATTGAAAAAGGGTTAAAAATTTTGTCTGAAAAGTACAAAGAGTGGGGCATTGAGTCTATAGCAATTCCTCCCCTTGGGTGTGGTAATGGACAATTGCTTTGGGAATCAGTTGGTCCGCTTATTTATAAATACGTATCCAAGTGGGATATTCCTGTGGAGATGTATGCGCCATATGGTACTCATCCTGCACAGTTAAAGGTTGAATTTTTGTCAAAAAAATTTAGCCTAAAACAAGCCGGATCCGGTATGAGAATACTACAAAAAATGAATCCTGCATGGGTAGCGCTGGCCGAAATTGTTCATCGTATTGATCAACAAAAATATCATATGCCTGTAGGTCGTACTATATTTCAAAAAATTGCCTATGTTGCTACTGCCTTAGGTTTACCGACAGACTTGAATTATAGGAGAGCATCTTTTGGCCCTTATTGTAATGAATTAAATGAAGTAAAGAAAAGATTGGCAAATGCGGGATTAATTCAAGAACAGAGAATAGGGAGAATGTATAAGGTCCTTCCAGGATTGAACTACACTAGTGCTCGGGATAAATATTGTGAAGATATTAAAAAATGGAATGATCTAATCGATAAAACAGCTGATTTGTTTTTACGTTTAGACACACATAGAGCAGAGGTTGTCACAACGGTTTTATTTATTGAAAAAGAATTGAATAAAAAAGGCGAGACAACAGAACAAGATGTCTTAAATGAGGTAATAAGGTGGAAACAAAAACGGGATCCACCTTTAAATGAAAATGATGTTGCTGAAACTATTCGTAATTTAGGTGTTTTGGAATGGTTTAACCTAAAACCTTCTCGAGAATTACCGGTTAGTCAAACTGATTTTTAGTTATAATCTACCGGATATGATACGCAGTATGATACACAGGGTCGTGAAACATAACAAAGGAATGCTATATTGGCAATATATAGGAACAGGGGACAGGTTCTCTGTGCTTATTTACTCTCTTTAAAAGCCTTTATTTGCAAGGGTTTCAGAAATAATGGGGACAGATTTTACTTTTTGTCTTGCACTAAATGCGGGAGGACAAAAGAAGACTGTGTCCCCCCTTTTTTGCCTTCCAAAACCCTTTATTTATAAGGCTTTCAGACCACCCTCAGGAGTGCCCTTTTAACGCACGTAGAATGCCTTTAGACGTGCCTCAATTTTCGAAAAATTGGCAATTTACTACCCTGTTTTTGGGGTATTTTTGCCTCCCCGAAATCTTAAAACCCTTATAAATAGCCACTTTCAGTTTTTAAAAGAGTGAAATTTTAGTCAAAAAAGTGCGATTTTTGAGGGGTAAAGTACCTATTTTTTAAAATCATGCGAATAAAAGCCTCACGTTGATTTTTTATTTTAAACCCTTATTTTACAAGGCTTTCAAGAAGCTATTTCCCTACAGGTTTTACACACTTTCCCCATTTTCAGGTAAATTATTGTTAGTTTTAACCCCTCTGTCATTGCGAAGATACGGCATCAATAAGGGAGATAAATCTATATAGAATTAGAGGATTATTAGTTTTTATAGAGAAAAATCTTAAGTCTTTAAAACGTAGTAAATATAAGGGTTTCTGCGTTTTTTTATCATATGGGATGTTGGTAGCGCTTCTAAAATAGGGAGAAAACACGGTAAAAAGGGCTAAAAGTAGCATTTTTAGGAGGCTGAAAGCCTTGTAAAATAAGGGTTTTAACGAAATATCGCCGTAGCGGCGTTTCTTGAGGTTGCCTGGAGTGATTTATCATATTTTTTAAAATAGGCGCTTAAAACGGCTTAAAATGGCTTATTTTAGATATGGTTGAAAAGCCTTATTTTATAAGGGTTTTAGTGAGGTTTTTTAAAAAAAGAAGGATTTTTAAATCTTTTGTCGAATTTAAAGATATAAGGGGAAATTTTAAAAATATTCCACAGGATAGTAAAAAAAAATGGCGGGAATTCTTTTAGAAAAATTGAAGGCCAAAATGAAAATCGAGCCTAAAAAAATATCTCTTTCTTTAGAGAATTTCATTAGAGAGTATACCGAAAAATTAGAAAGGGAGGGAGTAATATTAGGATTAAGCGGGGGTATTGATTCAGCAGTTATTGCGGTTTTGTGCGTGCGGGCACTTGGTCCGAAAAAAACCTTCGCTTTAATTATGCCGGAGAAAGATTCAAAAAAAGAGCACATCCAAGATGCTCTAAACTTTGCCCGGAAATTGAATATTGAAGCAAAGTTAGTTGATATTACTCCTTATCTTGAAGGACTTGGCATATATAAACTGTTTCCTTTGGATAAAATTCTTTCTTTAGGGAAATTAAAAGGAGCTTTAGTTAGAAAAGTATATCATTTCTATGAGAGAAAGACGGGGAAACTTCCTTTTCTGGAGAGCCTTTCAGGTTTTAAGGATAAAGAATTTAACTCTTATCTGGCTAAAGGCAATGCTTATTATCGGGCAAAACACAGATTAAGAATGATGCTGCTCTATCTTTATGGAGAATTGGAAAATCGATTGGTAGTGGGGGCAGCCAATAAGAGTGAATATAAAATTGGATATTTTGTAAAACATGGTTGTGATGATGCTACTGATATTATGCCTCTTCTAAATTTATATAAAACTCAGGTAAGAGAACTCGCCCGTTATCTAAATATCCCTGCAAGAATTATCGAGAAACCCCCTTCACCGGATGTGATACCAGGTCTTACTGATGATGAAGAAGTAATAAGAATTTCTTATGAAAAGATGGATTTAATTTTATTGGCCTTAGAAAAGGGCTGGATAGTTTCAGATATAGTGAAAACCCTGGGAGTAGAAGAAGATGAAGTCATTTATATAAAAAAATTAATTCACAAATCAGAACATATGCGAAAGATTTTTATTCCCGAAGATTATTAAAAGTCTTAAAATGCCAATTACCAAAGATTTGAGGACGGAATAAAAGATCCGCCTATAAGAATATTTTTTTAAAAAAAATCAAAAACTACGAAGATTACAATCTTCAAATTTGCTATTTATATTACTCATATGCAACTAAATGTTTCATAAAATATGTTAATTCGAAAGTATACAAAAGTTTTTCGGATGTTTTCTAAATTTAATTACTAATAAAGACTATTAGGGGGTATTGTAATGACTGATAAAATTAATAAAGTTAGAGAAGAAGTTTGGAACTGCTTTAGGGATTTACAATTCGTGTTTTTAGCAACTTCTGAAGGAGATTTACCAAGAGTTAGACCGGTAACACTTATCTATTTTGATAGAAAATTTTGGATTATTACAGGGACAAATAGTAATAAGGTTGCACAAATACAAAAAAATCCAAAGATAGAATTTTGTCTATTTCTTGAAAAAGGAGATAAGCACGGTTATGTACGGGCTACTGGACTGGCAAAAACAATTAAAGATAGAGTGAAAAGGACAAGGATAGCTGAACACTGCGATTTCTTTAGTGACTTTTGGGAAAGTCCTGATGACCCGGATTTTACTTTGATAGAACTATCCATCAATGAAATTGAATACCTGAGACCCGATGAAATTAATGTATGTAAATTTAAAATATAATTTAATGTTTACTATAGAGTAAAATTTAATGCATAAGGACTTCTATTTCAAGGAGAGCGATTCCATTCTGACCAGCGAGTAGCGAAAAAAATGCTTCAGGATTGGTAACAATAGGTTTAGATAATCACATAAGCCCTTATACATTCTACAAATAGGGTATAAAGTGTTTATATGTTAAGATAGTTATTTAAATTTTTTGGTTAAAGAGGTATATAAAAGTTAGAGGTTCTGCAAATATGCAGAATATATTCGAAGTTCTTGCTACTAATGGGAAAGATAAAAAAGAATATATTATATATTATGAAGGATAATATGAATCAACTAATAGTAAAGAAAAGAAAAAAATAAGATTCTGGCTAATTAGTTGGCTATCTGTTTTTTTATTGCTTTTATTTGTCGCTAATTACGAGAGTCAATCGGACAAAAATGTGATTATAGCTCTTTATTCAGGTCGAGGTACTGATGAAGAGCTTATCCAGGCTACAAAGAATATGTTCCAGTGGATGGATTGTACAGTTCAATTGGTGAAGGCAGATTATATTAACAACGAGAATCTTGGCAGTTTTAATATTCTCTGTATCCCTGGTGGTGATATGTATCAATATGCTCAGGATATTTCTTCGGAAGGTAAGAAGAAGATAAGGGATTTTATTAGTGATGGTGGAGGTTATATTGGAATTTGTGGCGGAGCTTATTTTGCCAGTGAGAAGGTTGTATGGCTAGGAAATCGACTTCCTATGATTCCTTTAGGGATCTTTCTGGGCACAGCTAAGGGACCTATAGATGAAATTGTTCCTTATCCTGATAAGGGAATAGTGAAGATAAATATTGTGGATTCATTGCATCCCATAACTCAGTCTGAGCCTGATTCTATTTGGATTCTCTATTACTGGGGGCCAGTGTTAATACCCAATAAAAATGCAAATGTAACCATTTTAGGAAGGTACAATAAAGGGAACAAGGAACCAGCGATATTGGCCTTTGATTATGGTCAGGGCAGGGTATTTATTATCGGTGTGCATCCTGAAATTGAGGAGGATAGTGATCGCGATGAGGTAAACCTTGCTGAGGAATTTGATGATCAGGGTTCTGATTGGGAGCTAATGAGAAAAGCAGTTCTTTGGTGTTTAAACAAGTAAATTAGAAGAAGTGAAATTGCGGCATCAGCTCTTCCTGATTCCTGGCCAACATCTAAAAGAACAAGGGAACTCTCCTTTGAAAAAAATAGAATATTTGAAGAGCAGAAAATAGGAGCTCTAGAGAGAATGAGAAATATCAATATTGAATTAGATAATTTAATGAAAGATGCAGAAAAAGATTTACAGAAAAAAGAACTTGCCGCGTTGTTAGATGATTTAAAGTATAAAATTTTTAAATGTTACGCAATTGAAGAACAGGCGTTTAAAATGTTAAGCTTTTGAAGATTTTGTATAATTCTACTATATTTGTTAGAATTTAATCAGCTTACATTCTGAAATAATTTTATCTTTGTTTTTTATAGTATACCAAAGAGTATACTATTAAAAAAATAGTTATTATAGAAAAAAGTTAGATTAATTCCAATGGTCGTTGGAGTTGTGAGCTAACCCACTTTAAGGTGACTGAGGTTGGGTGGAATAAGGTAATGCATACTTGAAAGAAAGGAGGAGATAAAATGGTAATAAAAGAATTGAGAGACTTAAGGTTCGCCAAAGCCGCTGATGTAATGACTAAAGATGTAATATTTATTGACGGCAAGGAGACGGTGGCTGATGCCATAAAGCTAATGAGGAAGAAAGGAGTTTCCTGCTTGATCGTTAACAGAAGAGGGTCCGAGGACGCCTGGGGAATTATGACCCGCAAAGATGTGGTTAACAAAGTCGTTGATCCAGGGAAAGATCCCTGTGAAGTAAAAATCTTTGAGATTATGACCAAACCGCTTATCACTGTCTCCCCTGGTCTTGCCCTGAAGTATTGTGCCCGACTATTCAATCATACTGGTATCAGGAGGGCACCCGTTTTCGATGGTAAGGAGATTGTCGGGATTTTGAGTAACACTGACATCTTCAAGGCTGTCAAAGTGTAACTACTGATTTGTTGTTCAGGTAGGAAGAGACCTCTCACCCGATGAATAGAGCAGAACGACCCAGCCTAGTCACCCTAACTAATTGACCTCGAGGATAGACATATGATTATGATATTTGAGGGAAAATAAAAATGTTAAAGGAAGATGAATGGAATTTAGTTACGAGATTTAACTAAAATTTAGAGAAAAAAGAACTTACTGCTTTGTTAGATAATTTAAAATATAAAATTCTTAAATGTAGCGAAACAGAAGAAGAGGCATTTCAGATGTTGAGCGATTCTTTAAAGTAATTAATTATTAATACAGAAATTTTAATAAAAATATTGTCTATTTTTTCTCAACTACAATAGTACATTTGGTAAGTAAAGCAGCTATAGCGCCTACAGCAGCTAATATCGGGGCAACGAGAGCTCCCACGGCACCTACGGTTAAAGGAAATTCAGCAATTGATTCACCATCTTCATTTTTAATAATTATTCTTCGGGCATTTCCCTCTTTTATGATTTTTTTAATTTTTTCGATAATCTCTTCACCGGAGACCTTGAATTCCTCTTTTTTATTAGTCATAACCTCTCCTTTAATTATTTTTTGTTGATTTTATTATAACATAATTACAAACCAAAAAGTAAATAAATTTGTTAATCTGGATTCCCGCTTCCGCGGGAATGACAGAGAGTGGGGGAATGACAAATCCAAAATTATTATAAAATTAAAATTTCCTTAAAAATTATTTTTTAAAAAGAGGGAATTATATCATCCGTGTAGAATAATAATATTATTAATAGGAAATTAATTTTTAGAGGAGGGTTTTATGAAAATTTATATTAGTGCTGATATCGAGGGAGTTACCGGAATTACCCATTGGGATGAAACTGAAAAAACAAAATCTGATTATCAGAAATTTGCCAAACAGATGACCGATGAAGTTAAGGCAGCATGTGAAGGAGCAATGAACGCAGGGGCAAAGGAAATTTGGATTAAAGATGCCCACGATACCGGAAGAAATATTATAGCAGCTGACCTGCCGCAAAATATTAAACTGGTTCGGGGTTGGAGCGAACACCCTTTTTTAATGGTCCAGGAATTGGATAAATCATTTGATGCTTTATTGATGATTGGTTATCATTCTTTTGGCAGTTCAAGCTCTAATCCTTTATCTCATACACTAAGTTCCTCTGCCTTTAATTACATAAAATTAAACGGAGAATACGCCAGTGAATTTTTAATCCATAGTTATGCTGCTGCTACTATGGGGGTGCCTGTAGTTTTTGTAAGCGGAGATGAGGGAATTTGTAAAGAAGCGAATAAAGTAAATAAAAACATCAAGACCGTGGCAGTAAATAAAGGCGTGGGTAATTCAGTAATCAGCATTCATCCAAAGTTGGCGGTAGAAAAAATCAAAGAGGGTGTAGAGTCAATACTAAAGGGAGATATTGATAAATGTAAAATAGAATTACCGGAGCACTTTAAAATAAAATTATCGTTTAGAAATCATACTAAAGCATTTAAAGCTTCTTTTTATCCGGGGATGAAACAGATTTCTTCTACCAATTTAGAATTTGAGACAGATGATTATTTTGAAGTTTTACGGATGTTATTATTTGCAATATGAGGTTTAAGTGGAAAATTAAAAAATAAATAAAAAACAGATTAATTAAATTTTAAAATTTTTGGAGAGGTGAAGTTATATTGAAAGAATTCGAGTACCTTAAACCAGATTCTATCAAAGAAACCATTTCAATTCTTTCCCAGTTCGGGGAGAAAGCACAAATTCTAAACGGAGGAACAGATTTAATTGTAGAGATGCGGGATAAGATTACCCAACCGGAATATTTAGTTGATATCAAAGCCATCCCCCAACTTAACAGAATAACTTATAATAAACAGGATGGATTAAATATCGGGGCAACTGTTACTCTTAATGAAATTTCAAATTCAAAAGTAGTCCAAACTCATTACCCTATTTTGGTTAAAGCTTGTAAAACCGTAGGCTCGTATCAGGTACGCAATCGGGCAACTCTGGCAGGGAATATCTGTAACGCATCACCAGCTGCAGATACTGCACCACCTCTTTTGGTTTTAGAGGCAAAGGTGAATATCATTGGCCCGACAGGGGAGAAAATAGTTCCCATTAATCAATTTTTCACGGGCGTAAAAAAGAATATTCTCAAAAAAGGAGAAATTGTAGCTTCTATAACCATCCCGCCCATAAAAGATGAATGGACAGGGGTCTATCTAAAACAAGGCCGAAAGAAAGAAGTTGATCTGGCTACGGTAGGGGTAGCGGTATTATGTATGAGGGATGAAGTAAGGATTGCTCTGGGGGCGGTTGCTCCCGTACCAGTCAGGGCGTTTAAGACAGAGGAATTATTAAAAGGAAAAACAATAGATGAGTCGCTTTTAGAAAAAGCTGGCAAATCTGCTTTAACCGAGGTTTCCCCCATTTCGGATGTTCGGTCTTCACAAGAATACAGAGAAGAAATTATTAAAGTTTTGGTGAGACGGGCAATTCTTCAAGCAAAAGGAAGGCATATTTTATGAAACACAAAATTCGTTTTACCATAAATGGCGAAGTTAAAGAGATGGAAGTCCAGCCCAACAAAACACTTCTAAAAATGCTCAGAGAAGACCTTGATTTAATTGGAGCAAAAGAGGGGTGTGGTACTGGTGAATGCGGGGCATGTACGGTGTTGGTTGACAATGAACCAGTAAATTCATGTCTTATGCTGGCTGTAGAGGCAGATGGGAAAGAAATTTTGACTATTGAGGGTTTATCAGACGGCATTAATTTAGATTCCATACAGGAAAGTTTTTTAAAACATAATGCAATCCAGTGTGGCTATTGTACACCGGGTATGGTGATGTCTGCCAAGGCACTGCTTAATAGAAATCCCCATCCTACAGAAGAAGATGTCAAGGAAGCCCTGGCGGGTAATCTGTGTAGATGTACCGGATACCAACGTATTATAAATGCAGTACTTGATGTTGCCAAGAAGGGAGGGAAGAGGTAAAATGCTGAAATATGTGGGAAAATCCGAAAAAAGAGTAGATGGTGTTAAAAAGGTAACCGGTTATGTAAGATATACAGATGACCTAAAATTATCTGGGATGTTGTATGCCAGGATAAAGAAGAGTCCTTATCCTCATGCTAAAATATTAAGAATTGATACCTCAAAAGCAGAAAAATTGCCGGGAGTTAAAGTAGTTATAACCGGGAAGGATGTGCCCAATCGGGTAGGACTCTATCTGGAAGATAAAACTTTTCTGGCTATTAATAAAGTAAGGTTTATAGGGGAGCCGGTTGCAGCAGTTGCCGCGGAATCGGAAGAAATAGCTGAGGAAGCTGTTTCTTTAATAGAGGTGGATTATAAAAAACTATCGGCTGTATTCAGTCCCTTAGAAGGTATAAAACCCGATGCTCCTCTCATCCACGAAGATTTGGGTAACTACAAGCACGCTTCGATAATTTTACCCCAGAGTGGGACAAATATAAGTAACCACTATAAAATTCGAAAGGGAGATGCCGAAAAAGGTTTTAAAGAAGCGGATTATGTTTTTGAAAATGAGTTTTACGTCCCCCATATACAGCATAGTGCTATTGAGAACCATTGTGCTATAGCCCAAGCAGACCCCGAAGGTAAAATTACTGTTTGGGCAGGCTGCCAATCACCTTACGCAGTAAGGCGCACTCTTGCTGTTGCCTTTGATATGCCCCTAAATAAGATTAGAGTTATTTCTCCGGCTATAGGTGGAGGATTTGGCGCGAAAGCAGGTACTACTCTTGAAGGAATAGTTATTCCTTTAGCTCAGAAAGCTAATTACCACCCGGTAAAACTGAGTTTTTCAAGAGAAGATGTTTTTACAAATACTTTTATTCGGCAGGGTATGTATGCCAGGATTAAAACCGGGGTTACTAAGGACTGTAAGATTATTGCCGAAGAAAATAAATTTTACTGGGATGGTGGAGCATATACGGAATACGGGGTAAATATTGCTCGAGCAGGCGGATATGCCTCAACCGGACCATATGACATTCCTAATGTAAAGGCTGATTCTATTTGTGTATATACCAATCATCCGGTAGGTGGTCCTTATCGCGGGTTTGGGATGTCTGAGATACACTTTGCTATAGAGCAGAATCTGGATATAGTGGCTTATAAAATCGGAATGGACCCGGTTGAATTCAGGAGAAGAAATGCCTTAAAAGATGGCAGTACCACTGTAACCGGACAGGTTCTAGAGAATGTTGGTCTAATACAATGTCTGGATAAAGTTACTGGAGATATAAAATGGGATAAAAGAGTAAAAAAGGTATCAAAAATAAAATATCGCGGTAAAGGAATTGCTTGTATGTATAAAGCACCTTCAATGCCTAATAATGTAGGTTCTTCAGCAATTGTAAAAATTAATGAGGATGGGACCGTCAATTTATTAGTCACTGCGATGGATCTGGGGCAGGGTTCTGATACCGTCTTAACCCAGATAGCCGCTGAAGTACTTACTGTTCCCATTTCCCAGATAAGTATAATGACCGGAGATACAGATTGTACTCCCTATGAATGGCAGACTGTAGCGAGCCGAACGACCTATTGTTGTGGAAATTCAGTTAAGAGAGCTGCAGAAGATGCGAAAAATCAGATGTTAAGATTGGCATCATTAAAATTTGGCATTTCTGAAGAGGGTTTAGAATTAAAAGATGGGCAAGTCATTTCAAAAATTTATCCTGATAAGAAAGTAAAAATTGCTGATCTGGCTATGGGTTTAACTATGCCTGATGGGTCCGGAATACATGGTCCGATTATCGGAAGGGGAGCTTTTATTCCTCCCGATGTAAAAGATACTGACAAGGAAACCGGTCAGGGAGATAAACCCGTGGCTTTTTGGACTTTTGGAGTGCAAGCCGCAGAAGTTGAAGTAGATATAGAAACAGGTGAGGTGAAGGTATTAAAAATTGCCGCAGCCTATGATGCAGGTAAAGCTATTAATCCTGAACTTGTTTATACCCAGATTGAAGGTGGCATTGTTCAGGGATTGGGTTCTGCCCTATTTGAAGAGATGAAAATAGAAAAGGGTAAAGTCTTAAATCCCTCTTTTGTTGATTATAAGATACCCACAGTAGGAGACATCCCGGAAATGAAAATTAGTATAATTGAGAATCCTGAACCTACAGGACCATGGGGGGCAAGAGGTATTGCAGAACCCTGCATGGTGCCTACTGCACCAGCTATTGCTAATGCAGTTTTTGATGCAATTGGTTGCAGAATTAACTCCCTACCCATTACTGCAGAAAAAGTTTTAAAAGCAATTAAGGAAAAAAAGAGATAGAAAGATGTTTCCAAAAGAGTGTCAAGGAGGGTTTTACAAATCTCTTAAATAGTGTTTTAATTCAAAATAAAAGAATGAATAAGGAATTAAAAGATTTTTTGATAAAAAAACTTTTGTCCATTTATGATATTTAAAGTAAGGGATAAAAAATTTAGAAAATTTTGTGGGAATTGTTATGCTGTTAGCAAAGTCTATAGCTTCTGATTTAATTGATACTCTTACCTCTAAAACGGTTGATGGAATTGTTCATTCGGTATTTGATCATGCTTGTAATATTCAATTAGATAAAAATAGATTAGTTACTCTTATTTCTCCAAAGCTTCCTAATTACCCATCTGCGATTAAATTAGATATTGCAGAAGACCAAAAACTATGCTCTATTGGCTTTAAAACTGGGATGAAAGCTGTTATAAATAAGGATGAAATAAACATACCAAAGGCTTGTATCTCTATTAAACTTACTGGAGTTAAGGTGTGGGATTCATCACCTTTATTTTTAAGGTCTAACATTTCAGAAGAAATGCTCAATGAAAATATAGAAAAAATTCGTGATTTGACCCTAAAATGTGGAGAAATAGAAGGTGTAGCTTCTATTCTCGATGGGAATAAAGTAGATAATAATTATAAAAAATTTATTATAAATTCTGTAAAAAGATTAGCAAAGGGAATAAGTGACTTTGATTATAAGGAGATATCTGAAGCTTCAAAACGACTTATTGGCCTGGGACCGGGTTTAACTCCTGCGGCAGATGATTTTCTATTGGGAATATTGGCGTCCCTTTATTATATAGGATATTATTTTGGCAACCATTTAGAGAATTTAAAAAAGATAGCAGGTTTTATTATTTACGACCTTCCGGGACGAACGACTTTCATCAGTGAAATAATGCTTAGAAACGGAATGAAGGCAAGATTTAGTGAACCGATCAGGGATTTGATGCTGGCGGTTATCCATAACACTTCTGTTCAAGATAAATGTATCAACCTCCTCAATATTGGCGGGACATCAGGCAGTGACTGTGCTGCCGGAATTGTTTTCGGTGGAGCATTGATGACCAAGGTAAAGATATTAAAATAAGTGAGAGAGGTGAAAAATGGCTTTGAAATATCTTATTAGAGAGAATGCGTATTATGATTCTGTAACCTTAATGATAATTACCAGAGAGGTAAAAAAAATTGAGGGAGTGAAGGAAGTTATTGTAGGTATGGGGACAGAACTTAATAAAGAGCTGGCAGGCAATCTCAATCTTTTAACTCCCGAATTAAAAAAAATAACCCCCAATGATTTTTTTATTTCTTTAGATTCTATAGATGATAATATTGCCAAAAAAGCTTTTGCTTTCGTTGATGAACTGTTAAGTAAGAAGAAAGCAGAATCAGAAGATTACCAACCCTCAACATTTGAATCCGCCCTTAAATATATGCATGATGCCAATCTGGTTCTGATTTCTCTCCCCGGGAAATATGCGGCAAGAGAAGCAAAAAATGCTTTATTAAATAATAAACATGTTATGCTCTTCAGTGACAATGTTTCCCTGGAAGAGGAGATAGATTTAAAGAAGCTGGCCAAACAAAGAGGGCTTCTGATGATGGGGCCTGACTGTGGGACAGCAATTATTAACCATGTGGCTTTAGCTTTCGCCAATGTTATCAGGAAAGGTCCTATCGGCATAGTAGGGGCATCAGGGACTGGTATACAGGAAGTAACCGTGATGATTGATAAATTGGGGAGCGGTATTTCCCAGGCTATTGGTACAGGAGGCAGGGATCTTAAAGCCGAAGTTGGTGGTATAATGATGATTGAAGGGTTAAAAGCATTACAAAATGACCCCCTTACTGAAGTTATAGTTTTAATTTCCAAGCCCCCGGATAAAGAAGTGGCGAGAAAAGTACTTTCTATATTGAAAGAAGAGGGAAAGCCTTCGGTGGTTTATTTTGTAGGAGGCGACCCAGAGGTGATCAGAGAATATGGGTCTATCCCAGGCTTAAGTCTTGAAGATACTGCCCATAAGGCAGTAGCGATAGCAAAAGGAAAATCTATCGAAGATTTTACCGGTTTTACCGTAACTAACATTGATAAACTTATTCAAGTAGAAACCAAAAAATTAAACGAAAAGCAAAGATATATCAGGGGTCTTTATACCGGTGGGACGCTTTGTGATGAAGCTATGATAATTCTTTCCGCTTCAATCGGCGATATATATTCGAATATTCCACTAAAGCCTAAAGGGAAGCTTTCTGATATCAATAAAAGTTATAGACATAGTCTAATTGATCTTGGTGATGATGAATTTACCCGAGGCAAACCGCATCCGATGATAGATCCGTATGTACGTCAGGAAAGAATTTTATCAGAAGCAAAAGATAGCGAGACAGCGATTATATTAATGGATTTTGTCCTGGGGTTTGGCAGTAATCCTGATCCGGCAGGAGAGATGATCCCTTATATTCAAAAAGCACGTGAAATTGCTGCCAAAGATGGAAGATATATCTGTATGATAAGTTCTGTCTGTGGGACAGAAGCAGACCCCCAGAGTCTTATTGGGCAAGAGAAGAAACTTAAAGAAGAAGGGGTAATTGTAATGCCCAGTAACGCTCAGGCAGTAAGATTGGCGGCTGCAATTGTTTTGTCAAGGAGGAATAGTCAATGACCAAGATGGATGAGTTATTCCAAGAGGAATTAAAGATAATAAATATGGGACTTGAATCTTTTAATGAAAATTTAAAGAAACAAAATGTCAAGACTGTCCAGGTGGACTGGAAGCCCCCGGCCGGAGGAAATAAAAAAATGCTTTCTTTGTTAGATAAGTTAAAATAAAAGGAGGAAATATTCATGATTCAAGAAAGAATAGAAGCAGCCAATAAGAAAGTAATGGAAATAATCTTGAACGGACAGCCTACACTTTTAGATATTGGGATAGCGGAAGAAGTTATTCCTGGGATGAACAAAAAAACGATACTTCATGCCGGGCCTCCTATTAAATGGGAAAAAATGTCCGGCCCCTTAAGGGGAGCAGTTATCGGGGCTTTAATTTATGAAGGTCTTGCGGTCGATGAAAAAGAAGCTACTGAACTAGCTGCTTCAGGAGAAATATATTATGACCCCTGTCATCATCATAATACGGTGGGACCGATGGCTGGAGTAGTCAGTGCTTCGATGCCGGTATGGATTCTTCAGAATAAGACCTATGGCAATTATTCTTATTGCACCTTAAATGAAGGCCTGGGTAAAGTTCTCCGCTATGGTGCCTATAGTGATGAAGTGATTAAAAGACTGAAGTGGATGGAGAATCTACTTGCCCCCCTATTAAAACAAGCACTTAAATTACACGGCCCGATAGATTTGAAAACTATGATAACCCAGGCGCTTCAGATGGGTGATGAGGGGCATAATCGGAATAGGGCAGGGACCTCGCTTTTGATTAGAGAACTAGCTCCTTATATTATTCAGACAAAATTCAGTGAAAAAGAAAAAATTGAAGTATTAAAATTTATAGACAGCAATGATCATTTTTTCCTAAACCTTACTATGCCTGCATGTAAGTGTACTATGGATGCTGCAAAAAATATAGAATTTAGTACTATTGTTACGGTTATGGCCAGGAATGGAACTGAGTTCGGGATAAGGGTTAGTGGACTTGGGGACAGGTGGTTCACCGGACCAGCTGGGATAGTAGATGGACTTTTATTTCCCGGTTATACAGCAGAAGATGCAAATCCTGATATCGGTGATAGCGTTATAGCCGAGACAGCAGGGATTGGTGGGTTTACCATGGCCGCGGCACCTGCTATCGTTCAATTTGTGGGAGGAACTGCTAAAGATGCAGTAAACTTTACCCTTAAGATGTATGAAATAACCGCTGCAGAGAATAATATATATAAAATTCCTGCTTTGGACTTTAGAGGGACACCTACTGGAATTGATATTCGGAAAGTAGTTGAAACGGGTATATTGCCCAGCATTAATACCGGAATAGCCCATAAGGACCCAGGTGTTGGTCAAGTAGGAGCAGGTCTGGTGAAACCTCCGATGAAATGTTTTGAGGATGCCTTGCAAGCATTTGTAGAAGATTTAGAAACAAAAAATTTAGTATAATAGGAAGATGTAATATGGAAAGAAAAAAACCACTGGAAGATATAGTAGTTTTGGATTTGACTCGTGTCCTTGCCGGGCCATATTGTGCTATGATACTTGCCAACCTGGGAGCAAAAATAATCAAGGTTGAAAGACCTGAAACAGGAGATGACTCCCGCAGTTTTGGTCCTTACAAAAATGGGCAAAGTGCTTATTTTGTAAGTTTGAACCGGGGAAAGAAAAGCATAGCTATAGATTTAAAAAAATCTGAAGGGAAACAGATTATAAAAGAATTAACTAAAGTGTCAGATGTGGTCCTTGAAAACTTCAGACCCGGAACTATGAGAAAATTAGGTTTATCTTATGATGTTTTATGCAAAATAAATCCTCGAGTTATCTATGCAGCTGTTTCCGGTTTTGGACATAGCGGTCCATACTCCGAAAGACCTGCTTATGATATGATTGCCCAAGCACTGGGTGGTATTATGAGTATAACCGGACAGCCGGGAGGAGAACCCACCCGGGTAGGTTCATCAATCGGTGATATTATTGCAGGTATGTTTGGTGCAATAGGAATTATTTCTGCGATTTATGAAAGAGTATTTACCGGTAAAGGTCAGATGGTCGATGTCGCTATGCTTGATGGACAGGTTGCAGTTCTTGAGAATGCCATCGCCAGGTATGCCATAACCGGAGAGGTACCTGGTCCTATTGGTTCAAGGCATCCATCTATTACTCCTTTTGGCGGATTTAAAACAAAGGACTCGTGGATTATCATTGCCTGTGGTAACCAGGCGATTTGGGAAAGGTTTTGTAAAGTAGTTAATCGTGAAGACTTACTGGAAGTGAAAGAATTTAAAACAAACGAGAAAAGGACGGAAAATTACGAGAAGATAAAGCCCATCCTTGGTGAAATTATTATTCAAAAGACTACAGAAGAATGGTTAAAAATTTTCGAATCCGTTAGTGTACCCACCAGTGCCATTAATACCGTGGATAAACTCTTTAATGACCCACAAGTGAAGGCAAGAAAAATGATTATAGAAGCTGTACAGCCTGGAATGGGGAAAATACATTTAGCGGGAAATCCGATAAAGTTATCGACATTAACCGAAGAAGTAGTTGCAGACCCTGCCCCAAAGATTGGAGAACATACTGATGAGATTCTTCAAAGTTTTTTAAATTATGACAATACCAAAATTAACGAATTAAAAAAACAAAAAGTAATATTTTAGTTAAAAAATGAAGGGAGAAACAAAAATGAAATTTTTTGAAAAGATTAAGATGTACGATTTAACTCAACCATTAAGTCACTTGACTCCGGCCTGGCCAACTTATGAGCCACTACAGATTAAATTTTTTAAGAGGCTTGCCCCCAATGGAGCAAATGGCCAGCTTATTACCACCAGTAACCATGTAGGAACACATTTAGATGGTTCACTTCACTTCTGTACCCATGGCAGAGATATAGCCAGTGTCCCCTTAGATGACCTTATCGGACCGGCTGCAGTAGTTGACCTTAGTGATATTGCTGAAGATTACGGTATTTATACTTCCAAAGATATTATGGAAAGAGTAGAGGTAAAGAAAGGTGATATATTAGTAATCTATACCGGATATCTTCGTTATAGCTGGGACCAACCGGAAGCAGATGAAGTAAGATATATGATTAAACACCCTGGCCCTACTATGGAGTTTGCTGATTGGTGTAAAGAAATGGATATTAAGTGGATAGGTGTTGATTGTGGTTCTGCAGACCATCCGATGAATACCAAGATTCGGGATTGGATGCCGGTACAGGCAAAAGAATGCGAAAAATATTTAAAGGAAAAATATAGTAAAGGCCTTGAAGAGATATTCCCTCCCGATCACTACCAATTAATGCATACCCAGCTTTTCCCTTATGATATAATTCATGTAGAAAACATCGGAGGAGATATCGATAAAATTCTTAACAAAAGAACTATTGTTGGTTGTTTCCCCTGGCGCTTTGTTGATGGAGAATCAAGCATTTGTCGGGTTGTTGCCTTTGACGAAGAATAGATAAACAGAAGTGCCAGGCACATTTACAAAGATGGTCTGTACTTTTTGATTTAATATAGGGTACTGTCAAAAGTAATATGAAAGAATATGAAAACTAAATTCCCCGGATTATGAAGAAAAATGTATCAATCGTTCTTTGAAAAAAGAAGATCTCGTTTAGTGGATTTGCCATTTCTTTAGGCTAAATAGTCAGCTATCTACAAAAAGCATAAAGCTACTTAGTTAATTTACCCATTCAGCTAAAAAGGGTATTAACCCCAAAAAAACTTAACCAAGATAAGATATGAAGAAAATTAACTAAGCTAAGGTAGCAAGCTTAATGATCTCAGCCCATTTACCCTGAAGAGTAGCTATTCCCTTTAAAGGTTCTAAAGGGATAGGTACCGAGTAATTAAGACTAATATGGGGTCGAAGGAAGTTATAGTAGGTAACAAAGAGAGTAGTTAAAGCAATTGCCCCATTTACAGAATTAAAACCACCAGCCGCCCGGATATGAAACTTGTAAGTACGATTCAGTCTTTCAATGAGCTCTTTAAAGGGACGGAATTCCTCTGACTCTTTATCCAGGTTCTGCAGTCCAACCACCTTCTTATGGGTTAAATTAGGCTCATAGTCCTGGTTGATAAAATGGATCCCTGCTGGGTAAGAGGGATTACCATCGGTTACCAGAGTAATCTCTTGGCCAGGAGAAGCGGTACGGATAGCCTCTTGCATAGCGATAACTGCTGGTAGTGTCTCTCTACTCTTCTCGATATGATAAGCAGTAATCTTACGGCTTTTAGAGGAGATAAAGAAAAAGACAAAATTGTTTTTGCCTCTCACTTTGATGTAGGCTTCATCTCCAGCTTGAATATGGTCTACTTCTCCCTTATAAGCCAGGTTAAACCTATGACAATAGGGGGCTACTATTTCGGTATAATTTAAGACACTCTGGTAGGAGAGGGGAAGAGAAAAGACATTACGCAGAATAAAGGCCGTCTTTCTGGCTGAGATACCCAAAGAGATGTGGAAGGTAAGGGCAAGGCAGAGAGTATTAAGAGAGTTGTGGATTTTAAAAAGGCAAGAAGCATCTTTTTCTTCGGGGGCAGAATGCCTTAACTGCTTTTCACTGAAATGATATTCTCTAAACTGATATCGGAGTTTGAATTGAGAGGACTTTACCTTGGTTAGGAGCCTTTCGGCAAAATTGAGTTTGGCCTTATTTTTTAAAAAGGATGGGCATCTGTCATTGTCACATTTATAGATAGAGACATCTTTTCGTTCTTTCCAAAGATAAAGTGAATGACCACAATGAGGGCAATAATAGCGAGCCTTATTCCGATAACGAGTATGTACCTGTGATAAAGAAGAGCAGACTTTACACTTAAGCTGGGAGCGCTTTTTACCATCGTTAAAGTAAAGATATTCTGCTTTAGCACCACAGACTCTACAGAGAGATCCTTTAGGTGCTTTAGTCTTTAGGTCTTTATTATTAACCGGTAAAAGAGGATGACCCTTCTCCTTCTGGTAATTAGACAAAAGCTCTTTCCAATTTAACTTAGGGGCCTTTTGGGGAG
>JABUBM010000019.1_pt1 | contig 39290 bp, 37 predicted proteins | sample 7240321 | NCBI WGS metagenome assembly JABUBM01 (sample SAMN07256344, study PRJNA390944) | subsurface metagenome | isolation source: Methane hydrate marine sediment | place: Pacific Ocean: Eastern North Pacific, ODP site 1244 | collected 2002
GAACCGTTCCCCTGACACATTTAAGAACGTGGTTCATATTATTAAAGGTAAATCTGAGGTGAGATAATTTTATGATTGATTCATTAGTTAGAATTGGTATTATATGTCCTTGTAATATTGAATATCAGAGTTGCAAGGGAATATTGAACTTACATAGTGAAACTGAATTAGCAGGCAGGTTACTTTCATCAAGGAAAGAAAAAGAGGTAGAAGTAATAGCTGTACAAGCAGGTGCAGGGAAAATATGCTGTGCTTCAGCAACACAATTGATTATTGATAAGTTTGAACCTGACTTTATATTTGATGTCGGCGCTTCCGGATCTTTATCAGAAAAATTAAGCATTAATGATATTGTTTGTGGTGAGCATTCATTTGAATATGATATCTTCCCAGGTGATGATTTAAAGAAAATACCTGATGAGTTAAAGACAAGTACAGTACTAAATAAAGCTTTTTCTAAGGAAGTACTAAAAGAATTTTCAAATTGGGCTAGGAAAACTATGGGAATTCTAATAAAGGTTGGTAATATTGCCAGTGGGGAAAAGGATGTAAACAATAAAGAGCTTCGGCAAGAGTTAAACCATAAATTAGGTGCAATAGCATGCAATTGGGAAACTTCTTCAGTCTTAAAAACAGCACAACTAAATGGGATAAAAAGCTTTTCTTTCCGGGCGATAACAGATAATGCTGATGAGGAGATGGAGAATAATTTAAATGCAAATTGGAAAAAGGCACTTGAAATTATGTATAAGGCATTAAAAAAATTCATTTTTGAAGGTTGGGTTAACAAAATTAATAAATAGGGGAAGGTGTACCAAATCAATAATTCGGTAACCTTTATCTGAAAACATATGAGCTTGAGGAATTTTTAACCAGATGGTTGAGGCTTTAGGTATTATTATAGATAGACGTCCCAAAGGGAGACCTCGTAAAATGGAAAGCTAAAACATAAAAAAAATAGGATGTGTCCCTGTTTTCCAAAGCTAAGTCATTTTTATAAGAAGTTATGATTATATAAATAAAAGTAAAAGAAAATTTAAGCAGGAGAAGAAGTATGGAAAATATTATATTAGAAGTGGAAGCAATAACTTCGAATTAAAGGGAGAAGAACTTACTAATTTTTTAATAGAAAAATCTGGTAAGACCTGGGATGAATTTGTAGAGGAGAAAGCAGGTTTTGATGATATTGACATAAAAACGATCGATGAATTTAAAAAATATGCGGTAGATAGAATTCCTTCTATTGTTGCAGAAAAAGATTATCAGACAATTCTTGAAAAATTAAACTTACAGGAAGATAAAAAATTGAAAAAAGCCGCAATTTTGCTTTTTGGTAAAAATCCTCAACGATTCTATCCTGCTGCTTATCTAAAGATTGGAAAGTTTCTAACTAAAACCGAAATTCAGAGTAGCGATATTGTTAAAGGGAATCTTTTTGAGCAAATTACCAATTCCTTAGAAATTTTAAGAATCAAATATTTAATAAGCAAAATTAAATTTGAAGGAATTCATAGAAGAGAAATTTTAGAATATCCTTATGAAGCCCTAAGAGAGGCAATTATAAATGCTCTAATTCATAGAAACTATTTAGGAGCTTCTTCCATTCAGATAAGAGTATATAATGATAGATTAGTCATAATGAATGAAGGGAAGCTTCCCCCTGAAGTCCCGGTAGAAAAATTAAAGACAGAACATCTATCCAAACCAAGGAATACTCTTTTAGCAGATGTTTTTTATAAGGCAGGTTTTATAGAAAACTGGGGTAGAGGGACGATCAAGATAATGGAGAAGTGCCAGGATCAGGGACTCCCTGAACCTGATTTTGAGGAAGACCATGGGGTTTTTGTCGTAAAATTTTACCAGGATAAATGGAATGAAGAAAATCTTAAGAAGTTAGGAATTAATGAAAGACAGATTAAGGCAGTAATATATGTGAAGGAAAAAGGAAAGATTACTAACAAAGAATATCAGGAAATCAATAATTGTTCAAGAAATACTGCATCAAATGATTTAAGACGATTAGTTGAAAATCATATTTTAAAAGAAAGTGGAGTTAAAGGGGCGGGATCTTATTACGATATTGCACAAGAATTGCACAAATTGCATAGCAATTGCACAAGAATTGCACAAATTAAATTTAAATAAATAATTAACGCATCCCATTTTCTTAGATATTTTATACTTTCCGCAGTTAGCACTTTGAATCCTCTGGGCAAAGAAAGGTTAGAAGAAATAAAATAAAAAGTGAATTTGATATTTTCAAAACCGGGAAAACTATTTATTATAAATAGCTTGTGGGTTCCCGTAAATTCAATAATTAAATTTACGAAAAATGGAGGAAACGAATATAAGTGCGGATGTTTCTTCGGAACTAAAGTTTCCTTACATAAAAAAATGACCACCCTGCCTATCTTTCGAAGAGACCCCTGGTCTCTTATTAGCAGGGTGGAACCTTTAAATCTGGTCTTATGATAATACAGATGTATGGCAAATGTCAAATAAATGTTTAATTAGAGATAATATATCTTTGGCAGAGTTCCCAAGTTTTGGTAAAACTATTTTTGAATATAAATCTAATAGTTATGGAGCTAAAGATTATTTAGACCTTTGTAAGGAAATTATAAAAAGAGGTGAGTAGATGTCAAAAAAGGGAGTATATATAAATTTGCAGGGTTTCCTGGCAAATGTAATAGTAGAGTCTCTGACCAGGAATACGCTTTTCGAAAAACATTATATGTCCTTAGCCAAATGCATCTCATTACTTCAGATTGGATATGAAACTGGAGCAGTATTGGGTCATGCCAGAGGTAACAAGGTGGATATATTAAATAAAATGCTTTCCATGCAAGATATGATTTTTGACAATATAATAAAAGATATGCAGAAATCTGAAAAGAAACGCCTTGACGATTTCAAAAAAGAACATGGGGGGAAACCTGATACATTTGCTGATTTTATATATTGGCCATTATGGGAGAGCACCACTGGTTTAACTTTAAATGATCTATTTAAGCCTTCTGGCACCGAAACCCGTAAAAGAAAGCGGAAAAGAATATCTGATATAATTCAGAAAAAACTTGGGGCGAAAGTTCTACCAGAGGAGGCTCAATCTAGAATAAGTCGGTTTTTAATAAAAGGTTTGGGTTTTGGCAGTGCTTTCCCTGAATTAACGGCGAAAATGTTCAAGAACGTGTATGTTTGCAAAAAAAATGATGAGGAGTTGTGGAATATAACCAAAACACTCGGATTTGCTACCCCCATAGACGTATCTAAAAGAATTAGTTTGCCCACAACTAAATGGCGTCCACCGACGCTAAAGGAAAATGATAGGATAGTCCTTGGAACGGTGGCATATTATACTTCTCAATACTATCCGGAATTACTTGATTCCTTGGATTTAAGCTTTTATCTACATCTTATTGAAAATGAGAAATTATAATAATTGAAACTAATTAAAAAAAATAAGAATTTCAATTAAAAATATGAAATAAAAGCACCTCCCATTTTCTTGGAAATAATTAGGGACACCCATTTTCTTAAATAGGGGAAGCGTACCAAGTCAATAGTCCGGTAACTTTTGGGTTGTCCTGGAAGAAAAGAGAAGAGAAACAATAAAAGAATGGATTGATTCCGGAAGGATTGAAGCGTGACAAAAAACCGTTAATCGTGCTCAGCAAATAAGTAACTTTTTCAACGAGGTAATCCGCACATTTGATTTTTTAAGAGAAACCAGATATAATTTATAATACAATGTTAAAAAATATTATTAAAAAACAATTAAAATTTATATTCAAATCTCTTCAGTATTCCTTCGAATAGCCATCCCGGCTACAACATTTTTACTTATTTTATTAATCTTACGTTGTCACACTTAACCGCAGCGTCAATATTTATACTGTAATTAATTACAATATAATAAACGACAAACAAAAAATTAATCAAAACCCCCAATAGTTATTTAGCAAAAAACAAAAAAGGAGGTAATTAAATTCTTATAATTAAACACATTTTTTTTCATGAATTATTTCATTAGAAATAGTCCATGAAACATTAAGTCTTTTAATATGAAGCATTTTTGCTTGGTAAAAATAAAAAAAAGGGGGTGATTAAAATAATGTGGTGGCATTTGATTCCAATATTAATTTTCCCGGTAGTGGCCTTGATATCTTATAGATAAAGCAAAGAATTAAAAGAAGATATAAGAAAATATAAATTAACAAAATAGAAGGATTTAAATAAGATTAAAAAAAGGGGATATTTAGAAATAGGGTTATATAATAATTTAAAATATATCCTAAAATTAAAAAAAGGAGTTGGTATTATCTTAGGAATTAAACAGCAAATAGAGCAGGATGAATGGCTCGAAGCTCTGGAAAGAACAAGAGAAAGATTGAAAGAAGATCCAGAGTATCAAAAAAGGATAATTTGTTTGAAGAATAAAACTCAAGAGGAGATCAAAAAGAAGATTGCGGGGAAGAAAGTGGCAGTCTCCTGGAGTGGTGGTAAAGATTCTATTGTTTTAAAACATATGTGTCAGCAGATCGGCTTCAATCGAACCTTCTGGGTTAGAACTAATCTTGAATATCCCGAAGTGATTAACTGGACTGATAAACATGGTCCGAATAACCTGGAAGTTGTTAATACCGGTCAGGACTTAAAATGGCTGGCAAAAAACCGGCATATGCTCTTTCCTCAGCATAGAAAAATAGCTTCCATCTGGTACAAGATTGTTCAGAATACCGGGCAGAAGTGGTATTTTGAAGAAAATGAAATTAATATGCTTCTGGTTGGCAGTCGGATAAAAGACGGAAATGACCCCGGCAAAGATGGTATGAAAGTAAATAAACACGGCGTAGTCTATTATTCCCCTATCTATAATTGGAGTCACGAAGATGTAATGGCCTACATAGAGAATTTTAATATCAAGTTGCCACCTTTATATAAATGGGCTAATGGTTTTCAAGTGGGAACCGGCCCCTGGGCTGCCCGAGAACATACCGGTTCTATACAAAAAGGCTGGGAAGAGGTTTACAATATTAACCCCTCAATAGTCGAAAAGGCAGCAAAACATATAACCTCAGCAGCAGAATTTTTGAAAAATATAAATTAAATAAAATTTTGAACTTATAGTTGGTATGTAGAAATACCATAACAGAGGAGTTTTAATGTGAAGGAGATTACTTTAATACCAGGGGTCTGCGCTGATCAGGCTAGAATAAAAATAAGATTTGATTCAAAAAAAGATAAGTTTAAAAAATTAATTGAAACTCTTATAGGAGAAGGCTTCTCGCTATCGATTGACCAGGAAGGCTTTCTATACGGAGAGGCAAGAGGAACCTTTGAAGAAATTTCTCGGTTGTTGGAGTTATTAAGAATAAAAGGTTTTAAATCAGAAAACTAGGGTAATTTTAAATAATAAATAGAGGTAATTTAGGTGCAAGTAAATTTAAAAGTTCTAAAGATGATGAGAGCTTTTTATAAGGTGGAGCTAAAGAAAAACCTATCAAAAAGAAAAAGGAAAGAATATCTAAAAGCTTTAGAACGAACTGAGCAATGTATTGTGGAAAAAAAGAGGCCCATTAGAAAAAGGGAAGAAAATTAATGTGCCTTGATAGTATTTTTTAGTCAATCATACGATATCAGGAAGGTTAAAAAATGGATACAAAAACTTACACAATTAAGATAATTAAGTCTATAAGACCACGGGCTTATAAATTAAAGATATTTGATATCAATAATAAAATGATTACATTTATAAATTTTGATGATAATTTCGAAGGACTAATCAACTATATTTATCGATTTTTAGAAAATAATAAAAAGGAGATAACATCATACTCTCGAGAAAAAGCAGAATAAAAGAAAATATAAAGAAAGGAGCTGAGTGATATTTGGGGGATCTTATTCATAAGTTAATGCAGAAAATGCTAAATATATTGGAATAAATAGGGACATTTTCTTAAATAGGGAAGGCGTACCAAGTCAATAGTCGGGTACCTTTTAGGTTGTCCTGGAAGAAAAGAGAAGAGAGATAATAGAAGAGTGGATTAAGTTCGGAAGGATTGAAGCATGATAAAGAACCATCACCTGTTACATTTGACAGAAAAAGAAGAGTTTTTAAAGAATGAGAAATTACGAATAGGAAAACTTTATTCAAAAAAACACAGAAAGGGTTTTTCAAAAAAAGATGAATTTGTAAAATGGTTTGAAAATACAATAAAATCTCAAAATTTCAAATGCTATTATTGCGATACATCTATATTTGAGATTCGTTCATTAATTGATCAAAATAAATTAAAAACCAGAAAAACTGGTTATGGCAGACGAGGTCATATTTTTGAAATAAATCGAAAAATAAATTCTAATGGTTATACAAAAGAGAATTGCGTATTATCTTGTTACTATTGTAATAATGATAAAAGCTATATATTAGATTCGGAGGACTATAAAAAATATTTTGGCGAAAATAGAAAAAAATATTTTGAATATTTGAAAAATAAAAAATAATAATATGACCGGCCAGTGTTTATCACGACATACCTGCTTGAATAGATCAAATAGGATCAAATAGAGATAGACATCTATTTATTTAAAATAATTTTGACAAATTATGTCGATATGAATTATATTAATTATAGATTTTAATAGACGACTCCCCGGCAATATGCCGGTTAGGCAGCTTATATGGCTGCTTTTTTTTTGGGGGGATAATGCCATGAAAAACAGAAGCATAATATATATTGATGGATTTAACCTATATTTTGGTGCAGTTAAAAACACGCCCTAGAAATGATTAGACATGGAGAAATATTTTTCACTTCTTCTTCCAGATAATGATATACAAATAATAAAATAAAATATTTTGCTGTAAAAATTCTTGATTTATATAAACCAAATCAAGATGTATATATAAAGCATTATTAATGCTTAATAAAAATCGAATTATATATGGCTTCGAAACAATAATTGACCCTTATTTGCCTTTAATGTATAATACATGTAACACACCCGCTACGCCTCTTAACAATGCGCACCCTGGCGGGTTTTTTCTTTTTACTAAGAGGTTTAAGTATGAAATTGCTAAACCCCCTAAAACATTTCAAGAACAGGTTGATCTACTAAAAGGCCGAGGTTTAATTATAAACGACTCCGAAAAAGCATTACAGAATGTAAGCCGAATTAATTATTATCGATTAAGTTCTTATTATGTTCCTTTTCAAATAAACAGAAAATTATTCAAACCGGAAACTTCTATTGAAAAAATATTTAGGTTATATGGGTTTGACAAAAAAATAAGGTCTTTAATTTTTGGGGCATTGGAAATAATCGAAGTTACTTTGGGTACCAAGATTGCTTATTATTTTTCCCATAAATATGGACCATTTGCCTACTCCGATCCTCAATACTTCTCTAGAGGTTTCAAGCATTATGACTGGTATACTAAATTAGAAGAAAGCATACAAAGATCTCGTGAAGATTTTATTAAAGAATATGATGAAGAAAAAAACCTTCCCCTTTGGATAGCCATTGAAATAATGTCCTTTGGCCAACTATCTTTTTTATTTAGAGGGTTAGAAAGAACAGACAGCAATAATATTTCAAAAGATTGCTTTGGAATTGACGAAAAGATACTTTCTTCGTGGATCCATACCCTGGTATATATCCGTAATCTATGTGCCTATCATAGTCGTATATGGAATAGGACGCTTGCCATTAAACCCAAGGTTCCAAATAAATTAGCTGAATGGAAAGGAATTCCGAATTCTAAAATATTTTTGTGTTTTTTTGATATTTAAGAAATTAATCATCCTACCTGGTGAATGGGAAAATTTTAAAAACAATTTATTACAATTATTTATTAGAAAAGCATAATGATATTGATATGAAAAGGATGGGTTTCCCGGTTGATTGGGAAGATCTAATTAATAGTATATGAATTAATTAAGTAAAATAAATATCCGAAGAGTTTAAGAAACGGTATAAAAATTATTGAAATTTTATCCCAATTCTTCTTTTATCTTATTTCTTATCCTACTTTTTATCTCTTATCTTTATAGTATTAAAGAAATATCGAAAGAAGGATTTTAGAAAATAATAGGAGCAGTATAAAAAATAAGGACCCACTCTTTCTCTCTCTATCTTCTAACCCAAATACCTCCGAAGTTCTTTATAAAAATTTTCCCGAGATCCTACGAAGATAATACTAATTAGTTTTAGCTTGTCATCTAAGATATAAACTATCCTGTATTGGCTCCCTGAAGCTCCAACGACTACTTTTCTGAGTTTTGAAAAAGCTTTTGAAAGCAGAGGATGTTTGCAAGGATTCTCTTGTAAAGTCCGTATTTTCCTCATTATTTTTCTGCAAATTTGAGGAGGAAGCTTTTTTATCTGCTGGAAAGCCCGCCTTTCAAATTCTATCCTGTAACTCATTTTCTACTTTCTCCAGAGGGATAGTCTTCCTTTCCCGAAGGTTCTTTAAAGCCTTCTGTTCCATTTTCTGTAAAGCCTTGCCCAAACCAGGGCTAAATTCAAAGAAAAGAGATTCTTTTTCACTATCTGAAAGCTTATTAATGGTTTTTTTTATTTCTTCAAGATCAATCCTGACCATTACTTTACTCATTGTCTTTTACTCCTTTTTTAAAACGATAATAAAGCTTATTTATTACTCGTATTTTTTATTACCAAATTTTCTATTGTATCCATATTTATTATAATTATTAATATATTATATTGTCAAGCTTTCAAATATATCCAAATATATTTTATGTGGGGCCTTAGGGCAAATCTTAAAAATAGGACAAACTAATTTTTTATTATCTTTAAGAGGGATTACATCTGGTAGTATACTACATATAAAAACCCGAGCGCACTGGCAGCTCGGGGCCAGCAAAATACAACATCTTGCCGGGATGACAACTAAAGTATATCCATAAAATATTTTTATGTCAAATTTTTGATTAGGCCCTACTTTTTCTCTCTATTAGTAAATTTAAATTAATCAATTCCGACCACTTTAATCTTACAACTACAACACCGACGGGGCGGGTAACTTTCCTTCCCCCTTAAACCCCCCCCCTAAAACCCCCCTCTTATCCCCCTTCTTTTTATTATTGCTCCTTGGCTCAAAAGCTACGCTCGCGGGGACGCTTTTGAAGCATAAATGTGGGGAGAAGTAACGCTCTTAAGCCCCGCTGTTGCTTCGCTTTATTCGCCACCGCAAAAAAACAAGGTTAGGCTATGATTCATTAGGGGGGAAGTATAAGGGGGAAGGAAAAACTGCGGTCGATTCACCTCCTACTCTACAAGCATAAGCGCAGGCATTATCGAGATCCTCTCTCCCTTGCCCCGCCCCTGTTTCCGAACTTTTTCGTGATTCTGTCATCTTTTGTGGTTTAGTCTCCTCCCCGTAAAAGAGAGATAAAAAATAAGCGAGAGAAGAAGAGCGGGAATTTTTTAATCTCCCTTTTCGGTGACTATATCCTTTTAATTCTTTATGTCTATGCGATAAGTAAAAAAGACCTCAAAACAAAAAGAAAAACCCTTTTTGATTTAAGATTTTTTTACCTATCGCGGGAGAAAGAGAAGGGGAAGAAGGGAGAGAAACCAGGAGAGTAAAAATAAAGAAAGAGCAATACACTCACTGGGTAAATAGTAATTTACCAGTGAGAGTATTGCCAGGGAGAGAGAAAGAGTATTGCTTTTTATAAACAGGGGGGAACCACCCCTCTTTTATAAAAAGCAATACAAGAAATAGAAAAGCGAAAAGAGAAGCATAACACTCAAAAAATAATTTAATTTTAGGGAAAAAAAATTGAAATTATCTTTATCGTGTAATGCAGAGAGAAGACGAACGCTTAAAAAATATATAAGAAGGGAAGTTCACCCCCTCTTATATATTTTTATTCTGATATAGAATATGTAGCGGTTGAAAATGTTGGGTTAGTCTTTCTCCCGTAAAAAAAAGATAAAAAGTAAAAGAGGTTAAATATGCGGGAGCTTTTTTATCTTCTTTTTCGGTGACAATTTTTTCAGATTCCTTACGGTTAGCGATAAGTAAAAACATCTATAAATAAAAAGTTAAAAGAAAAGAAACATTTTTATTTATATTGTTTTTGCCTATCGCAGGGGAAGATGCATCATGTACTCCGGACCATTGGCTAAAATATATTTAAGATCTTAAAATACGCCCTTTAAAGCCTTTAATTTACAATTGATAATCGCCAGCAGCCTCCGGTTGATATAAAATCTCTTCGACCTTCAACTTCGTTAATCCTGCTGGCACCTTCCATTCAATAATATCTCCAACTTTATAACCAAGCAATGCAGTACCAATTGGTGCTAGAATAGAAATTTTGCCCTGGTCAGCGTTAGAGTCATCAGGAAAAACCAGCCAACATATCATTTCTTTCTGTGTATTTATGTCCCTTAGGCGAACCTTGGAATTCATCGTAATAATATTATTGGGAATATCTCGAGAATCAACCACTTCTCCCTTATCTAATTCGTCCTTTAATTCCCTTAAATACTTTTTGTTTCCATTATCCGCTTCCATTATCAATTCTTTTAACCTCTTCATATCATTATCGGTAATATAAATTAGTTTTTTTGACATAAGACTATTCTCCTTTTTATATCTTTACAAAAACTTATATTTTAATTTTTGAATCAATTTTCTTTTCATTAAAATCATCTTTAGGGATGTAAAATTCGCGGTTATTTAAAGATTTATGTTTGCCTAAGATGAATTCCGTAGTTGCAACAAGCTTTAAACCACAAAGTCCAGATAATCACCTTCTTTACGGCATCAATAAATTCTTCTATTATGCTATTAAATTTCCAATCATTTAGGCAATGCAGTCATAAAGGGGGGAAAGTTGTATAAAAATGTTTATAAAGACTATACGGAAAAATAACAAAAGAGTTATGGCTATAAATTTATAACCAGATAAATCGGTTTAAAAAAGGAGAATGCTAAAAATAACATTCCCCGAAAAGAAACAAAGAAAAGGAATGCACTGCTAAACCCTTCCCCACATACTAAACATATCACAGGTGTAAGAAAATATCAAAGGGTGATTACAAACACGATAAGTGAGAAAAATAATAATAAAATGTATTTTCTTTTCCTGCTTTTTATTTTTTCGCTTATCGCAGGGGAGGATACACCATATATTCCGGACCATTGCTAAAATATATTAAAGATCTTAAAATAAGCCCTTTAAAGCTCTTTAATTTAAATAATATATAAAGGTATCAAAAATAAAAGTTAGTCAAAATTTATGCATTGATTATAGTTATAACCAAGACAGTTTATTAAATGTCGTTATTATAAAAATAATGAATTCTCCTGGTAAAATTTTGGTAAGAATTTTATTTACTTTCTTTGTTTTTTGTTTGTCCCGGCGTTTGCAGAAGCCGGTGCCGCAAAAAATTCTCGTGCTTAAATTGTTTGCCTGCATTTTTTTGCGGTGCTGAGTCTTCTATAAACGCCCTCGATGTCGTGTATATAAGCTCTTAGGATAGTTTTAGTATTTTTTTATCGGAAAATTATAAGACGCTGAGGCACCAGATAAAAAAATATTTAAACGTAGAAGTGTAGTGAGCAGGAACAGGGAGGAAGAGGGGGAAGGCATTCGATGATTAGGAATGAGGTTTAGCCCTACGATAAGGAGTATCTATTTATAGCCCGCCTTTATATTTTTAACCAGGCTAAAAAAGCTCCTGGCGGGCGGTCGTGGGGATGAGATTAAGAGAACTTATTTACCAGGAACTCAATAAAAGCAGGGTAACAGATTATTTTAACAAAATATCGGGGGAGAGAGAAAAGAGGCCATCTACAATCGATTTTGAGGCATTTGTTTTTTTTCTTTGTTTATGTTTATTAATAAGGGTGAGTTAATAGAGTGAGAGAGTAGCCTCTTTGCTGATTAGGAAAAAACTCATTTAAGCCTAGCCTATTTCAATAATTTTCTAAATGATTATTATGTTCTATGTGGGGGATTCTATCAAAATGGTGAAAGTCACCATTTCATATAACGGCTCCAGCATAAAAGAAGTTTTTGCGTAGCAAAAATTTGGGTGAGTGCCGTTAGACACGAACTTTTTATGAGGTGTTTCTGCATTTCCTCAGGATTTGGGGACCATTCTACATCCCACGCAATCTCTAGATTATATGGTGACTTTTTTGACGTAAAGTTGTCGGCAGACGCAATTAGGCTAACACGCATAGCCTCATTGGCTGGAATAGAACCACGAAAATTATTTGGGTAGATATAGAGAGATAGCTTAAAAGGACCACCCTTTTCGTCGAGAAAGCCGAGGTCGGATATATCATTTGTATCAACATTTGGAAGCAACTCGTGAAAAGAGGGGAATGCCCAAGTTAGTTGAACTGGAATTATCAAAGGTTCCTGTTAGAAAAAATTCTTGACAGAAAAATTCTGTTAGTTAAAAGTTAAAAGTGGACTAGTTAAAAGTTAAAAGTGGACTAGTTAAAAGTTAAAAGTGGACTAAATTAAGGTCTGTATTTTTAACCTTTTGACTACCTAAAAAATTATCTCTATACCAGAATCTTACTTCAGATATGCCAGATTCTTTATCTGGTATTATCCGAAGTTGTATCTTCTCGTGTAGTGGTGCACCAGGAATTTTTAATTCTAAATTATTTATAGAAACTTTGCGATAAGGGTTTACCATTCTTTCTACTCTTAAACAGAAGATATCCTTGCTTGATAAAAATGGTGGCCTTATGGTAAATTTTCTAAAGAGAGATATTTTCTCTCTTATTGCTCTTTGAAATCTGATATAAGGAATCTCCCCGGTGGTAGAATGAACTATCCGGCAATTATATCTAAGGAGTATACCCGATGCCCGGGTATATCTAAAAGAAAGTATAACCTTTGAAATGTTAGACAAAAAAGCAAGAAGATACACAGATAATGAGACGGCTAAAAAGGTGCAGTTGGAAAGGGATAAATTATTTGATAAAATATTAGCAGCATGACTCTTTCTTTCAGGCTCATCTTACATTGGATAAGACTGCCACTTGACAAAAAATAAAATTGGTATATAATGTAAACGTATTCAAAATAATAAAATGATATATATAAATATTTTCAAAGGATTAACGAGAAGAAAATGAAAAGGTATACATAGGCTCTTGGGAGAAAGAGAAAGCAAGCTATTATTTTAAAGGTTAGGATGGAGAATTTTAAATAAATTAAAATTCACCCATAAAAAGTAGAATTAGCTCTTAAATTGATTATGTTTAGTTGAGGGAGCACAATGATCAAAGTAAAGTTGACTATTAAGGAAGTAGCTAAATTAGCGGGAGTTTCTATTGCTACTGTTTCTCGGATACTAAATGATGATCCCATAGTGCAAGAGAAAACCCGAAAAAAAGTAAAAAAGATTATTGATAAATTTAGTTACCAGAGAAATATGCTGGCAAGAAAATTAGTATTAAAAAAGACCTCAACTATAGGGATACTTTTATCTGATATAACTAACCCCTTTTACTCAGAAATAGCAAGAGGAATGGAAGATGAGGCAAGAAGATGGAAGTACACTGTGATTTTCAGTAGTACCGACAACAAAAGAGAAGTACAAAAAGAATATATAAATTTTTTTCAAGAACAAAGAGTAGATGGCATAATATTTGCCTCGGCGGCTTTACAAGACCCTGATGTGGAAGTATTGTTTAAAGAGAACTTTCCTTTTGTGTTGGTGAATAGGAAAATAGATACAATTAAAACCGACTTCATAGTTCTAGATAATGTAAAAGGAGCCTATATCGCTACGGAACATCTAATTAAACTTGGACACAAAAGGATAGGTTTTATCTATGGAAACTTAACGTATTCTACTGGTCTGGACAGGTTGGAGGGCTATAAAAACGCTCTTCGAGAATATGGTATAGAACAAGACCCAAATTTAATAAAATCAGGTGATTTCCGCCGGGAAAGTGGATATTTAGCATTTAAAGAATTTCTCAAGATGGAAAATCCACCAACTGCAGTTTTTGCTTCTAATGATTTTATGGCTCTTGGTGCTTTAGAAGCAGCTTCAGAACTTGGGGTGAAGATACCTGAAGATATTGCACTTATTGGATTTGATAATATAAATTTCACTTCCTTTAAATTTGTGAATTTAACTACAGTTAGTCAACGTATATACGAGATGGGAACTAAAGGTATCCAGTTGCTTATAAGAAAGATTGAAAATCCTGAAAACTGGACCCCTCAGGAAATTTATCTTGAACCAAAGTTAATTATTAGAAATTCTTGTGGCTATGCAGCAAAAAAAACATATATATAAAGGGGGTAATAAATGAAATCGAAATTGTGGCTTTTTAGAACGCCCGGTAATATTTTATTTGGGAATGACGCGGCTAAAGAGATAGGAAAACAGGTGCGAAGATTACATGGAACTAACGCATTGGTGATCACCGACAAGGGACTTGTACAGGCAGGGATAGCAGCAAAAATAGAGAATTTGCTGAAAGATGAGGGAATTAAAATAGCTGTATTTGACGAAGTAGAACCTGACCCTTCTGTTGAGGTTGTAGAGAAAAGTTTTGATTTTGCTAAGCAAAATGACTATGATGTAATAGTAGGTCTAGGTGGAGGAAGTTCTATTGATATTGCTAAAATAACTTCGATTATGCTTACGAATAAAGAGAGTATTCACAATTATTTTGGTGTAGAAAAAATCTCTAAGCCTGGGATTCCTACTATAATGTTACCTACAACTGCTGGAACCGGCGCTGAGGTTACTCCTAATGCAATTTTTACTGATACAAAAGAAAAACTAAAAAAAGGTATAGTAAGCCATTACTTATTCCCCACTGTCGCCATAATTGATCCCCTCCTAACAGTATCCATGCCTCCGAGTATCACTGCATCTACAGGAATAGATGCTTTAACCCATGCTATAGAATCTTACATCTCTGTAAATAGTAGCAATATAACGGATATGTTCGCAGAAAAAGCTATCAGTCTTATATGCAATAACATTAGAATAGCTTTCGCGAGGGGTGGAGATGTAGGAGCAAGATACCGTATGTGTTTGGGTAGTATGTATGCTGGCGTGAGCTTAGCTAATGCTGGAGTAGGAGCAGTTCATGCATTAGCATATCCTCTGGGGGGACAATTTCACATACCACATGGAGTAGCTAATGCTTGTATGCTACCTTACGTTATGGAATTTAATGCTTTTGGATGTATGTCTAAAGTAGAACGCATTTTATCTATTGTGGCTATCTCTACGGAGGGTTTATCCTTTAATGAAAAAACAGAAAAATTTACCAATTTTTTAAAAGATTTAAATAGAGATTTAAAGATACCACTTCACTTAAGAGAACAAGGAGTTGACAAGGATTCTATTTCTCAACTTGGTGAGTTTGCTGTGAGTTACCTTCGGTTGCTAAAAAATAATCCGCGTGATTTGACTGTTAAGGATGCAATTGCGATTTACAAGGCAGCATTTTAGATCTGACTAACAATTTTTATTTAATACAAGAATAATGAATATTATAGGCAGGAGGGATTTCTATGTCTGAAAGTAAGGAATTTTATCTTGAGTTGTATCAAAAAATGCTAAAAATACGGTTATTCGAGGAAAACGTAGTTCGTTTGTTTGCTGAAGGATTCATACCAGGGTTTGTTCATTCTTATATAGGGGAAGAAGCGGTTGCTGTAGGAGTTTGTAGTTGTCTGAATAAAGACGATTACATCACGAGCACTCACAGAGGTCATGGTCACCTTATTGCTAAAGGTGGACAATTAAATAGAATGATGGCTGAGTTATTTGGTAAAAAGGATGGATACTGTAAGGGCAAGGGAGGTTCAATGCACATTGCCGATTTTGATATAGGAATTCTTGGTGCAAATGGCATTGTAGGAGGAAGTATGGCAACAGCAGTAGGAGTTGCGTTATCTGTCCAGATGAGAGGAACCAAGCAAGTTATAGCATGTTTTTTTGGAGATGGAGCTACTAACCGAGGAATTTTTCATGAATCTCTCAATCTTGCTTCTATATGGAATGTCCCTGTAATCTTCATATGTGAAAATAATCTGTATGCAATTTCAGTTCCCCAAACTAAGGCTATGAAAATTAAAGAAATTTCAAAAAGAGCAGATAGTTATGGTATACCCGGAGTTACAGTTGATGGAAATGATGTTTTGGCTGTAAGAAAAGTAGTTGGTGAGGCAGTAATTAGAGCAAGAAGGAATGAAGGACCCACTCTGATAGAATGTAGAACTTATAGATGGAGAGGCCATTTTGAAGGGGATCCTGATGTAGCTTATCGATCAAAGAGAGAAGTTGAAGAATGGAAAAAAAGATGTCCTATTTTAAGCTTCAAGAAAAAGTTATACGAAATGAATGTTCTTAATGATAAAAAAGCTAAAGATATTGAACAAACAATAAAGGAAGAAATAGAAAGGGCTATTAAATATGCTGAAAAAAATCCCTTTCCTGATGAGTTGTCCGCTCTTCAAGATGTATATAGTGATTTTGTAGAGGAGGCTCGATAATGATGAATAGAGAAATCAGTTTTTCCGATGCTATTAGAGAGGGATTAAGGTCGGAAATGAAACGAGATAAAAGAGTTTTTATTTTAGGTGAAGATGTTGGAGCCCAGGGAGGAGCTTTTGGCGTGACAAAAGGATTATGGGAAGAATTTGGAGATAATAGAGTTAAAGATACACCTATTTCAGAAGCAGCAATAATTGGAGCCTCGATAGGAGCTGCTTGTACAGGAATGAGGCCTGTACCGGAGATTATGTATGCAGATTTTTTACCCATTACTATGGAACAGATTGTAAACCAGATGGCGAAGATAAGATATATGTTTGGAGGAAAAGCCAATATGCCGGTAGTGGTGAGAACTGCCTTTGGTGCAGGTATGTCCGCGGCAGCACAGCACTCTCAGAGTTTAGAATCTCTCTTCTGTCACATTCCCGGGTTGAAAGTTGTTGTTCCGTCAACCCCGTATGATGCAAAAGGGTTACTAATTTCATCTATAAGAGATGACAATCCTGTCATATTTTTTGAGCATAAGCTTTTATATGCATCAAAAGGGTTAATTCCCGAAAGGGACTATCAGATACCTTTAGGGAAAGCTGATATCAAAAAAGAAGGTAAAGATGTTACTATAATAACTTGGGGAAGGATGGTTCATATGAGTATGAGTGTAGCTCAGAAGCTGGCAGAAAGAGGAATAGATGTGGAAGTTATTGATTTACGCACCTTATTTCCTCTTGACAAAGAATGTTTTCTTGAGTCAGTAAAAAAGACAGGAAGGGTAGTAGTTGTTCATGAGGCTTGGATGCGAGGTGGTTTTGGAGGAGAGATTGTGTCTATAATTGCTAAGGAAGCCTTTGATCATTTAGATGCTCCCATTGAAAGAGTAGCAGCCCTTAATGTTCCTATACCTTTTAGTCCTGTGTTGGAAAAATTTGTTCTTCCCAGCGAAGAAAATATAGAAAATGTTGTATTGAAATTATTGGGGGAATAATCTGTTAAATAAAAAATATAAAAATTTGGAATTGAAAAAACTTTAATAAAAAGTAAAATTACTCTCGAAAAAAGTTAAAATAAAGCCAGGGAGTGAGAAGGAAGCAGATTGTTAGTTTAAGAAAAGGAAATCTTTTCAAAAAAGTTTCGGAAGAGAAGTTTTTTTTTATGCTCTAAGGAGGAGTTAAATGAGATTACAAGACAAAGTAGCTGTTATTACGGGTGCAGGCTCTGGGATTGGGAGAGCAACTGCTATTCTTTTTTCAAGAGAAGGAGCAAAGACAATTATTGTGGATATAGATGAAAAAACGGGACAAGCTACGGTAGATATGATTAAAGAGAAAGGGAGAGAAGCACTTTTTGTACCAACAGATATAACTGATTCCTTTAAAATTAAATTTATGGTGACTAGGGTGATAGAAACATACGGAAAGCTGGATGTTCTAGTTAATAATGCTGGCCTGCTTACTACGGGAAATGTTATTGATATTGACGAGGGACAGTGGGACAAGATTATGGATGTGAACCTTCGGGCGGCCTTTCTTTGTTGTAAATATTGTCTTCCTGAAATGATTAAGAAGGGTGGCGGTGTGGTGATTAACGTTTCTTCAGAGGCTGGGATTAGAGCTTGGAAAGATCTAGTAGCTTATAACGTTTCCAAAGCTGGATTAATTTCTTTAACTAAAAGCATAGCAGTAGATTTTGCTTCTCAAAATATAAGAGCTAACTGCGTTTGTCCTGGGACTACAGAAACCCCTTTGCTATCTTCCGCTTTAGCGAAGGAGGCTGACCCAGAGAAAGCTCGACATGAGATGGAAAAGGTGCGTCCTGCAAATAGGATAGGAAAACCAGAAGAAATTGCTTACGGAATTCTTTATCTGGCTTCCGATGAGTCTCCCTATGCTACAGGAGCCGTGCTATCTATCGATGGAGGCGCTACTGCGTGAGGTTAAAGTACAAGTAAAAAATAGGCAAGAAGGAAGTAAGCCGTTAGGTGGGGGAAGGGGAGTTTTCAAAAAAGGAGGATGTCAAGTAATTGAATTTTCTGGTGGGAGCTTCCAAGGAAAAGCGAACTACCTCTACAAGGAGAAGGTAAACATGAGTTGACTAAAGAACTTGGAGTAAATCATGTTTACATTTCAGGTGGTTTATAGTAACTATGTGAACGAGTTAAAAGATGTCTGTGACATGATAATGCGGCGAGTGCAAGCGATTCTCTAAAAGGAATGAATACTTTCCTTTTGAACGTAAGCGGGGGAATAATCTATTAGTATAAAAAAGGTGAGATTAGAAGAAAGTTTTTGTGATTCCATTGAGGGTAAAAATGATAAATGATGAAGTAATTCTGGAGATAAAAAATATTACTAAAAAATTTCCTGGGGTAGTTGCCTTAGATAATGTTTCTTTCGATTTAAAAAGAGGAGAAGTTCATACTTTAGTTGGAGAAAATGGAGCAGGTAAATCTACCTTAGTGCATATTATTGCTGGAGTTTATGAAAAGGATATGGGTCAGATCTTTATAAAAGGTAAAGAGCTTAAAAGTATTAATCCGATAACTGCTGAAAAGTTAGGTATAACTATGATTCATCAAACGCCTAAATTAATTCCCAGTCTGAGCATAGGAGAGAATATTTTTATGGGAAGATTGCCGAAAACAAAATTTAAAACCATTGATTGGAATAAAATTTTTTTGCGAGCCCGTGAAGGAATACAAACTTTAGATTTACAAGTATCTCCAATGACTAAAATTAAACAAATCTCCTCAGGTCAAAAAGCTATGGTAGCAATTATTAAAGCTTTTTCTCGAAAACCGGTTATTCTTATTCTCGATGAACCAACAGCTTTTTTAACTGAAAATGAAACAAAAAAACTCTTTAATTTAGTATTAAAATTAAAAAAACAGGGCGTTTCTTTTATCTATATATCTCATAATTTAGAAGAAGTTTTTGAGATATCAGACAAAATAACTGTTTTGAGGAATGGAAAAAAAATTGCAACTGTTCATCCTAAAGAAATAGACAGAACGGCTTTGATAAAAATGATGATAGGGAGAGAAATCGAACAGCAATTTGAGCGGAAGCTTTTTCCTAAAGGAAAAGAAATATTTAGAGTTGAAAATCTCTCTGTAGATGAAAGGATTAGAAATATAAGCTTTAATCTTAGAAGGGGGGAAATTTTAGGGCTAGCTGGTTTGGTAGGTGCAGGGAGAACTGAAATAGCTAATGCTATATTTGGATTAACTCCTAAGAAGAAAGGGAAAATTTTTGTCGAGGGGAAAGAGGTAAATATTAATTCGCCCAGAATGGCGATAAAAAACAGTATAGGATTTTTAACCGAGGAAAGAGATAAGGGTTTAATAATGGGTATTTCTGTTAGAGAAAACATAGTTCTCACAATAATCCCCAAATTGACCTATGGAGGAATTGTGAAAAGAAAAAAAGAAATAAATATCGTAAGTGAATTTATTACTAAATTAAGGATTGTAACACCAACCATTGAACAAAAACTTAAGTTTTTAAGTGGAGGTAACCAGCAAAAAGTAATGCTTGCAAAATGGATAGCAAGTAATGCTAAAATAATGATATTTGATGAACCCACTAATGGTGTGGATGTTGGTGCTAGAAGAGAGATATATGAATTAATGAATCAGCTTACTAAAAGAGGCGTGGCAATAATTTTAATTTCTTCGGATCTGGATGAAGTTATGGGAATGAGTGATAGAATTCTTGTTATGAGGTCAGGTTCAATTGTAGCTGAGTTTGAAAGGGGAGAGATAACCAAGAAAGATATTCTTGAAGTAGCCTTCCATTAGATAATAAATAGTAAAAAATAAGGGTTTTTCTCAAAAGAAAAAAGAAAGAGGAGAATAGTAGCATGCAAAAGAGAATAAGGAGAGTAATTCTCTCACAGGGTGGGATTTATCTAGCACTTTTGGGGTTAGTCATAGCATTTAGCCTGTCAACTCCTTACTTTTTCACTACAAGAAATTTGTTCAATATACTAAGACAATCCTCCACGACATGTTTGCTAAGCATAGGACAAACTTTTGTTATAATAAGTGGAGGGATAGATTTATCTGTAGGTGCAGGGGTTGCCCTCTGTAGCGTAATCATAGCAACTCTTAATATATCTATGGGAGTACCTCTCATTATTGCTATTTTAATTGGATTAATTGCAGGAATAGCGTTAGGAGCATTTCATGGACTTTGTGTCACTAAGTTTAAAATAGCACCATTTATTGTAACTCTTGGAACAATGTCTGCGTATCGAGGTTTAGCACTAAAAATAGCTGGAGGGCTTCCCATCTCTCCTCTATCCCCTTTTTTTTCTATCGTGGGTAATGGATATGTGCTTAAGGTAATCCCTATACCGGTTTTAATCGTAATAACAATGACCTTATTAGCCTTTTTTATTCTTAAATATACTTCTTTTGGAAGGTACATATATGCCTTGGGAGGGAATGAAGAAGCAGCGAGAGTTTCAGGAATTAATGTAGGATTCTGGAAAGTAATAACATACATATTTAGTGGTCTAATGATGGCTTTAGCTGCTATCTTGCTGAGTGGCCGTTTAAATACAGCAGAAGGTTTGATGGCTCGGGGCACAGAACTAAAATCCATCACGGCGGTGATATTAGGCGGATCAAGTCTTTTTGGAGGAGAAGGAAGTGTTGTTGGTTCTATTATTGGAACTTTGATTGTTGGTACGATTGGAAATGGTCTTAATTTACTGGCTGTGGATCCTTTTGAAATAGAAATTATTATTGGACTACTACTTATTGGAGTAGTGGGTTTGGATATGTGGAGAAAGAGTGTTAGGTAAAAATACATTTGGCAAAGGAAAGTATTAACATTCTCCTGTGCTCAAAAAAACAAAAAAGTTCTCTCGGAAAAGGAAACAAAAAATAGGAAAATAAGGGAAGGAGGTGAGGATGAGTATTGTAAAGTCCAGATTTCGTTGAGTTTGAGATAGTAAAATAAACAGTTATTTAAGGAGGAAATTATGTTAGTAAACAAAAGAAAAAAGTGGATTATAATGTTGAGTGTAATTGTTGTGTTAGTTCTGTTTGTCTTTTCTGGAATGGTTTTTACCGAAGAGATTATTCCCTTGAAAGTTCCTTTAGCCAAAAAGAGCCTCGTAATTGGATGGGCGCCTCCAGATATTACTCCGGTTTTTGTCTCTATTGGGAGAGCAATAGAGCAAGAGGCTGAAGAGGCAAAACGTTACGGCTTAGATATTGAAGTAATAACGCAGGCTTGTGTGGAGCATACTGCTTTTGCAACGCAGGCGAATATTATTGAGAACTTCATAACTTCCAAAGTAGATGTGATAATTTGTTCTCCAATTGAGACAGGGCCAATTACTCCCGCTATAAATGAGGCTGCTAAAGCAGGGATTCCCATAATCATCGTGAATATTTTGGCAGATATCCCAGGAATGAATGTTGATGCTTATGTAGGTTATGACAACACGGAAGCAGGTCGATTGGCTGGAGCTTGGGCAGTTAGCCGGCTGAATGGAAGCGGTAAAATAGCTATGATAGAAGGGATTGCTGGAGGATGGTTTTCTACAAGGAGAAAAGATGGATTTCTAAGTGTAACTGATGTTTTTCCAAGAATTGAAATAGTTGGTGTACGACCTGGAAACTGGGATAGAAATGATTCAATGGTAGCTGCAGAGCAGCTTCTGACGGCTAATCCCAGAATAGACCTCATGTTTAATGCCTGCGATGAAATATTAATGGGGGCCCTTCAGGCAGTGGAGAGCGAAGGAAGAGGGGATGAAATTATAATGCAGGGATACGATGCTACTCAGGAGGCACTCAAAGCTCTGGCTGATGGTAGAAGTGAAGCTGATTTGACATTACACCTTCCAGACTGGGGAAGAAGAAGTGTCCAGTGTGGTGTAATGCTTGTTAACGGTATTAAAGTACCTAAATTTAACGATATGATGGTAGAAGTGGTGGACAAAGGTAATCTCTCTGAATATTATCCAGCACCACAAATGCATTGGACACATCTAAAGTGGATTTCTACGGACTGGAATAGAGTATTGGAAAATCCTTATACAGTATTTCATCCTAACTGGTTTGAAGAGACAGGAAAAGAATTTCCAGGAGATGATAAAGTCCGTGGAACGGATGTTGCTCCCTACTGATTCGTAGGGTTTAAAGATCGGGGTTAAAAACCGATAGAGAAAAGCTGGACGGGGCTGCTTATCTGAAGGGCAGCCCCCTGGTAGAAGAAATTTGTGCATTTTTTTAAGATTAAAAATTGTTACTCCCGGTAATGTTAGTAAAATAGTATTTTTAGATATAAAGTGGAGAAAATGCGATGATAAAAGAAATGAATACCCTGTGTTTAGTTAGAATTGATATTTCAAATAACAAAATGAATACAGAAAAAATTGAAGAAAGTTTATTAAAAGCATTTCTTGGAGGAAGTGGACCAAGCATTAGGTTTCTTTTAAATGGACTTGATATCAATAAAGACTCTTTTGATCCCGAAAGTCCAATTATTTTTATGAGAGGGTTGTTGACGGGGACTTCTATTCCCGCAGCTTGTAAGAGCTCAGTGTGTGGAAAATCTCCTTTGACAGGAATCTGGAATGAAGCTACGGTAGGAGGTTACTGGGGGGCAAAACTTAGTACAACACCCTATGATGGAATAATTATTACTGGACGCGCCAGATATCCTGTATATTTGTTAATAAATGAAAAAGGGGTGGAGGTAAAATCAGCTAAAGAGATTTGGGGATTGGATACTTACGCCACTGCAGAGTGGTTAATTAAAAACCATGGTCCATCAATACAAATAGCATGTATAGGCCCCGCGGGTGAAAATAAATGCAAAATAGCAGCAATAATGTTTGGAGGTAAAGATTCTCGTGCAGCTGCCAGGGGAGGTATGGGAGCAGTTATGGGGTCTAAAAATCTTAAAGCTTTGGTAGTCAAAGAAGGCGATTATCGACTTTCTGTTAAGGAACCGGATAGATTAAAGAATTCTATTAGAAAAATAACTTCTTTATTAAGAGAAAATGCGAAAGGACTTTCCGATTTTGGAACCGCTGTGGGAATGTATCCAAATGTGGAAGAATCAGGAGACCTTCCAATAAAAAATTTCCTTCAAGGAAAATGGGAAAAAGGAGCAAAGAAAACCACAGGTGAAACCTTAGTTGGCCGATTTTTTAAAAAACACTATGCCTGCTTTGGGTGTCCCATACACTGTGGCAAAATAATCTTTGTAAATGGGGTTGAACAGCATGCACCAGAGTATGAATCTAATGCAGCTTTTGGTTCTCTATGTCTCAATGACGATTTGGAATCAATCTCTTTGGCCAATGATCTTTGCAACCGATATGGACTTGATACTATATCAACAGGGGCAAGTATTGCTTTTGCTATGGAAGCCTACGAAAAAAATCTCATTTCAGAGAGGCAAACTGATGGTATAAAACTAACCTGGGGGAACAAAGAAGCAATAGTAAAAATTATACATAAAATAGCAAAAAGAGAGGGAATAGGTGATATTCTTTCTCAAGGTGTAAGAGAGGCTGCCAAAATAATCGGAAAAAATTCTTGCGAATTTGCCATGCAGGTAAAGGGAATGGAAATCCCTCTGCACGATCCCCGAGCATACGTAAGTATGGCACTTAACTATGCTACTGGAAATAGGGGAGCCTGCCATTTGGATGCACTCTCTTATATATACGAAAGTGGCCCAAAAATAGAAGGGCTTCCAAAAATATTGAGTGGCCCTCATTCTATAGAAGGGAAAGCTAATTTGATTATTGAGCTTCAAAATTTTATGACCTGTTTAAATGCTTTAGGTTTGTGTAAATTTCTTCTTTGTGGAAGAATAGGTCCCAATATTATCACCCAATGGTTAAACTTAGCTATGGGGTGGGATTTAGAACCTCAGGAACTTATGAATATAGGTGAAAAACTATTCAATCTCAAGAGAGTATATAACTGTAGGCTGGGCATTTCTCGCAAAGATGATCTCTTGCCAATGAGGTTGTTAACTTGGGATAAAGCAGAAGGAGGAGCAAAAGGGAGTCTACCGCATCTTGGGAAAATGTTAGGAGAATATTATAAACTTAGAGGTTGGAGCGAAGAAGGAGTGCCAACTGAAGAAAAATTGAATGCTCTTTAAAATAGGTTTGGAATATAAAGATGATTAAATCTTAAAGGGGAAAAGTTAAATATTATGAAGTGATTAAAAAGAAATTGCATTGTGTATAAAGGAGAAAAACTATGGTTAAGGGATATACAGGAAAAATTCTAAGAGTGAATTTAACAAACAGAAGGATTTCTGTTCAGGCCTTGGATGAGAAGGATCTAAAACAGCTTATAGGGGGGAGTGGAATAGGTACTAAGTTTCTCTATGATGAAACAAATGAACAAACAGACCCTTTATCTCCTGAGAATCTTTTAATATTTATGACTGGGCCGTTAACAAGCACCGGTGTTCCTGGAACTGGGAGGCATCAAGTTATTTTTAAATCGCCCCTTACCGGGATTTTTGCTCAATCTAGTGTTGGAGGTAGCTGGGGAATAAACTTAAAACGATCAGGTTTTGATGGAATTGTTATTAAAGGTAAGGCGGATAAACCGCTATATATCTGGATTCATGAAGGGAAAATAGAATTTAGAGACGCAAAACATCTTTGGGGTAAAGATACATATGAGACAGCTAAAATTTTAAAAGAAAAAACAGAGGAAAAGGCAAGTATAGCAACTATTGGCCCAGCTGGGGAAAAAAAGATAAAGATTTCTTGTATAGTTCATGAGGGTTACCATGCCCGTGTAGCTGGTCGATGTGGTGGAGGAGCTGTAATGGGCTCTAAAAATCTTAAAGCTATTGTGGTTTACGGTACTCAAAAAAATTTAGTTAATCAGCCAGAAAAATTAAAAAAATATATTAAAGATATGCTTCCCCATATAAAAGAGGTTTCTAAAGGAATGAGCGACTTTGGTACTGCCGGAGGCGTGATTAGTTATGAGAAAATAGGAAATTTCCCTCATCAGAATTGGAGATTATCCGATTGGGAAGAAGGAGCAAGAAAAATATGTGGGGAAGAAATGGCTAAAACTATTCTTGTAGGAAGATATGCATGCCGTCATTGTCCAATAGGCTGTGGGAGAATAGTTAAAGTTACTGAAGGACCTTTCGCTCCGGTAGACGGTGGAGGCCCAGAATACGAGACTCTTGCCGCATTAGGAAGTAATTGTTTGGTAGATAATCTCGAAGCAATTGCTAAAGCAAATGAATTATGTAATAGATATGGATTGGATACTATGTCTACCGGAGGAGTGATTGGTTTTGCTATGGAAGCTTATGAAAGGGGTTTAATTAACAAGAAAGATACCGGTGGTATTGAGCTTAAATGGGGTGATGGTAAAGCGGTGGTAGAGATGATTAAAAAAATTAAAGAAGAAGAAGATATAGGTAAATTATTAGGAGAAGGAGTAAAAATGGCTGCCCTTAAAATAGGAAAAAATGCAATAGAATTTGCTATTCATGTAAAGGGATTAGAACCTTCTTTTCATGACCCGCGTTGCTTTTTTAGTCAAGCTCTTTCTTATGCAACTACTAATAGAGGGGCATGCCATCTTGGAAGTTTATCACACCCCTGCGAGATGTTGGGGACTCAGCCAGACTTAGGAATAAATGAACCCCAAGATAGACACCAAATAGAAGGCAAAGCTGAATTTACAATTAAACTTCAAAATTTAATGTGTATGTTTGATTCCATAATTATGTGTAAATTTATGTATACTGTACAAGCTATAAAAGTTCATCATATGGTTAATTTCTTAAATTATGTTACAGGGTGGGAAATGAATATAGAAGAATTTATGAAAATAGGAGAAAGAATATTTAATTTACAAAGACTTTACAATATACGCTGTGGAATAAGCAGGAAAGATGATTCGTTGCCTCCAAGGTTCCTTACACTGAAAAGAGATAGAGATAAACTTCCCCCTCTTGGTAGACTTTTAAGTGACTATTATGAGATTAGGGGGTGGGATGAGATGGGCATCCCATCCAGGGAGAAATTAACACAACTTAACATAGAAGTATAGGAAATTATTTAAGTAAGGGTAATCTAAGTTTTTACTTTTTCTCATAAGTTCTCTGGGGGAAAGAGGCTAGTTAGCAATTTTTTGGAGAGGAATAAATTTTTGGCGGCTATCTGAAGAAATAAAATTTTCTTAAAGAATTAAAATTTTTCTTAATCTGACAACTTCTAGAAAAAAAATAGAATAAAAACTAAAAGGAGGGTAAGGCTAAGAGCGGAGTTAGAAAAAGATATTTAATTTTTTATAAATAAAAAAAGTAAAAGAAAATTAACAGATTTATTAAGAGAGGGGGTTAATGATGCGGGAAAAGTTAAGAGGAATGAAACGAGAGGAAATTCTAAAAAAAGTTTTTGAATTAGGATTCAATAATGAAAAGAGATATAAGGGTTGTTCGCAGTCTGCGTTAGTTGCAGTACAAGATGTCTTCGGCTTACAAAATCCTGAAGTTTTTAAATCTGCCACTTCTCTTGCAGGGGGAGTGGGGGATAGTACTCTGGGGCAATGCGGAGCTTTGAGTGGTGGAGTAATGATCTTAAGTTATCTTTACGGCCGAGATAAAAATGATTTTGATCACCGGGATTTAAAAAGTTACTATGAGGCTTGCGAATTAGTCAAAAAACTAATTAATAAATTTAATGAGGAATACGGTAGCATTATGTGTAAAGATATTCAGACTAAAATCTTTGGTCGATCCTATAACCTTTGGGATTCTGAGGATCTTGAAGCCTTTGAAAAGGCCGGTGCTCATACTGATAAATGCACTACTGTAGTAGGGAAAGCAGCTCGATGGGTAGCGGAGATAATATTAGATAAGGAAAAAATAGGAAAGCAAGTATAAGAGATGTTGGGTGATTTATTAATGGAAATCGTGCAAACCGGAATAGACTGAAAAATGGAGGTTAAATATGGTCAACAAGGTAATAATGCCTAAGTTAGGGGAGGTGATGGAAGAAGGGGAAATTGTTCGCTGGCTAAAAAAGGAGGGAGAGGAAGTTAAAAGGGGAGAGCCCCTCTTTGAGATTGCTACAGATAAGGCAATTATTGAAGTAGAAGCTTTCGAATCCGGCTTTCTTCGAAAGATCCTTGCCCCCGAGGGAAAAGTAGCCCCCGTGGGTGAAACCATTGCCTATATTACTGATGGTATGGAGGAGGAAATCCCGGGAGAGATCAAGAAAGAGGGGAAAAGTAAAACTCCTGCCCTACCCAAACTGATAAAGGCATCTCCCCTGGCTAAGAAGTTGGCGAGGGAATACGGGATTAATTTATCAAAGGTGAAGAGAACCGGGCCCGAGGGAAGAATAGTCAAGAAAGATATCCTCAAATTGATAAAAAGAGAAGAGAGGCCTTTAGTAAAAGAAGTTCCTTCGGAGGAGGGAATCCCCTTGTCCGGTGTGAGAAAAATCATAGCTGAACGAATGGAGAAAAGTAAAAGGGAAATTCCTCACTTTTACTTAACCTGCGAGGTTGATCTTTCCGTTGCGGCGAAGACGATGAAAGAGGAGCTAAAGGAAAAGCTCGTAAAAGAAAGCGAAGTCCACCTTACTTATACTGATTTACTAATTAAAGCCTGTGGTTATGGGTTAAAAGAGGTACCTCAGGTGAATTCCACCTTTAGAGAAGGAAAAATATATCAATCTTCCCAGATAAATGTAGGAGTGGCCATAGGCGGAGATGAGAGGTTGGCTGTCCCCATAATTAAAAATGTGGACAGGAAAAGCCTTTTTGAAATTGCAAAAGAAAGGAAGCGGTTAATAAAAAGGACTAAGGAGAACAAACTCTCTTTGGAGGAATTGGAGGGATCATCCTTTACCCTTTCTAACCTGGGGATGTTCGGAATTAAAACCTTCAGCGCTATTATTAATCCCCCTCAGGTTTGTATTTTGGCAATAGGAGAAATAAAGGATAGAGTAGTAGCAATTGAGAGAGAGATAGAGATCAGACCCATTATGGAGATGACCCTCTCCTGCGATCATCGGGTAATCAACGGGATCTTAGGAGCAAGATTTCTCCAGAAGGTCAAGAAGGGGTTAGAAAACCATCCCTCTTAGTGCTTAACGGAAATCCCCAAACGTAAGTAAACCATTGACGGCAAATTTTCAGGTTTTAAATCTCAATTAGATATAAAGTTAGAGGGCGCATAAAAAAATTTGGCCCGCCGCGCGGTGATAAGATGATCTTGGCATTAGCTAATATCCCCTTTAACCCCTTAGTCAATATTGAGTCACTGTACTTTTCTTTTATACCTCCTTTTGTCGGCTATCTTTTGTGTAGCTGTCTTCTATAAAATTCATTATATATTTACAGAATCTCTCTATATTTTCCAGGTTTTTCTGAATTATTTAAAGAAGCTTCCTTTTTGTTATTTCGCAATAGAAGTGAATCAGTCTGTTCCTATATCCTGCCATATTTTTTAATACATTTTGAGCAAAATCAAAGGGGACAATGTTGTATTTATAAAGCCAAAGCTATCTCTTTATACATCGTAGGACGCTCTCCTGGCGGAACGGGAAGACGGGATAAGATATGATTTCCTATATCAAAACACAACTTCAAGTACTCTTCTTAAGTTATGAGATAAGATAGTTTCTTTATCCCTATTGTTGAGTCCTTTATCTTGAATGTCCCTCAAAAATACCTCTAACCAGCTGTAATATTGTCCTATTCTGCCTTAGTGATTTTCTATAAATAAATATCCCCCTTGGCAAAACATAAATTTATGGATTAATGCTATAGTATCAGTATCCATGAGTGTAGCTTACCTCCTTTTTTAAAATTTAAAAAGGGTTATTTATTTCTTAGGTAAGCCTACACCTTTTTATTATATTTTTACAATCCTTCTCTTGCTATTTGTCTTATTACTAACAAAAGAAGGTATTATTAAATATAAATATTTTTTTTCTATCTACCCCACTAAAGTTTACACTAACTTTTACATATAGGGAAGTCAGGGAGTTCTTCTTGTACGGGAAGGATTCCTTTTTTAGTTTTATAAAATAAGGAGTATTTATAAGGAAATCAAAGAAATGGGAAGCTTTATACATTATAAAGGGCAATGATGTTCTAATATTGACTTATATATGGAAATATGATAATATGTTCATATACTTCTTGGTTTTACTTGATTCAAAATCCATAAAAAAGGAGGTGAAAAATAATGGCAACAGTAATAACCATCCCCCGTGATTCAGCCTTACAATTCAGACTGCTAATAGGTGTTAATCCGATTAGTGGAGCACCTATCATCAACAGCAAGACCTTTGCTAATATTAAATCTGCTGCTTTAGATCAAGATACTTATGATGTAGCTACCGCTTTATCGGGCTTACAGAAGTACACTGTAGATGAGATCAGACTGGAAAAAGAATCCCAACTTACTGAATAGCAAGTTTTTAGCAGAGCTAAAAACAGTAACCAGTGACGAGTAATGAGTGAAATGTGAAAAACCTAAAGTACAGGAACATATAAATATTATGTTGCTCATTACTTATTACTAATCACTTATCACGCTAATTGACCCATTGGTCAATTAGCAAAAAAGGAGGTGAAAAAATAATGGCAACCGAATTAGGAGAAGTAACTAGTTACAAAAGACTCTATATGCAATTCAGGGATAGTATTGGAAAGACTATAAATATTACTTTGAATAATCCTAAAAATTTGGTTGACGGAGATTATGTAGATTTAGCCGCCCAGGAAGCTGCTATTGATGGAGTTATGGATACTATAATCGCTAAGAATATCTTCCATAATAATGGTAATGACTTAGTGGCTAAAGTAAATGCTCGGATACTTGATTATAGTTCCACTGATGTGTTGGATGTTGCATAGAATAATATTAATATAAAAGTCTCCTTGGAAGGCTCCGCGGACCTTCCCTGGAGTATTAGGGGGAATAAAAAATGATAGAAGTATTTATCACTAAATATTTATTAGATTTCGCTCTTGTTTTTCTGGTTGGTCTGCTCTCTAAATTTATGATAAATAAGTTTGGCCAGGACAGAGCAGCCAAAATAAAAGAGGCCATACTTTCCGCTATGCTCTGGGCAGAAGAAGAGCTGGGGATAGGGAATGGTGAGGAAAAATGGAAAATAGCCTGGGTAAAATTAATTGAAATATTAAGGAAACAAAAAGTTAATTTAAAAGATAGTGAAATTTCCTATGTAAAGGATCTTATGAAAGCTACTGTCCCGGAGGTGAATGAGATTATATATAAGGCTATGCCGGATGTAGTAAGGAATGGCAGGAACTTAAAATATAAATAGATTATGGGTATAATTAATGATATAGAACTAACTGAATATTTTTCTCTGCGTGAGTTTGAGTGTCCCTGCTGCAGGAGGGTTATGTTGTCTCCGGACCTTTTGGCCAGGGTAGATCATTTAAGAGGGGTTATAAATAGGCCCATATATATCAATTCCGGTTACCGGTGCAAAAAAGAAAATCAAAGAATCGGTGGAGTCCCCGGCTCTTATCATCTCCTGGGTATGGCGGTAGACATTCACGTAAAAGATTTTTTACTTTCTGATCTTCTCCTTTATGCAAAGGAGTTGGGATTTAATGGTATTGGATTATATGAAAAGAAAAATTTCTTACATCTCGATATTAGGCCTGGACCAAAGCACACTTGGAAAGGAAATAAGTGAATTGGATATTGAATACGTGCTAAAATTAATAGCAAATAACGGCTTTCCCCTGGTGCTTTCTGTATATTTAGTATGGAAATTAGAGTTTTTTATTACCGAAATCGTAAAGAATCAAAAGGAATTTTCCCATAATGTTACTACTGAAATCAAAGAAATCAAGCAGGCAATCAATGAATTGCGGGTTGATTTTGCTAAAAATCGATGAGCTTGTCCTCGTGAAGACGGGGAACCGTTGATATATAAGGATTTTAGCGTTTTCTCTCAGACCTTCAAATTTGGCGTATACGAGGCGTATTTATCCTAACTTAATGATTCATACCAGCCACCTTAAAATAAGCGCTAAAAACACCCTTAAATTAGCTTTTATTTTTCGTGGTTCCTTAAAATCCCTGCTTTTACCCTTCTTTTCTCTAATATTCTCTCTTTATCTTCTGTATTCTCTCCTTTGCTTGCGTATTTACCGGAGTATTTGCGGTAATAGTGAATTATAAAGGATTTGAGGAATTTTGCAAGAAATCTTGACATTGACAACACAATGTAATATATTATATACAGTATTATATTTATTTTTTTACATATATTTTCCAGCTTCCATAATTCTTAAAATATTTACAAAAAGATCTAAATTAATTTCTTACTTTTTTGTCTTACAAATTTTTATTAAGGGTAAAAATGAAAAATTCTTATAGAAATGAAGATACTAAAGCATTTAATAAAATTTGGGGATTTGCTAAGCTCGGGAAAACCAAAATAATTCTTTCTACTTTAAAAGGAGAAAGCAGAGAAAATTTTGGGTATGTTACGTCTACTAATGAATCGCTAGCTCTTTCTAAAATTCAATCTCTTTTAGTATCTTATGACTTTCCTTATATTCCTTCTAGTATACCCATCAATAAACCTTTTGACTATTATAAAAATACTAATCTAATTCTCATTGGTGGTCCCCGAAGAAATAGAATTACCGGAGAAATACTTGAAAAAGCAGGAAATTCTTTAACTTATGGTTTTGATAAACAATCAAGATTAGTTAAAAAAATGGAAATAAAAAATTCTAAACTTAAAATCAAAGACAAAACTCAAACAAATTATGCTATTATTACTAAGGTGCCAAACCCATTCAATCAAAAAAAAGTAGTACTAATTATCGCTGGTTATCGATCTCTTTACACGCTCTTTGCAACTGACTTTTTTACAAAACCCCGCATTATAGAAGGTATTGCCGATTCATTAGATACTAAATGTTTTGAAATCATTATAGAAATAAAAACAAAGATAAAAAATAATATTACTGATCCTTGTATTTATATTGTCTATCCTGAAAATTTTAAACTGAAGCCACTTGAAATACCTTATAACAGAGAAGCTGTTTATGATAAGCCAATAGTTAACCTTTTTGCCACAGAAATTGTGCCTGAAAAAAAGATGTATCTCCTTTTAATATTTCTCGTACCTGCTCTCTTTTTAAACAGTTTATCATACTTCATTTCCCAGGGATTCTCTAGTATATACCTTCTTCCTATATTTGGTTCATTGGCTATCCTATTTTACTTACCCTTGAGGATTTGGGAAAAATATAGAGTAATTACCATAAATCCTATTTTTGCATTATTTGGGTTTTGTTCTTCAATTATAGGCTTTCTCACCGCTCTTGGAGGAATCATTATAAAGCTTTTATTAAAAATATAAGGAAATTAATATGCCTCGTTATTATAAATTGGGTATTATTGAGGCAATAATAGCATCAATAATAGCCCTTTTAAGTAAATTAAGCCCTTATGACTTTAAGTGGACAATCTTAGTAGCTGGATCACTGGTATTAAATGGTATAGTCGTTTATTATATGGGAAAATTTTATTACATATTTGTTAAGAAGCTTAGAAAAGATCTTGGAGATAATATTTCAAAAAATATGGTTTTTTATGCTTGCTTTTTCTTTATTTCTATAATAGTAGTTTTTGCAATAGCAAATTACCCCCTTGTGTACAGATAGCTTCACTTTTTTACATATATAAATAAACAATTGGAGCCTTCTCTATACCGTTGCTATAAGGAGGGGTTTAAATGACAGGTTTATATATTGTAGTTGTTTGTTGGGTAGCAACAATTACATTTTCGTTCATTAAAAACGTATTAGAGAAAAAAAATTTATCTCATAATAAATCTAGGCTTTTATATACAATTACATTTTTCTGGGCCGGATCTATACCTGTAGCCATAACAGCAACATTTACTTTTGTTTTGTTTCTTGTTTTATACAAATAAAATTAAGCCTTTTTTGTTTTTCTAATCTAAATATTTCTTAATTCTGTCGTCTTCTATATAAAATCACGCCATTGATTATTTTTACTAATAATCGATCCCTTTTCTAAGCATTGTAAAATCTGTACTGACGCCATTTTGGCGTCTTTTTTATTAAGTAAGGCAAGGGGACATTTCATTTGTCATATTTAAATAAATTTAGAAGATATACCAAGTCAATAATTCGGTAAATATTTCTAATTTTTCATAGAAGACTTGATTATGTAAGGTTAGTGCGAAATAAAACGTGTAAGTGTAGTAATTTATAAAAAAAGTTCCAATGTACACAATAGAGGAGCTAGAGAATAACCAGCCCTTTGGCTTTTGTTGAAGGGCTTTTTATTTTTTATATATTATGTTCATAGAAAAAGAAGGATTTTTAATGCTCAATGTAGAATATATAAATTAAAGAAAAATTATAGCCCCAATCAAAATAGCATTTTTAAACTAACATTAATATCAATTGATATCCTTTTATTATTCTCTTATCATTATTGAAACATTTTTATAAGCGATTAACCAATATTCAGGCAAACCTCCTGTTAAATCATGATCTAAGAATCAAATTCATCTAATCTCATAAGAAAAGAGGTGAATTATCGTCAAAAAACTTTAAGATTATAATTTTTAATGGAGGAAGGAAAAATGACTATTAACGAACATGGTTTTTTGGGAAAGGATATTAAGCACTACGAAAATAAGCTAGAAAAAAAATATAAAGAAGTTTTCGATTTTTATGAAGAAATTAACTATTTTTTACATAGCGTAAAGTCTGGAATCAAATTGAATAATGATGATTTTCAAGGAGGAACGATAATTGGAATATTTAATAAATCATTAACTACTTTCCAATCTATTTATGTTTTATTTAAACACTTTTTATGTAATAATGCAGAAAACTTGTGCAGGATTTTATTTGAGGAAACAGCTAATATCGGTTACTGTAGTTTGGGAAAAGATGAGACTAGGAGATATTTATCTTTGCAGGCAATAAATAGATTACATTTAATTAATATAGTGAATCTGGAAGCAAACAGAAAGTATTTAATTGAGAATTTTAAAGAAATGTTTTTCGAAAAAAAGTCGTATAATAAACAGAAGAGTGAATTAATGAATTCTCTTCATGGTTTAGGTGTTGAGGAGATCTTTAACAACGAGGGTAAACCAGTAGCTATAAATTTAGAGGAAAGAATAAAAAAAGTAAATTCAAAAAGTATTATGCATTATTATTTGATTTTTTATAGAATAGTATCGGCGGGAGTACATTCTTCTCCTGATATACTAGAAAAATACTTAATTTTCGATGAGAATAGATTAATGAAAGAGTTACGTTGGGGACCAGAAGCGGAAGAATCTGAAATAGCTCCGATTTTTGCTTCTATTCATTTTATGATAATAAGTCTTGAATATATTAATGAATATTTTAGTTTTCCTAAAAAGGAAGATATTTCCAAATTTTGGGGAAGAACTTTAGAATTAGGTAATAGATATCAATATTTTTTTGAAAATGGAGAAATAATTTAAAATACTATTCTCATTTTTACAAAGTAAATTATCTAATTCTTGTATTAACTTTTTCAAAAATAAGAATATCTATCTTTTAATACATGGGTAGAATAAGAGTAGGGAGTATAATTTATTTATAAATAAGGGAAAATAGGCAATATAACACTATTTATACTCTAACTGGAAGATTAATTAACTCTTTTAGTTTATAGGTGTTTCGCATATCTTTGATAATTTGGTTCTAACCGGAAAACGTTAGGGGAGCCAGAAAATAACAAGCCCTTTAGTTTTTGCTTAAGGGCATCTTTATATTTATGAATTATTTTACAGTAAAAGAAGGATTTTTGATATAGAGTACCGAATTTAATATTAAATCACTAGTATTATTTTATTCTTCTCAAAAAGACAAGGTAGGATAATATTTCTTTATATTTAAAAAGTAATAATTTAATGATTAAAAGTAATTATACATATGAAAAGTTTATATCAAAATTTTTCTATATTTCTTCTAGATAGCATATAATATAAAATGAGTTATGATTATTGAAAATTTTTCAAAGAAGGCTAAATTATGAAATGGGTAAAGAATGTTTTTAAGATTCCATATTTAATTGCATTTTTTATATGTTTAATTATTATTGCTAGAATTATTTGGCCTAATATAAACTACGATGACACTTCGTTTTATTTAACACTGCTTGCAGTCATTATACTTGTTATTCCAAATATTGGAGAATTACTTTCTAGAATCAAAAGATTCAAGAAAGGTGATTTTGAAATTGAAATAGAAAGTAAATTGAATTATTTAACAGAAAAAACGGAAAAAGCAGAAGAAGATATTGAAAAATTGGAAATTGCAAAATTTGAATTTAAATCAAAACCTTACGAAGCAAGGAAGAGAATTATGGAGTATACAAAGGATCCGAGAGGCGGTTTAATTGCAATTGCAGTTGAAATTGAATCTATGATTTCTGAACTATTAACATACTATAAATTATCTATAAATGTTAAATACTTATCTCCTATTAGAGCAATTGATGTTCTTGTAAAAAAAAGGCTTGTTTCTAGTGAACTTCAATCTCTAATTCGCGATTTTTGGGTAATTAGAAATCAGGTTGTTCATCATTCAGAATTTCTACTTACAAATAAACAACTTTACCGTTTGCTTGATTTAGGTATACGAATACTTGATTTATTATCGTATAGAAAAATAGCTTCTAAATAATTTGGTTTCGATAGTATTTATCTTGGACATAAACAAAATAACCAGCCCTATGGCATTTGCTGAAGGGTTTTTATATTTAAAAGATAAGAATATATTATTAATGAAATTTTAAAAAATATTTAAGATAGTTTAAGATTAATATTGAATTTAACCTTGACTTTATATAGTTGTAATTATATAGTTGTAATTATAGTTTTTAGGTTATGGTAGATATTAGTATTGTCATTCAAACAAAAGTTGCGAAACTCGTCTACTAGCCTCCACCATAGTAGACGAGAAGGCCCTTTAACTAAAAGATTAAAGGGTCTTTTGTATGTAGGATTAAAATAAATAGTGGAAGGGTATCAACTTAATAATTCGGTAACTTTTAGTGGACAATCTATAGAACCTGATGAGTTTCTTAACCGGAGATAGAAAATAACCAGCCCTTTGAGATTTGCCGAATGGTATCTTCTTTTATAAATATTTTAAAATTCTTTATCTTAGAGACTACTTCTAATTGTGGATAACTAGCTTATTAATCTGATATTTTCTATTGCAATATTTCCCTGAAAAGTTCTGAACGTGTCCAATAGGGGGAGCTCGTCAATTTCAAGCCCTTTGGCAATCAAGCTGAAGGGCTTTTTATTTGAAAAAGAAGGATTTTAATCTAGATTTAATTATTCGATTTATACCTATAATTTAAATATCCGCTTATAATAATGGTAATAATAGGGATAGACACCCATTTTTCGACCAGGAAAAGGAAAGTTATTTGACTATCCTCATCTTTCAGATTATTCTATAGATATAAAATACTTTTTCAATTATAGACCCCTTATTATCTTATTTTCCGATATTTTCTCGGTTGACAAGGGTTTCGAATTGAATATAATGTAGATATGGTAAGGCGGTCAAAGATAAGATTTGAGAATATTTTTACCGTATCATGTCGAGGGGAAACCTCGAAGAAACCATTAAGTCAAAAAGGAGGCCCCAGGAATGAAGAGTATAACACTCGAAACTATTTACAAAAAAGTTACTGATCTACAGCGTGATATAGCGCAAATTAAAAGAAGTCTTTTAGAGGAACCAGAGTTACGAGAAGATTTCATTTTACGGATGAGAGATATCGATCTGGAAAGGTCGATTATGATTGATGACTTTGAAAATAGATACGGACTACAATAATGTATAAACTTGCAGTTAAGGAAAGTCTTGACAAGAAATTTAAAAGGCTCCAGAAGAAAGACAAAGAAATGTTACGATTTATTGATAAAAAAGTCCAAGATATCCTGGAGGATCCCTATCGTTTTAAAACGCTGAGAAAACCATTGCAAAATAAGCGAAGAGTACACGTTGGCGGATCTTTCGTCTTGATTTATGAGATAAATGAAAAAGAAAAGATTGTAACGCTTTTTGATTTCGACCACCATGATAATATCTATAAAGTTTACTGATTGAGCTCGCTCGCCCGCTTGGAGTGCAGGAAGTGGGGTCACAAGTTCACAAAATAGCAAGAAATAGGGTCAAATTTTTATTCTTGACAGTTAATTAAATTATTTGCAAGAGCTCCAGTTAACTAACATAAATTCTTATGACTTTATAATAAAAATTAATATATGCTATAGCCAATTTATCATTATAAATATAGTTAGAATAATGGTAGGGGTATAACTTATTGATAAGCAATGACTTATATTTAACTACACATTATTTGGAACACTAGCAGGGGGGTTAATTAACTCCTTTAGTTTATAGGTATTTCGTAATTCTTCTATAATTTCACCCCAACAAAAAGTTCTGAAGCTGTCCAATAGGGGGAGCCAAGAAAATACCAGCCCTTTAGTTTGAATGCTGAAGAGCTTTTTTATTTGAAAAAGAAGGATTTTTAGATATATTGTCGAATAATAGAATAATGTAAAAAGAAATGCATCTAAAAATAATTTTTAGTTGAGATCTCAATTTTTCATATAATAAGGTAAAAAATTAGTTTATATAGAGCTGTGGAAGAGAATGATGTACAAAAAAAAGATGATTCAATTTGGGGCAGGGAATATTGGGAGATCATTTATCGGTCAGTTATTTTCCCGTTCGGGATATGAAGTTGTTTTTGTTGATATTAATAAAGAATTGGTAAAGGAACTCAATAAAAAAAGAGTATATAAATTAGTAATAAAGAGGAATGAACTTCCCGATGAAATTATTTTAATAGAAAATATAAGGGCTATAGATAGTTTTGATAAAGAGGCAGTTATTCGGGAAATAGTAGATGCGGATATTATCGCTACAGCAGTAGGAAAACATGCCTTACCTCAAATTGTTCCGGTAATTGCTCAAGGACTTCAATTAAGATATAAAAAAAGAGGAAAAAATCCTTTAGATATTATTATTGCCGAGAATTTGAGGAATGCAGCAGACTATTTAAGAAAGGAATTAAAAATTTATCTTCCACAAGAGTATCCGTTTGATGAACTGGTTGGATTAATAGAATCAAGCATAGGGAAGATGGTTCCTCTAATGAAAGAGGAGGATAAAAAAAGGGATTTGGTGTGGATATATGCCGAGCCTTATAATACTCTTATTGTGGATAAAAAAGGGTTTAAGAACCCCATTCCTCACGTTATGGATCTTTGGGCTGTTGAAAATATCAAAGCCTATGTAGATAGAAAACTTTTCATCCATAATCTTGGTCATTCTGCATCAGCTTATTTTGGGTATCAATATGACTCAGAAATGACTTTTATATATGAGGCATTAGAAGCACCGGAAATTTATAAAACTGTTCGGGAATGTATGAAGCAATCAGCAGTGGCTTTGAATAGGGCATATCCCAAGGACCTTACTCTACAAGATTTGCAAAACCATATTGATGATCTACTTTTTAGATTTCAAAATAAATCATTAGGAGATACTATTTTTCGAGTAGGTAGAGATTTGTATCGTAAGTTAGATAAAAATGAAAGATTAGTAGGACCAATGCTTTTGGCTCAAAGACAAGGCACTCCTTATAATAAGATCAAAAGAGCATTTTATA
>JABUBM010000020.1_pt1 | contig 36824 bp, 34 predicted proteins | sample 7240321 | NCBI WGS metagenome assembly JABUBM01 (sample SAMN07256344, study PRJNA390944) | subsurface metagenome | isolation source: Methane hydrate marine sediment | place: Pacific Ocean: Eastern North Pacific, ODP site 1244 | collected 2002
CTCGTGTTTTTTTAAACATTCGAGAATCTCCTTAGTTTTAAAAAAGTATTCTTCTGTCACATTTTTAGGGTAAGCTTCTAAAATTTTTAGTATCTTTTCGCATTTGTCATTCCCTTTGAGTTGTGTTAAATACCGTATCTTAAAACCAATATTATAATTTGATGTTCATATTATAGCATAAATTAAAAAAAGGAAATTAATTTATTTCTATTTCTTCGGCTTTTAGTTTTAGCATTACACCCCTCTTTGGAACCACTACAAAGATATTTTTAACTTTTTCTTCATTTATTTTTCTTTTTCCAATTGTTTTTAAAATAGTTCTTCTAATTTTTGAGATGTGAAAACTTACTCGATTATAGATAGCATCTTCTTCATCTCTCCAGAGCTCATCTAAAAGTTCATCATAACTCATTACCTGCCCATTGTGCTGGGCTAAAAGATGAATTAAGGAAAATTCTGTAGCGGTTACCTCAATCTTTTCTCCCTCAAAAATAATTCTATCCGGGCGGTGCTGGTCGATTTCTATTACAGTTATGGGCTTACAGTTTTTAGCAGGGAATCTCTTTTTGATTCTTCTTTTTGCTCCAGCTCAAATCCTCGGCTACCACTGCCAGGCTGTCAGCCAGCCAGGAAAAACCTTCCCCTAGTTTCCGGATGCCCCCGCTGTAGATTCTATACTCCTCTTCAATCTCTTTTATCTCTTTACTTCCTATCCAGTCATATAATAGGAGGGCTTTCTTGATAGAAAGATAATCTTCTGTATCAAGGTCAAGGTTGCAATCTTCTCCGTTTAATTCTAAGATATCCTGATATATTTCTTTACCGTCTTCTCCCCGGTCTGAAACCAGCTCTGACATCTTATCCTGATAATAATATTTCCAGTCCTCCTTATAATAGCAATCAGCACTCTGATTAAATTGAGGAAAAGGGATGGGGATGTTTTTTCCTTCACTGCTTTTAGTTAATAAGGTAATTAGCTCCAAATTAGTCAGCTTCCCCTTTTTGTTTTCTAAATATTCTTTAAAGAGAAGATAAGTATCTATGTCTATCCCCCGGGAATTAACTAAAATACCCGCCCTGGGAGGGGATAACTTTTCAGCATCTTTTTCTACAAAATAAGAGACCGTTTTTCTTAGATAATCTTCATAACAATTATCCCGGACTTCATCGGGAGCAAAGAAGGTCTCTTCTCCACAGTAACAATTATTATGGGTGATATATTTGAAGGTTCCTTCCCGTACTAACCCTTTACGTAATTCTACAGGACGTTGGTAAGAAAGCAGGGAATTGGCCGAAATCCAGTTTAAGAATCCGGTTTCATTATCTAAATGAAGTTGGCGCAACTACCAAAAGATTTCGTTTTCTGTCATTCCCACCCCTCCCTCTGTCATTCCCGCTCTCCTTTTCTGTCATTCCCGCTCACGCGGGAATCTATCTTTCTTCTTTTCTCCTAATTATCTCCATCGGTTACCGGGTTAAAGTAAGAAAATCGGATTAAATCGTTATCCTTGAGAGAAATTAAGCTATTTGCCAAGAATAAAGAGTTGACCTCAGGAATATCTCTCTAATCTAACATGACTATTATCTGGCATAATCGAAAAAAGTCTTGACTATTTTCTAAAACAGTACTATTATAGTTACTATGAAGGAAAGAATAATCTATCAGAAAATATGGCAAAAACTATCATCCTATAAAAATTTGGTGCTGTTGTCCGGTCCCAGGCAAAGCGGTAAAACAACTTTTGCCAAGATCATTGCCCGTAATTATACCAATCAAATTTACTATAATTGGGATGATATTCCCAGTAAAAGGCAATTGATTCAAGACCCCTACTTTTTTGAAAAGATTGACCGGATGGACGAAACAATGCCACTGGTTATATTTGATGAGTTTCACAAATACAGCAATTGGAAAAATTATCTAAAAGGAGTGTACGATAGATTTGCCGAAGAATATCAATTTTTAGTCACCGGTAGTGGTAGGTTGGACTTGTATCAGAAAGGTGGAGATTCCCTGGCTGGTAGATACCTGAAATTCCACCTCTTGCCTTTTACCTACTCAGAATTGGTAAACAAGCAAAATTTACTTAAAGATTTCCTTAACAATCCTTTTCATTTACAGGAAGATAGCAAGACCGACTACAACCTATGGAATGATCTCTTTGAATTCAGTGGCTTTCCTGAGCCCTTTTTAAAAGGAGAGAAAGAATTTTACCGGTTGTGGTCAAATAACTATCAGCAGCAGCTGATTCGAGAGGATGTTCGGGATTTAACACAGATTAAAAAATTTGATTCCCTGGAGATTTTATATTCCCTCTTACCACTGAAAGTTGGCAGTCCCCTTTCTTTGAGTTCATTACACAGAGAGGTTCAAGTAACAGTTGACAGTATTAAAACTTGGCTGGAGGTATTTGAAAACTATTACTTGTTATTTCGAATATCACCATGGACCCATAAAATATCGCGGGCAATTAAAAAAGATAAGAAATTGTATCTTTTTGATTATGCGCAAATTAGCAATACAGGTGCCCGCTTTGAGAATATGATTGCTTTGGAGTTGTACCGGGCAGTTTTAAACTGGAATGTTTTGGGATGGGGGGATTTTTCCCTAAATTACATTCGTAATAAAGAGAAGGAAGAAGTTGATTTTCTCATTTGTGAAAACCATCAACCCATATTGCTGATTGAGTGTAAATTATCGGATGAAAATGTTTCAAATAGTTTGATTAAATTCCAGAATAAACTTAATGTGCCTGCCATCCAGCTGGTCAACAAAAAACATATTGGAAGAATAATCACCAATCAAAAAAACAAGGTGCTGATTACCTCTGCTCCCAGGTGGTTATCCTTTTTGCCATAGAGCAACTAACAAGAATCAGGTCTAATTAAAATAGTGACATCCCATTTTTTTAATTTTAAAAACATTCCTTAAAAAGGAAACACTAATGTCGGAAAAAAATGAAATAGTAATCTATACCACTCCGGAAGGGAAAGAAGCCTTTGAAGTTAATCTAAAAAAAGATACTATGGCTAAAGTAGTTGTAAACTTAATTAATCAAAGCAACTAAAAAGCAATAGAATATAAAGAGGTATAGTTTCAGGATTTCTAGCGAACAAAATCTATGGACTACTTTTTTTGATATTTATGAGAGATTTCCTAAGAAAATTGATGTACCGTTTAGAAGAAGATTTTTCTCTACCGAGAAACCCTATAATTGCCAAAATATTCAGATTTGTTAGATTGGCGGAAAGTATAGGTAGTGGTTTCCATAAGATGATTGAAGGATGGGAACAACATTGCGGATTAAAACCAGTAATTGAGGGAGATTTTGATTATTATAAAATTACTTTTCCAACTGTCACTGAAAATGCCCCTGAAAAGTTGGGAGAAAAGTTGGGTGTAAAGTTGGGAGAAAATGAAATAAAAATTATAGAATTAATGAAGGACAATAAGCATATTACCGCGAAAGAACTTTCTGAGCATATAAAAATAAGTACCACGGCGGTTGATAATAATATTTCAAAATTAAAGAAAAAAGGAATATTAAAGAGAATCGGCCCCGCAAAAGGCGGTTATTGGGAGGTTATTGGGAAATAAGAGAAAAAATACAAATAGAAGATACATATAAGAAACTAAAAAGGATTTTAAACAGAGTAAGGGGGAGCGTAGGGGTCGGATTCATCCGACCCGTCTTTCTTTTATGTCATTGTTATTGCCAAAATACAGCATAAACAAAGGAGATTAATATAGATAGAATTAGAGCATTATCGGTTTTTATGAGAAAAAATGGCAAGGCTCTAAAACGTAGAAGACATAAGGGTTTCTGCGTTTTTTTGTTATATGGAATAGTGTTAGTACTTCTAAAATATGAAGAAAATAAGACAAAAAGGGTTAAAAATGCTATTTTTAGGAGCTTAAAAGCCTTGCAAAATAAGGGTTTCAACGAAATATCGCCGTAGCTGCGTTTCTTGAGGTTGCCTAAGGTGATTTGTCCTATTTTTTAAAATAGGCGCTTAAAAGGGCTTAAAATGGCTTATTTTAGATGTGGACTAAAACCTTATTATACAAGGGTTTCAGCGAGGTGAAACGTAGGGGTCTGATTCATCAGACCCGTCTTTCTTTTTCCAACAACCAAAAACTTTTCCTCCAAAAAAGAAGGACTTTTGACAAGTAATGCAGTATATAGGTAACAAGAATCACGGGGGACATTCTTCTTTTGTATTCCCGCACTTATGCTTGGCGAAAAGTAAAGTGTGTCCCCCTTTCATAATTTTTCCTAATAACTTAAAAAAATCAAACTTTTTTCAATTATTTTAAATTATTTTCCTAATTATTGCCATACAGTATTCACGCCCCTGTGATAAAATCATGAAGAATATTATTTGTAACTGAAAAAGCGAGTAGATGCTTGATAAAAAATGACAGTCAAGGTAGAATATGCGTGAAGAACCACAATATTTACACAGAAAAAAGAGAGTATTTATGACTTAGTTTTATATTAAACTAAGCATTAGTGCAAGTTTCTACAATTGTAATAATCTAAACACGCAAATGAATTATACGCCAAAAGTATGTAGTATTTGTCAGAATCTTTAAGGAGGATTATGAGAGTATGAATATAGAAATTGACGCTCGGACGCTTTATGAGTTCTCGGGTATGGCTGTTCCTGATAAACTACCGCCATTAGCTGATTTAGAGACAATGGTCCGTGAACAATTTTCCTTCCTGCCACAGCCAATTGAAATCCAGTTCGATGGATGGAGAGGTGTAATCACCTATCCAGAAGAATCAGCAACTGCACGGGCGGAAGCTAAAAGGCTTCAGGAAAAGGCCGCAAAACGCGCGGCTCAGGGTAATTATGGCAAGGCAGTGAATATCTTAAAGCGAACCCTTGAACTCGAGCCTTCAAATTATAAAGCACGACGGGATTTAGCCATGGTGCTTGTAGAGAAAGGGGAATCGGAGGAGGCTAAGAATCAGCTCATTGAGGTATTGGGAGTTCATCCTGATGACGTATGGAGTCTGGTCGTGCTTGCTAATATCTATAGTAAGTTCGAGAATAATTTTGAGGTAGCTGAGCGTATACTGAATCGAGCTCTTCAGGTAAAGGCAGACGATCCATGGGTAATGAACAGCCTTGGAGCAGTCTGTACGGAACAGGGACGGTTAAGTGAGGCTATTGATTTTTTTGAAAAAAGCATTGCCGAAAAGCCATCCTTTGTTAATCCTTATATGGGAAAGGCTATGGTGCAAAGAATTCAGGAAAGACCGGAGGAAGCTAAACAGACTCTTGAAAAACTTTTCACCCAGGCGGAAATACAGGATGCACGCTCACTTCCTGTCTTTGCTCAGGCCCGTAAAATCTATGGGGAACTAATGGCTGAATTTGCAGAAAAGAAAAGCAAAGACATGTGGAAGGTGATAGAAAACATAAAAAATGAGCTTGCTGATCTTTCAGGATATCCTATTCGTATCCAGTCGGGAGGTTCTCCCGGCGGTACTGTGGCTGTTATTCAGATGGCATGGAAACACGGGAGGAATTACCATTTGATTCTTCATAAGGAAAATATTCCTGACCAAATTTTGATACATCTTATTGCCCACGAACTGGAACATCTACGCCTGGAATGTGCTGCCAGGCAAGCAGGGCGGAATCGCTATCTTGTTTCTACTGCCGCCAATCGGGAGAAAGCCATTCGCAGCATGGCAAAGGATGTTACCCGTTGGCAGCGCCAGGGGTTTAGCGAAAAATCTATAACAGATGTAACGCTCCGGCTTTCAGAGGGAATTGTAAGGCAGGTTCAAAACGCTCCTATTGATTTAATAATAGAGGCTCAGTTGCATCGCAATTTTCCAATTCTAAGGACATCTCAGTTTATTTCACTAGGTGTATTAGCTGAACAGGCAAAGGAATCTATAATTAACAACAAAATACAAGAGCGTATGCCCAAACATATTATGTATGCCTCATCTGCATTAAATGGAGCAACGGCATTATTTCTAGACAAGCTATGGGGAGGGGCAACCTGTTATGCTGAACCTTATCGCAAACTCGATTCATTTTCCACCTCACAGGAATTGCTGTCTATACTCGAAAACCGTATCAAAACACTAAAACCAGGGGATGAGTATGAGATTCTTGATGCGTGGGCGAAAAAACTTGGACTTCAGAATTGGTACGAGTGGCAGGATGACACGAAATCTTACAAAGCGCCAGGTAAAACAAACTCCAAAGTAACTACCAATTCCGAATTATTGAAAAAGAAGCATCCGGCGGCGGTTTGGTATCTTTTGGGTGCATTAGAGAGATTCGATAGCATGACTGAAGAGGAAATTAAGACACTTTCATTTGAAATTGGAATGCTGGGAAGTAGCGGTTTAGATTATGCCTCACCAGATCAAAAATATACTCTCCGTAATTGTCCCGGAGAAAAATTCAGCGGTTTGCAATTAATGTGTCTCATGTATGCCGGCTTTAACCGATTTGCACCGGAGCAGAATCTCAGTATGGATTTGGAAGAACCTTTCCGTACCGCCCTTCAACTCTATGACATAAAAAAAAGGGAGAGTAAATGAAATTTTATTATAAATCTAAAAAGACAAAAAATAACTGAAGAAATGGCGGAATTTAAATAAAATGGATAATAAAACAACGATAGAAGAATTGAAAGAAAAAATTAGACAGTTTTGTGAGTTAAGAGACTGGGACCAGTACCATAATGCAAAGGAATTATCAATTGGTATTGTAACAGAAGCATCTGAATTGCTAGAACATTTTAGATTTAAATCAGAAGATCAGGTGGATGCTATGTTTCAAAATACATCCAAGAGACAAGAATTGACCGAAGAAATAGCAGATATATTTTATTTTCTAATCAGACTTGTACAGAGATATAATGTTGATTTATCAACAGAACTTGAAAATAAAATGAAGAAAAATGGAGAAAGATATCCTATTGAAAGAGTTAAAGGCTTTAACAAAAAATATTCGGAGTATTAATAATGATTAGAAGACAAATAATCTATGATGGCACACAGGAACAATTTTTTGAATATGTTAGGCTAAATAAATTAACTGATGAAATGAAGAATAATTTTGATATATATTTTTTACTTAAATTATTTTGAGAAAGGGAAGTTTTAAAAAATTAGATAAAAATATTCTACAGTGATTTTGGAGGTTGAAACAAAATGTCTGATCAATTATTTATATTTACTGCAGGGAGCAAGCAAGCATATCAACATTACATTAACACCATAGAAGAAGGATTTAATTTAGATTTCATAATGCAATTTATTAATGATGATTTATATCAAAAATTAAATAAATATTACTTCGATAAAAAAATAAGAGCATGGGGGGCAACGCCGGGCAGCGGAAATAAAAATACTTGGAGCAAAATGTCTGCAGGCGACAAAGTATTAATTTACAGAAATAAAACTTATGAATATTTTGCAACAGTAACTTTTAAATTTCAGAATAACGAATTAGCAAAGCATTTATGGGGGACAGATTCCAAAGGCCAAACATGGGAATATATTTATCTTTTAGACGGTCTAACAAAAATATCTATACCTATAGAACCTTTTAATAACATTTTTGATTTTAAACCAAATTATATACCTATGGGATTTAGAGATATAAGTCAAAATAAAATTGCTCCATTGATTGAAAAATATGGATCCTTAGATAAATTTTTGGAATATGTAAAAGAGGGGAAAATAGATAACGACATGGCTTCGAAAGAAGGAGATAAAAAAATGATTATTACGAATGAAATTAGTGAAAAATTAAAATATCTTCATAGGTATATTTTATCAAAAGGATTTAATTATTCACTTAAAGATGTTGCAAATTTTTATTTATCATTAAAAACTAAACCATTTGTAATTTTAGCCGGGATATCGGGTACTGGGAAAACCCAACTTGCCAGAAAATTTGCTGAGGCAATTAATGCAAAATGTGAATTAATACCGGTTAAACCGGATTGGACTGATAATTCTGATTTAATTGGATATGTTGATATAGATAACCAATTTAAAGAAAAAGCGATAATCAGAATAATAAAAGAGGCCACTTCTAATCCTCAAAAAATATATATTGTATTGTTGGACGAAATGAATTTGGCAAGAGTAGAACATTATTTTAGTGATTTCTTAAGTATTATAGAAACGAGAGAATATGAGGGAAATAGAATTATCACTAAAAATCTAATTACAGATGTGAATTATGAAGGAGAAGATGAATTAAAAGAATTAATTATTCCGGAAAATTTTTATATTGTCGGAACTGTCAATATGGATGAAACCACTCATCCCTTCAGCAGGAAAGTGCTGGATAGAGCTAATTCGATAGAACTGAATCAAGTTGATTTGGATTGGATAAATGAGTCTCTGGGCAAAATAGAAAAATTAGAAGATGTTAATAATAACTTCTTAAAAGCAAAGTATCTCCGCTTCCAAGATTTACCGGAAAATGAAAAAGAATATAGCAAGAAAATTATTAATAACCTTAAAGAGATAGATGAAATCTTAAAAGAAGCCGATTTTCAAATTGGGTACCGGATTAGAGATGAAATATGCTTTTATATGTTATACCAAAAAGAAATCGAGGATATAATTTCTTATGAAGAGGCTTTCGATTTTCAAATTATGCAAAAAATATTACCTAGGATACAAGGCAGCTCTTTTAGAGTAAAAAAATCGATAGTAAAATTGATAGGATATTTATCAGGAAAGGGAGATTTTGACGAAAAATATTCCGTTGAAGATATAACAAGGTCAATAAATGAAGTAACAAAGAATAGGAAATCTATTAATAAGCTTTTATTTATGCTCCGAAGATATGAAGATGACGGATTTACATCTTTTTGGATTTAGAGATGAATATAAAAAATATCAGATTAAAAAATAAATATGGCGAACTGTTGATAGAACCGAAAAGCGTGAAATTTGCAGAAGAGACATACAAAAGTATTTTGCAGATAAAAGATGCCAGGTTTGAAATAGATAAAGACACCAAAATACTTAGTGATGAAAAACAGGAAATTGAATATGATGGAAGGCCTTTGTTTTATGAAAATCAAGAAATACATTTTACTTTTATTCCTGACCTTCCTTATGAGAACAACGAATATTCTTTTTATTTAAGGGAAGAAGAACAGTTTGGATCGAAGATAATTAGCGGTCAAACACATTTGAGCGGTTCTATAAATTTTGACAATTGCATTGGTTTTACAGAAATTAAAATTAGAGATTTATCTTTACAGCAAGATATCTTTTCTATAAAGACAGAAATATTCCCTCAAAAACTTGATTATAAAAATGATTTTAAATCAATGTTAAACGAAATTACAGAAATTATCTACAATTTGGCTTTTAACTATTTTAGAAAAACCTACTTGTTAACTAAACCCATAGACACTTCCCAGAAAACCTTAAGTCAATGGTTTGTAATATTAAAATATTTATTTGATAATTTGATAAAGAACACAGATTTTATTTTGAAAAATCCTAATTATAAAATTGTTGCTCTTAATATTATTAAACCCGTTAGCCAAGTTAAAAAAGCAGACAAAAAGTTATATAAGTGGCTAAGGAAGAATAAAAAATATCTTAAAACAAATAATATTAATGAACCTACAACATTAAACAGATACAGTCCCAGCCACTTGCCGGAATATAAGAAGAAACTATCTTATGACACCTCAGAAAATCAATTTATTGTCTGGGGTATCAAACAGATTATAAGAAAAATAGATAGATTGTGGTTTATTTTTTATTCACAAGAAAAAAATCTAGAAACAATGAAAAAAGAAATGAACCTTTTGAAAAGCTATAAAATGCGTTTACTGAGAAGGCTGAACGATATCTATTTTAAGGATGTAGGCGATTTTAGCAATCAAATAAATTTTTCCACTGTTTTAACCATGGCACCGGGATACAGGGATTTTTATTTTCATTTTTTATTATTGAATAAAGGTTTAGAGATTGCCGAAAATGATATTTTTAATTTAGATTTGAAGGATATTGCTACATTGTATGAGTACTGGTGCTTTCTCAAAATTATAAAGATTTTAAAAGAAAGCGATAAATATGAGTTGAAAAGTAATGATTTTATCAAAATAGAGAATAAAAAAATTAACATAGGTTTAAAAAAGGGTAAAGAATCAAGAGTTGGATTTATTACACAACACACTAAGGAAAAGATAAATATTTATTATAATAAAGGTTTTGCAACTCCCACATATTTACAAAAGCCAGATAATTTTATTGAATTTGAGAAAGAAGGCTATTACAACCCTTTTAGATATTTTTTTGATGCGAAATACCGTTTTGAGAGGGAAGAAAATATATCTGGAAATAATGCTTATCCATATTCCCCACCCCAGGACACAATAGGGCAGATGCACAGGTATAGAGATGCTATTTTAGAAAAAAGTGCCGGTGGAGAAACGTATTCTAATGCAATAAAAAGTTTAGGCGGAATAGTATTATTTCCTTATCCCAAAAATGAAGATGAATTTAGAGATTGTAATTTTTATAAAAGTATTGATCTGGTTAATATCGGGGCAATACCGTTACATCCCGGGAGAGAAAACAAGCTTTTCGAAAGATTTCTAGACAATATTTTTTCAAAAAGTGCAGAAAGTAATTTCGATAGCATGATTAATTATGATAGGAGGGAGTATCTGAAATATTTAAAAGAAATAAGTGAACCGGTTCTTGTGGGGATGATAAGAAAGAATGAGAATAAAGAAAGAATTAATTACTTATATGAGAATAAAAAATTCTATATACATAAAACAGCGAGTCCTGAAGCCTTTTTAGTAAAATATGTTGTTATCTATAATCAAAAAACTAAAAAAATGATTGGTTACTCAAAAGTTAAAAAGATATATTTAGATTTTGATAAAAAAATGGTTAATCCCCAAAAAAAAGAATATATATTTTATTCGACAGGGAACATTAAAAAATTAGATATTGATTTTACTTTAGAAGGTTTTGGTCAATCAGGATATTTTTATACCAATTTATATGTATTTAATAAAATGAGAGAAGGCAAAGAAAAAGAAATACTTAAATTGAATGATTTCTATAATATAAGAATGTGGAGAGAGATTAAAAATATCGACACGAATTGCAAAATTATTAGGGATAAATTTACAATAAATCAAGAAAGAAAAGATATAAGTGTGATTAAATTTAAATTTAGATATAAAGAAAGTGCCCTTTATTGTATGCAGGATAAAGAAAAAAGAAATATATTCTATATCGGAAATAATGAAGAGTATTCAAAAAAAGATATGGTCAAATTTTCAGTCGGCGAAGATTTATATAGTTTTATTAATATGAAAAAGTCTTGTTATAAAAAAGATGATTGAATATTACCTTAAAAAAGAATCGAATTTATCAATGGGGGAAAGTTTAAATTTCTGAGTTTTTGTTATATATGGAAATAAAGTTTTAGGAATGCTTTCTAGTATGTATTATAGCAAGACTGATTCTATAATATTAATAAAGGGGCATCAAAATGAAAATTAATAAAATATTTAATATCAAAAAATCTCAACCCGAACTTGATTTTATAAATATTGACATATCTAAAGATATTCCTCTTTTTATTGATCCATTTTTCTTAAGTACAAGAAAGGATAATTGGTCTCAAGAAGCAACAAGAACAATAAGAGTCTTTTTTCAGCAAATAATATTTTTTATTAAAGAAAACAAAATATCTGAAGCAAAGAAATTATTTAGTAATTTACATGAACCAAATTCTATCTGTTTAGGATTATCAAAAGGAGTGCCTATGGGACGAGGGATTGGTACAGAGAATATAGAGGATATATTTAATAGTATAGTTAAAAGCAAAGCTATTCAAACAGGATTAATTCAAGATTTAGAAGATAATTTATTATTTATCGATGGGTTTGGGAAGGATAAATTATCTGATGTAACAACAAATATTATTAGAGCACACCTTATTGAATATACTCAGGCGCAGTGTAAACTTTGTGGTATTCCACTTACGAATAGTACATCAGGCTTTTTCTGGAACAGAAAAAATCTTCAGTGGGAAAATAAATACACAGGTATGTTAATTATTGAGGGGCGGAAAATCTTGCTAGTCCCTAAAGGAATTGTATCCTTCTGTAATGATTATACTCCGCAAAAATATTTTCAACATTTTATACTAAATTTTCTTCAACATGAACATATAATTTTAAATTCAGCCCTTGTACAAGAGAGACGGGATGGGACTAAATATGTTACAAAAAAGGATTTGAAAAAGGAAAATCCATATTCAAAGGAATTTCTTCGTGAATTTACACGAAGAAATCCTCAAATATTAATAAATTTGAAAAAGCAAACAACTACTTTATCGCTTTCAGATAATAAATTTGAAGAAATAGATCTTAAGGGAATCATTGCTTATCTTTTTAAGGAATTGGGAAGAATTACCCCAGGAAATGATAACGCAACCAAATATCACCACTTAATTCTGGGAATTTTAGAGATAATTTTTTATCCAGACTTAATATATCCTAGTTTAGAGCGTGAGATTCATCAAGGAAGGAAAAGGATAGATATTACGTTTGACAATGCAGCTTCTAAAGGGATTTTTTGGCGGTTGTCTAACAATATGAAAATACCATGTCAATATATAATGGTAGAATGCAAAAATTATTCTACTGATCCAAAAAATCCTGAACTAGACCAGCTATCTAGTAGATTTTCTCCAAATCGAGGAATGGTGGGGTTTTTATTATGCCGCAATATAAATAATATAGATTTATTTATAGATAGATGCAAGGATACATATAAGGATAGAAGAGGTTTAATAATTCCCTTTGATGATTCAGATGTTATAAAATTATTAAATTATGCTCAAGTATTAGACTATAGTAATATTGATAAATATATTTCGGATAGAATAAGAAATATTACTATAAGTTAAAAGATAATGGAATAAAGATAGGGAGTAAAATCCTTGGGACCTTTTTAAATTATTATTAAAAATAAGAAACGATACTCTAATTTAATATTAGCTTACTTGATGGCAAGTATTAAATATTTATTTTTCGATTTAAACAAAGAATAATATAAATTAATAATAAAAAAATATAAACCACTTTAGTATTTCTAAATAAATTCATTTAATTTTACGAAAGCAGGATTGCTATGAATTATAATGAGAAAATCATAAACCGAGTGAAATATGTAATAAAAAAAGGTGAAAAAGATTTTGGAAAGATATGTCAGTGTTGCGATGGGGCTTTCCCCCTTGATGTTTTATCAGCTTTGTACGAGATAAGTAAATTCACAGAAATTGAGATGTATAAGGATTCTAGTGATATTATTAGAAGAATTAATAATTTTATACAACCTGAACCCCATCCCATTGATTATGATTGGCGATTTACTCTTAAAACAGCTAAGTTAATTGTAGATTATATTAGGAATATAGGAAATAAAATTGCCCTCTTGGGCGTCCCTTCCATATATAATATGTTAAATTCTGATAATAATAAAATTACTCTTTTTGACAGAAATCCTTTTTTCAATAATTCTGAAAAGAAAAATAGAAAGAGTAAAGTTATTACTCAAGATCTTTCTCGGCCATTATCCCAAAAATTTAGTTATTATGATGTAATTGTAATGGACCCCCCATGGTATGCAGATCATTACGAGTCATGGTTGGAAAATGCATTAAAGTTGTCAAAAAATGATTCAATTATAATTATTACTCTTTTTCCTCCATTAATAAGACCTTCCGCCTCTGAAGAAAGAGAGCGACTGTTAAATTTGTTTGCAAAAATTGGCAACGTGTATAAATTAGCATATAAAGTTGAGTATGAAACGCCAATTTTTGAAATAGAGACGCTAAAAGGATTGAAGTTACCAATACTGAAGAATTGGAGACTTGGAGATCTATATTCTATCCACGTAAAAAATCGTTCAATACCTTATTCTTTTAGACATCCAAAAGAACCTGATTGGAATCGTTATTGTATTAACTCTCAGATTATAGCGATAAAGGAAGATCCTTCTGATAATTATGAAAAGTTAGAAGTTAAATCAATTTACGAGGATGGTTCATATCTACTTCGAAGTGTAAGTGCAAGAGAAACAATTCGAGAAAAGATTGATTTTTGGACATCACGGAATAGATGTTTAAGCATTAAAGGCCGAAAACGTTTAAAGAAATTTCTTTTTGAACTTACTGAAGGTACTTCTCCCGAGTATATTTTAAATAATTTATCAAAAGATGATGACGAAAGAGATGCAATAAATTTAATAATAGCATTAATTGGTTTATAAATTTTTCTGGAGGTAAAATATGTTAAAAAGCGTTGTATTACGTTTTAGGGATTATGGTGTTGATACTATCTCTGAGCACATTTCATTACAAAATAAAAAGGGATATGTTTGGTGGGGTTGGTGGAAAAAAGAAAATGAACCTAATCAATTAGAAAATCTACTTACATTGAAAAATTTAATAAAAGATAAAAAACAGATTGAAATTGGATTATTCGATAATTCCACTAATAAATTTCTTGTTGTTTCATTAAAAGACTGTGTTTTTTTATCAAATTGCGAACAACTATATTCTCCTGAAAAGGAATATACTCCAGAATATTATAGAAATGTAAAAGTACAAGCATGGTTTAAAATATCGGAATTACAAATAATATCAGAGGAAGAATTCAAAAATAAGTTTTCTTTGATACCATATGATGATATAACATTTTTCCCTATTTTTAGTGATAAAGCACTAGATGTTAAAGACAAAATACAAATTATTTCAAATACTATTCCATGTATACTTCATTTGTCTGATCTCCATTTTGGTAAAGATTTTGACTTTCCTGATAAATCTGGTCCTGGTAAAAAGTATCTTATAGATATTTTAGTAAAGGATATAAAAAAAACAGCACCCCTTGGAGTAGGAATAATTATAATTACAGGGGATTTAATTTCATATGCAGATGCAAACTTATTTTTTGACACCGTTATACCTTTTTTAAATGAGTTAATTGATAAATTAAAAGTAGATAAAAAAAACGTTATAATTGTTCCTGGGAATCATGATATTCCGTTACAAAATTATAATATTCATACTTATAACCATGAACGTACATTTAATGTTTTTTTAGAACAATTCTATGAAAAAAGCAATATCAAGAAAATACAAATGTATCGCTATAAGCTTACTAATAACAGAGTAATAGAAATACTACCCCTTAGTTCAGTTCGTTTACGCTCTCCAGAAGATAGTAATTTTGGATATGTTGAGTGGCAATTGTACGATAATTATCTTGACAGTATTTTAGACTCTGAACCAAATGCAATTAGAATTGCTGTTTTGCATCATCACTTAACGCCAGCGACCAAAGAAGAATTCATTAATCCAAAGTATCCTCATGCGGGGAATAGTATTACCTTAGATGCTGGAGCAATTTTAGAAGGTCTTCAAAGACATAATTTTCGTTTTGTACTACATGGGCATCAACATGTGCCGTGTGTAACTAACATTTCTAGAGCTTATCGTAATAATGCTTCTTCTAATATATTACATTTAGATAGAAATATATATATTATTGCTGGAGGTAGTGCTGGAGTACATAAAGATTACCTAAGCGATGAAATGAGAGAAAACGCATATAATATTATTAATATTAGTGAAAAGGAATTTGAAATAGTAATTAGAAGTTATACAAAGGCTGGGACTGTTGATAATTATCGTTCTGCGATTTTACCTTTGTAATATTAATAAAATTATTAGAATTAATCTTTTATATACTCTTTTTATATGGGGTAATTTGGATTAAATAGATATATGTACTAGGTCAATAATTCGGTAACTTTTAACGAAAGTGCGCCAAGAAGCTCTATATTTCTTACAGGGTGTAAGTCCCTGTTGGGTAAGGTCTAGCCAACCACCCATACCGAAACAAATGCAAACCTCCCTGCAGGAAATAGCAAAGAAGGCAAAACTAATTTGTCTTTTACGGAAGCGAGTATCTCTGAAGAGCCCAGTGCGGTAGTTCCGCACGCTGGGATCTGTACGGGGGCAGCCGGGTAACTGTCTGTCCTACCGTGACAACCTGTCGTTTACCTTTTCATAATTAACCAGCAAAATAAACGTGAGATGTCATACGCAAAAAAGAACATCAAAAGTAAAGTGAGGTAGTATATTGACCGATAAAAAGAAGAAGAATATTTTTAAACAGTGGTCTTTAACTCCAAAAGAGGAACTGCTTAGTCACAATCTTGAAACAAAAAAGTTCTGGTTAAAAAAAATTAACATTAAGGAAAAATCAGAGTCAGAAACAAAAAAGGAAGTAAAACAATTACCTGAAAAATGGAAAATGCTTAAAAAAATAAAACTGCGTGCTTGGCAAAAAGAGGTTGTTGATATTTGGTTTAAAAAGAAGAAAGGCACGATAAAGGTTGTTACGGGAGCAGGTAAAACCATTCTTGCATTAGCTATAATAGAAAAACTACAAAAACAAGAGAAAGATTTACATGTGGCTATTGTTGTTCCTACAGTTGTCCTGTTAAACCAATGGTATGAAGAAATTAAAGAAAAAAGTAATTTACCTGAAGATGCCATTGGGTTTCTAGGTGCGGGGTATGAGGATAATTTTAATGAGAATCAAAAGAGAATAATTATATGCGTCCTTAAATCTGCTACAAAGAAATTACCTAATATTGTTGAGGAAAAGTTGGGTAGTAAATTATTGTTAGTCGTAGACGAGTGCCATCGTGCAGGAGCTCCAGAAATGCGTAAGGTTTTTAAGGTTAAACGAAAATATGGATTAGGTCTATCTGCAACCCCTGAAAGAGAAGATTCCGAAGAGGAAAAGAATGGTATTGTTTTTAATGGAAGTTACAATGAAAGTCTTTTAGGTCGAGAAATTGGTCCCCTTATTTATGAGATGTCTTTAAAGCAAGCTTTTGATATGGGGATTCTGCCTGGTTTTGAGCTGAAGCATTATGGCTTACCTCTAACAATGAAGGAGCGATCTAAGTACGATAGTATTTCTCACAGCATAAAAGAACTTAATTCTAAACTCAAAGAACAGGGGAGAGGTAAAAAAATAAACAGTGACAGTGACCTGTGGAGTTGGTGTCAAAGCTTATCCAAACAAGAAGGTCGATTAGGGGATTTAGCCCGGTTATTTGTTCGAAAAACCAGAGAGAGAAAATATCTTTTATACAATGCTAAAGCTCGTAACGATGCAGTTGTAGATATTTTAAAAGGTGAACTAAAGAACAATCCAAATACTCGAGCAATTTTGTTCCATGAAAGAATAGAGGAAGTAATGAATTTGTATAACCGGCTTCTAAAAAAAGGTATATCAGTTGTTGCTGAAAATAGCCAGCTTTCTGACATTCTGAGAGAAACAAGCATTGATCTTTTTCGCCGTGGTATAGCCAGGGTAATTGTATCTGCCAGATCTCTGATCGAGGGATTTAATGTTCCCAGTGCCGATATTGGGATTATTGTTGCCTCGAGCACTTCAGTTCGCCAGAGGATTCAGACATTAGGCAGGGTGTTAAGAAAAACACAAGTAGGTGGAAAAGAAAAAAAGGCTGTAGTTTATGTTTTGTATATGGATAAAACAACCGATGAGTACATTTACGAAAAAACCGATTGGAATAAAATAATTGGAGCTGAACGCAATCGTTATTTTTTTTGGGATTTACAGAGTGAGCCTAAAGAGTTAAAAGGACCTCCACGTAATCCCCCGAGACCTGAAGAAGACATTGATGAAGATATTTTAGAAGAAGGTGAAATTTATCCGGGAGAATATGAAGGAATTGAATACAGCTGTGATTCCAGGGGTAATGTATCCGATGCAATAAATAGACCTGCAATTAATCCACAGGGAATTCCCGAGAAAATATTTAAGATTGGAAAGGAGTACGGCCGTTTTAAAGTAACCCCTCATAAAAAATATGTTTTGTTACTAAAAAAGATCTCGGGTAACTGGCAAACCTATTATGTAACTAAATTGGTAGATGATTTTAATTTTGAAAGAATTAATAAGCCCGGAGAGACATTTTATTTTAAGCAAAAGGGTGGGCGGTATGTAATAACTAAAAAACACCCTCGCGGAGAATTATACGCTCGGATTGGTGAAAAAGCTGAAGACAAAACTAAAGGTAAAGATGCTTTGAAGATAATCGATAAAATTCAAAAAATGCAAGGTAGAGACATTCAAATAAATAAGTTTTTTATTACCATAGATGGTCAAGTAAAATATTTAGAAAAAGGTGAACTTCGCAATATTATCACAATAAAAAAGGGATTAGAATTTCCGGAAAAATAAGGAGGTGAAATTGAAAATTATTAGGTTTTTTAGTTTTAAGGCTTGTGATGTAAGGCCTTGGCATGGCAAGTATAATAGAATTCTTGGGAACACTACTACTTTTAAGATAAAATTTTCTATAAAAAAGCAGGCTTTTTGGCCTATAGTTGAATGGAATCGCTTTAATGAGACCCTATTTTGTTTGGCATGTGAAGCTACTGGAGGTATAAAAGATTTAGTGGAAGCGGTAAACAAGGCTAAAATAAGGATATCGAGAAGACCAGGAGGAGCTTTTCTAATTAATGAATTTAGACAGGTTATTGTACCATCGAGTCGGGGTGATGGAAAAAGATTGTTGGTTGGCGAAGTAGATGGTGTATTGCTTTTTGAAAATCCTTCCGATGGGAGCATTATTGATCTATCAGATGATACCGGATTACAGATTGGCGATCTTTGGGGAAAACCTTATATAGGAGTAAAATACAACTTAAATAGAAGTAGTAATATTTACTATTACCGTTACTGTTCAGAGCAAAATAAAAGTGAGTATCTCCCGAAACAGGATGATGAGCTTATTAAAAAGCTGCGTAAGATCCGACGTTATGGAGCGGTTAGATTTATCGTGAATCAGCACGGGCTTGTTTTAACAAAAATACCCGAAGGAGAATATTGCAGAGATGAAGATAAATGGATCCCTGTCTATGTAGGCAGAATTAATTACAATTTATGGTTTAAAAAGGAGGAATAAATTGTGAGTAATAAGAAATATGTTCAGTTTGTTGGGAATTGTCCGAGTAATGTCAGAAAAGATGCAAAATATACCGTGAGATTAGAAAGAGGTGAGTATGTAGTCGGCATCTATTATCTATCTAATGACGGAGAGTTGTGGTATCCGTCTAGTGCTAATCATCCAGATTTGGTTGAAATGGTAAATAATGTAAAAACCCATTTTAGTGGTAGCCCCGGCGGAGCATTCTATATTAATGAATATAAACAAGTACTGGTACCAGTAACGGGTGAAGAGAAAGATTATTACCTTGCCGGTGAATACAGACATCCACTAGAGTTTGAATTTGAAGGTAAAATATTATCCGGTGACGCCAAAGATTTAAATGGTAGACGGATACGTCCTGGTGATATATGGGTAGGTCCACATCCAGGTATACCTTATAAACTTAAAGCCGGTGGTAAAGATATTTATTATAAATATTGGGTTCGTCCTAAAGTTGAAAAAAAAGTGTGTTTGTCTGATCATATCAATAAAGAGGCGGAAAGAGTTGCTTTGGAAATAGCTCAATTAAAAGGGGCTGCCGGTGGTAGATTTTATGTTAATGAGTTTTGCCAGATGTTTACTCCGAAGACCGGTGATGGAAGTTTAGAGTATATATATCTTGGTAAAATTAAGAATTTGCGGAATTGGTTTCCCAAACCTCATATTAAACAATAGAGGTCATAAATAGGGTATAGGACTTCACGTTTGGAAAGAATAAAAGGATTCACAGGTTTACAAAAAATGTGACAAGGGACCGTTGTACTATATCGATAATTTGATAACTTTTATCGGAAAAACTATAAGATCTGAGGAATTTCTTAACTGGATGGTTGAGGCTTTAGGTATTACTATAGATAGACGTCCCAAAGGAAGACCTCGTAAAATGGAAAGCTAAACCATGGAAAAAATAAGATGTGTCCCTATTTTAAATATAAACAAGTTATGTGTAATTGTGCCCTAAAAGGAATTAACTATGTCATTACTGGAGCTTGAAAAGAAATATTGGGAAAGCTTGGATAATCAGCAGAAGCAATTGTTGAGTCTTTATGAGGAAATCAAATCCAATGCCTCCATTTCACTTAAAAAAAGGGATATTACAAAAGTAATTCTCCTTAGAATGAAAGCCTACTACGATGTTCAGGACAAAATTAAGAAATTTTTGAGTAAGAGATATTTGTCACCAGCTTCTGATTTCTTTGTTGAGACAATAGTCTTTTATCTAAAAGTAATCTTCGATATAGAGGATATTGGTTTAGAGATTCATTCAGAAAGACAAATAAGCCAAAAAAAGGGGACCATTAGGCCGGACATTTCCGTTTGGAAAAATAATAAGGTAGTTGCAATAGTTGAGTGTAAAACACAATTAGGCTGGAATCGAGATAAATGGGAAGAAGATTTTAAAAAAAGAGAGTCCAAACTAAAAAAAGAGTTTCCAAACGCAAAGGCGTTCTTGGTAGTAATGACTTCAAAAAATTGGCCTGGATTTCCTGATGACAACAAAAAGGTCGGTGAACAATATTTCACCTTGTCCTCTATATGGCCAAAAAATATCTCTCTAGACAAAATTGATAATGTAATTATGAATCCTATTGAGGATCTATTTAAAAAGATTATATTGTGCGGCTGCACAACAGCACGTAATACGGTGTAAAAGATTACGCTACACTTCGTCTTAATTTGGCTTCGCCAAACTTCTTTTACACCGATACCATTAAGCGAAATGTCTAGTTTTAATGAGGAGACAGAGTATGTCAAGATGGAATGTGTGGGTAGATCTTGAGAAGAATGCAAGTTATAAAGGATGTGGAGTTTATAAAATACGCTTAGCTGACTTAAAAGACTATCCTATTGAGATTCCTCGATTTCTCGATAAAGACAAGGATGGAATTCTCCAGATAGGTCGTTCAAAAAATACAGAAAGACGGATAAAGTATTTTTGTGGTGCAATAGAAGGAAAGGGATACGCTCACGCAGAAGGGCAAAGATTAAATCTTATAAAGAAATATACCAACTTTATAGGAAGGTACAATGATTGTAAAATCCAATATTCCTTTAAGAAGTTGCGGAATGAAAGTGAAACTAAGAAGGAGGAGGAACGATTATTAAAGTGCTATTTTAAAAGTTATGGAGAAGTTCCACCACTCAATAATAATTTGCCTTGTAAAGATATTGACTGGGGAAGTCTTAATTGTGACTAATACTTATGATTATATTATTAAAATGAGAAAACATCCCATTTTCTTAGACAATTAATATTTTACTTTTAAATAAAATAAATAGGGAAGGTGTGCCAGGTCAATAATTCGGTAATTTTTAGCGGGAAATCTATGGGGCCTGAAGAGTTCCTTAACCAGATGGTTGAGGCTTTAGGGAAAATTAAACCATAGAAAAAATAGGATGTATTCTTATTTTCACTAAATTTAAAAAAATAAAATTAGGAGGATTTATTATGATTATCGAAGATTTAATTGAAATTAATAGAAGGTTATCGCATGATTTGTGGAATGTGAGTTTTTTTGGGGAGAAACCCTCTGGATTATCTCCAAGATTGATTTTTCCAAAAAAGAGGAAAAAAAATAAAAAGGGTGAGGATATAAAAAGAATAAGTGAACAAGAAGTAAGAACTTTATATTGTAATATTTTAAATAATCTAAATTATTTTTATTCAATTGAAACGCCTACAGACAATGCTTATATACAAAGTGGAAAAACTGCTGTAAGTGCTCTTTCTGATTTAAGTATTTATATTTTTAGTAAAGATGAATTTAAAAAGAAAGCAAATGTTGAGTTTAAAGCACATAATTCAGATATTAAAAATATCATTAAAGATATTGAGAAAATAATTAAAGAAAAAGAACATGGGAATTGGTTTCATATTTTAGAGAATATTGATAAAGGTACCCTTCCTTCAGTTTTTAATAAATTTATTTTATCTTTTAAAAAATATAAAGGTAAAGGTAGTAAAAAATTTATTTTATTTTGTATATGCATTTTAGAAAAAAAATGGGGAATGATAAAACATTTTGAATATGATTCATCTTCGGGTAAAAATATCTCTAATCTTATAGAAGAATTTTTTTGTTTATCCAAGTTAAGTGATTCTAAAAACATTAAAGATAAAACTGTATCGAAACAGAAAGATATTTTGAAAAATAATGGTTGGACTATTATCGAGTCTTAATTATTTTTAAGAATGGTGATTAAAATTGAAAAACAATTCCTGGAGCATTTTTGATAATTGGAATTATAAAGTTATAGAAAAAATACTTTATCCGGATTGGCATATATTCGATAGTATGGTGTCAACATTATCTTCGTTTTACAAAAAGAAATATAAAGAATTTCAATCATTGCATAGTAAATGGAATAAAGAATTGAAGCTATACGGGGGTGAACCATCAAATTTTAATTGGGATAATTTTCGACCTTTAAGATTGACTCGCGAAGAGGATTGGTCCGATTGGCTTATCCACTTAATATCGGAATCGCAGACGGGATACTTTTCATCTCATCTATTTTGTATAGAAAATACTACTGAGAGTGATTATTCTCGACCGAGCTATATTGACAGAGAAGTTTTATATAAAGGGCGTCGTGCAGATATCATTATAAAATGGAATAACGATATTTATTCACATATTGAGATAAAAATTGGAGATGAAAATCTTACTAAAACATATGATACAGCAGAGGTAATGAGAAGCTATTATAAGGTTCCAAAAAGTAAATGGCATGATTTTATTATTATCTTAGAGTCACAAGTCGAAGATTGGGTCAATATAGATAATAGTAAAAAATACCTTATAAAGTATTTAACATGGAATGATGTAGCAATTATTTTAAGAAAAAGTATTTTAATTTCTAATGAAACATTGCCCTGGAGGGTTTGGGCTTATTCTTTTCTCGGAGCTATCGAGCAAAAACTACTTTATTTTAAAAATGAATATAAGATTAGTGATATATTACAAATAGAAAAAAATATAATCATACTGAAAGAAGGGCGGGTAAATGGATAAAGAACTAAAACAGTTTATAGAAGAAGGCGTAAAGCGATATAAAGAAGCTTCAAGACTTATGGTTCTTTTTGGTAAAACGATAGAGGGTGAATTACAAAGTATTCTTAGTGCCAGAAAAGAATGGGGAAAATTTAAACCTGACATAACAAAAAAGAAGATAATAAGTACAAAATATTGGCATGAATATCCTTATTTAAATGCTAAAATATTCGGAAAAATAGGTCAAAAGGAATGCACCATACGTATTGCAATTAATTGGTATAGCACTGATACAGGCTATCCTCATTACGAAATATGTTTAGAAAAGGGTGCTGATGAAGAATTATTGAATAAATTCATGGAATATGATGACAATAGCGTTTTAGAAGTTCGCAAAAACTCTATCATTCTAAATCCAAATTTTGAAGATTTCAATTTGCATCGAGATTTTAATAAACTAATCGATGAGTTCATTAAAGTAATATAAGATTTAGAACATTTTTTGATATTCGTTTTGAAAAATATAGGGGTTGGATATTATCTTAAGATTCAACTCCAAGAATATTTGATAAATTTTCGTTTTCATTGATTTTTAAAAATTTACACAATATGTTAACTGTTGAAACTTGCTCAATAGTTTTAATTTAAAGGAGTCAATAATGACAGAGAAAGAGTGGATGGAAGATGTAAAAAAGAGATTAGAACAAGAGGAATCATTCTTAAAAAAGAAAATCTTCTTTAGCACAGGTAAAAGGGTTCCATACTCATTTGAAGTATTAAGCTATTTAAATGATAAACCAGATGATAGAAATATCATAAAATATGAAACTGATCTACTTGTATATCAGAAAATAGATAATGAAAAATGGAAACCCCGCATAATTATTGAAGGTAAAATTAATTCAGTAACAACTCATGATGCAATTACTTATAGCCAGAAAGCCTCAACTCATAAAAATGTTCATCCCTATCTTCGTTACGGAATTCTTCTCGGAAATCGAAAACATTATCCTTTACCGGGCAGATTATTCCGGCATGGAGCATATTTTGATTTTATGTTATCTTGGAAAGCTTATAAACCCGCAGAGGATGAGTGGAAGAATTTTTTGGATATCATTAATAGTGAAATCGAATATTCAAAGAAGTTAGAAGAAATATTATTTCACTCGCGCTCAAAAAACCGCAAGCGTTATACAATTCTTCATAGGCCTTTATATTTAAAGTAAAAGTTTAAGGTAGGATATTTATGAACACCAAAAATTTAGTTAGGCAGATAGCAAGATTTTATAAAAATTATGAATCCGAATTACTTAAAGAAAAAATTAGAGACAAAAACGATTATCTGAAGTCTCCGGAGAATGCTTTATTTTTTGTTTTATCTTATTCATTTTATCAGGGTAGAAGGGATGAAATATCATCAATATTTGAAGAAAGAGCCAAAACAGCACTTGAATCTTTCTTGGGGAATAATAATATCTTACTTTATAGTTCACCAAGGATAACTGAAAAAGAAAACCTTAAAACAAAGTATAAAGGATTATATGATTTATTAATACAAAACAAGGTAAACAAGGAAGGCGATAGGTTAATGGTAATAAGCCTTGTTAATTTCATTCAGTTTATCAATGGAAAAAATATACTACATTTTTTAATAGAAAAAATAAGATCAAAAAAGATTGCTGAAGCGTATCGAAATCTGGACGGAATATGGTCAATTGGACCAAAAATAGCTTCTCTGATTTTGAGAGATGTCGTTTATATTTATGAATTAGAGAATTACTTGTCAGAGGAAGAATACTATTTTTTACAACCAATAGATACGTGGGTGCACAACCTCTCCAAAAGAATAGAATTAGTAAATAATGACAAGATTTACAGAGACGAAGCGAAAGATATTACAGATAAATGTTTTGAATTTAGGGTAAATCCCATACATTATAACCAAGGAGTATGGTATGTTGGCTCTAACTCCTTGAAAATTTTGTTAGAGAACATTGATAAAATTTAAAATAAGATATTGTGTTTAGGCTTCACAAGTTTACAAACAAAAAAACAGGATGTGTCTATTTTAAATATTAATTAAATTAAGTGGAGGGAAATATGGCAATTATAATTTCAAAAAACGGCAAGAATGCCCAAAAGATAGATGAATCAGCTTTTACTCAAGAGGATTATTTGCAGAAATATATCTATAATAATCCCGAAAGCCTACCTCTTTACGAGATTAAAGAAGATATCAGATTATTAATTGTCTCAAGAGAATTTCCAACAAACAGTGGGCCAATAGATGCATTAGGAATTGATAAGGACGGAGAAATATACATTATCGAGACAAAACTCTATAAAAATCCTGATAAGAGATTAGTTGTTGCTCAAGTTCTGGATTACGGCGCTTCTTTATGGCGCGGTTATAACGATTTTAATGAATTTTTGAGAATCATAGATAACCAAATTTATAAGAAGTTTAATGTTAGTTTTAATCAAAAATTAGTGGAGTTCTTTGATATTCTTGATGATGATGTTTCCGCTCTTGTAGAAAATATAAAAATGAATTTGAATGATGGAAATTTTAGATTTGTTGTCTTGATGGATAAACTCCATAGCCAACTGAAAGACTTAATTATTTTCATCAACCAAAACAGTAAATTCGATATTTTTGGGATTGAGCTAGAATATTACAAATACCAAGATTACGAGATTATGATACCAAAATTGTTCGGTTCAGAAGTTAAAAAAGTTTTAACATCTACAGGAACCAGAAAAAAATGGGACGAAGAAAGTTTTTTTAAAGACGCAGAAGGTAAGATTAAAGAAAGTGAACTAAAATCTATCAAAATTCTTTATGAATTTTCAAAAGGAGCCGATCAAGTAAGTTGGGGAACCGGTGCTACATGTGGATCTTTTAATCCTAAATTCTCAAAGATAAGCATTCGATCACTATACTCTGTATTTTCTAACGGGATGTTACAAATTAATTTTGGTTGGTTGAATGACAATGAAAGTACAGAAAAATATAGAGATGCTTTTAAGAGAAAACTTGAAAAATTAAAAGGTATCTCAATACCGAATGATTATAAAGGGAAATGGGTTGGCGTGCCGGTAAAAAAATGGACACCAAGAGTAGATGATTTCATAAAAATAGTTAGAGATTTGATAAATAGTTGAAGTATGACCTTAATTATTTATTAGATTAAACATTGATCATACTCCATATTATGCGAGGTGATTATTCATATGTACTTAGCTGAATTGCGTGGTAAGCTTTCTTCCAGAGTAGAGAGAATGGAAGATGTTTTGACTTCTAACGTTTTCTCTTTTTTCAAATATTCAACCAGGACTATCTTTCTTAAAAGATATTTGAATGATCTGGGATTTAAGGTTTCGGACCAGGATGCGGAGAAAGCAGAATTTAGATTTTGGCCTGTATTTGAAGATGGCACTGAACCTGATTTGGTAATAATAGTGGGGAAGTATTATCTATTAATGGAGGCTAAGTATTTTTCAGGATTTGGGGAAAAAACCGAAACTACCAATGACCAGTTAAAGCGAGAGATTAAAGGTGGCCAGCTGGAAGCCTTTAGCTATGGTAAAGAATTTTACCTAATTGCTATTACCGCTGATTATTATTATAAAAAAGATAAATTTGAAGTAATCCCCCAAAAATTTCGTCCTCATTTTAAATGGACCAACTGGCAGTTGGTCTCTTCATTTCTTGATAACATTTTAAGTAGTAATCCAAATATTAAAGGGTCGGAAAGAGATTTTTGCCTGGATCTATACAATCTCCTTGATAAGAAACATCTCAGAAGTTTTCAAAATATTACTTATAATGGTTCCTTACTAAAAGACTATAGTTCTATCTTTTTTAATGCCAAGACTGCTAAACTACGGGGTGATTTCATCGGGTTTGTAGAAAGTCTTTCCTTGGACAAAAGATTGGAACCGGTCAGGAAGGCTGTCTTTTTTAGTAGTACCAAAAGGATATTTAAATCTCTATCGAAATTAGAAAAGTTAAAGAAAGTTAAAAGTCCTATATTTTTTAAGGGAGGATGGGAGCAATGAATAATAAAAGTGAAATTGTTGAACAAAGTAACTTAGCTTTTAATTTTATAGAAAAGTTATATCTTGAATCATCATATTTGATTAAAGAAATTGCCGGGATATTAAACGAAGAGGAAGAAAAGTTTGTAATTGGAAAACCCGGTGGTTACGGTATTAGTACTACGAGTTCGAGGGGATTAGAGGTAAACTATGTTAGATTGTGGTTATTAAAAAAATTTTCGGTATTCTTTGTCTCGGAAGAAAAGACAGCATTAAAAGGCGGAACAACCTTTACCAAAATGGATAAAGATTTAAAAGTTTTATATTTAAGAATTGTATTTTACGATAAGACTATTAATGAACCCACAGTTTATTCTGGAGTATTATATAATATTAAAAAGAAATCCGAAACTAAGTGGTTTAATAAATTTGAACAGGCAATGGCTAATCTTGAATATAATGATTATAAAGTTTTTAAAGATGTTAAAAAAATTGATTACGAGAATATTTATATAAAAGTCCAGGGCGAATTAATAAAAAATAATTTATTTGATATTAATGATAGTAATGCAATTGTAGAAAAGATTATCAAGCCTTCTTTAAAATTATTTAGAAAGTATTAGTTGATATGAAATTTATTATATTTTCAGAAATTATATTTGAAATTCCTGAGCCCATCGCTTTAATCGAATGTTACTGCTATCAAAATGATTTTTATTCCAAATATGACCTTCTGGAAGATAGGAAAATTGAGGATGTAAATAAAATTGGCGCACGTATCAAGAAAGAAATACTTTTAGAATGTAAAATAATAACTGAAAGAACAAAGAGTTTAAGTATATTTAAATATAACCTCGAGCAGTTTTTAGACCTGGAAGAGAAAAAAAGAAATAAGCATATTAAAGAATTGAATAATTTTGTTATTCAGAAGTTGTTAAAAATTAATGGTATTGGTTTGTCTACTACTACAAAGATTCTACATACTCTTTATCCAAAAATTATTCCCATGATTGATAATCCTCTTCAAAATAAGTATCGTGAAAAAATTAATAATGCATGGGCGCAGAAACGAGCTGATGAAATATTTATTGATTTTTATAATAATCTAAAAATGGGAAGTAATCGGGAAAATCTAAATTATATATTTGATAAATTATTGGAAAATAATATTCAACGTTTAAGTAAGATAAGAATATTTGATATTCTTTGGTGGTCATATCTGAAAGCTGAAGATCTAAAGTTAAGAGAAAATATTAATTGGTCCACAATAAAATGATATGACGCATATTGCGGCTAATAGCGGATAAAAGGGAATCATATTTAAATAGAGATGTAAAATGAAAAATAAAGAAGATAGTAACTATGATTTTATAGCAAGCTTTTATGATATAATTATCGGACCATTCTTAAAACATATAAGAAAGCAAGTTGTAGAGATTACTCACGTTGAAGAGCATGATTCTGTATTAGAAGTAGCCTCAGGAACAGGGGAACAGGCTATAATATTTACAAGAAGAGGTACTACTGTAACTGGGTTAGAAATCTCTAATGCCATGCTTAAAATAGCAAGACAAAAAATAATAGATCATAAAGGATCATTAAATTTCATACACGGTGATGCTACAAATCTAAAGTTTGAAGATAATAAGTTTGATCTTTCCACCATTACTCTTGCTCTACATGAAATGGATCCTTCTGTTCGTACTCAAGTAGTTGACGAAATGATTCGAGTTACAAAAGACGATGGAAGAATTGTAATCGTTGATTATACAATCCCTAGATCAAATAGTATTATGAGTTCTATATATAGAGTGGTCATAAAAATAATTGAAAGAATTGCGGGAGGCGAACATTATAAAAATTATAGAGACTTCATGAAAAAAGGAGGTCTTTATGGTTTAATTAAAAAACATAATCTTCAAATTCAAGAAGAGCGAATTGCTTATGGAGATAATATAGGGATATTAAAGCTTACAAAAAGTCTTAAAAGTTATTAAGCTATAGTAAGAGATATCCGCAATATTGCGGATATTATGCTATTTATGCGACATCCTCGGGGTCACAAAAATTTAGAAAGGAAGATAAACTATTTATCAAACATTATTCTTATGACTAAAAAACTAGTTAAAAAATATTATGCAGGATATGGCATAAAAGAATGGAAAAGATTAGCTACAGATCCATACCATCGATTAGAATTTGATACAACTATGTATTTTCTTAAAAAGCATCTTCCAAAGAAAAGTTTAATTTTAGATGCTGGTGGAGGTCCTGGAAGATATACAATTAAACTAGCGAAAATGGGATACGACATTGTTTTGCTAGATCTGACTCAAGAATTACTAGAAATTGCAAAAAGACGAATCAAAAAAGAAAAAGTTCAAAACAAAGTGAAACAAATCATACAAGGTTCTATTGATGATCTTTCCATGTTTGAAAATGACGCTTTTGATGTTGTGATCTGTCTTGGTGGAGTGTTATCTCATATTGTAAATAAAAAACAGAGAGAAAAAGCAATTAGTGAATTAATCAGAGTTGCGAAGAAAAATTCTCAAATTTTTGTTTCTGTAATCGGAAGACTGGCTGTATGTATAAATTCAATCAATTATCTATGGCCTGAAATGCTTGAAGCTCCAGATGTTTACAAAAAATTTACCATAAAAGGAGATTATTTAGGAGGATATGGTTTTGCTCCAGCCCACTTTTATTCACCGGAAGAATTAAAAAAAGAATTTGAAGGTAAAACAAAATTTCTAGAAATGGTTGGGCTGGAAGGAATTTTTTCAACTCATCCAAGAAGATATAATAGAGTCTACAGATTGAAAAAATACAACAACATTTTATGGGAAACACATTTAAAAACTTGTACACATCCCAGCATAGTTGGAATTAGTGAACACTTTATGATGATTTGTAAAAAATAATTTCCTAGCGACCCCTCGCGACTATATGTTCGTTTGGCTCACTTCGGGGCTAACACCCACACCTAATATATAACGACAGGGGACGTTGTTTGGTTTTTACTGCACTTTTGTCAGGATAAAGGTAGTTACGACTCTATTAGTGGTTAGATAACATATTGTTTATTAGAAGAAGCTGAAAAATACTTGAAAGGGATGATTAAATATGAAACTTACACTTGCCACTTGCCAATTTCCGATTAGTGTGGATATAAAGAAAAACTATGATTATATTGTTAAGCAAGTCAAAGAAGCTAAACGTAAGAATGCGCATGTTGTTCATTTTCCAGAAACATGTCTTTCGGGATATGCAGGGACAGACTTTGCATCATATGATGATTATGATTGGGACACGCTTTTGCACTATGCTAAGAAAGTATTGGATTTAGCAAAAGAACAAGATGTTTGGATTGTATTGGGTTCAACTCACAAACTAAGTAATGACAATAAACCGCATAATAGCCTATATATTATAAATAATAAAGGTAAAATTATTGATAGGTATGATAAAAGGTTTTGTTCAGGTGACACTCAAAGCAATACCGGTGATTATACCCCCGGCAATCATTTTGTTGTATTTGAAATAAACGGCATTAAATGTGGAACACTCGTTTGTCATGAATATAGGTATCCTGAATTGTATCGAGAATACAAAAAAAGAGAGGTACAGCTTATTTTTCATTCATACCATACAGGAAATATCAATAAGCAACGTTATAAAGAAATGCAAGATTATGTAGGTGGAGAACTATGGAATTTCAACAATGGTTCTACTCTTCCTGAAATAACTATGCCTGCTGCAATGCACATGGCAGCAGCAAACAATTATATGTGGATAAGCTGTCCGACTTCATGCGCAAAACAAAGCTGTTGGTCAAGTTTTTTTGTTCGCCCTGATGGTGTCATCACAGGTAAGCTGAAAAAGAATGTCACAGGAGTTTTAATCTCTGAAATAGATACTGAAACTGAATACTATGATTCCACTATTGCTTGGCGAAAACGAGCAATGGAAGGCATTTTCCACAGTGGAATGATTGTTGAAGATGAGCGTTCTGATACAAGGACAAAGTTATGAGCATAAATAAGATGTCGTAATCAGTATTTAGAATAAATAGGTACAGGTTGTAGCAGGTCAATAATTTGGTAACTTTTTAATAAATAATAAATAAATAAATAAATAGAGACACATCCCATTTTCTTCTGAATGCGACAGGGGACGATTCTTTAAAACATCACTGTTAAAAGGTAAATCTGTGGTGAAGTAATTTTATGATCAATTCATTAGTAAAAGTTGGCATTATATGTCCTTGTGATATTGAATATCAGAGCTGTAAAGAGATATTGAAGTTACATAATGAGACTGAATTAGCAGGAAGGTTAATTTTGGAATAAATTGGATGTGTCCCTATTTAAATTATTTAGCCCGGTAATGAATGAAATGTTAAAAAATAAGGATTTAAGCTATGGGGGATATAAAAAGAGTTAAGAGGTCTAAAGAAGAAGCAAAAATCAGCTACAACAAAATGAGCAAATGGTATGATTTATTAGTAGGACATAGCGAAAAAAGATTTCGAGATGTTGGCTTACAAAAACTAAATATTCAAGAAGGGGAAAAGGTTCTGGAGATTGGGTTTGGTACAGGGCATTGTATCTTATCACTAGCCCGGTCAGTTGGCGATACCGGGAAAACGTACGGGCTTGACATATCGGAAGGTATGCTAAGGATTACAACTTCACGAATTGAAAAAGCCGGACTATCAGAGAAAGTTGATTTACAATGTGGTGATGCGTTGAATTTGCCATATCCGGAATTTTATTTTGATGCTGTCTTTACCAGTTTTACATTAGAATTATTTGATACTCCTGAAATCCCGATTGTTTTAGAGCAATGTAAACGAGTTTTGAAAAAGGGCGGGCGTATTTGTGTGGTTGCTATGTCCAAAGAAGAAAAACAAGGACCGATGATGAAACTTTATGAGTGGTTGCATGAAAAGTTCCCTAACTATATTGATTGCCGTCCGATTTTTGTCAGGCAATCATTAGAGAGTGCCCATTTAAAAATTGTTAATACAACTATGATGTCGTTTTTGGGTTTGGATGTAGAGATTGTAGTAGCTAATAAAACAGGAGAACAAAAAGCTAAACCAGAAGGAGCAAGAGGGGGTAGGGACAAATCCCGTTTTCTTTTGGCTCGGCGAAAATAATCGTTGGTATTTTTATAGAGAGAACAACAAATTATAAATATTATGTTTATAATATAGTGGGAATGAATCTATGATTAAGAAAATTTTTGGTTATCAAGTTTGGCATTTAGTATCAGTAATAATTCTTATTACTGTCACACAGAAATTTATTTCCATCAGTTATGATACAACAAATGGTGAATTGTGGGGCATTAGTACTTTAGTATGGTTCTGGATAGCAATCGCTATACCAATTTTTCATCAGGTTTATGTTTGGATAATCTGGCGACTGGAACTCTATAACAACACCTTCACATCACGCTATGGAGTACAAAGAGCTTTTAAAATATATTCAGCAGGGTTTTCTCTCCTTTTTGTCAGTCGATTGATTTTCATTATCATCCTGGCCATAAGTAACCAAGGTTCACTTTCTGTAAATCCTCTTTACACCTATTTAATAGCGGCATTAATCACCCCAGTTGTAATTTATCTTTTCTATTCTGTAATACGATACTTTACATTCGAAAGAGCATTTGGGATCGACCATTTTGACAAAAACTATAACCGACCCTATGTGAAAGAAGGGATTTTTCGTTACACGGACAATGGTATGTATGTCTATGGTATCCTGATTCTCTATTTTCCCGGGTTACTTTTACTCTCGAAAGCAGCTTTGATAGTTGCATTATTTAGCCACATTTATATCTGGATTCATTACTACTGTACTGAACTTCCTGATATGAAAGTAATTTATGGAAAAACACCTGGAAATTAAGTAGAAATAAATAATAAATAGGGAAGGTGTGCCAGGTCAATAATTCGGTAACTTTTAGCGGAGAACCTATAGGATCTGAGGAGTTTTTTAACCGGATGTTTGAGGCCTTAGGTATTATTATATATAGGTAGATGTCCTAGAGAAAGACCTCATAAAATGGAAAATTAAACCATAGAAAAAATAGGATGCGCCCTATTTAAAAATAATACTGTAATATTTTTTTCGTTCTGTAAAATAAAGAGGGATTAATATAAAATGGGAAATACCAGCTATACGGTTGCGGTGCATAGTGATGAGACTATCAAGACTATGGTGAGTAATTGTCTGCAGGATTTGGGAGGAATAGAAAAATTAGTGCCTCCGGGTAGCAGAATTTTATTAAAACCCAATATGGTAGTGGCCAAACCAAATAGTACCGGTGCTACTACCAATTCTTTAATCTTAGATACTCTTATCGAACATTTAATACGCACTTCTCCTTGGGAAATTATTATTGGGGAGAGTTCCGAGGTTGGTGATGACACCCTGCAGGCCTATAAGATAACCGGAGTCTATGATATAGCTAAGAAGTGGAAGGTTACCTTGCTTGATTTTAAAAAGGATCATCAGGTTTATATGGATGTACCTAAGGGTAAGGTATTAAAAAAAGTATTGATTGCTGAAACAGTAACCAAGGTTGATTATTTGATTAATTTGCCCATTTTAAAAGTACATAGTCAAACTAAAGTTACTATCGGAATGAAAAATCTTAAAGGTTGTATAGCTGATCAAGAAAAAAGCCGTTTTCATCGCCTGAATTTATCGCAATGTATTGCCGATCTCAACACAGTCATTATCCCCGATTTAACCATAGTCGATGCTACCCTATGTTCTCTGGAATGGGAATTGGGTGGTATGCCAGTCCGATTAAACACTGTTTTAGCTGCTAAAAATGTTTTGGCCGCTGATATAGTGGCTGCTTCTATGTTAGGATATCGCATAGATGAGGTCGAGCACCTTCTCTGGGCAGCCGAAGCTCATCTGGGACCGGCTGACCTCGAAGAAATTAAGATTATAAGCCCTAAAAAATTAAAAGAGATCCAATCTGACCGAGTTAATAGTAAAGAATTCCCTTTTTACTTACCAGGATTAAAAGTCATCGAAAAAGGGACTTGTAGTTCCTGTAAGGGAGCTTTGCTGGCTGCTATGCGACGTCTTTATAAGGAAGGAAGTTCTCCAGGCTGTACCATACTTATGGGGCAAAGATTGAGAGATAGAGAATGTGAGTTTGTCCCTACTTTTAAGTATGGTACAGTCAAATCAAAGAAACCTTTGGTGAGCATAGGGCAGTGTTGCAGTTGGGTAGTTAATAATTATCCGAGTAAACAAATTAAAGGATGCCCGGTAAAGGCAGAAGCCATCTATCGTTATTTAAGAATGATAAGTTAAATCTGGAATTAAATTGGAATAAATAGAGACACATCCCATTTTCTTAGATAATTAATATTTTACTTTTAAATTATATAAATAGGGAAGGTGTACCAGGTCAATAATTCGGTAACTTTTAGCGGAAAACCTATAGGGCCTGAGGAGTTCCTTAACCAGATGGTGGCAAGACAAGAGGCAAGACAAGGGGACGTTTCATTTGTCTTATTTAAATGAATAGACAGATGTGCCAGGTTTGTAATTCAGTAAGTTTTAGCGGAAAACTTGTAGTGTCTGATAGGGTCTGAGGAGTTTCTTAACCGGATGGTTGAGACCTTAGGTTTTATTATAGATAGACATAGATAGACGTCCTAAAAGAAGACCTCGTAAAATGGAAAGCTACGCCATAAAAAATAGGATGTGCCTTGTATATTGTATATTATTTATATTAATTAGTTGCTATTAATATATGGAGGGTGTTTTATGAAGTATCGAAAATTTGGTTCCACCGGCTTTAAAGTATCAGCTCTTGGATTAGGCTGTATGAGGCTTCCAACAAAAAAGTTGATGCCTTTACAGGTTAATATTCCACAATCAATTAGACTGATTAAAAGTGCAGTAGATAAAGGAATTAACTACATAGATACTGCATGGGTATATCATTTTGGTGCAAGTGAGAAAATTGTTGGAATTGCGCTACAGGACGGCTATAGAAAAAATGTGCATCTGGTTACCAAGAGCCCGTTATTTTTAGTGAACAAAGCAGAAGATTTTGATAAATTTTTAAATAAACAATTAAAAAAACTACAAACTGACTATATAGACACCTATCTTTTTCATGCAATGAATAAATCAGGGTTGGAAAAATTAAAAAAATATAATTTAATTGATAAAATGATAGAAGCCAAAAAAGATGGTAAAATAAAGTATATTGGTTTTTCATTTCACGATACATTGCCGGTGTTTAAAGAGATTGTAGATTTTTATCATTGGGATGTAGTACAAATACAATATAATTATATGGATACAGCGATTCAGGCAACGACCGAAGGTTTAAAATATGCAGCGGGAAAAGGAATGGCAGTGGTTATTATGGAACCTCTAAAAGGGGGAAAATTGGCAAACCCGCCGGCTGAAGCATGGGAAGTTATGGAAAGGTCGGAAATAGAAAGATCTCCGGTTGATTGGGCACTACAATATTTGTGGAATCTTCCGGAGATATCAGTGGTTTTAAGCGGAATGAGTAATATGCAAATGTTAAATGAAAATTGTGATAGTGCTGACAGATCCGGAGTAAATTCTTTGCATGAGGAAGATTTAGATATAATAGATAATTTAATTAAAATTTATCGTAAGAAAATATTAGTTCCCTGCACCTCCTGTAAATATTGTTTACCCTGTCCTTCCGGGGTAAATATTCCCCAGAATTTTGCTATCTTAAACAATCTAGCCCTGGAAAGGAGCAATGTTCGTAAATGGCAGCATAAACGGGATTATAAAAAAATGGCCAACTCACCGAAAAAATTAAACAAGGCAAAATCTAACGGAAATGCATCATTATGTATAAATTGCGGAATTTGTCTTGAAAAGTGTCCCCAGGAAATAAATATTCCGGATGAATTAAAAAATGTACATTTAATTTTAAAAAAAGGTAAAAAAATTAGCGATATCTATAAAGATTAATAATAAATAATAATAAATAGATGGGGATATATAGACGAATGGAGGAAAGCGATGAAACTGAAAGACAAAGTTGTGGTAATTACCGGTTCAACACGGGGGATAGGCAGGGCAATTGCATGGGCATGTGCCCAGCAGGGTGCCAGGATAATCATTTCTTCCCGAAAAGAATCAGCAGTGAAAGAAACCTGCGAAACTTTTCAGAAAGAAAACTTCAAAGTTTCCGGAATAAAAGCGAATGTTGCTGTTAATGCTGATTTGATAAAATTATTCAATTATGCATTAGAAACCTGGGGACAGATAGATGTGTGGATAAATAATGCCGGTCTATCCGCAGGAATGCGTTTTTTTGATGAATTAAGTGAAGAAGAAGTTAAAGAAATAGTAGATGTGAATATTACAGGAACTATGCAGGCCTCTCGGATAATCATACCCTATTTCCTTAAGCAGGGGAAAGGAATTTTGATTAATATGGGCGGCATGGGCAGTAAAGGAGAAAAAGCCCCCCATTTAACCGCTTATGCCCTTACCAAAGCAGCGGTTGCCAGCTTTACCAGGAATTTAGCCGAAGAATATAAAGGACATCCTATTTCCATTTATATGGTAATCCCCGGCATGGTCGAAACCGATTTTTATAATGATATTAAAGTAAGCCCTAAGTTAAATAAAGATTTACAGAATTTACCTTATGC
>JABUBM010000021.1_pt1 | contig 36815 bp, 41 predicted proteins | sample 7240321 | NCBI WGS metagenome assembly JABUBM01 (sample SAMN07256344, study PRJNA390944) | subsurface metagenome | isolation source: Methane hydrate marine sediment | place: Pacific Ocean: Eastern North Pacific, ODP site 1244 | collected 2002
AATGTTAATCTGGGAAGCCACTACATTCGAAATAATCTTTTTCCCATCTTCTACAATAGCAGCTGCTGTTTCGTCACAAGAAGTTTCGATTCCCATTATTAAATCTGACATTTTTTAGCTTTCCTTTTCATAATTTCTTTTCCATAACCAAGGCATCTTCTTTTTCTTCTGGATAATAATTTCTCAAAAATCTTATCACTTTATATCCATATTTTCTATACATATCCTGGGCAATACAATTTGATCTTCTTACCTCTAAAGATATTTTTTTAATTTTATAGGTAGCAGCTATTTTTTCGATAAACTTCAATAATTTTCTCCCATAGCCCTTCCTACGAAATTTTTCGGTTATAGCGATATTAGTAATATGGAAACTAGCTTCTTTATGCCAAAACCCAAGATAACCAATAATCTCTTTATCTTTTTCTAATACAAAATATCTGGCATATCTATTTCGGGTTAATTCGCTAAAAAATAGGTCATAAGTCCAGGGAACGGGAAAAGATTGTTTCTCAAGCTCCAATACTTTTTTTAAATCATCTATTTCCATAGGTTTGATAACTATGCCGGTAAAACTTTTGTTAATCATGGTCAATCACTTATATTTTTTCTCCCAAATAATTTCAGCCTCAGACTTCCTCAAATAAAAAGGAGAAAGCTTAGAAACATCATTTTCTTCCTCTTTTTTAAGTTTATTTAAACCTAAAAAGGCAATATTTGAAGCTACCGGTAAATTTAATTGGGAATCGATAAATAAAGCATCTTTACCTATTTTTTCTTTAATATTATCCTGATATTTTTTTATTCCATCCCCTAAGAAAATTATCTTTTCTTTTAAGAGAGAGAGCCGGGCAAGCAGACTTTTAATATCTTCACATTTATAATCCATAACCCTATGTAAGCTATCTCCCCCCCGAAATACCACATCATATATTTCATCTTTCTTAGATTCTAAAACGGGACATATTAAATAGGGAATTTCTCTTAAAGAGAATGCCATAGCATCTAAAGTAGGAATTCCTAATAAAGGCAATGAACGAGCGTAACATAGCCCCTTTGCTACACTTAAGCCAATGCGAAGTCCGGTAAAAGAACCTGGACCCATAGAAACAGCAATACCATCAATTTCTTCCATTTTTAAATCTATCGTTTTTAATAAGTTTTTTATAGCAGGTACTAAAATGGAAGAGTGTTTCTTCTTTAAACCATTAATAGTATACTCTATAAGAATATCCTTATCTTCAATTAAACTTAAATTACAAAATTTAGTAGAAGTGTCAATCCCTAAAATTTTCAATTCTGTTTAGCTCCTCTAAAAACTTATTGAATCTATCCCCTTGAGGAATAAAAGAAATTGTTCTTTGATAGCGATCTTTAAATTTGATTTCAATCTCTAGATGTTCTTTGGGTAAAAGCTGTTCAATCTTCTCAGCCCACTCAATAACTGTCAAACCTTCTCCATAAAAATATTCCTTGTAACCCAATTCTAAAATTTCTTCCGCATTATCAAGTCGAAATAAGTCAAAATGATAGATAGGAATTTTACCTTGATATTCATTTATAATAGTAAAAGAAGGGCTGGTGACATAATCTTTTACCTTTAACCCCTGAGATATTCCTTGAATAAAACAAGTTTTACCCACACCCAGTTCACCGTAGAAAGCTAATAAATCTCCGGGTTTAGTTAATTTGCTTACCTCTTTCCCCAAATTCTTCGTTTCTTCAGGACTTTTAGTAATAATAGTTAAATTCATTTTAAACTATTCTCCAATTGACCAATTAGTTAATTTATCAATTAAATTTATTTCTTAGGCATCTACAATATGTCTAACTTTTTTTTGATGATTATCTTTTGTGTCGAATTTATTCGACCCGTCTTTTTTCATTCCCGCATCTTCTTTGTCATTCCCGTGGAAACAGTAATCTTCCTTTTTTTATTCTCTGGCACCTGTGGGCACGATGTATCGTTCCTCTACATCGGACTCCTGACTTTTGGTTCCTGACTTCTGATTCCTTCTTCCTCTTCACACAAAACAATACGTAATATAAATTAAGCTTCTGGTATTTTTTTTACTCTAATTTTGAGTTTTGAGCTATGGTTTTACGTTTTGCGCTTTTCGTTTTTCGCTTTCTTGCTATACGCTATAATAATTTTTCCCTTAACATACTCTTAATTTTGTAAGGTTTTCCTTCTTTAATAAATAACTTAGGAACTCGTTTTTTGTCAGGCATATGGACAATTTCGTAATTAATAGTTCCAATTTTTTCTGCTATTTCTTCTACGGTTATTTCTTCTTCTCCTTGCCTTCCCCAAAGTACCACTTCGTCACCTATTTCCACTTGAGGAAGATTGGTAACATCTATCATGGTTTGATCCATACATATCCGCCCGATTATAGGGAAACGTCTTCCTCTTACCAAAACCTCTACTTGATTAGAAAGAAGTCGATTGTAACCATCAGCATAACCTAATGGCAAAGAAGCAACTTTTGTCCTTCTTTGATTGGTAGTATAAGTTCTACCATAACCGATAGATTCTCCCATAGGCAGTTCTTTTAAAAAAACTATTCGAGTTTTAAAACTGTGAGCCGGGATCAATTTTATGGTCTTCTGAACCTCTGTAGAGGGGTACAGTCCATACATAGAAATCCCCGGTCTTACCAAATCTAACCACATATGTGGTAAATCAAGAAGTGTAGCACTGTTACTTACATGTTTTATCGGAATTCTTATTCCTTCTTTTTCTAAAGTAGTTAAAACTCCCATAAATTTTCTAAATTGTTTTTCAGTGTAAGTCTTGTCTTTCTCGTCAGCAACTGAAAAATGGGTAAAAATGCCTTCTATTTCCACGTTTTTTAAAGCTCTTACCCTTTTAATAAATCTTAAAATATCATGAGAGAAAATCCCTATCCTTCTCATACCGGTATCTACCTTAAGGTGAACTTTAACTACTTTGTCCTCTTTAGTCGCTGACTCAGAAAGCTTTTCTATTATTTCGTATTCACATACCGTCGGAGTTATATTATATGATACCAACAATTCTGCTTGTTGTTTCAAAGTTAAACCAAGGATTAAAATAGGAATAACAATGCCGGCTTTGCGGAGAAAAATGCCTTCTTCTAAACGAGCGACTGCCAGTCTACTAGCTCCGTTTTTTAAAACTACTGACGAAACCTCCAAAATATCATGTCCATAGGCATTCCCCTTAACTACCGCCATTAATTCTTTTTTTTCACCTATTAATTTTTTAATATTTCTTACATTTTGGGCAATGGCATCAAGATTTACCTCTGTCCAGGTAGGGCCTAATAACTTTTGCATTTTATTTTCCCCTTTTTATATATTGTATATCGTATTAATCATGGCGTATGACTTTTGAATAGCAAGATACTTATTCCGATTAAACTAAAAATTTAAAACGAAAAGCGAAAAACCATAATTCAAAACTCAAAACTTTTTCTTTCAATACTAAATTTTAAGTTTTAGTTTTTGCTTCTTTATTTTTTTTATTTTTGCTATATAATATATGGGATAGGAAAGGTGAAACTCATTAGCTAACATAGACAAAACATTATATTTAAATTTTAAATTTTGAGCTATGGTTTTACGTTTTGCGCTTTTCTTTTTTCGCTATATAACTGTCTTTATTTATTCTAAATTCAAAAAAGCCTGAGGTACTTGAGATAAGATATCTCCGGCTATCATGCCTCTTTCTCCTTTAATGTCACGGGCTAAATTACCAGCCATACTATGGATGTAAACTCCGGCTATTGCTGCTGAAAAACTATCAGCTTCTTGAGCTATTAAGCTGCAAATTATTCCAGTTAGAACATCTCCTGTCCCCCCGGTAGCCATTCCCGAATTATCACCAATATTGATATAGACTTCTCCCTCTTTATTAGCCACAATTGTTCTAGCTCCCTTTAAAACTACTACAATTCCAAATTCTTGAGCAATTTCTCTGGCAATATCTAATTGATTATCTAAAATATAATCTATGTCCTTATTTATTAGTTTAGCCATTTCTCCTGGATGAGGAGTAATCACCAGAGGAACTTTGACCTTTTTCAATATGGTAGTATCCTTGCTTAAAGCGTATATTGCATCGGCATCAATAACCAAAGGGATATTAGACTTTTCTATAATTTTTCTTACTAATCTTTGGGTCTCTAATTGTCTGGAAATACCAGGACCTATCCCTAATACGGAAAAATCTTTCATTAATTTTGAAATTGTTTCTTCTGCATCTTCTCCTAGAGATTGTTTTTCTGTTTCAGCAAGAGGGAGGGTCATAACTTCAGTTAATTTTACTTCCATTATTTGATTTAAACTTCGAGGAATTCCTAATACCACAATACCTGTTCCACTTCTCATAGCTGCTTCACTGGTTAAATATGCTGCTCCAGTCATGCCCACCGAACCAGCTAAGATTAAAACTTTGCCGAAAGACCCTTTGTGGGAATAGGTTGCACGTAAAGGTAGAAGCGATTTGACTATCTCTTGGGTTACCATATTAGTTTTTATTTTATCATTTTTTAAAAGATAAGGAGGCATACCAATGTCTTCAACCGTTACCTTTCCTGTATAACTTGCCCCAGGAAAGAGCAGTAAACCAATTTTTGGCAGGGCTAAAGTAATAGTATGAGTTGCCTTTATACATGGTCCTACAATCTTTCCTGTATCTACGTTTAAACCAGAAGGAACATCAATTGCAACTACTTCCTTGTCTGCTATATTAATCAAATTTATTATCTTAGCTTTTAAGCCAGTCACCCTTCCTTGTAATCCGGTTCCCAATATAGCATCAATAATCAAATCAGAATTTTGTATGGCTTCCTGTACCTCTTCGAGTTTTACTGTTTCTACTTCGATTAATTCAACTCCCATTTTATCAATTATATTTAAATTTTCTCCTGCCTCACCTTTAATTTTATTAGAAGGAGCCAGGAGAAATACTTTTACTTTCACTCCATAATCATAAAGATGACGGGCAACTACAAAACCATCTCCACCATTATTGCCCGATCCAGAAAAGATGATAATCTTTTTCAATCTTAAGTCAGTATAAATATTTTTCAGGCTTTGAAATATTCTTAATCCTGCATTTTCCATTAAAGCAAGACCAGATAGTTTATTTTCCTCTATTGCTTTGCGATCAATTTCTCTCATTTGTTGACTGGTAACTACCTTCATAAGATAACTCCCTTTGAATTAGCCGCTACACACTCTACGCTAGTTTTCACGAGATACGAGATACGAATTTGTTCCGGGTAACTGAAAAACTGGCTAACCGGACAACCATATTGATTTTTACTTATCAAATAGACCTTCCAGGATCACTTGGACAATAGCATATTCTTTGGTATGAGAAATGCTAATAAAATACTTGCTTACTCCTTTTGCTGAAGCGACATTTTTTAATTTTCCAGATGTGTCTATGATAGGTTGTCCTAGTTCATCATTTTTTATCTCAATCTCTTTCCAGTTAGCCTCTCTTAATCCTAATCCCAATGCTTTTAATAGTGCTTCTTTGGCAGCAAATTTTCCCGCATAGGATTGAAATTTATTACCCTTCTTTTTTTCACAATATTCTCTCTCTAAGGAGGTAAATATCCTAAAGATAAAATTATCTCCCCACTTTTTAATTATTTTTTCTATTCTTTCTATTTTAACTAAATCTATTCCACAACCTATAATCAATAATATCATTCCTTTTTCTTACTATTTTTTTAGCTGTAAACGAATGAGTATTTTTAAAACCCTTTATAATAAAAATTGCCTTCTTTTATCTTTCCTTTTAGCCATTTTAATAAATATTTTTTAACTATGTTTCTGCTAACAGGTATTAAAAAAATAAAACCTACTATATCTGTAACAAAACCGGGAGTAAGAAGTAATATCCCTCCGGCCAAGATAATTGTTCCCTGAATTAAGCTGTCCCCTGGCATGATTCCCTCATTTAAATCATTCTGAATCTTCCTTAAAATCATAAAACCTTGACTTTTTACCAGGCATGCTCCAATTATCCCGGTTAAGATGATTATGCCAATTGTGGTTAGACTCCCTATCTTCTTCCCCACTTCAATTAGAATATATAGTTCTGTAACTGGAACTATTACAAATAGTATTAATAGTTTAGTAAAAAACATCGTTTGCTCCCATTCATTATTAATCTGATTATTTTAAGAAATTTCAGTAATTAACCTTAGTAAATACTAAAATCTAACTTGGGTAAATTCATTGTTCTTCAATCCAATATACCTGATTTACATAAGGTCTAAAATAAAAATCAAGGACGCATATATTCTTCTACTTCTTTCTGCATCTCCTTAGATACAACTATAAACTTCCCTTTTGCCTCCGTTAATAAGGTGCCATCTTCTGAACGAGCTTCCGCTTGAGCCTCAATCATTCTACCTAAATCTTTGGTCATCTGTGCGGTAAAGATAATTTTTTCACCTACCAAAACTTTTTTTCTGTATTTGATGTTTATTTCTACGGTCATAGTCATAACATCCTTAGTTATGATTGCAGTTCTACCCATTATTTCATCTAAAATAGAAAATAATATTCCTCCATGAACAATTCCTTTAAAGCCTTGATGTTTTGATTCTGGAATAAACTCCGCACTAATTTTATCTTGGTCCCTGAAAAAAGTGATATTTAAACCTATGGGATTATCTTTCCCACAGACAAAACAGTTTTTGTATCCTGGTAAAGCTTGCAAAAGTAAAACCTCCCTGTAATTAGTCGTTAGTGAATAGTGAATAGTCGTTAGTATAAGATACAAGATGCAAGATGCAAGTGTTTATAATTTACCAATTGACCTATTGACCAATTTACCAATTAATATGTCGTTAGTGTATCGTATCGCGTATTGCGTATTGAGTATCGTGTTAAAGAAATAAGATCCAGGCATAGGGGCATAATGGATTGTGCCCTTCCTGTTTTATTTTCTTTTGATCACCCTTGGGCACGATGCATCGTGCCCTTACAACACATTACTTATTTTGGGCAGACACAAGATCTACCTCTACTTGTACCTTACAACCTTATTCTTCTTCTTTCTCTTTTTTCTTCACTATCCGCTATACGCTGTACGCTCCGCGCTATCTTCCTATACGCTATACGCTCTACGCTAATTATATACGATATACGATATACGATATACTAAATACTAATTAGCTAACTATTCCCTTTACCGCCTTTATGGTAGCATAAATATCTTCTTCGCTAATTCCGTAATGAGTAACCAAACGAACTTTGGTAGGTGGTCGTGGTGAACCCAATATATTATATTCTGCTAATTTGGGTAAAAACTGGAAAGTGTCCATACTTGATTCCTGGAGGTCAAAATATACCATATTAGTCTGAATTGTCGCTAAATCAACTTTTATTCCACTTATATCAGCTAATCCTTCGCCTAAAATTCGTGCATTTTTATGGTCTTCTCCTAATCTTTCTACCATATTTTCAATGGCAATTATCCCAGCTGCTGCCAAAATACCTGCCTGTCTCATCCCTCCACCCAGCATCTTTCTATTTTTACGTGCCCTTTTAATAAATTCCTTTGAACCGGCCAAAATCGAACCTACCGGAGCACTAAGACCTTTGGAAAGACAGAACATAACTGAGTCAACATCTTTAGTGAGGAGAATGGGTTCGATATCCAAAGCTATGGCAGCATTAAATATCCGAGCTCCGTCTAAATGAACAGCAATATTTCGTTGATGAACTAACTGACAGATTTCCTTGGTAACTTTAGGCGGGATGATTGTTCCACCTGCTCGATTATGAGTATTTTCTAAACAGATTAAAGTCGTCATAGGGTAATGAAGATTTTCATCTCTTAATGCTCTCCCAATATCCTGAGGATTAAGAATTCCTCTATCTCCGACAATCAACCGTGGTATGACACCCGCTACTGCCGACATACCGCCCACCTCGTAATAATATATGTGAGAGTCCCTCTCTAAAATTATTTCATCCCCTCTTTGGCAATGAGTCAATACCGCAATAAGATTACCCATAGTACCACTAGGTACAAACAATGCCGCTTCTTTTCCCAATTTTTTAGCAGCCAATTCTTCCAATCGATTAACTGTTGGGTCTTCTTGATAAACATCATCCCCCACTTCAGCATTATTCATAGCTTCTCGCATCTCATCTGTTGGCAAGGTAACTGTATCACTTCTTAAATCAATTTTTTTCAGATTGATTTTTTCTTTAAAAATACTAATAATTATCCACCTCCAAAAAATATAAAGTATTCAGGAGTCAGAAGCCAAAATGAATTCGTCGTTCGTATCTCGTATCTCGTACATTATAGCGTATAGCGGGTAGCGTTTAGCGTATAGTTAACAACAGACGAGAGCCTGTCTTCCAGAATTCACAATTTTGTTTTGTAAGGGTTGGATTTATCCAACCCGGGGTTTTTGGTAAATTTTCTTGCGGGCTCGATGAATCGAGCCCCTACACGCTAAACGCTATACGCTGTTTGTTAATAAATTGTCAAATATCGATCCAATTCCCACTGGTGAACTCGAATTCGATAGTCTTCCCACTCTTCTCTCTTGGCCTCGATATAATTTTCTAAAATATGACCGGTTAAAGCAGATTTTACTACTTCGTTCTTATCTAATTCTAACAAAGCTTCGTTCAAGTTAGAAGGCAAACTTTTAATACCCAGAGATTTTTTCTTCTCTTTACTCATAGTATAAATATTTTGACTTACCGGCTCTCCCGGATCAATCTGATTCTTAATTCCATCTATTCCTGCTTTTAGAATTACCGCAAAAGCTAAATAAGGATTACAGGATGGATCAGGACTTCTCAGTTCCGCCCTTGCACCTACTCCTCTTGCTGCGGGCACCCTGACTAAAGGGCTGCGATTTCTCTCTGACCAGGCAATATAAACCGGCGCTTCATAACCAGGAGTTAACCTCTTATAAGAATTTACCAAAGGATTGGTAATAGCGGTAAAACCTTTGGCATGTCTTAATAATCCACCGATAAAATATAAGGCTTCTTTACTCAGTTCATATTTCCCCTTTGGGTCATAAAAGACATTCTTACCATTTTTAAATAGTGAAATATGGGTGTGCATACCAGAACCATTTATTCCGAAAACAGGCTTAGGCATAAAGGTAACATGTAAATTATGTTTTAGAGCTATGGTCTTACCGGTGAGTTTTAAAGTCATTATTCTATCGGCAGCAGTGAGAGCATCACAATACCTGAAATCAATCTCATGCTGACCGGGAGCAACTTCGTGGTGTGAGGCTTCAATCTCAAAACCTAATTTTTCCAAAGCGATTACCATATCTCTTCTCGCTTCTTCCCCCAAATCAACGGGTAAAAGGTCGAAATACCCTCCTCGATCATGAGTCTTAGTAGTCGCTTCCCCTTCTTGATCTCTATAAAATAAAAAGAATTCTACTTCTGGTCCAAAATTGGTAGAATGTCCCATCTCTTCCACTTCTTTCAATACTTTCTTTAAATTATTCCTGGGGCAACCATCAAAGGGCGAACCATCAGGATTATAAACATCACAGGTAATTCGGGCTACATCTTTTTCTTCTTCCCAAGGATTTACCGTAAAGGTGGAGAAATCTGGTTTTAAATACATATCTGATTCCTCAATCCGCACAAAACCCTGGATAGAAGAGCCGTCGAACATAATCTCCCCATTAAGGGCTTTTTTCAGTTCTCTTACCGGAATTTCTACATTCTTGGGCATTCCCAGAATATCGGTAAATCTCAATCTTATAAATTTTATATTTAGCTCTTTAGCCTTATTTAAAATCATTTCTTTGGTCAATTTTTTCATTTATAGCTTCCTCCTCAAATTTTTTCTTAAATATATTTTTACAATTATACTCTTTATCGTTTTATTTTACAAAATAGATTACCCCACTAAAGTTTACACTAACTATTATTCATGTCTCGTATCTCGTAAATCGTATCTCGCAGATGAGATAGAAGCCAGAAGACAGAATCCAGTATTCAGAATTTTTTTAAACTATAAGGCTATATTATTTGTTAAGTTATTTTATATTCTTTTGGCTCCTGACTACTGGCTCCTGAATTCTTAAATAACAATTATGGTTTTTCGCTTTTCACTTTAACTTTTTAGCTTTATCCTAAACTAAAAACCAAAAACGACAACCATTCTTTCCTTTTTTTATTCCACAGTAACACTTTTAGCTAAATTTCTCGGCTTATCTACATCGCATCCCAATCTGTCAGCAATGTGATATGCAAATAACTGTAAAGGTATAGCCGATAGGATAGGATATAGTATATCCGAAGTTTTAGGGATATAAAATACTTTATCTACTATATTGATAATTTCTTTATCGCCCTCTGTGGCAATCGCTAATACCAGAGTGTCTCGAGCTTTGACTTCCTTTATGTTATTAATAACTTTAGTATAAACCTTGTCCTGGGGTACGATTACTACTACCGGGAAAGTCTTATCTAAAAGAGCAATAGGGCCATGTTTCATTTCTCCTGCTGCATACCCTTCAGCGTGAATATAAGAAATCTCCTTAAGCTTTAAGGCCCCCTCCAAAGAGATTGGGTAATTAATCCCTCGCCCCAGATAAAGAAAATTATGATATTTATAAAATTCCTCACTTAATTTAACAATCTCTGGGTCTTTAAGTAAAATAATTTCGACCATCTGAGGAATCTTTATTAACTCGGAAATTATTTTATCAATCTCTGACAAATCAAGAGTCTCTCTAACCTGGGCAAAATAGAGAGATAGTATGTAAAGGCCCATTAATTGACCAACAAAAGCTTTTGTGGTAGCCACACCTATTTCCGGCCCCGCTTTAATATACATTACACTATCTGCTTCCCGACTGATAGTGCTTCCCCTTACATTGGTAAGAGCCAATATATAAGAACCGGCTTCCCGGCAAGCTCTTAAAGCAGCTATGGTGTCTGCAGTTTCTCCTGATTGGGATATTAGAATGGTTAAATCTTTTTTGCCCAGTAATATTTTTCTGTATCTAAATTCAGAACTATAATCCACATCTACCGGAATACCGGTTAACTCCTCAAAAATATATTTACCTGCTAAAGCTGTATAATAAGAAGACCCGCAAGCCAAAATAGATATCCTTTCTATTTCTTTAATTTTATCTAAAGGAAGAGATGGGTCGTTAAGTTCCAGTGCTTTTGTAGATAGATTAATTCTATCTTCTAAATTATTACGAATCACCATAGTTTCTTGGAAAATCTCTTTTAACATAAAATGTTTATATCCACTCTTTTCTGTCATCTCTTCATCCCAATCAATATTTACCACTTCTTTATGTAAAATTTTGCCTTCGGAATTGATTATCTCTACTCCATCTCTAGTTATAGTAGCAATTTCTCTTTCTTCCAAAAAGATTACCCTATTGGTATAACTAAGTAAAGCAGGGATATCAGAAGCTAAAAACATTTCTCCTTCTCCTATTCCGATAATCAAGGGGCTCCCGCAACGTGAAGCGACAACTTTTCCCGGATCACGAGTAGAAATAACTCCGATAGCGTAAGAACCTTCTATTTCTTTTATAGATTCCTTTACTGTTAAAGTTAAATCATTCTGATAATTACTTTCTATTAAATGAGGAAGAACCTCGGTATCTGTTTCAGATATAAAGTTGTGCCCTTCGGAAATTAATCTTTCTCTTAAAGGCATATAGTTCTCTATAATACCATTATGCACTACCACTATTTCTGAATTACATCCATTGTGAGGATGCGCATTTATATTGTTAGGTTTCCCGTGGGTAGCCCATCTGGTATGTCCTAATCCTATATTACCTTTTGGGGCACCTTTTTCTAATAAATTTTCTAATTTGGCTACCTTCCCTTTACATTTTACTATTTTTATTTTATTATCTTTCAATACAGCAATACCTGCAGAATCGTATCCCCTGTACTCTAATTTTTTTAATCCAGACATCAAAACTGGTACTGCTTCTTTTGAACCAATATATCCAATTATTCCACACATTTTTTAATCCTTTCTTAAATTAAATATTTATTTTTTAAAAACAAAAACCCCATTATTAATCCATCAAGGAAGATAATAGGGTAATAATCATAAAATATTCTAATGCTGGCGCAAAATAGAAAAAAATTATCTTTCATTTATTATTCTAAAAGAAGATTTTCAGGAATCCCTAAATGGATCCTAACCATAAAAACCTCTCTGTCCTTGCAATTACTCACAAGTTTTACAGGTTTTTTAAGGATTTGGCCAACCCAGGAGCATCCGCCGAATTTTCGATAAACTCCTTCCTCGTCAACTTACTTTATCAAAACACTCAGTCCTTCAAATTGAGTAAGCTCTGGCGCTTGTATTCAATTTTGTTAATTAATATTTCTTATCACCTCCCTTTATTGGTCGTTAGTGAATAGTCGTTAGTTAAAATACAAGATACAAGATGCAAGTTTCAAGTGTTTATAATTTACCAATTTACCTATTGACCAATTAATATGTCGTTAGTATATAGTATAGCATATAACGAACAGTGTATATTTTTTAATTAAAAAAATGTTTGTACTAATCAAATTAAAACTTAAATCAAAAAGAGAGAAACCATAATTGTTATTTAAGAATCCAGAAGCCAGTAGTCAGAAGTCAGAAGAAGATACAATCAAAATATACTATCATAACTTAAGATAATTCTAAATACTGAATTCTGGCTCCTGACTCCTGACTTCTATTTTCTTCACGCGATACGCGATACTCGATACGATTATATATCTTCCTTTTCAATCACCTCTCTTAAATCCTGAGATATTTTCTCTAATTTATTTTTATCTTCTCCTTCTAATAATATCCTAATTAATGGTTCAGTACCAGAAGCTCGGACAAAAATTCTACCTTTTCCGTCAAGTTCATTTTCTATTTCTTTAATAAATTTTTTTATGCAAACATTTTTAAAGAATCGTTCTTTATCTTTAACCTCATAATTCAAAATAATCTGAGGATATTTTTCCATTACTGAAGCCAAATTAGATAGGGGTTTTTCTTCTTCCCGAAGAACCTTCGTAAGTTGTAGAGAAGTCAACAATCCATCCCCGGTAGTACTATATTGAGAAAAAATAATATGACCTGATTGTTCTCCTCCCAACGCTGTCTTAACTTTCTTCATCATTTCCAATACATAACGGTCACCGATATTAGTTCTAATAACTTTTCCTCCTGCTTTTTCTATAGCCCTATCAAAGCCAATATTACTCATTAAGGTAGTTACTACTGTTTTATTAGGCAACTGGCCTTTCTTGATAAGATTCAAAGCACAAATTGCCATTGTTTGATCTCCATCTACAATGTTTCCCTTTTCATCTACAGCGATAACCCTATCTGCATCTCCATCATAAGAAAAACCTAAATCTGCTTTTTGCCTTAAAACTTCTTTTTTCAAAGAAGCAGGATGTACCGAACCACAATTATAATTTATATTAATACCGTTAGGTTTATCGTTTATGGTAATTATCTCGGCTCCTAATTCTGTAAAAACACGTGGGACAATTAGGTAAGATGCACCATTGGCACAATCTAAAACGATTTTGTATCTCTTGAGGGTAAATTTTGAAGGAAGAGTGCTTTTAATGTAATCAATATATTTTTCTTCTCCTTCAGATAATTCCTTTACTCTGCCAATATTTTTTTTAGTAGGCCATTCATTCTTTGAATGATTTTCAAAATATATTCTTTCTATTTCTTCTTCTTCTAAATCAGAAAACTTAAAACCATCCCCTCTAATATATTTAATGCCATTGTGATCGAAGGGATTATGTGAAGCAGAAATAACTATACCGCAATTAGCATGATAAGCTCTGGTTAGGTAAGCCACTACGGGGGTGGGTGCTATTCCCACTCTTAGGACATCTACACCTGCTGAACATATCCCTGCTATTAAAGCAGCTTCTAACATATCCCCCGAAATTCGCGTATCTCTACCGATTAATATCTTAGGATTGACCTCATCTTTGAATAAATATGCTCCAGCTCTTCCTATATGAAAGATCACCTCTGCAGTTATGGGCTCTCTGTTGGCAATCCCTCTTATCCCGTCTGTTCCAAATAATTTTTTCATAAATTACCTCTTTATTAGTCGTTAGTTAATGGTTTTTAGTTTACAATTGTCGATTTTTCAGTTATCATTATACAGTTAAATACTTAAAACGAAAAGCGAAAAACCATAATTCAAAATTCAAAACTTCTTCATAGATTTTAAATTTCAATTTCTGTTTTTACTTCTTTATTTTTTCGTTTTTGCAATATGGTACACAGCGAGATAAGAAAGATAAAAATCAATATATTTAAATTTTAAATTTTGAGCTATGGCTTTACGTTTTGCGCTTTTCGTTTTTCGCAATATAATATTACTATACGCTACCCGCTCTACGTTCTTCCTCTTCATTATATACTACATACTATATTCTAAATATACTATTCACTATTCACTAACGACTATTCACTATTTATTGATTAATACCGTTACTTCTTCTGGCTCAACTTTAATTAAAGAAATTCCCTCAGGAAGTTCTGCTTGAACCTTTATCTTCTGCTCTACCTTAAAATTATCCGTAAATTTTACAAAGGCTGTTATATCTTCTGCCTTTAATTTGTCAATTAGAATATTTTTTCCTTCAACGGTGATATTAACTACCTCAGGTTGTATTTCACAAGATACAAAGGGAGATAAATCCTGAGGTACAACTGAGATATCTTTTAGGATTTTCTGTATTATAGCTTCCTTAACTTGTATAGTTACTTCTATTAACATAGTTTCGCCTTCCCCTATATTTAATCCCTCCTCTAGAGCGGGCGGAACTTTTACTGATAGGGTCTTAGTAATTCCATTTACATCAATGGGGATAGTCTCTAAAAATTCTAAATTACTTATCTTAGAATAATTACCAAAAATCTTTATTTCATCGGGGTTAGATAATATTTCAGAAATATAGTAACCCGGAGCTGGTTTTCCAATTATCCTTGGCTTGACTGGTAATTGTTTCTCTGGATACCCACGTGCCAGAGAAATTGATACTTCCACTATATCCGGTTCGATCTTTACTCCTCTAATCTCATTTCCATTTACATCTACTGCTTTCACCTTTATTTTTCTACTTAGATCTTCCCTTATTCCAGAAATATCAATGGCACAAATTGTCTGCTTTACACTTTCTAATACACTTTGAGCACTAATTAACTTAACCTTTGAAGGATTAAATTGGGGTTTGTCAGCTAAAGAGAAACCCTTTTCAGGAATCCCTATTAAACTATATCCAACTTCTACTTCTTTTGTTAAAATCCTTTCGACTTCTACTTTAATTTCTGAAGGAATAATTCTGGTAATCTGTGCTCCTTTTGGGGCAGCAACTTCTACCTTCAATTTATATAGGCCTTCTTTGCTAATTTCAGAAAAATTTACTATCCCGTTAACCTGATGAGAAGAAATGTTATTTATTACATTTTCGGGCCCTTTAATCCCTATGCTTACATTTGCGGGAAACTCTTTTATCACTAAGTCTTCGCCGAGATTAATTTGAGTAAGAGATATATCAATAAAATTCTCTATTATTGGGTTCTCCCCACCGGCTATATACAACCACAGAATGATCGCTAAAAATAAAGAGAGTAATTTAATATCGATATTTTTTAAAAACCAATTTTTAAATTCTTTCATTTTTTCTCATCCTCTGTCGGCCAAAAACCAAATTCAGAGATTGTCTTGGGTTGGTATAAATGCGTTAACATCTTTTTCAACCCCTGAGGCTCCATAGGTCGCGTAATCTTTCCATCTAATGCGATGGATATATTTCCTGTCTCTTCTGATACTATAATTATCAAAGCATCTGTCTGTTCACTTAACCCTAAAGCTGCTCTATGTCGGGTACCCAAAGATTTGCTAATGTCCATCCTCTCGCTTAGCGGTAAAATACAATTCGCTCCTGCTATCTTATTCCCTCTAATAATTACAGCTCCATCATGCAAAGGAGAATCAGGCATAAATATAGAATATAATAATTCGGGAGAAAATTCACTATCTAAAATAATACCGGTCTCTAAAACATCTTTTAAACCAACTTCTCTCTCTAAAACAACCAAAGCTCCTTTATGTTTGCTAGAAAGCATTGGCATTACCATAACTAATCCATTTATCAATTGTTCAATTTTTTTATCAATTTCCTTATGCAAAAAGGAGGTATTTATAAAAAATCCTCTTTTTCCCATTTTCAATAATCCTCTTCTTATTTCTGGTTGAAATATTATAGGCAGAGCTACTACCATCATAGCCATAGCTCCTTTTAGAAGCCAATTGATAGTTTTAAGGCCAAGTTGATCAGCAATAAAAGAAACAATAAAAAGAATAACTAAACCTTTGATTAATTGTACTGCCGGGGTATCTTTGATTAAGAGAATTAGGTGGTAGGATATAAAAGCAATGATTAATATGTCAATAATATCTAAAAGACTGAAAGAGATTGGCACTTGATTCTCCTTTTTTTACTTATTGAAAATTTAAAGCATAATTAATGTTTTTTAAACAATCTTCTACTATTTTACTAATTGTTATTTAAAAAATAATCAATGATTGGAATATCTTGTGTTTATCCGATCAAGTAAAATATTTTATAAAGATAAAACATTTTCTTCTATTATTAATTATAAAATTATTTTGTTCTTTAATCAAATTTTATATTAGTATCTTATATTAGTATCGCGTATCGCGTATATAGTTACCCGGTTACCCCGTTTGCCAGTTAACCAGTTAATCCTAACCGTTAATTTCAAATACAATTTCTCAGTTGAATAATGAGAGTTAATTGATACAGTTAACCAAAATAATTTTAATTCTTAAACCGGGTAACCGGTAAACTGGCTAACCATCTTAACGAGATACTAAATTCATTTTGCGCTTTTCGTTTTTCGCTATATACTATACGCTATACGCTATATGCTCCACGCTAGGTTTATTCACTAACGACTAATCTAATTATATTTATAACAGTAAAGCTAAGATGCCTTTTTGAGCATGTAATCTATTTTCTGCCTGGTCAATTACTACAGAATGTGGGCCATCTATAACTTCATCAGTTATCTCTTCCCCTCGATGAGCAGGCAGGCAATGTAATATTATTACATCATCTTTTGCTTTATTTACTAAATCTTGATTTATTTGATAAGGCTTAAATACATCTTTTCTAATTTCACTCTCTTTTTCAAATCCCATGCTGGTCCAGACATCGGTATAGATAACATCAGCTCCACCTACAGCTTCTTTCGGATCTTGGATAATTTCTATTCTACTACTTATTTTTTTCGCATCCTCTTTAGCCAGATTTACAATCTCTTCCTTCGGCTCGTAACCGGGAGGAACGGCCAAAACAATGTCCATCCCTACCTTAACCGCTCCAAACAATAAGGAATGTGCCACATTGTTACCATCGCCGATATAAGCTAATTTAAGATTAGACAATCTACCCTTCTTTTCTTTAATAGTTAACAGATCACCTAAAACTTGACAGGGGTGTAAAAGGTTAGACAATCCATTGATAACCGGAACCGATGAATACTTGGCTAATTCTAACATTATTTCATGGCTGAAAGTTCGGGCCATAATTCCGCTTACGTAACGAGACAATACTCGGGCAATGTCTTTAGTTGTTTCTCTTTGTCCTAATTTTATATCATCGGGGCCTAAATAAATAGCTTGCCCACCTAATTGAATCATTCCTGCTTCAAAAGATACCCTGGTCCTTAAAGAAGGTTTTTGAAAAATCATTCCTAAAACTTTTCCCTTTAAAAGAGGTTGTTCCTCGTGAGAATAGTGTCTCAACTTTATAATCTCAGCAGTTTCTAATATTTGAGCAACCTCTTCTCTGCTTAAATCATTAATGGATACTAAATTTTTCCTTTTCATATTTATAGCCATTATTTTTTCTCCTTTCGATGGAAATATTTATTTATGTATTTTGAAGTGGTGGCAGAAAGTAAAGCGGGATAATTTAATCTAAATTTTACTTCGTCACCAACTTTCACTTCTTCTTTAAAATCAGTAATATCAATAATTAAATGATCACTACTCGCCCCTACTATTTTTAATTCTTTTTTTATGGGTACCAAGCTATTAATATGAATGTCCTGTCTCCCTATTGCTAAAATAGCTCTTTTTCTTATTCCTAAATCCTGAAAAACGGGTATCTTCCCAAAAGCATCCCGACCAATCTCTCCTTGAGGTAAAGATGGCTTCTCTTTTACTTCTATAACTTCTGCAGTTAAAATGAAGGTATCCTGATAAGTGCCTGCTATATTGCGCAATCTTACATCATCCTGGCCAAGCAGAATACCTACTCCTATCCTTAACTGATTTATTCTATTAGGAATAATGTCATCTTCAACTAATTTTAAAACACTGGTATTGCCCCCTGAAATTACCTCTAAAGTAATTCCAAAATTATTTTCTATTTCTTCTACTAATTTTACAAGTTTGGTTAGATTTTTCCGAGAAGGCATTGCTCCGCTAATACAGCAAAAATTTGCACCGATGCCTATTAATTTTATTCCCGATAATTTTCTAATTTCGCTTACCATCGGCAAAACATCATCTGGTATAATTCCTTCTCTTAAGTCCCCTAAGTCTATCATCAGAATTATTCTATGAACAGTTTTTCTCTTTAAAGCTTCCTGTGATAATAATTTAATTACCGAAATCTCTGAGTTTAAACTTATATCTGCCCAATCTAAAACTCTACCCACTTCACTTAACATAGGGATCCTTATTAACATCGTCTCTATTTTAGGTTCAGCTTTCTTCAACCCTCTAAGATTCTCAATTCGAGAATCACCTAAAATATTTATCCCTTCGTTTATCATGGCTTGACCTACTTCCGTAATAGCACAACATCCTTTGGTTATTCCAACTACTTTAATTCCGTGTTTTGAACAAAGGGCTTTAATCTTTTCTGAATTATTTCTTATCTTATCCAAATAAATATCTATTCGAGGATTTTTTTTCATTATTTCTTATCCTTAAAAAGAGAAAATAATTATAAAAGATAAATTAGTCGTTAGTTTCAAATACAATTTTACAGTTATCAGTATACAACTAAAAATTAAAAACGAAAAGCGAAAAACTATAATTATTATTTAAGAATTCAGGAGCCAGTAGTCAGGAGTCAGAAGAATATAAAATAACTTAACAAAATGATATAACCTTATATTCTGAAATAATTCATTCTGAATACTGGATTCTGTCTTCTGAATTCTATTCTCTTCACGAGATACGATTCACGAGATACGAGATACGAATTAGGGTTTACGGAAAAAGATATTCCTATGTAATTAAATTAAACCAAGAATAAAGTGTGTGTAATTTTCAGATAAAAAATTAAAAAAAAAGAGAAAGGCACCTTACTAGTTGGTTGACCTTTCTCTTTTCAAAGTTGTAAAAAAAATTATCTTTTAGAAAATTGGAATCTGGCCCGAGCGCCTTTTTGACCATATTTTTTTCTTTCTTTCATTCTTGCATCCCGAGTTAATAAACCTTCTTTCTTTAAGATTAAGCGCAAAGTAGGATCATATTGAAGAAGAGCTCTAGCAATTCCGTGTTGTATCGCCCCTGCTTGGCCAGTAATGCCTCCTCCTTCTACTTTCACAAAAACATCTAATTCATTCTTTTTATTTACTAATTCTAAAGGTTTCTCTACTACGGTCGATAAAGATTCTCGTCCAAAATAATTATCTAATGTTCTTTTGTTAATTTTTATAGTACCTTTGCCAGGGACTAACCAAACTCTGGCAATTGAGAATTTTCTTCTTCCAGTGCCATAACTTTTTGTTTGCGTCAAGTATTTAACCTCCTTCTTCGTGCTTAGTTAATTTTTTCTAATTTTTGAGCTTGATGAGGGTGTTCATTCCCCTTGTAAATCTTTAACTTTTTAATCATTGCTCTACCTAATTTTGTATGAGGGATCATACCTTGAACTGCTTTTTTCACCACTAATTCTGGTTTTTTCTTTAATAATGTTTCCAGGGTAACGCTTTTTAAGCCTCCTGGATAAGAGGTATGATACCTGTATATTTTCCCTTTAAGTTTATCTCCGGTTACTTTTATCTTTTCAGCATTTATAACCACTACATAATCACCTAAATCCATAGATGGTGTATAGGTTGGTTTATTCTTTCCTCTTAATATTGTAGCTATCTGGGTAGCTAATCTCCCCAATATTTCTCCTTCTGCATCAATTAGATACCATTTTCTGTCAATATCTTCTGCTTTTGCACTGTAGGTTTTCACTTTGTTCCTCCCTGCCTAATAATTTCACATTTGATTTTTTCTTAAAAAAATAAAATAATTATCTATTTCCCTTAAAACGCTTTTTATTTAAAAAATAACATAATAAATTGTAATATAATCAAGCGGTGATGTCAAGCGATAATTAGTATTTAGTGAATAGTGAATAGTATTTAGTTAAATAAAATACAGTAATAAGTTGCAGGTTTCAGGTTTCGAGTTACAAGTTACCAGTTTATAGAAAACCCAAAGTGCGTGGAGATTGTATTATCATACTCACTTGTAATAAACTGTAAACCGATAGCTGAAAATTATCAACATGCATTTAATACTAACGACTAATTAATATTTTACTTGCATTAAAAATAGTCCTTTGGCGGGGACAGTTTTACCTGCCATTTTTCTATTTTTAGCTTCTAATATCTTCTTTATCTCTAAATAATTTATATTCCCCTTACCTACTTCCAAGAGAGTACCAACGATAGTACGAACCATTTTATATAAAAAAGCATCGGCCTCAATATGAAAACAAAATATATTTCCTTTCCTGGTTATGTTTATATCTTTAATGTTTCTTTCCCAGTTTCTAATCTTACTCCCCGAACAGGCAAAAGAGGTAAAATCATGTTCTCCTTGTAGAAATTTACTGGCTTTTTTCATCTCTTTTAAATTTATCTTTTCATAAACGCAATATACATAATTTCTTAGAAAAATAGGCAGGTAGTTATTATTTAGATTAGAATTTAAAACATAATAATGATAAATTTTACTAACTGCACTATAGCGGGCATGAAAATTATCATCCACCCTCTCTGCTTTTTTAATCCTGATATCTAAGGGTAGTAAGCGGTTTAGAATCAAGGGTAATTCTACCCAGGGAATAGGACTGTTAGTTTTAAAATTTACCACTTGTCCCAGAGCATGTACTCCTGCGTCGGTCCTTCCAGAACCGTTAAGCGCTATCTTTTCTTGGGTAATCTGGGATATTTTTTCTTCCAAAACTCCCTGTATACTTAAAAGATCTTTTTGTCTTTGCCAGCCATAATATTTAGTCCCTTCATATTCTAAGGTAAGTTTTATATTAATCATTTATCCACTTTCCAATATAGTTCATTATATTTATGATTTAGCGAATAGAAATATGATTGGTCATCCTAGTTAAGCTAAAAACTTAAAGCTAAAAACGAAAAACTATAATTTAAAACTCAAAACTTATTTTCCCTTTGAGAATTAATATATTTGAACCTAATATTTTTGCTAATTTCTTAGTTTCATTTAAAAGATATTCTGTTTGGTTGTTATCTATTTCCTTAGCTTCTTTTAGTAAACTAAGCCATTATGCATTTTCGATGGCAGATTTAAGAAAATAATTAAAAACAGTTTTTTAATTTTAGGTTTTGAGCTATGGTTTTGCGCTTTGCGCTTTTAATTTTTCGATTTTTTACTATACGCTAAACGCTCCACGCTATCTTCCTTCACAACATACGATATACGACATATGATATACGAATTTAAAACATTACACTCACCATAACAGTAACAACAACAGTAAAAGCAAAGGTTAAAATATCAGTTTTTTTGATTTTTAGTTCCCTATAATGAGTCCTACCCTCTCCCCCTCTATAGCATTTGGCTTCCATAGCAATGGCTAATTCATCGGCACGCCGAAATGCATTAACAAACAAGGGTATTAAAATAGGTATTAGATTCTTTGCTCGGTTAAAAATGTTTCCGCTTTCGAAATCTGCACCTCGAGATATTTGAGCTTTCATTATTTTTTCTGTCTCTTCCAATAAAGTCGGAATAAATCTCAGTGCTATAGTCATCATCATAGCTATTTCGTGAGCGGGCACGCCTATAAATTTGAAAATAGCTAATAACTTTTCTATCCCATCGGTCAAAGATATGGGAGAGGTAGCCAAGGTAAGCAGAGAAGTAGCTAAAATTAAGATAAATAATCGAAAAGAAATAAGCAGCCCTTTTACTAATCCTTCCTGGGTTATTTTTAAAAAGCCTAATTGACAAATTACTTTCCCTTCAGTCATAAAAAGATGAATTATTAGAGTAAATATAATGATAAATAATATAGGACGCAGACCCCTGAATACAAATTTTGGGTGTACCTTAGAAATAATAATGCTAATCAATACAAAACTTCCTAAAACTAAATATCCTGAGAATTTTGTTATTAAAAACAAGCTTATAATTATAGCCAAACAACTCAATATTTTTATTCTGGGATCCAAATTATGAATTAAAGAATCCCTTGGGATATATTGACCAAAACTAATATTCCTTAATATTCTCATCTTTCCCCATCTTCTTGATAAGTTTTTATATTAATCTCTTTACACATCTATCTCTTTATTGGTTTTTTATTTTTTTTAACATTTCTCTTTCAGCATCATCTACAGTTAATACCCCAGCATATACATCTTTTCCTTTTGCTTTCAATTTATGCATACACTCGGTTACCTGTGGAAGCCCTAAACCCACTTCTATTAGATCATTAGCATGCTTTTCAAAAATATCCCGGGGAGAACCGTCCATAATTATCTCTCCTCGATGCATTACTACAAGACGATTTACTGTCTCTGCAACTTTTTCCATATTGTGTGAAACTAAAACCACACCCATCCCGAAATTATAATGTATCTTTTTTATCTCAGATAATATATTATCTCTACCTTGCGGATCAAGATTGGCAGTAGGTTCATCTAAAATCAACATTTTTGGTCTAATAGACAGTATGCTGGCTAAGGCGACACGCCGCATCTCTCCTCCACTTAGAGAAAAAGGAGAACGTTCTGCATAGAGATTATAATCAAGATCGACCATCTTTAAGGCTTCTCTGACTCTTTTTTTAATTTTCTCTTCTGATAAACCTAATTTTTTTGGACCAAAAGCTACTTCTTGATATATTGTTTCTTCAAACAATTGATTCTCGGGATACTGGAAAACTAAACCTATTTTTTGTCTTATTAGCTTAAGGTTAACTCCCTTTTTGTTTAAATCCACTCCTTCGACGTAGATTTTACCAGAAGTTGGTGTAAGCAAGCCGTTAAAATGCTGAATTAAAGTCGTTTTTCCGCAACCAGTCTGCCCGATCAGACCAATAAATTCATCTTTATTAATCTCTAAATTGATATTCTTTAATACTTCTGTTTCAAAGGGCATTCCCAAACTATAGGTAAAGCACATATCTTCTAAATGTATAAACATAAACTTTCCACCATATCCTCCACTTTCAATATATGGGGAGATATATCTATTCCTCTTTTGTTTAATCTTAGGGCGAGTTCGGTTATTTGAGGAACATCCAATCTTAATTGTTTTAAGACCTCTATTTGAATAAATACCTCCTCGGGTTTTCCTATTAGAGCAATTTTTCCTTTATCTAATGCGATTACCCGGTTGGACTCAGCCGCCTCCTCCATTAAGTGAGTAATATAAATTATGGTAATGTTCTCCTCTTGATTTAACTTCTTGACAATATCTATAACCTCTCTTCGGCCCCGGGGATCGAGCATTGCCGTAGGTTCATCTAAAACCAAATAGGAAGAATGTAAGGCAATTGCTCCAGCGATTGCTACTCTTTGTTTTTGTCCACCCGAAAGTAAATGAGGTTCGCTTTTTTTGTACTCTTCCATTTCTACAACTTCTAGGGCCCAATCAACCCGTTCTCTCATAAGTTTTGTCTTTATTCCAATATTTTCCAGACCAAAAGCTATGTCATCTTCCACCGTAGTTGCAATAATCTGATTATCTGGATTTTGAAATACCATACCGACTTTTCGTCTTATTTCCCATGTTTTACTCTTATCCTTAGTATTCATTTTATCTACCCAAATATCTCCAGTAGTAGGAAGCAGCAGGCAATTCATATGTTTAGCTAAAGTAGATTTCCCCGATCCATTAGAACCTATAATAGAAACAAAATCACCATTTTTTATTTCTAAATTAATAGAATCCAAAGCTTTTATTTGATCTTTCTTATGATAATTGTATATGTGACTTAAATTTTTTATTTTAATCAAAATGTTCACCCATAAATCGTATCTCGTATCTCGTGAATCGTATCTCGTATAAAATACAATAACAAGTAATATGTAATGAGTAATAAGATTAAATTTCTGAAATTATAAAAACAGTTACTTATTACATCACTTGCTGGTTAGTTTGTTTCCTGGTTAGATAGTTAAGAAAATAAAAGGGGGAAACCAGGAGCTAAATTATTATATAGTATATAGTGAAGAGGGTTAGCCAGTTTACCGGTTACCCGGAACAAATTCGTATTTCGTATAAAATACAGTAACAAGTAATATATAATGAGTAATAAAGTATAGGTTTCAGGTTTCGAGTTACAAGTTTGTAGGAAGTTCAAAGTGCATAGGAGTTATATTATCATACACCCTTTTGATGAACTGTAAACTGTAAACCAATAACTGAAAACCTATATCTAAAATTAACGACTAAATTAACCAGCTAATTAGCTAACTAAGTAACCAACTAACCAAATTGTTAAAAACCAAAAGGTTAAAAAGTCTAGCTAACAAATAATTATTTCTGATATAAAACTTTTTAACCTTTTTTATTCTTTAATTATTCTACAAATTCAATTACAGCCAAAGGTGCGGCATCGCCTTTGCGAAATCCAGTTTTCACAATACGTGTGTAGCCACCATTTCTCTCTAAATACTTTGGACTAATTTCTTCAAATAGTACTTTAGAAGCTTTTTTACTCTTTATAACTTTCTGCACCTCTCTCTGAGATTGCAAATTATTACTTTTAGCTATAGTTACCAATTTTTCTACATGCTTCCGAACTTCTTTTGCTTTCGTATACGTGGTTTCAATCTTTTTGTGAGTTATGAGTGAAGTAGATAAATTAGCTAACAAAGAACTTCTATGGCTACTACTCCGACCTAATTTTCCTTTTAATTTCTTGTGTCTCATCCTAAAAATCCTCCTGGTGTATTTTTTCACCTAAGACAAATCCATATTTAGTTATTTTCTCTTTTATTTCATCTAAAGATTTCTTCCCTAAATTCTTTATCTTTACAACCTCCATCGGAGAGTATTTAACTAAATCTCTCAACGTATTTATATTAGATTTTTTTAGGCAATTATATGAGCGAACTGAAAAATCTAGTTCTTCAATGGTTTTATTTAAGATTTTTTCTTTTTCGCTCCTTTCTTTTTCTTCTTCTGATATAGGTTCACCCTCTAACTCAGCATCCTCGGGGGAAAATTTAGTAAATACCTTCAAATATTTAATTAATATGTTTGCTGATTTACTCAGGGCTTCATCAGGCAAAATGCTTTTATTTGTAAATATTTCCAAAGTTAATTTATCGTAATTAGAAAACTGACTCAGACTTGCAGGTTCTACATTATAGCTTACTTTCGTAACAGGTGAAAAAAAAGAATCAATAAAGATGGTATCCACTGATTGATTCGATTTTTTATTTTTTTCAGCTAACAAGTAATCCATCCCCTTTTCCACAACTATCTCCATGTTTAGTTTGGCATCTTTATTTAAAGTAGCTATTGTTAAATCAGGATTAAGTATCTCTACATTAATGTTGGGGGTTATATCTGCTGCAGTCACCTTTTTTTTGCCTTTTACCTTTAATTTTAAAATTTGTGGCTCATCGGAAAACATTTTGACTACCAATTCTTTGATATTTAAAATTATTTCAATTACATCTTCTTTGACCCCCGGAATAGTATCAAACTCGTGGGTAATCCCTTCAATTCTAATAGCAGTTGCAGCCGCTCCCCACATAGAAGATAATAATGTTCTTCTAAGGGAGTTGCCAAGAGTAACACCATACCCTTTTTCCAATGGTTCTATAATAAACTTACCATAATTATCTGATAAATCTTCCACTTTAATTTTTATATTATTAATATCCATCACCTTTAATGCTCTCCTTCTTTAGGTATAGGAAACCCAAAAATATTAACGAGAATAATACTCAACTACTAATTTTTCCTCTACCGGTAAATTTAATTCTTCTTTAGAAGGAAATTTTATTATCTTTCCTTTCAAGTTCTCAGCATCAAACTCTAACCAAGAGGGAATACTGACCTCTATCTTCCCTTCTTTAATTTCTTTAATATTTTCGATATTTCCGCTCTTTTCTTTGATCTCAATTACATCGTTGATATCAACCTGATAAGAGGGTATATTCACTTTTTTTCCGTTAACTAGTACATGTGAATGCAAGACCAATTGTCGAGCGTGGGCTCTTGATTTTGTTATACCAAATCGATAAACTATATTATCCAATCTCCTCTCTAGTAACTCCAAGAAGTTTTCTCCGGTAACGCCTTTTTTCTTTTCAGCTTTTTCAAAAAGATTTTTGAATTGCTTTTCCAACAATCCATAATACTTTCTAAGTTTCTGTTTTTCTCTTAATCTTACGCCATAGGTAGATAATTTTCTTACTCTTGATTTTTTCGCATCTTTACCGGGTAACGAAGCACCTTTTTCCATTGGACACTTATCAGAATAACACCTATCCCCTTTTAAAAATAATTTCACTGTTTCTCTGCGGCACAATTTACATACCGCCCCTGTATATCTTGCCATATATAACAATAACCTCCCCACTTTCTTAAATCTTTATAATAGAAAATTTTAATTTAAATTAGTTAACTGGTTTAATAGTTAACTAATTAGCTAGTTTAATACTAGTAATTCATTTACTAATTAACCATTAACCAACTAACTAATTTATCTTGCATTTTATATTTGAAACTAACGACTAATATGTCTTGTATTTTGTATTTTCCTTAGACTTATTACCCGCACCTATACGCTCAACGCTGTACGCTTCACGCTAGGTTTATTCACTAACGACTAATTTATATCCTTCTTTGTTTTGGGGGCCTGCAACCATTATGTGGAATTGGAGTAACGTCCTTAATCATATTAACTTTTAAACCTACTGCTTGTAAAGATCTAATTGCTGTTTCCCGCCCTGGACCAGGACCTTTTACCAATACGTCCACTTCTTTTAATCCTTGATCCATAGCTTTTTTAGCCACCGCTTCAGCGGTCATTTGAGCAGCAAAAGACGTACTTTTTTTACTTCCTTTATAACCCATACTCCCCGCACTAGACCAAGCAATTACATTTCCATCTCCATCTGTAATGGTAACTATAGTATTGTTAAAAGTAGATTGGATGTGAACTACCCCTAAAACTATATTTCTTTTTATTTTCTTCTTGGTTTTCTTTATTTTTTTCTTATTAGCCAATTAAATTCTCCTTTCCATATCTGACGATATTACATACTTTTCTTTTTTCTTGCTCCTACTGTTTTCTTGGGCCCTTTTCTGGTTCTCGCATTAGTTTTAGTTCTTTGACCCCTCACCGTCAATCCCTTTCGATGCCTTAGACCTCTATATGAACCTATATCCATAAGCCTTTTTATAGAGGTGGTAACTTCGCTTCTACATTCTCCTTCTACTTTATAATTTTTATCAATAATTCCCTTTATCTTATTTATCTCTTCTTCGGTTAGATCTTTTGCCCTGGTATCCAAATTAACTTTTGATTCTTTTAATATGGAACGAGCACTGGTGATACCAATTCCATAAATGTAAGTTAGAGCATATTCTATTCTCTTATTTCTAGGTAAATCTACTCCAGCTATTCTGGCCATACCTTAATACATCCTCCTTTAAAATTATTTCCCCTGTCTCTGTTTATGTTTTGGATTATTACAAATTATTCTTATTTTACCTTTTCTTTTTATTATTTTGCATTTTGCACACATTTTTTTGACTGATGATCTTACTTTCATTTATTTCCTTCCTCCACGTATTATATAGTATCTCGTCGCTCGTATCTTGTATCTCGTTAGAAAATTTATTTTGTTTATATAATCATTTATTATCAAATTGAATATTTAAAGCGAAAAGCGTAAAGTCATAAATCAAAACCTATCTTAAAACTGATTAGGTATCTAGAATTCAGGAGCCAGGTTTCTGGTTTCTGAATTCCTATCTTTTTTACGAGATACGATTCACGAGATACGAGATACGTATTTATTACAGTCTATATACGATTCTACCTTGGGTTAAATCATAAGGCGATATTTCGACTTTTACTCTGTCTCCAGGTAAGATTCTAATAAAATGCATCCTGATTTTACCTGAAATGTGGGCTAATATTTCGCAACCATTTTCCAGTTCAACCCGAAAAGTAGCATTTGGCAAGGACTGAATTACTTTGCCTTGCATTTCTATGCACTTTTCTTTTACCATCAATTATCCCTCCGCCTAAATTCTTTTTACTCAAACTATTTGTAAACTGCTAATTTATTTAAAGATTGGTTAATATTTCGTTACCATCTTCGGTTATTGCTATAGAATGTTCAAAATGTGCTGACCAGCTTCCGTCTTCTGTAACAACTGTCCACCCATTATTGTAAAGTCTTGTTTTGTAGCCACCCATATTTACCATAGGTTCAAGTGCCAACACCATCCCCTCTTCTAACTTTAAACCAGTATGGGGAACACCGTAATTAGGTATTTGTGGTTCTTCATGCAAATAACAACCCACTCCGTGACCTACATATTTTCTTACTACAGAAAAACGTGATTTTTCTACTGTTTCCTGGATAGCAAAAGAAATGTCACCTAATCTATTACCCACAATAGCTTTCTCTATACCTTTGAACAAAGATTTTTTGGTTACTTCTAAAAGTTTTTGTATTTTTGGGTCTATCCTTCCTACAGGAACTGTAGTCGCAGTATCGCCATAGTAACCTTCTAAATTCGTTCCGATATCTATACTTACAATATCCCCTTCTCTCAACCTTCTCTTTCCTGGAATGCCGTGAACCACTTCTTCGTTTATAGAAACACATATAGAATGTTGGAATTTATTTTTTTTTATTCCATAACCTTTAAATGCAGGCTTTGCTCCATGTTTTATTATATAATCCTCAGCAATCCTATCTAATTCTAAAGTAGTAATTCCCTCTTTTATATTTTCTAATATTTTATTTAAGGCACTTGCTGCTAATTTGCAACTCTTTCTTATACATCTAATTTCTTCAGGAGATTTTAAAATTACCATTAATTTATTTATGCATTCCTCGTAAAATTTTCTTGATTGCTAAAAAAGCATTTTCACTTAAATTAGCATCTATTACTTTTAACAATTTTTTTTCTTTATAATATTTTTTTAAAGGTACAGTCTGTTTAGTAAACACTTTTAATCTATTCTTTATGGTCTCTTCTTTATCATCCTCCCGTTGATATAATTCTCCGCCACAAAGATCACAGGTATTATCTTTTTTAGGAGGATTAAATAATAGATTATAATTAGTGCTACATTTTTTACATACTCTTCGATTAGATAACCTTTGTATTATTTCTGAAAAAGGTATCTCAAAGTAAAATACATAGTCAATGTATTCGTTAAGCTCTTTATTTAATTTCTCTAATAAATTCGCCTGTTCGATATTTCGGGGAAAACCATCGAAAATATAACCATTTTTGCAATCTTCCTGTTTTATTCTTTCTTTTATTATTTCCAGAATAATATGGTCAGGCACTAAGCCTCCTTTAGTCATGATATTTTTAACTTCCATGCCCAACTTATTCTTTTTATTTACTGCTTCCCTTAAGATTACTCCTGTTGAAATTACCGGGATATTAAATTCTGCCTCCAACCTTTTTGCTACCGTTCCTTTCCCTCCACCCGGAGGACCTAACAAGATTAACCTCATAGTTTTCCCTTTCTTTTTAAGTCAACAATCCGCTTTAATTATTCGTTAGTTCAAATACAACTGATTTTCTAGTTAAATAGTTAGCTAATTTATACTAATATTTATTAACCAAGTAACTAACTAACAAATCAAATTAGTTTATAAAAACTATTTCTTAATAAATCCTTCATAATGCCTCATTAACATATGCGATTCAATCTGTTGAACAGTTTCTAAAGCCACTCCTACCATAATTAACACAGATGTTCCTCCGAAATAGAAAGTAGTAATACCAGTAATTTTTATTAAAATATTAGGTAGAATAGCGATTAAAGCTAAAAATAATGCACCGCTTAGTGTAATTCGTGTCATTATATGATCAATGTAGATAGTAGTATTTTTCCCTGGTCTTATTCCGGGGATAAAACCTCCATATTTTTTCATATTATCCGCCATATTGGCAGGATTGAAGGTAATTGCTGTGTAAAAAAAAGTAAATACTATAATTAACATAGCATACAAAATTAGATATAATGGCTCTCCCGGCGAAAGAGCTTCAGACATACTTTTCATAAAAGCTAAATTCTGAAAAAATTGTGCAATAGTAGCTGGGAAAAGTAAAATTGCCGAGGCGAATATTATCGGGATAACCCCTGCTTGATTTACTCGTAAAGGGATATGAGTACCCTGGCCACCATACATTCTACGTCCTACCACTCTTTTTGCGTATTGAACCGGTATTCTTCTCTGACCTTTTTGAATGGCAATAACTCCTCCGATAACAGCTATAAAAACTACAATTAAAGTTATTAGCGGTAAAATTCCAATTTCTCCAACCAGAAAAAGTTTGCTGGTTTGTACAAGCTGGGAAGGAATTCGGGCAACAATTCCAGCAAAAATAATTATTGAAATACCATTACCAATGCCAAAATCAGTAATCTGTTCACCTAACCACATTAAAAAACAAGTTCCAGCTGTAAGGGTAATTAATAACAAGAATCTGAAACCAAATCCTGAAATCATCAATACACCCATATTTTGCAGCCAAACACTTATTCCAAAGGCCTGAATAATAGCCAAAAATACTGTTGCATAACGAGTAACTTTAGTAATTTTGGTCCTGCCTTCTTCCCCTTCTTTGGCCCATTGTTCTAAAGTAGGGACCACTGCAGTTAAAAGATTCATAATAATAGAAGCATTAATATAAGGCATAATTCCTAAGGCAAAAATAGAAAAACGACTTAATGCTCCTCCGGCGAAAAGGTCAAAAAAGCCTAATATTCCTCCTTGAGCAAATAGATTAGCCATTGCTTCTTTATCTATACCTGGTAAAGGTAAATGACTCCCCAACCTAACCACAACTATCATACCCAAGGTAAATAATAATCTCTTTTTTAAATCAGGTATTTTAAACAAATTACGAAATGTTTCTAACAATTATACCACCTCTATCTTTCCACCAACTGATTCAATTTCGCTTATCGCCTTCTGGCTAAATTTATTTGCTTTTATGGTTATTTTCTTAGTCAAGCTACCTTTGGCTAATATTTTTACTCCATACCCTACTTTTTTTACAATTCCCTTATCAATTAATTCTTTTAGGGTAACTATATCACCATCTTCAAATATATTTAACCTTCCTATATTTACGATACTATAATCTTTTTTAAAAATATTGGTAAAGCCCCTTTTTGGCACCCTTCTATATAAAGGCATCTGACCACCTTCGAAACCTGGCCTAACCCCACCACCTGAGCGAGAATTTTGCCCGTTTGCCCCTCGGCAGGAAGTAAAACCATGGCCTGAGCCACAACCTCTGCCCACTCTTTTGCGCTTTTTAATTGACTTGGGAGCCGGGCACAAATTATTTAATTTCATTACTTGTTACCTCCCTTGGTTGTAATCGATGGCTATACATTTCCACCACACTTTTTCCTCTTAATTTTGCTACATCTTTTGCATCCTTTAAGTTTACAAGGGCATTCATAGTAGCTTTGGCAATATTTAAATTATTATCGCTTCCTAAGGACTTAGTTAAAATATTTTGATATCCTGCTGCTTCTAATATGGTTCGAACGGAACCACCAGCAATAACTCCAGTTCCAGGAGAGGCTGGTTTCATAAAAACCTCAGCAGCTCCATATTTTCCTATAATCGTATAAGGGATAGTTCCTTTTTTTATTTTTAATTTTATTAAACTCTTTTTTGCTTTTGATGCTCCTTTTTTAATAGCCTCAGAAACGTCTTTAGCTTTTCCATAGCCTATGCCTACTATCCCTTCACCATTCCCCACTACGACCATAGCGGAAAAACCAAATCTTCTTCCACCTTTCACAACTTTACTTACTCTATTCACAAAAACAACTGTTTCGTTTAACTCTAAACTTTCAGGGTTTATTTTTAGCACTTATCCACCTCCTCTCCCATTTTTTCTTGAAATAAGTCTTGGTTCTAAATTTTTTTGCTAAATTTCTCTCTTTTCTCAATTTATATTAAAAAACTATCTTTCCTTTTCTGGTACTCTCTGCCACAGCCTTCACTCTGCCATGATAAAGATAGCCTCCCCGGTCAAATACTACTTTCTTTATGCCCTTTTCCTCTAGTTTTTTAGCTAACAAACTACCAAGCATTTCAGCGGCCTTTACATTTCCCTGATATTTTCCTTTTCCCTTTATTTCTGGGCCAAGCGTAGATAGAGAAACTAAAGTTGTTCCTTTCTTGTCATCAATTACTTGGGCATATATATGTTTTAAGCTTCTAAAAATACATAAGCGTGGCCTTTCGCTACTGCCAGATATATTTTTACGTACTCTTTTATGTCTTTTAATCCTAGCTAATCTTCTATCTATTTCAGTCAATATTAGCACTCCTTTCCTATAAAATAGCTGTTATTTGTTGTTGTAAATACAATTTTTCAGTTTTAAGTTATCATTTTACAGCTAAAAGCGTAAAGCTAAAAGCGAAAAACCATAATTCAAAACTCAAAACTTTTTTCTCTCGTATTGCGCATTGCTTATTACAGATGGGTTTCCCTTTTTTTCATTCTGACTCCTGAATTCTGTCTTCTGACTTCTATTCTCTTCACGAGATACGATTCACAAGATACGAGATACGAATTAAGGCTTACGAAAAAACAATATTGCTAAACAATTTAAATATCTAATGTGTCATCTTAATTGATTATTTTGCGCCAGTTTTACCTACTTTCCTTCTTACCACTTCGTCAATATATCTTATCCCCTTCCCTTTGTAGGGTTCTGGTTTCCGCAATGATCTTATTTTAGCTGCAGTTTCACCTACTAACTGTTTATCAATGCCTTTTACCTTAATTATTTTCTGTTTTTCCACTTCGAATTCAATTCCTTTGGGTGTATCAACCTCGATGGGGTGAGAATAACCTATCTGAAGGACCATTTTCTCACCTTCAAGGACAGCTCGATAACCTACTCCCTGTATTTCCAAAATTTTTTCAAAACCAAAAGATACTCCTTTTACCATATTATTTATTAAGGCTCGGCTTAGCCCATGCAAAGATCGATGAAATTTATTTTCAGAGGACCTGGAAACATAAATCTTATCTTCTTCTATCTTTACCTGAATATCTGGATGAAAACTTCCCTCTAAAGTACCTCTTTCTCCGGATATTTTTATATTATTATTATTTATTTCTACTTTAACTCCTTTAGGAATAGTTATAGGCATCTTCCCTATCCTGGACATATGAAACCTCCCGTTTTCGTATTGCGTATTGCTTATCGCGTATTACTTTTAGCGTACAACATTTAGTGTATAGTTTTAGTGTATGGGTTAAATTTATTCAACCCGTATTGTTTTGGTAATTTTCTAAGCGGCCTCGATGAATCGAGCTCTTATTTCTTTCTCTCTCTTATTTTCTTTGCTATATACTATATACCATATACTAATTTATATTTACCAAATATAACAAATTACTTCTCCGCCAAGATGGCGCTGAAGAGCCTCTTTACCAGTCATAATACCCTTAGAAGTAGAAATTATAGCGATCCCGAGACCGCCCAACACTTCTGGTATCTCATCTTTTTTTACATAGACTCTTAATCCAGGTTTACTAATTCTTTTAAGATTATTAATGGTCTTTTCTTTATTAATATATTTTAAATAGATGGTCAATTGACCTTGCTTATTATCCTCTTTGTATTTATAGTCTCTAATAAAACCTTCGTCTTTTAATATACGAGTAATTTCTAACTTTAACTTTGATGATGGTATAATCAAAGAATCATGCCGCACCTTATTGGCATTTCTAATTCTAGTTAACATATCAGCAACAGGATCCGATACAACACTCATATACAATGTCCTCCTCTCTTTTAACTCCAACTCATTATAGATTTTGTTAAATATGTCTTTTACCAGCTTGATTTAGTTACCCCTGGTAACTCTCCCTTGTGGGCCATTGTTCTAAAACATATTCTGCATATACCAAATTTTCTCATATAACCTCGGGGTCTTCCGCAAATATTGCAACGAAAATATTTCCTTACTTTATATTTGGGTTCTTTCTTAGCCTTTACTATTAGGGCTGTTTTAGCCACACTATTTCCTCCTTTTTAGTACATAATATGACTTACTCATAACTCGTATCTCGTATCTCAAATTACATACGAAATATACACTATTTTTTAAAAGGAGCACCAATTAATTCTAAAAGGGCTTTCCCTTCTTCATCGTTTAAGGCACTTGTTACAATAGTAATATTCATTCCTATGGTATTAGTTACTTGATCAAAGTCTATCTCGGGGAAAATTAACTGTTCTTTTATACCTATAGTATAATTCCCTCTCCCGTCGAAAGAATCTGAAGGGATACCTCTAAAATCCCGAATTCTGGCGATAGTAATATTAATAAATTTATCTAAAAATTCATACATTCTATCATTCCGTAAGGTAACTTTGCAACCTACTGACATATCTTTTCTAACTCCAAAGTTAGATATAGATCTCTTTGCACGAGTAATGATAGGCTTTTGTCCGCTAATAACAGCTAATTCCTTTACTGCTTCATCCATAATTTTGGAATCTTTTGTAGCACTTCCCAACCCGATATTAATTATTGTTTTTTGTAATCTGGGAACAGCCATTACACTTTTATATTTAAATTTTTTCATCATCTCTGGTACAACTTGTTTAAAATATTTGTCTTTCAATCGGGGCATAATCCAACCTCCTAAACCTTATCTATTATTTCTCCGCATTTTTTACACACTCTTACTCTCTTGCCCTCTTTTATTTTCTCTCTTCTTATGGCAGTAGGCTTATTACATTTGTTGCAAATTAATCTAATGTTAGAAGTATGCAATATACCTTCCTGCGTAATTATTCCGCCTTGAGGAGCCTTTTGGGTGGGTTTAGAGTGTTTCTTTAAAAAATTAACACCTTCAACTATTACTTCCGTTTTCTTGGGGAAAATACTAACAATTTTCCCTATTTTGCCTTTATCTTCTCCGGTAATAACTAAAACTTTATCACCTTTTTTAAAACCAATTTTATTGTTAACCAAATCACTATCCCTCCCTTTTTATACTACCTCAGACGCTAGTGAAATTATCTTCATAAAATTTTTATTTCTCAATTCCCGAGCAACCGGTCCAAATATTCTGGTTCCAACCGGCTCATTTTGATTGTTAATAATAACTGCTGCATTATCGTCAAATCTAATATAAGAACCATCTGATCGACCAAGTTCTTTCCTGGTTCTTACAATAACCGCCTTAATAACTTCACCTTTTTTGCAGGTTCCTCCTACTGCTGCTACCTTAACTGAGGCAACAATAACGTCTCCTATCCTAGCATATCTCCTGCGGGAACCACCTAAAACTTTTATACATTGTATTTCTTTAGCACCTGAATTATCCGCAACGAATAAACGCGTTTGCATCTGTATCATCTTAACTACCTTCTCTCCTTAATCATAATTAGTATATAGTCGTTAGTAGGACATCCATCTCTTTTGTTTATTGTTTAGTTAGTATTACTTAAAACAACTAACTTACAGTATTGTCTGAATTATCTTATTTCGCTTTTTCTAATATTTCTGTAACTCTCCATCTTTTTCTTTTACTTAAAGGTCGAGTTTCAGCAATTTTTACTTTATCACCGACACCACAGCTATTTTTTTCATCATGTGCCATAAATTTAGTTGATTTCTTTATCCTTTTTTTGTAAAGAGGATGTGACACCAGGTATTCAACTTTTACAACTATACTTTTTTCCATACTATCACTTACAACTTTACCAATTTTTGTTTTAATATTTTTCCCGGACAGCATTTAACCCCCCTTTTCATTTCAATTTAATTTATTTTTTTTAATTCAATTTCTCTTAAAATTGTTTTTGCTCTGGCAATGTTATGCTTTACTTCTTTTATTCTCATAGGATTACCTAATTGTCCTGTAACAACTTGAAATCTCAGACTAAACAATTCATCTTTAAAATCAGTTAGTTTCTTTTTTAATTCTTCCACTGATAAATCTCTTAATTCATTTGCTTTCATTTATCCCACCACCTGTTCATTTCTAGAAAGAAAACGAGTTTTTATGGGTAATTTATGCGAGGCTAACCGCATTGCCTCTTTAGCTAAACTTTCTTCTACTCCGCCTAATTCAAATAATATCTTTCCAGGTTTTACGACTGCTACCCAATGATCGGGTGCCCCTTTTCCTTTACCCATCCTGGTTTCTGCTGGTTTTTTAGTCACTGATTTATCGGGAAACATTCTTACCCAAACTTTT
>JABUBM010000022.1_pt1 | contig 34714 bp, 26 predicted proteins | sample 7240321 | NCBI WGS metagenome assembly JABUBM01 (sample SAMN07256344, study PRJNA390944) | subsurface metagenome | isolation source: Methane hydrate marine sediment | place: Pacific Ocean: Eastern North Pacific, ODP site 1244 | collected 2002
TGCCTAAGGAAATACTCCCAGTTGTCTTTCGTGACCATAGTAACGCCTGTATTGATCCATACAGGTGCTGCCATAATTCCCGCTGCTTCGTTATCTGTCGTTACCGGCATAGGATTGTGACGTAAGTTGAAGAGGATCTGCATTCCGTAGAATGTACTCAGGTGACCCTTTTGTGCAACAGATGCATCTATTAAACCTTTCCCAATATATTGCACCGTGTCGCTGTTTCTGTCCATACCTATGATCTTTACCTCGCCGACCAGACCCGCCTCTTTGACTGCCGTAATAGCGGACATCGCACCAACTGAATCAACACAAACAAATGCATTGAGATCCGGTTGCGCTGCCAGTATCGATTTTGCCACAGATATTCCCGTAGGAAGATCCGCTTTAGTATCACCTTCAGCAACTATCTTCATCTCTGGATACTTCGCAAACGTATCTCTGTAACCCTGCGCTCTCTCTTGAAACATTGGAGCTGTCATACTCAGTATCCCTATCTTACCTTTTTTATTTAAGATTTTTGCGAGATACTCTCCGCCGACCACACCTACTTCATATTGATTGACCCCTACGAAAGCTATGCGCTTAGATCCGGGAACATCTCCACAAATGGTAACAACCGGTATACCGGCTTCTATGGCCTGATTTATTACTGGGCCAAGTTCTGGACCTGGTGGAAATATAAGTATCCCTGCCGGTTTCATAGCAATCGATGCTTTCATTGATGAGATCTGAGCCGGTGTATCGTAGGCGGAAGGTCCCATCACCATAGTCTTAACTCCCAGCAGCTGTCCAGCAAGCTCAAAAGCCTCGATATGAACATCGAAAAACTCAATGTTTCGCATACAGAGATTAAATATATACAACTCACTCGCCGTATCTGGATTTTTGAGCACATACTGCTCTACTGGGTAGAACTCGGACGATTGTGCTTGTGCGGATGTTATGTTACCAAAAACCAATACTAAAACCAATACGAGTAGCAAAAATACTTTTCCTGATTTACCAATACTCATAATAAAAGCTCCTTTCATTTAAAGATATTGTTCATTTTTTCTTTGAAAGCTCTAAAAGGGGTTGCGTAAATGAAATATTAACTATTTACTTTTCCCTATTTGAAAAGCTTTCTTTTCCAAAATTAAACTATATTGCTTATCTCCTCACCTCCTCTTGGCCTTTTATTTTATACTGAGTTTTAGCTTTTCCCAAAAAAACCAATTTTAATCACTGAGTATTAACATATTTTTTATACAAAAATCACATTTTCTATTAATTAATGAAAAAACTTAAATTTTTTACCTTTGTTTTGTTCAAAGTATTTTTGTTTGTAATCCTCCCTTGGTGGAGAAAAGATATCAATGGCTTTGCAATCAATTTCGCGGATGAAGGCCCCATGTTTTATGTTAGCCGGAAGATAGATAACATCTCCTTTCTGTACTCTATACATTTTATCTTCAATAATCTCATCACAATAACCTTCAATCACAATCATGATTTGCTCTTGGGGATGAGAGTGAAGCTCAAAAGCGCTACCTGCTTTCATAGTAAGAAAACTAATCGTTGCATTTTCACTCCCGATTAAATGACTCAAGGATCCTGGTACCAGTTCAGTAAGAGGCACCCCCTCATACGGACGGACAATATGTTTTTGTCGATCTTCCTGGGTTGCTTTATTAAAATCAGATTCTTTCATGTGCTGTTTCTCCTTCCTTTGAGTTTCTTTGCATCTTTCAAGAAATTCGAAAATTAACCCTATTATTAGATTTTTTAGTACTCTATTTTTTCCTTATGTGCTCCTATATCAAAATTATTATCAAATAAGAATTTTAAGAATCATTTTTTCAATTATACTTAGAAATTACTCTATTTTCTTTCTAAAGGGCGGAAATAATAATTTAAGCTAAACTCTATTAATGCTGTATCCCAATCGCATAGATATCTCTCTACTTGTTTGTATAAGAGCTTTTTTTAGATTGTTTTGTGCATTTTTATCTATCCTGAAAATAGGACTTGAAATACTAAGGGCAGCTATTACTTCCCTTTGATAATTTCTAATGGGGGCAGCTATACAACAAACATCCTTTTCGTTTTCTTCTCTATCTAAGGCAAAACCCTGTTCTCTTACTTTACTAAGTTCTTTTTCTAATTCCCTTTTATTAGTGATGGTATTCTCGGAAAGGCGAGGAAGCACTTTTTTCCCTAATATTTCCTTTCTTTCTTCCGCTGAAAGATAGGCTAACAGCACCTTCCCTAAAGCAGTACAGTGAAGGGGGGCTCTTTTACCCACGTAAGAGATCATCCTTATAGTTTGAGAAGACTCCTCTTTAGCTAAGTAAAGAACTTCTCCTTCTTCCAAAACTCCTAAATGAACAGTTTCATTACACTGATTTACTAACTCTTTTAAATAGGGGGTGGCCTCTCTTACCAGGTCCATTTGGTGAAGTTTAGCCATACCCAATTCTAATGCCTTCAGACCTAGTTGGTATTTCTGGGTATGGGAATCTTGTTCTACATAACCCCAGTGTTTTAAGGTATCTAATATACGGTGAATAGTACTGGGGTAGATTTCTAATCTTTCACTGATTTCAGTCATATTCATAGCGGAACCTTGTTGAAGTAAAATTTCAAGAATAGAGAGGGATTTATTTAAAACTTTTATAGGGTACTTAGGGGATTTTTTCATCTTGTTTTCCTCTTTCTTTGTATATTTCTACAATATAGAATATATTTCTATTTACAATTCTTTTCTATATCATATATCAAACTTGAAATTTGTCAAATTCTTTTCTAATATTCTTTTCAAATATTTTGTTAATCTTCGGTTACCCTACTAAATTTTACACTAACTCTAATATCTAATATTGTCCGCATCAATACTGCAACTATCTATATTTTACAAAGTTTTTAAAATCCTCTTTTTGACAAAAATAAACTGAAATATGTGGTTGTTGGTTGAAAGTTTTTCGGTAGTTGGGAAAGCCTTATATTATAAAGCTTTCGAGTGCAGAATGCAAAATAACCTTTATATGTGCAAATTTTTAATCGACATATAATTTGCTCTTCGAAAATCACTCTTTTTTACTCAAAATTCACCCTTTCAAAATTTGAAAGTAGCTATTTAAAAGATTCTGGAATTTAGGAGAGGTAAAAATATCCCAAAATAGGAGTAGTAAATTGTCGATTTTTGAATAATTTGAAGGTCTTAAAGGGCATTTTTCGTGCATATCTAGGGCATTTCCGTAGGAGTAAATTTACTATTTGCAAAAGTGGTAAAAGACTTTATTATGATAATAATAAACTTTCCAGTAAAAATAATAATAAGGATTCTTCTTATTATCATTTCACGCTATAAATAATAATAACAAACTTGTCATCTATCTAAAAGTTTTGATTCGTCGTAGGATATTTTATTCTGGTTTCTATCCTGGTGTCTTTCTAAAGCCAGCTGAATCAATTGGTCGATTAAATCAGGATAAGATACGCCACTCGCCTCCCACAGACGGGGATACATACTGACGGAAGTAAAACCGGGGATGGTATTAATTTCACTTAAATATATTTTATTTTCTTTTTTGCTGACAAAAAAATCTACTCGAGCCATCCCAGCAGCATCAACAGCTTTAAAGGCACGAAGGGCAATCTCTTGAACCTTTCGTGATACTCCATCAGGTAAATCTGCAGGAACAATTAATTGAGTTTTCTTATCTATATATTTTGAATCATAATCATAAAATTCTCCTGCCGGTCTGACTTCGCCCACTACTGAAACCTGGGGTTCATCATTCCCCAAAACACCGCATTCTATCTCTCTTACTTCTTCTAATCCCTCTTCGATCAAAATCTTTCTATCATAAGAAGAAGCTAAATCTATAGCTTTCTCCAATTCTTCTTTCTTGTGAACTTTAGTTATCCCTACACTTGAACCTAAATTAGTGGGCTTTACAAAAAGAGGATATTCAAAGCCATTCTGAATTAAAGACAAGATTTTCTCTTTGTCTTTTTGCCACTCTTTTCTCTTTATGGTCATCCATTTTAATATGGGCAAACCCTTCTGTTGAAATATTGTTTTCATTAAATCTTTGTCCATAGAAATTGCCGAGGCTGCCACTCCCGCTCCCACATAAGGAATATCCGCTAATTCTAAAAGGCCTTGTACTGTTCCATCCTCTCCATAAGGACCGTGTAATACCGGAAAAATTACGTCTAATCTTTCTAAAGCTGAACTTTTGTCAAATCTTTGATTATTGTCTATGCGGACCAAGGTCCTACCGGAAGGGTCATTCAATAAAATCACCGTGCTCTTACCTTCTATTTTGCCAGATTGAAGAGCCAATTCAGAATCCTGGGGAGATATCCATCTGCCTTCTTTAGTTATACCGATAGGGACTACGGTATATTTATCTTTATCTATTGCTTTAATAATTGAGAAGGCGGAACAAAATGAAACCTCATGTTCTCCCGACTTTCCTCCAAAAATTAGTCCTGCTCTTATTTTTTTTACTCCCATATTATATTACGCCCTTCTTATATTTTCTTGTAAATTTTATTTTCACAAATTTAATATCTCCATAGTTCCATCTTCAATATCTATATATAGCAGTCTATTCCGAAAGAGTTTACCTCTTTTTAATAATATCTTAACTACCTCTTGAGCTTCCAAAGAAGCAATTAAGGCAGGAGTTACCGTAGGAGCACCTAATTCAGCCTCACTCCCGTGTTCAGGTAAATCTTTATTAGAGCCATAGATTAATTCTAATCCTTTATCTTCCGGGAAAATAGTGGTAAGCTGGCCATTAAATCCCGCTATAGCACCATGAACCAGGGGAATTTTTAAATCCCTGCAGGCTTTTTGGAGTACAAAACGCGAAGGAAGGTTGTCCAGAGCATCTACTACTACCTCTGCTCCCTCAATAATTTTTTCTACATTGTCCGAATTAATAAAAATAGAATGTCCAGTAATCTCTATAGAGGAATTTATCTCTTTTACCCTTCTTACTGCTACCTCAGCTTTATTCTGCCTTAAATTGGTTTCGGTGGAAAGTATCTGCCGATTCAGATTGCTATCCACTATTAAATCTTTGTCGGCAATTATCAATTTTCCAATCCCCATTCTGGCCAAAAGCTCTAATACTGTTCCTCCTAATCCACCGGCTCCTATTATAGCTACTTTTGATTGCAAAAGCTTAGCTTGTTCAGAAAGACTAATTACTCCTGAATTAGGCTGATAGCGTTCAGGGATTATATTATTTTGTAGAGCTGATATCTCTATTTCTCGGGACTTAGTTTGAAATTTGCGGGTTATTTTTTTAATCTGTTTTACTGAAATACTATAATATTTTTTACCGGAAGAATTTATAGCTTCTTTTTTTATTTTTTCTAATTCTTTTAAAATTGTTTCTTTTTTTTCCTTTTTCATATTTTCTTTCATGAGATTTCTCCTGTGGGCACGATGCATCGTGCCCCTACATTACCATTTTGTTTACTTTTTGTGTTGTAATCACTATATACTATACACTAAGCTATCAGGGCGTATGCAATACGCCCCTACTTGTTTCTTGTAATCTCATAATTCACAACTGTTTCTTCTTTCTTCCCTATATGCTCTACGCTGTACGCTATACGCTATCTTTATATTTTTCTGTGGGCAGACACAAGGTCTGCCCCTACCACTAACGACTATTTTTGTATTTGGCTTTTAATTTTTCCAGCCTTTGCCTAATCTCTTTTTCAAATCCCCTATCAGTAGGAAAATAATATTTCTTTCCTTTTAATTCTTTAGGGAGATGTTCCTGGATAATATATCCATCCTTAAAATTATGGGCATATTTATAACCTTTCCCGTAATCTAAATTTTTCATTAAAGTAGTGGGGGCATTACGAATAACCAAAGGAACTGGTAATGGTCCCCACCTTTTAATGTCTTCCTGGGTGAGCTGATAACCCTTGTAGAGGGCGTTGCTCTTGGGGGCACAGGCTAAATATGTGGCGGTCTGAGCTAAAGCTAAATTTCCTTCGGGCATCCCTAAAAAATGGACTGCCTGCATAGCTGCCACTGCTACCTGTAAGGCCTGGGGGTCAGCATTCCCTATGTCTTCTGAGGCAAATCTCACAAGACGCCGGGCAACATAAAGGGGATTTTCTCCGGCTTCTAACATACGGGCTACCCAGTAAATAGCAGCATCGGGATCTGAATCGCGCATACTCTTATGCAGGGCAGAGATAATATTGTAATGTTCTTCCCCGGTCTTATCATAACGCAGGCATCTCTTTTGGACTACCTCTTCGATAATTTTTAAAGTTATGTTTCTTACGTCTTGTGTATCTGGCTTGGTAGTTATCACCGCAAATTCTAAAATATTTAAAGCTATACGAGCATCTCCATAGGCAAGTTCAATAATAAAATCCAAAACTTTTGGTTCTAATTTTACCTTATATTTTCCCAGACCTTTTTCTTTATCCGGCAAAGCCTTTTCCAAAATATTTTTCAAGTCTTCCTGAGATAATGGTTCTAATATATAAACAGTAGACCTCGATAAAAGAGGGGAAATAACCTCAAAGGAGGGATTTTCGGTGGTAGCCCCAATTAAGATTATGGTTCCATCTTCTACGTAGGGTAAAAAAGCATCCTGCTGGGCTTTATTAAATCTATGAATCTCGTCCACAAACAGGATGGTCTTCTGATTGTAATATCTTCTTCTATCCTGGGCTTCTTTGATAATTTTCCTCAAAGCAGGTACGCCTGAAATTGCTGCACTGAAAGAAACAAAATGAGTCTTGGTTATTTTAGCGATAATTCTGGCTAAGGTTGTTTTTCCGGAACCGGGTGGACCCCAGAGGATAATCGATTGCAGTTCATCTTTTTCAATGGCCTGGCGTAGAGGTTTCCCCGGGCCAATAATCTTTTCCTGTCCTAAGAAGTCTTCTAATTTTTCCGGCCTGATTCTATCGGCAAGAGGAGCACTACTTAATTTATTTTTTTCAAAATTATCAAAAAGTTCCATTAAAAATTACCTTAATCATATTTTATTTAATTTTATCATCTTTCCGAGTATTTTAGAAATCCTTTACCCGGTAGTCACTTATCCATCTTTTCAAACTCGTCTTTTAATATGCCCATTAAGATTACATCATAATATTTCCCACCGTAAAATTGACCTTTTCTTAACCTTCCCTCTTCTTTAAATCCGCATTTCTCATAACAGCGTACACCCCTTTGATTATAATCAAAGACTCGAAGATATACTTTGTATAAATTCATCTGATTAAAAGCATGGTTTAGCAGGATTTTTATAGCATCTGTGCCATAACCCTTTCCCCAATATTCTTTATTACCGATTACAATTCCCAACTCTGCATTCCTATTCTTCCAATCAATTTTATGTAAACTAATCTGGCCTATATAATTTCCCTCTTTGGTTTCCATAACCAGATTCTTCTCTGTATCGTTATGACTCATCGCCCTTTCTAAAAACTTTTCTTCTTCTGCTCGAGATACCGGATAAAGAAAAGCAGATAAATATTGAGTAACCTCCCGATCATTTACCCATTTCATTATCTCTTCCAGGTCTTTCTTCTCCACAGCCCTTAAATTTACTAATTTTCCTTGAAGCATAATCTTTCCTCCCTAAAATGGAAATTTTGTGCCAGGCACAAAACGTTACCTCTTTAAAAAAATAAAAATTTATTTTCTATTATAGCAGGAATTTTAAATTATTTGTAGTAAGTATAAGAAGGAGGTATATGCAATGGTTAACAAATTAAAAGTGGCTTGCCTTCAAGTAAGTGCAAGAGAGTATGAGGATAGATACGAAAATAAAGAAAATATCCTAAGAATGATTGATAAGGCAGCAGATTCACGCCCTCAATTAATGGTTTTACCGGAATGTGTTTATCCGGCTTATTATATTTCTCCGCTTATTGTGAAAAATTCTTTAGAATTTCAGAAATCGACTTTAGAACTAATTGCCAAAGTTAAACAAAGAGCTAAACTGTATAAATGCTATATAGCCTTAGGAATAGTTGAAACTGACCTAATCGAAAATATTTTTTACAACTCTGCTTTGCTTATCAATCCGGAAGGCCAGGAGATAAGCCGCTTCCGAAAATCTTACCTCTGGCATTTCGATTCTCATTGGTTCTGCGCCGGTGAACAATATCCGGTAGTTGAGACCGAATTCGGGAAAATAGGGATGTTTATCTGTGCTGATGGACGGCTCTCTGAAATAATCCGTTGTTTGAGTTTGCAAGGAGCGGACATTTTGCTTGACCTTACCAACTGGGTCACCTCAGGATTTGAGAAAGAAACCCTTACCAACCCTCAGGTAGAATATATGATTCCAACACGCGCCCTAGAAAACCGAGTTTGGATAATTGCCGCTAATAAAGTGGGGATGGAGGCAAAAAGTATATTATATTGTGGAAAAAGTGCCGTCTTTACACCTGATGGTGAGGTGGCTAAAATTGCCTCTTCTTCCCAGGAAGAAATTCTCTTTTATGAAATTTCACTTGAGGAAGCTATAGATAAATCAATTGACCATAAAATAAATACAATCGATGACCGCAGACCAGAACTTTATTCCGAATTGGTTCAACCTACTGATACTTTACCTATCTATTCTATTATGGGAAAAAAGACCGGTCTAAAAAATCCAAATCCGCTTACTGCAGTAGTGCAAATAGAATTTGAAGATAATTTTAAAAAATATCTCCAAAAGATAGAATTCTTCATAAATAATTTATTGGAACAGGAAACTAATATTATTATCTTCCCGGAATGTGATTTTATCTTCCCCGAAAGTGGAGATGAGGTCATTTATAAAGTCAAACAAATAACTAAAGACAGGAAAGTGCTCTGCGCTATTACTTTAATTGAAAAAGCGGATGAAGTTTATTATAAAACCACTTTTCTTATAGAATCAGGTAAACTCCGGGGAAAATACAGAAAGACTCATTTAGAAAGAGAAGAAAAGAATCTTTTTGCTTCTGGCGATTTAGGGCTTCCGGTATTAAAAACTTCTTATGGTTACATAGGAGTAATAATAGGTTATGAAGGAATTTTCCCTGAAATATCCCGTACTCTAACCCTTAAAGGGGCAGATTTAATTATCTGGCCCAGTAAATTTACCAATGACAGACAGATAAATATCTGCCGCAGCAGAGGGGCAGAAAATAAAATATTTATAGCTTGTTCTAATTCTATTTCTCATCAAAGCAATGGTCATAGCCTCTTAACTTCTCCTTCAGGACAAATATTAACCTCTTGTCTGGATAAAACTGAACAAGCCAGCCTTTCTTCACTTAATCTTTTACTTTCTCGAAATAAAGACATTGTCCCCCATACCAATACAATCTTAAATAGAAAACCAGATACTTATAAAATTTTAACACAATAAATAAATGAAATATATTCTATTAATCTAAATCAACTAAGGGAGGTAATTTTTGAAAACAGAACTCATAATTAATTTAACAGCCGGTGGGGGGAAGCCCCGCCCACACCTAAAAACAATTTTTAAATATTTAAAAGAAAATGGATTTAATTTCAAAGTCAGCTATACTTCACATCATGGTGAGGCGATAGAACTTGCCCAAAAAGCTGCTGATAAAGGGATAGATCTTATTGTGTCAATTGGTGGGGATGGAACAGTAAACGAAATTGTAAACGGAATTATGAAATCAAAAAATGATCCTTCTTTAGGAATAATCCCTTTAGGATGGGCTAATGATTTTATTAAAAGCACAGACATTCCCTCTGATATAATTGGGGCGTGCAAAATTTTAGTTCGGGGGAAGATTAAAAAAATAGATATAGGAGTAGTTAATAGCCAGATATATTTTGCTAACATATGTGGGGTAGGATTTGATGCAGAAGTAGCCCGGCTTGCCAATCAAATGAAAAGTAAACACCCCAATTTGCGTATTCTTAGTGCATTTGTTTATGTCTTCGCTACCGTAAAAAAACTTCTTTCTCCTTTTAGCTATCATAATGTAAAGATAAAATTTGATGGGCAAGAAATCCATTCTAAAATTCTATTTATTGCTATTAGTAATGGAAAGATTTATGGAGGCAGATTTAAAATCACCCCGGAAGCAATATTAGATGATGGATTATTAGAAATCTGCCTGGTAGAAGAGATGGGAAGATTTAAGTATCTCAGCATTATCCCTAAAGTTTTTAAAGGTACACACGCAAGTATTAAGGGGATAAACTTTTATAGAGCTAAAGAAGTAGTAATTCAATCTTCGGAACCTGTTCTGGCGCAAGTAAGCGGTGAGGTAATTGAAGGACAGAAGGAATTTACCATAACTCTTCTGCCAAAAAGTTTAAAATTGATCGTCCCTTAGATTGGTTAAAATAGTCGTTAGTCGTTAGTGAATAGTCGTTAGTAAAGAAAATACAAAGAATAAATATAGAATAAATTAGTTAGTTAGGAATAGATTATAAGAAAATATATATTATATTATGTTGTAGGGGCACGATGCATCGTGCCCACAGGAAAAGCAGTAATATAGGAAGGGCACAATTCATTGTGCCCCTACACTTGAATCCTAGTTTTTTACGCGATACTCGATACTTGATACAAATTACTATTCATTAACGACGAATTTATAATCTTCCCCTACTTTTTCTCTTCTTCTCTTCATACATCTTTTGATCGGCAATGCGAATTAGTTCATCCATCCGCTGAGGGTTAGCCGGATCATAATTAGAAAATCCTGTGCTAAATCCTATTTTATAAGGTTTTTTGGAAACCTGATTTAACCGGGCTAATTCATCGCTTAATCTCTTTCTAATTATAGGTATTTCGTTTAAAGAACTATCCAAGAAGATTAATAAAAATTCATCTCCTCCCATCCGAGTGATAATATCTACCTCCCTTAAGATAGATTTAAAGAGTTTTGCTACTTGGACCATAGCTCTATCTCCCTCATCATGACCAAATTCATCATTAATATCTTTTAGATTATCTAAATCACTATATGCTAACAATAAAGGGGATTTGTCTCTTTTAGATAATTTTAATTGTCTTTGAAGAAGCTCTAAACCATACCCTCTATTATATGCTCCGGTAAGAGTGTCATAATGAGCTAATTTTTTCAGTTCTTCTTCCATCCTTTTTCTTTCTATAGCAGTAGCTATCTGATTAGAGACAAATTCCATAATTTTGATATCTTTCTCAGAATAGAGTTTAGAATTGGTGTAGCTTTGTACTGCCATAGCCCCGATGACTCTATCTTCTACTTTTAAAGGGACACCTAACCAGATAGACTTATCAGTGATAGTTCCAACGATGTTTAATTCTCTTTGAGCAATCATCTTCTTTAGTTTCTTATAATCAGCCAGTAAGGGCTGATCAGTTTTTATGACATAGACAGTAAGAGAATTGGTCTCGGTGAAATTGATAATAGGGAAATCCTTATCTTTTTCATCTATAAAATAAGGAAAGTAAACCTCATCTTTTTGGTAATCTGTTAAGGCAATAAAGAAATTAGTGGTATCAATAATATTACCTAATTCTTGATGAATAGTCTTATAAAGCTGGCCAAGAGAGATAGGGGAATTGGCAGCTTTGGAGATATTGTAAAGAACTTGTTGTAGTTTCTCATTTTGTTTACGTTCAGTAATATCAGTATAAATACCTATTATTCCTTTTTTTTGGCCATTGATTACTATAACTTTAGAAGATGATATGGCTACCGGGAATAAAGTTCCATCTTTCTTCTTTCTGATAGTTTCGAAATAATAATTTTGTTTTAATGCTTTTTTACTTAATTCTCTTCCTTCTTTTATCTTGTTGGAGGGGTGAATCATCTCATCATTGATATTTCTACCTTTCACCTCTTCTAAGATATAACCAAAAAGCTCTGTAAAGCGGGGATTTATATTTAGTATATTGCTATTTTCATCGGTATAAACTAAAGCCTGCGGACTGCTTGTAAAGAGACTGGCAAATTCCTGCTGGTTTGTGCTTAAAATCTCTTCTGTTCGTTTGCGTTCTATGGCAGTAGCCACCTGTGTAGAGACAAACTCCATTATTTGAATATCTTTTTTAGAATAGTGTTTAGAGTCATAATAGCATAATACAGCCATACAACCGATTACCTTATCTCTTACCTTCAGGGGGACTCCTAACCAGATAACTTCCTTAGTTAAAGTACCCAATTGAGATAATTTTATTTTTCTTTCTTCTGCCATTTTATCAATCTGCTTTCGATTAACTAAGAGGGGTCGTTTAGTTCTAATTGTATAAGCAGATAAGGTGTCTGAAAAATCATATTTCTGAATAGAAGAAATATCATCTTTTTCGTCAAAATAATAAGAAAAATATATCTTATTCTCTTTCTCATCGAGTAATGCAATATGGAAATTAGTGGTATCGATGATGGTACTTAATTCTTGATGGATAGTTTTATAAAGCTGGTTAAGAGTAATGGGGGAATTGGCAGCCTTGGAGATGTTGTAAAGAACTTGTTGAAGTTTTTCGTTTTGTTTGCGTTCGGTGATGTCCACAAAGATGCCTTCTATTCCTGCAATATTTCCTTCTTTATCATAATAGTAATGACTGGTATCAGAAATAACCAGAGGAGAGCCATCTTTCTTTTTTAAAGTTAGTTCAAAGTCTTTAAGATTCCCTTTGTTTTTTTCTAACCCCTTAAGATATTTTTTTCTGTCTTCCGGAGCAAAGTATAAATGTTGGGAAATATTTTTTCCTAAGATATCCTCGGAAGAATTGTAGCCAAATAATTTAGCTCCTTCCGGATTTATCATTATAAGATTTCCATCTTTATCTGTGCGATAGTAAGCTCCAGGCATATTCTCGAAGAGAGTACGGTATTTCTTCTCAGACTGTTTTATTATTTCTTCGGCTTTCTTATAGTCAGTAATATCTCTGGTGATAAAAAGCAGTTCATTTCCTACAATATTTACAGTACTTTGAAGGTATCGCCAATTTCCCTCTTTATCTTTAAAACGAAATTCAATTCTCTTAGTGGTAGGTAATTCTTTGCCAGTGAAAATCTTTTTTAACTTAGTGTTAACATAATTTTTTAATATTGGAAATAATTTCTTTTTGTCATCAGGATGGATAAATTCAAAGGGGGATTTACCGAGTAATTCTTCGGGTTCATATCCGGTGCTCACTTTAACGGAATGACTAACATAGGAATAAACCGGGTGTAAAGTAAAAGTGGTTAAAGCAATCACATCACCGGTACTTTCAGCAATTAAACGGTATAGTTCTTCAGATTTTGCTAATTTTTTCTCTGTTTGTTTATGGTTGGCTTTTACATTTTCTAACTCGGCAATTTCTTTACGCAAATCAAACAATTTATTTATAAGTTGTTTTTTAGCTTTTTCACTATCTTTCATATTATCCATCCTCTAAAAATCAAAAAATAATTTTACTCTTCCCTTTAAATTATAATCTCGACTTGTTTTACTGTTTTCCATAAGCATTCCTGGCGAAATCTTGTATTACCTTAATATCTTCTTCAGGAATTATCCTGCACTTTCCAACGCTTTTACTTAAAATATAAATATGAGCTGTTTTCTCTACTACATAGCAGACCTTCATTGCCTCTTTCATATCTCTGCCTACGCAGAGAGTCCCGTGATTTAAAAGAAAAACTGCATTTCTTTCTCCCAGACTGGCAACCGCGTTCTCAGCTAATTCTTCTGAACCGGGCAAGGCATATTTCGCACATAAAACTTTTTCTCCCACTATCTGGACAAAATCCTCACAAATTCCCGGAAGACTAGAGCCAGTTACTGCTAACACACTCGAATAAATGGGATGATAGTGAACTATTGCTCCTACATCCCTCCTGGCATTATATATGGAAAGATGCATAGGCATCTCAATAGATGGCTTTCTAAACCCCTCGATTGTTTTTCCTTTCTTATCAACTACAATAACATCCTCGAGGTTAATTTCATTATAATCCATTCCGCTTGGTTTAATATATACTAAATCGGTTTCCGGGTCCAGAACGCTAATATTCCCCCAGGTCCCGATGGTTAAATTCTGCTTGTACAATTCTCGCCCAGTATTGACTATCAATCTTTTAAAATCTTCAGATATTTTTAATTCCATATCTCTATCCTCAAATTTATATTTTCCCTATTATATTTATACTCCATAATATCTTAAATTCCTTCTTTTTTCAAAAAAATAATCTAACAGATGGCGATATAAATAGGAAAATTAATTTGCTGAACTTAAAAGAGGTAAGGAGAATCCATTATTGTAATTGTAGGGCGTATTGCATACGCCCTTGCTTAAGTTAGATTTTTTTGGTTTTATCAATAATAGAAAATTTGCAAATAACAGCACCTGCAATAACCAAACCACAGGCTATCCAGAGGCTGGGTTTAATTACCACCTGAAGATATAGGGAACTGATAATAATAGAAAGTAAGGGGGTAAAATAGGAAAGAGAGGCAACTAAAATAATATTACCTTTCCGCATAGCTCCATCCCAGAAAGTATAAGCTAAAAAGGTGGGGAAGATAGACATATATAAAAGCTCTGCTACTACGCGTGGCGTCCAGTAAGATTCTTCGGGGAACATAAATCTTACTGTAGTTAAGATTAACCCGGTAACCAGAAGAAAGATAGGAACAGCTCCTCCTTCGGTATGGCCAGCCCAGCGGCGAGTTAAAATAGAATAAAGCCCCCAGGAAATGGCAGCTAAAAAAGCTAGGATATAGGGAAAATAATTTACCTGAAAGTTTGCTCTAAATCCTCCCCAGGAAAACATTCCACTGTTTACTGTAGCCAGATAAAAACCGCTAAAAGCCATAACTATCCCGGGGATTAAAGTTATTTTCCCCTTCTTATGTAAAATGGGAAGAGAAAAGACCAGGGTTAAACCGGGCCAGAGATAATTAATAATGCTTACCTCAATAACCTGTTCACGGCTAAAAGCTAATCCCACCGCCAAATAAAGACAAACCATATAAAAAACAAATAAAGCTCCACAACCGATTAAATATAAAATAGGAAGCTGAAATGTTTTTTTAATTCCTCCGGGTTTACTAATCAGGTAGATACAACTCCAGATACCACTCAGTAGATATATCCAGGAAGCAGTGGTTAAAGGTCCTAACTGTTCTGTGAGACTCCGTGAAAAAGCGATAGTGGTTCCCCAGAATAATATGGCCAATATTCCTAAAATTGTGCTTAAATTCTCCTGGGAAATTGGTGTCTTCAAATCCTCTACTCCTCTTCTACTTTAGCTTTTTTATTTTTCACTTTCAGTATGGTTTATTTTATGTTAAAAAAATTATAATTTCAAGAAAATTAATAAATTGCTAAACAAGAAATAAAAATATTAAAAAAGGAAAATTCTATAATAAATTTTAATATTATAAATTATTTTATAATTTATTCTAATAATTACTTGACATTATTAAACATTTGTATTAATATTATTAATAATATTATTAATAATATTAATATGGAGGTGAATAATGAAGAAAATTCCGACTCTTTGTCCCGCCTGTAGTTCTATGCTGGAGATTACAGAGTTAAGATGTCCTAAATGCAGCACTACAATTCAGGGAGAATTCCCCATAAACAAACTTCTATCTCTCTCTGATGAAGACAGTAAATTTTTAATTGCCTTTCTTCGCTCCAGAGGAAATATCAAAGAAGTTCAGGAAAGGATGAGTATCTCTTACCCTACTGTAAAAAATCGTTTGGATAAATTGCTAATTACTCTGGGATTGTTTAATGAAAGCGAGGGGCTGAAGGAAAAAGAAATTTTAAATACCCTGGAAAGTGGAGAAATTACCGCTGCCGATGCAATAAAATTAATGAAGGAGGCAAAACAATAAATAAAAATTTTACCTTTGTCATTCCGCACTTGATGCGGAATCTATATCACCGTTACAGACGGTAGATTTCTAAGTTTAATTAAATTAAAAAAGGAGTTTAAAAAAATGAAAGAAGAAATTAAAAAAGTTTTGGAAATGCTGGAAGAAAAGAAAATAACCAGCGAGGAAGCAACAGAGCTTCTGGAGGCCTTAAAAGAGTCAAAAAAAGCGGAAGAAGATATTCCTCCCGCCAAAAGAAAAAGATTTCTAAAAATCCACGTCACCAAAGGAGATAAACCTCAGGTAAATGTTACTCTTCCTTTTGGTTTAATTAATTGGGGATTGAATATTGCCAGTAAAATGGGCAAGAACACAGTAGATATTGGCGGAGAAGAAATACCCATTAATATGGAAGAATTAAGTAAAGCGATGAATGATCCGGAGTTTACCGGTAAAATCATAGATGTAGTGGATGAAGAAGAAGGAAAACATGTAGAGATAGAAATTGTATAATAGAGTGAAAATTGTTATATTATAATCTCTATAACCCGTAAAGAAGGAGAGAGAATGAGAAAAGTTACCCGTGAAGAGATCTTAAATGATAATCCTTTAAAAGTTATGTTTTTATTAAGCTTTCCGGTGATGATTTCTCAGCTATTACATACTTTATACCATCTTGCCGATACTTTCTGGCTGGGTCATCTTCCTCCCGCAGAAAGCGGAGAAGCAGTCGCCGGTTTGCAAATTTCCTGGCCGATGATCTGGTTCCTCATTGCTCTCTCTTTCGGATTTGGAATAGCTGGTGTGGCTCTGGTTTCTCAATATACCGGAGCAGGAGAAAAGAAAAATGCCAATCTTGTAGCCAGTCAAATGCTTTCTCTTTCCATTATATTTGGATTGATAGTGGCTGTATCCGGATTTATATTAACCCCTTATTTAGTTCCTCTTATTACTAAATCCGCTACAGTCACCAGGACAGCTATAACTTATATGCGGCTTATCTTCTGGGGAATGCCTTTTATGTTTATTGCCTTCACTTTTCAGAGTATTCTCTCTGCTAAAGGTGATACCATAACCCCGATGTATATAAATCTCTTCACCGTTACTTTAAATGTTATACTCGACCCCTTTTTAATCTTTGGGTGGTGGCGTTTCCCTCATTTAGGTGTACTGGGAGCAGCCCTGGCTACCGTCATCTGCCAGGGTATAGCTGCCTCCATATCTCTCTATCTCCTCTTTAAGGGGACAAGAGGGATAAGGATAACTTTAAACGGTCTAATCCCGGCTTGGAAATGGCTGAAAAAAATCTTCAAAATTGGGCTACCGGCAGCAATAGGGCATTCAACTACTGCCTTTGGATTCGTGCTGGTTATGGCTATTATCGGTAGAGTGAATAATCCGGAAACAGTTATTGCTGCTTATGGTGTAGGGGATAAACTGATTAATATTATTTTTATCGTGGTAGATGGCTTGGGGACAGGAATTATAACTTTAATCGGCCATAACCTGGGGGCAAATCTTATTAATCGAGTAGAAGAAATCGCCCGAAAAAGCCTTCAAGTTGTATTTCTTATTAGTTTGTTAGAAGCCGTTCTGGTCTTTTCTTTAAGAATTCCTCTATTTAAATTATTTATCCCTAATCGACCTGATATTATTGCTGAAGGGATTCACTTTCTTACCATCTTCACTTTGGGTATCCCCTTCTTCGGTTTGATTGGAGCAATTATGGCTCTATTTAGAGGGTCCGGGCACAATGTTCAACCTATGATTGTGGATATGGTAAGACTCTGGGGATTGAGAATCCCTCTTGCTTACTTCCTCGGTAATCAATTTGGCTCTACCGGTATATGGTGGGGAATGGCCTTAAGTAATATTATCGCAGCTATTGTAGCCCTGTTCTTCTACTTTCAAGGAGGATGGAAGAAACAAGTTATTCATGAATACAAGGACACCATTCAACCTGCCCCTTTTATCCCCGAGGAAGGATAAACTTACACTTTTCATCAAGTAAAATTTCCACTATCCTACTGGAAATTCTCCACTACCCCTAGTGGAACTTTTCCACACTAACAACAACAAATAAGAACAATAACAATATAACAGCAACAACATTAGAGTGGAATTTTTCCCTGCTGCTGTTGCTGCTGTTTTTTTTGTAAATAAAGGGTTTCATGCCATCTTAATTTATATCCCCTTCTTAGAATAAAAGGTTTATGATAAAATATAAAAAAACAATCTTTGGGCAGGTGTAAATAATGTCTCATATGGTTGGAAAATCGGTTTATAAAAAACTGGAAGAAAGATTAAACAGATACCCCCAGGGTGCTCCCCCTTCTAAGACCTTATACAAAATATTGAGTATCCTTTTCAACGAAAAGGAAGCAGAGTTGGTTTCTCAACTTCCGATAAAAACTTTCACTATTAACACAGCAAGTCGAATATGGAAATTAAACACAGTCAATACCGAAAAAGTATTGGATGAATTAGCCGGCAGAGCAATCCTCCTGGATTCTGAACACAATGGAATTAAAAAATACGTTCTCCCGCCGCCAATGGCAGGATTCTTTGAATTCTCCCTTATGAGAACGAGACAAGATTTAGATCAAAAGCTTCTCTCAGAACTCTTTCACCAGTACTTAAACATTGAAGAGGATTTTATTAAGGATCTATTTTTAGATAGTGAGACAAAAATGGGAAGAACTTTTGTGCAGGAGGAAGTCCTCTCCAATGACAACCTGGTTTCCATCCTTGACTATGAGAAGGCAAGCCATATTATAAAAACCGCAACATATATAGGAATCAGTATGTGTTATTGTCGTCATAAAATGGCCCATTTGGGAAAGGCATGCGATGCTCCTATGGATATCTGTATGACTTTCAACAATGTCGCTAAATCCCTGACAAGACACAATTATGCCCGAAGAGTAGAAGTCTCGGAATGTATGGAGCTGTTACATAAAGCCTATGAATACAATCTTGTCCAGTGTGGGGAAAATGTCAGAAATAATGTCAGTTTTATATGCAACTGCTGTGGTTGCTGCTGCGAATTCCTGGTAGCAGCAAAAAAATTCGGGATGCCTCATCCGGTCCAGACTACTTCCTTCATTCCAAAAATCGATGAAGATAACTGCTCCGGCTGTGGAAAATGCATTAAAGCATGCCCTATCTCCGCTATAGAGTGGTTTTCAAATGATGATGAAACAAACAGCAAACCCAAAAAGGTCAAAATAAATGAAGAAATATGTTTGGGATGCGGGGTCTGTGTTAAGGCATGCTCCAATAAAAACATTATACTGGAAAGGCGGAAGGAACAGATTATAACACCGGTCAATTCAGTCCACCGGATTGTCTTGATGGCGATAGAAAAAGGGAAACTGCAGGAATTAATATTTGACAATCAAGCCTTTGGCAACCATAGGGCTATGGCTGCCGTTCTTTCGGTTATTCTGCAACTGCCCCCTATAAAACAAATGATGGCCAGCAAACAAATGAAATCAATATACCTTGAAAAACTTTTTAAGAGAATAAAATAACATCAAAACAAATAAATATTAATTCTTCTTCAGTTTACGCCGGTAAATACCCCAGGCAAAGCCCCAACAGAGTATAGTGCTTATAGGGGTAAAAGTACAATGGGCATAATAACCTAAATAACAGGGCTTACTTGCCGAAGCAGGAATTAAGGTGGATACTCCTGCTAAAACTGCAATTACAATTAAAATCTTATACCATTTCATCTTGTTTTTCCTCCTTACTGTTTATTAATAATCTCATTTATATATAAGTTTTAATCCTTGTTTTGTTAGAAATTTTTTTCGCTCGGGTATTATTTCTCTTCAACAATACACCTAAGCTCTTTAAGCTTCTCTTCAGCTCTTTTTAAATTCTTTTCTTTAACTAAAATGTGATCTGTAGAATAAGCGGAAATAGCAAATATTGGTATTTTTTCATCTGCAAGTACCTTGGAAACTTTTGCCAGGAATCCAACTAACCCAAATGGTAAAACCATATCAAATGTTAATATTTTCCAACCTTTTTCAATTTCTATTACATTTTCTTCATCATATTTAGATTGCTCTATAATCACAGTTGTTTCGTTTTTATCGATTATATTTACAAACGCATTCACAAAAGGTTTCTTTGCTTTAATTATTGCAAAAGTTTCTTTCCAGATGTATACTTTCCCATTTTTAAAATAATTTTCTAAATCCATAATAAACTTAAAAATCTCCCATATTATTATGAATATGTAAAATGCCTTACGAAAAGAGGAACTAACTGCTTTTTAAAAGAACAACTCCTATGTTTTATATATTATACTACTTAACATAATTTTATGCCAAATGTGAAGACAATGAAATTTTAGGTATACAAACTCATTCCTTCGATATTCTATTGTCAGAAGAACCGTCCCCGTGATATTTAAATTTATTTTGTTCTGTAAAATAAACTGCCTACTACCATTATTTCCAATAATTATATCTTATTCTTTCCTCATGAAATTCGTTTTTAGGTTCTTTCTCTTCCCTGGGATGTCCAAATGCAATCAAAGAAAAGGGAATAATATGATTAGGTATTCTTAAGATTTTTCTTATTCCTTCAACATATTCTTTTACAGGATACACTCCCAGCCATACCCCGCCATATCCCTGGTCAACTATCTCTAATAAAATGTTTTCAGTAGCAGCTGAGCAATCCAGTACCCAATATCCTGTATATTTCTCTAAATTTATATCTCCACATACAAGTATGGCAGCAGGGGCTTCGCAAAGCATTTTAGAGTAGGGATGTACTTTTGTAATTTCTTCAAGTATTTTACGATCATTGATAATTACAAAATGCCAGGGTTGTTGATTGCCTGCAGAAGGGGCATTCATTCCAGCTTTAATAAAACTAAGTATTGTTTCTTTTGGTATTGGCTCTGGAGTATATTTACGAATACTCCGTCTTTTATAAATAATATCCATCTTTACCTCCAATTAATTTATATAACCATGGATCAATTTTATAAAACTAGTCTTCATAGTAAATTATATTAAGTTTAACTATTCTTAAACATTTTTTTAATTTTATCAGGTTTTGTAATTTCTGTAAATTGGTAAATCAGACAATTGATATTTTGTGTCAAATGTAAACTTGACCCCATTTCCATAAATTACCTCCAAATGTGGAAAACTGTGGAAAAATACCTCCTCTGAAACCCTTATATAATAAGGGTTTCAGAAAGAAAACTACTCTAAGTGCCTTTAAACGCATAATTTTTAAAAATAGGTACTTTTACCCCTCAAAAATTGCACTTTTTTGACTAAAATTTCACTCTTTTAAAAACTAAAAATGGCTATTTATAAGGCTTTTAAGATTTTAATAAGATAAAAATAGGCCAAAAATAGGGGTCGTAATTGCCGATTTTTCGAAAATTGAGACGCTTTAAAAGGCACTCTCCGTGCGTTTAATGGGTATTCCCGTAGGGGCACGGCGTGCCGTGCCCTTTGGGGTCTGAAAGCCTTGTAAATAAAGGGTTTAAGAAGGCAAAAAAAGGGGACAGTCTTCTTTTTGTACTCCTGCATTTATTGCAAGACAAAAAGTAAAGTCTGTCCCCTTCTTTCCTAAAAAATGCTAAAACACTTACAAGCAAAGGGCTTTTGTCATTCCCATCTCTTTTTTGTCATTCCCGCGCAAGCGGGAATCCAGTATTTTCTTAAGAAATTTTCTATATCATCAACCAGATACCCTGATTTAGATCCAATTACAGAGTCGATTCTGGTTTTTGCGCTGCTTTTACATTGTCAAAAGAACTGTCCCTATGACATTCTCCTATGACATTCTAATTTTATATTAAATGTGTAGACCGACCCCGTTAATTCTACTCAAGAATAAAATCACCCAATTCTTAATTCATAATTTATTTAATTTTCTTTTTTAACGACTGGGTATTCACTTTTATTATTTCCGGATTTGTGTTTCTATATATTCTTATAATAGCCATCGGCCAATCAGAAATTTCTCCATTAGATTCTAACTTTCGAATTTCTCTCCCTCCAAAAACCCAAAAACCACGATTTTCTAACTCTTGGATTTCTTTAGAAAGATCATAACTTATTCTAACTTTATCACTACTATCTAAATCTAATCCAAAATCACCTATTTCTTGAGTATTTTGTAAAAAACTACTGATAATGTTTACTTCTTCTTCGGTTTTTAATTCATCATGGTCAAAATCAAATGCACAGGCGCCTATAAGTATATTCAGCAATTCACTGCCAGAAGTAAATTTAACAAGAAATTGAGGAATATTATCTTTGATTCGTTTTACAACTAATTTATTTTGTTTTAATGAATGGCTTAGGTTTTTACAAACCCAATTTTCATGTTCCTTCTTTATTTCGTGTAACTTATTCGTGGTAAATCTTTTTTCTTGATCATCAATTATCTTGTGATGTACTTTACAAAGAAGAATTAAATTACCATAATTATCTATTTTGTCTTTTGGAAAATTAGGATCATGCCTTGGGCCATTAGATTCTTTAGAGATTATATGGCATTCATCGCCTACTATTGATTCATCATCTTTTGCGGTATGGTTTGAAATCAGTTCTTTCCTACATATTGCACAACGATTACCGGAACGGCCCCACAGTAATTTTCTAGTTTTACTACTTATACTCACTTTAATATTTTCCCTAATATTTCTCTTTTTGAAGAACTTCAATCGCTAAATTATTCCATTGAACCAATTTATCCATTGTATGCAAACCGCTTAACTTAAGATCTTCATAATTTCCAGATTCAGTATAAAGCCATTTTCTATAATTAGCCCCAAGTCCTGAGAAAGGAACTGGAAACATTTTTATCATTTTGATATTTATATTTGGGGACAAATCTACAATCCAATTGCTACCAGGAGTACTTGGAAATAATATTTCATAAGCATTAAAAGCATTAGGAATTTCACTTAATGGAATTCCGGTCTTTTTAGACAAAATTTCATATTCCTTTTCTTCGTAATCTTTTAATATAAAACCTCCAAATGCCCACATAAACCACTGCCAAAAAACTGGATATCTATAAAAATATTGATGTTTTGCAATTGTATCAATTTTTTTATCAAATCGGCTCGGTAATAACCAATCCTTCAATGGTATTTTGATAATTTTATCTTTAGCTTTTATTTCGAATTCTCCCTCAGTTTTATTTGTATATCCTGCATTTTTGTAAAGAATGTAATCAACTACATTTTTTAATATAGCAAGCCTTGCTCGGTGTTCTATAAAAGTAGATATTTGAATATCTGTATATTTACACTCATAATAAGTATCATTAAAAACTTGTTTAGGTAAAATATTGCACTCTTCCTCAAAAGATTCACCCATAATTTTATTTCCACATTTTGCTGAAATGTGAGGATATTTTTGAAATGTAGAAAATAAACTTCCTAATTTTTGTACGATATTTTCAGTAAAAAATATTCCACAATTTAAATCGTAATAGTAATTCTCCAATACTTGATAACATTTTTTGTTTCCATGGGATTTTTTCTTATGATTTAAATGTTTTAATAAATTACGTTCAATCCAATAGGAAAATCTCCAAATTCCTACATCTAAATTGTCAATCTTATCACTATTATTTATAAAAATAGATAACTCTTCTTTAGCCTTATCTAACTTAGAAACCAAACCCAATTCTATATCTAATTCTTTAGCTTTTTCTTTTATAAAATTAAAATTACGTTTTTTATTATGAACTATCAATATACCCTTTTCAACATTTAAATAATCAATCCAACCTCTTATTTTAAATATATTAGGAAACCCCCAAAAACCAGATTTTACTTCAATGAGTTTAATATCTGGTAATTTAGAATTATAATCTGTAGCAATGATATCTAATTCTAAAATTTCTTCAATATCTCTTTCAATTATATTTCTTTCAATATATTGACCAGCAGATTGAAAAAATGCAGAAACACATTCTTCAAATATTTTCCCTTTTGGTAGTTTCGGCAAATTAATCGAAGACATTTTTATTCCTCTTTACAATTATAATTAATATTTTCATTATAATTTATTTAACTTATAATGATTGTATAAAAGAATCATTCAATCTAACTCTATATAGTCACCTTCAATTGACTCCCAAAGACGTTTTAAATCAGGTCAAAGGTCTAATTTATCCCAAAAAGCTTTTATAAAAATCTTAGCATCTTCAATAATTTGGTAAGCTTCTTTCCGATTTAACTCATACCGTTCAAGAATATTTACGGTTTTTCCTTTTTTAAATTCTTCATTTTTCCGAAAATTTTTAAAACCTTTACGATGTTTAAAAGCGTTTATTTTCTTCCTCATAATTTTTAATCTTTTAAAACCTGGTAAAATATCTAATTTTATATTATATATTTGTTCTATCGAACTGCACACTTCAGAAATTGGCATATCATAAACAAATTTGATTTTTTTATTTTTAAAGTATTTTTCTTTAGGTAAAACTGCAAAACCGTAAAGCACCCATTCAATAAGTGCATTTACTTCATTAAATACTGCTCTTGTAACTATTCGTTCACATTCTTCTGGAACATAGCATTCATTTTCAAATTCTTCCAGATAATGACAAAATTCTCCAGCTTCTTTACGCTTAAAAATATCTGATAGCTCTTCATCTACCAACTTAATATTTTTATCTAAAAAATTTTTAATTATTTTAAGTTCTTCGATTATAATTATATAACTCATTTTGTTACTCTTTGAAGCGTATATTTTAAAAGCAAATTTAATTAAACTTTACAATCATGATTTACAGGGTATAGAAATCAAATAATTGCAAGTAATCCTTACTCCTAATAGTTTATTTCATTAATAAGGATATAATTCTCATTTGTCTTTTCGTATTTTTAAAATCGATAAACATGAATATTTCATCCCGCAAATAAGTTATAGAAAAGATGGTGAATTTCTACATTTTTAAAATCATCTTGAATTAATTTATGACGAGATAAAAAATGTGTTTCTGAAATTTTTTTAAACCCATTCTTATAAGAATTATGATGAGTTATGATTTCGTCTACGTCTTCTAAAATTTTAGAAAAATTCTTTCGTTTGATAAATGTTATTATAATACCAAAATTATTTCGCCAAGTTAAATATTTTAAAAGTTGATCAATTGTTTCATTGTATAGCCTTGATCCGTCCCATATTTTACATTCAAAAATAAGAATATCCCCTTTATCTATGTATAAATAAATATCTGTTTTGCCCTTATTGGAAAAAGTTTCTCCTGTAGCTTTACCCTCAAATAGGTTATTTAAATTTACCAGTATTATATTTCTTAAATCTTCTTCTTTAAGGCTTTTATACGTTAACGGAGTTTTTTCAAATTGCCTTCCCTGATTATCTATAAAACTAATAATATCTAAAACTTTATTTCTATCTAGAACGTAATCTTCTGGAATCATAGGTGTTGGTTTCATTTTTTTAACAATTGGTTTGGGATTTAATTTAATTCTTTTTATTGATTCATTTTCTTTTTTCTTTAGCGGGATTTTAATTCTTTTAACTAATGAGTCTAACCTTTTTTGATCTTCATATAATTCTTTCTTCCGATTATTTATTAACTCCTCTATTTTATTTTTCAACTTTTCATTTTCTGTATTGATATTATCATTCTTTCTTTTTATCCACTTTTTTATCTCTTCTTTCCCATCTTTAATTTTAATCGTAATTTCATCTTCAGAAAGATTAAAACCATATCCTTTAATATCGATTTTAAACGAAATAAAATCATTTTTTAATTCTACATGAGATGGTGGTATACCAATAATCCTTGGTAAGGTTACCAGTTCGTTAATAATATTTAAATCGTTATTTAGAATTATTGGAATACCTACCAATATACTCTTATATTCATAGTCTAAGTTTCCATCTCCACGCCAACCTTCTTCTCTTTCATGGGAGGGAATTGTCCTTATGTCTTTTTTATATTCTAGTGTTTCATCACGATCATTATCAATTTCAATTTTTTGTAGATGGTTATTAGAAAAATAATATTCTGCTAATTCTTTTGTTATTGTACCAATGATAAATTCATCTTTTTCGGTAAGTACTTTTACTTTTATCTTTCCAAAAATATTATTATAATAATCTGACATTGTATCTATATCTCTAAACATAATTTATATACCTTCTTTAAATAGTGAACGAATTATCCTTCCTCACAATCTTATCCTCGTTACTATGCTTTAGTTAAAAACTTAAGTTCACCTTCTATGGTAAATCAAATATTAATATAGATTTTTATTTCGCATTCCAAATATGATTTTTATATAATATTATCGTTTTGCTTAATTAAAAATTTCAACATTTCATTAAAAGCATTTAAAAGTCTCAATCTTTTCTTTTCTTTTTCAGAGTCTTCCTTATATTCAGGCTCAAGTTCCCTTAACGATTTAAGATATTTTTCTAAATTTTCTTTTGAAAATTGTTCTTTTTTAAATAATAAGTAAGCTAACTCAAAAGTATTTTTCATTTCCACTTCCTCTGTTAATTGCATCGCTTCATCCATTTTTCTTCTAGATTCTTCTTTACTATTTGCAATATCTCCGGAGTATATTCTAACTCTTCCTGTAAAACCAAAATTCCATGACCGTTCTATAACAGATTCCATTCTATCACCATCATAAAGAGTATTAAAAATTAAGATTATAGCCCATAAAATAGGTTCTACCTCCGGAAAAAGATTGCTTGATATATCATCTAAATCCCAATCAAATTCTTCTTTTGCTTGCCAAATTCTTTCTCGAGCCCATTGTAAAAATTCACTATATAATCTTTTTGTAATAATATTTTTTTCATAATTAATCTTTTTTATTTTCCATTCTTCAGGAAAATAAAATTCCCAAATGTCATGCTTTTCCGGAGATTTTTCTATATTTTTAAAAAATGCTCGGCAAAAAATAGTAAATAAAGATCTAATATAAGGTCTATAATAATCCTGCTTATTAGCATCTTTCACTAATACTTTCTTGCAATCTTTTACATATTTTTTAAAATGTTCAAAAAAAGAATAAGCCATTCTTTCTTTTAAAGAACGTTCTTCTGTGTTGTTAAAAATATCATTCAATATTCTTGATATTTCACTATAATTACTCCGTTCGCCTAATTTGTCTTTCCTACCCGAAAGCTCATATTTTTTTTGCCATATTTCAAAATGCCATTTTAAAATTTTAGGGAAAACATCTTCCGGTATCACCAAAAAAGCAATTGAGCGATTATTTATAAAATTGTAAAAGTCATTTAAAAGTTTGGATATAGTTTTAAGGTTCTTTTTCGTTGATTTTAATAATTGGTCAATTGCGGTAGAAAATATCTTAAAAAATTCTCTTTCGTTTTGAATATTTACATTCTTAGTTTGCCACACTGAATGCCAAGATTCTTCCATATCTTGTATATTTTTTAATGCTTCTAAATAGTTAAATCTAAGATTCATTTTATGACCTTTCATCCATTTGTAACAATCACCTAAAATTCTTAATATAATATAAATTCCGAATAACCATAAAAGCAAACTAATAGAATTAATAAATACATCACTTGCAACATACCAAAGGAAGGGAATTAAAAGAATTATCCCCAAATATGTTACAAGTTTTTTTCCATTAATAACCCTATCTAAAATTACATTTGTATCTAAGGTTTCAAAGTTCTTATCCCTAAAAATCGCTATTGCTATAGGAATAAGAATTGCTACAAAAGCTAACCCTATATTCTGAGCAACTATTGAAAATTTATCCATTCCCTTAAAAAATTCTAAAAAAATATCCAGATTTTTCATATTTTTCCTTATAAATCTTTCCATTAAGTAAAACTATTATGGATCCCATTTTTATTTATACATATTTCCTTAAACTGTATTTGTAAATATAACAAATAAGACAATATAATGCTGTTCATTTATTTTTTCATATTTATTTCACTTTCCACTATTTTTATTTCCCTCTCATCCAGGTTATAGAGTTTAAAAATATTTTGGTCAATTTGCTTTTGAAGCTCTAAAATTTCTGATTTTATATTTTGTACTTCATTTAAAATATTAGCTTTCTTCATATTGAAACTTATTATATTGTCTGGAAGGAGAATATTTTCTTTTATTTCATCCCATGGTTTATTTTTCCAACTTGGTAAAATATCGTAAAGAAACTTTAACAATTCATAAGGACCTTCTATAAAAAACGATGTATTATTCTTATCTTTTATCTTAATCTGAGCGTCACCAGTAAGAATTAGTTCTGGCTTCTCTATCTTACTGAAATAAAATTCATTTTCATTAAAGTTCATTATTTTTTTTATCTTTACTTCGGGATGAGTACGAATGTTATAAATATTTTCAGGAGATATATTTTTTATAATCACTTCATTATTAATATTTGGTAATTGATCATTGACTGGTAATCTAGTAATTCTAAGACCAGAAAAATATTTGGAATATTCAGCCAATTCAGTCATCTTTTTCTTTATAGATTTTACTTTATTTACTATTTTATTATACATCTCTACTTCTTCAGCTTTTTTAAAGTCAACACAATGGATAGGAATCTGTTCTTGAAGTTTTTGACGCATATAACCTATTTGCTTTGCTTTACTTTTCATCCAATATCTAATTAGATTTGAATTAAGTATTCCTAAAAAATAAAATAATGACTCCTCAATATTTGGCTTCTTAATAAAAAAGGTTATATCCCTTTTTTCAAAAAAATTTCCAGACTGATATGCAAATGATTGCCAATTAATTCCCCAATTAGAAACAACAATCTTTTCAGAAGATAATATTTTTTTATCACGGGGCCTATTAAGACGATACCATGGATATGATTCCTTGTAATCTTTTTCTTCATAGCGTATTAATCTTGCTTCTAATATTTCTCTAAATTTCTCTAAATGAGATTTAATTTCGGGATATTTATTTAAATTAATCTTTCTATTAATATATATAAGATATTCTCTTTCATTTATGGGAATATCCACAAAGTATGGAGATATATGAGAGTTTCTATAAGAAGAAACTAAAAGTTCATATTTTTCAGGATTTGATACGATTTTATTAGCTTCATCTTCCCTTAAAATAAAAATACCATCTCCTATTTTTATATTTCTTTTATTTATAATATCTGTAGATAAAATTTTAATATTCTCTTTTGTAACCCTATCAATTCCAGGGACCACACCTTGATTAATATATAATACCTTATATAATTGGACTGAGTTTTGTTTTATTTTTGATATTATTTTCCTAAAAGAATTATCAATTAAAATATCATTCCATGCGTCTCCGTCTTTTGGAAGTTCTTCTTGTTTTACACCACTCCAAAAAATTTTTATGTACTTATCATTATATTTTGGTCTATTTATATATTTCTGAATATGTTTTGTTAGAAAATCTAGATTTTCTCTAACGTTATTTCCTGGTAAATCTTGATTTTTACATTTCACTTGAACTACTTTAATGTGATTATTTTTTCTTTCTTCTTCATGTTCTTTTCCAGAACATTTAGTTAAAATAAATACCATGTTATGTTGACCTTTAGCGTGTTCAAATATTTTCACTTCTTCAAAGAATATCATTTCTTTTATCTTGGCATTCTCTAGAATATATTTTCTCAATTTTAAAGCACCATCAGCAGTAATCCAGTAAGAGGTTGTAATAAATCCTAATTTTCCATATTTTCTTAACTTTGAAAGTCCCAGAATAATAAACCAATAAAAATAATCCATCTTCCCTTGATAATATTTTTTCCAATAAGAATAAGATCTGAGAGTATGTTGAAAAAGTTCTTTGTGTCCCTTTTCACCTATATACGGAGGATTCGCGCATATATAAGCAAATTTACCTATAAGTTTATCTTTAATTTTTTCATATATTTTCTTTTCCGCTATAGTAAAATGAAGAATCTCACGACGAGGTTCTTCTTTTTCTTTCTTAATTTCTATTGGTAGAAGCGATGTATCGGGATTATGTAACTCCATTGAATCTCCGCAAATGATGCCAAGCGGTGTTGGTTGTTCACGAGGTTTTTTCCCTGTTAATTCTATATGCCTCCTAATTACAGGAGTAAGTTGGATAAGTAAATTTACTTGAGTAAGATAGTAAGGAAAGATTGAAATTTCACTACCAAATATACCCCAAAGAATGGCATTAAATATATCCATAAGATCTTGGGGGTCATTCCAATCAAAATGAGGATAATCTCTTATCCTTCTTGCAGCTTCTACTAAAAAGCCTCCTGAACCGGTAGCGGGGTCAAAGATTCGCTTAGGTATTCTTTTACCTTCAATATGCCAAAAAAATGCTTTGGGATTGTTAAACCCAACTCTATCCCAAATAAAATTTACAATCTCACGAGGTGTATAATACTGTCCTTTATTCTTTTTATCAACTTTTTCAATATAATCTTCATAGATTGTTCCCAATATATCCTGATCTAGTTTACCAAGATAAAAATTAGAAAGTTCATAAAGTGAATCAATTAAAGCGCCATCCGAAGGCTTATACCAAGAGTAGTTATTATCCGCATTAAAAAGCCAAGGGTATCTTTCTTCTGATAATTCAAATGCATAATTTAAAACTCTTTTGATTTCACGATTAAAGTTTTCATACCACTTTGCAAAACCACTGTCATAAAGAGACTGCTCAATAAAGCCTATGTCTTCCCATACCCTAGCAAGTAAAATACGAGTCATCGCAAAGTAAGCAACGCGGCGGAAGAATGCATTTCGTGCTTTTCCATAAAGTATCATATCATCTGCTTGCATAATTTTATTGAAGGTTTCAGGAGTCATTTTTTCCCTTTCTCTTCCTGAAATTTGAGCAGAAATTTCTTCTATCTCATCAGCTATATTCTCTCTTGATACTCTTCCGACCTCAAACATATTTATTAATTCAGATTTTTTTTCTTTTATATCATCATGTAGAGTATTTACAATGTGCCTTAGTTGGTCGGTAAGGGATTTAACGTTTATCTCTTCTTCTCCAGTCCATGATTTTGCTTTAGCTATTCTCTCTATCTTTTTCTCTCTGGTGAGCTCTATATAAGAAAACTTTTCTACAAATCTCAAAAATCGTTTAGTATTTTCTTTTTCTAAACATGTTTTTGATTTTTCTTTATAATCTCGATAAAGCTCCACAAAGTTGAGATTATATTCTTCAATTTCCTTTTTCTTTTCTGAAGTGTAAACATCAAGATCACGCATATTAGTGAGAATACCATATTTTAATCCATGAGACTGAATATATCTTTTAATCTGAGGATGATGTTGATATAATTTATAAGTATCCGTTCCTTTTGTATCAAGTACAAATGGATGAGTATGGGTATCAACGGGTACATAATCTGGTTTGCCACCTACTTTTAGTTCCTGTGTATTTATGTTCTTTCCCAACTCAAACCCCAGTATTGATTCCAAAAATTTACGAAATAAGATAGGAGATATTAGTTTGTCCTCGTCTGCTCTTGACCCTTTCATATATTCAAGATAGGTTTTATCTTTTCCATTTGAATAGTTTTCGTATGAAACAGAATCTAAAATCTGAATTGTTTTTTTTATAAAATCAAGATTTTTTTTTATTTATTACTTCCTTCTTTTTTTATTTTTTAATTATATTTTATGCCTTATTTTCCTATCATATTATATGAGAATAATCAAGCTTTTTTACAAGATTATAATACGCATAAATCGTGAACCTATTCGTGAATATAATCATGAATATTATAACATTATATAATGAAGGGCTCTCCCCTTGCCTTGAGATCTTAATACCTGTAATTCGATTAGTTTATTTATTTCATCTAATGCAGCTCGATTAGAAAGCTTAAACATTTCTCTTGCATCCCGATTAGTTATCTTGCCGTTTTGATTTATAAATTCTATAATTCTCATTTGTCTTTCGGTTAAGGCGATCTGTCTACCTTTTGCTTTCCTTAATCTTTTGCTACTGAGTCTTACTATTCTTTCTTTAACTGCTTCAGTACTTATATTTACTCCTTCGGTAAAATATTCCAACCAATTGGTCAAATCTAAAGTATCCAGTTTAACGCTCTGAAGTGCTTTATAGTATGCTGGTCTATCAGAATCATAATAATCATCAAGACAAAAGAATTGATTAGTATCAAAACCACGTAAATAGAGAATTAAAGCAGCCAGGACTCTCGATGTTCTGCCATTACCATCAACAAAAGGATGGATTCTGACTAATTCATAATGGACGATTCCTGCTTCAATAACTGGATCAAGTTCTTTCGATTCTTTTGAGTTTATCCAGCTAAGTAAATTTTTGACCAATCCTGGCACTTCCAGGTTTTGGGGAGGTCTAAAAAAAACCTCCCCGGTAAATCTGTTTCCCACCACTACATAGCGGTTGCGATAGACTCCGGAGTCAATGAGATTATTCAAAGTATTTTTAGTTACCATATGATGGATATTTAAAATATCCTTTTCGGTTATAAAATTATCTTTAATCAGATTTTTAATATTTTTTAGCACCTCTAAATAATTTAAAACTTCCTGCTTATCTCTTCGAGCAGCCGTTATTTCTCTTCCCCGGGCCAATTCGCTTACTTGCTCCAGGGATAATCTATTTCCTTCAATGCTGGTAGATGAATGGGCACTGTGGATTATAGCTTCCTGTCTTAAAGTGATATTCCATTTTGGAATTAAAGGTGAATTGAGAATTGTTTCTCTGGCGGTAGAGATTCTGGTAAGTAATTTAACTGTTTTATTTGTGTATTTGAATTTTGGTTTAAACATTTTTTATTCCTTCGTTGGAAGAAGAGATTGCCGCGATTGCCTTTGGCAAGTTCGCAATCAGAAATAACAGACGGGTCGGATGAATCCGACCCCTACAATTCACCCTCACCTTAGCCCTCTCCCTCCTAGGGGAGAGGGGAAAGGATAATAATTAATCCACATCTGAAAGGGAGGAGCTACCCAATATATAATTCGCCTGGAATAAACGGTTGGTTTTATCTAATTTTTTAGATAATTTTTCTAAAAATATAAATAATAATTTATTTCCCAGTTTGGGATTTTCTTTAATTAATTGTTCAAGATTTTTTTGTTCTATAAAGAGTAATTCTACGAATTCGCTAGCAAGGGCATTAACCTGATGTCTTTCATTAACAATAGCTGACTCTCCCAAAACTCCTCCACTACATATATCAGCCAAGACAATTTCTTCGTTTCTTTCATTATATCTTACAATACGAAGACAGCCTCTGATTACAATATAAAAAGATGAGTCTTCTTCTTCTTCTTTAAAAATATATTCATCTTGTTTATAAGCCTTGATAGCAGACATCTGAGCAATTTTTTCTAATTCCTCTTCACTAAAATCTTTAAACTCTATCATTCTCTTTAATGTTTCTTTTTTCTCTTTTAGGCCAATTTTTTCATAATGTTTTTTATCGACAGTTACCTCGACTTTAAATAGATTCTTTTCTTCCATTATTCTTCTTATCTCTTTTTTGTTCTCCAAGGTAAAGTCTATTAATTTCTCCCAATACTTCTGTATCTTCCTGTAAGCGGTAAAAGGATCTTTTTCAGGTATTGCCTCATGAATACTTAAATATATATTTTTTATAGATTCTTTGCAGGCTTCTACTTCATTGTTTGCCAAATACTCCAGGGCAAGCAACAGGTTGGTCTTAAAAATTTTGTTCTCGAGCTCATCGGTTAAAAATTCTCCGGGATACGGGGAAAAATCTTTTGCTGTTACTGTTCGCATATTACTTACTTCGTATTGGGAATCAATTTTAGATTTTTCGTAAATAAATCTATAGATATCCTCTCTGGTCCTCTTCCAGATGGGATGAGCCTTTTTGGGAGGTAAATGTTTTATGCTTAATTTATTATCCAGGAAAAAATCAAAACCAAACATCTTGGCATTTATGAGATAATCGATATCTTCCCCTCTGGGAATATTGGGGTCAAAAGGTACTATTTGATATAAATTTTTATGAATTACCATAGCCCCGCCAAAGACAAAGGGAGTCTGTTTAAGCCTGGGCCCGCAGCCGATTATCTTATCAAAGGCTTTGGACTTACTCCCAAATCTATTCCAATAAGTCATCCAGGGCTCCATACTAACATCATCATAATAATTTCCATATTCATTTAAATAGTAGCCGGCTACCCCGTATACGGTTTCACCATATACTCTTTTTCCGATAAATTCCCTGGCTATGTCCATAAAATCAGGATTTTCAATAACTTCATCATCATCGATTAAAACAGTAACATCAGAATTAAGTATATGAGAGGCAAACAGACACATATTCCTGACATTGGCGTAACCCTGTAAACTTAGCAAAGAAAGCACATTTTCCTTTAATTGAGAATCTCTGCCAAATCTCTTAATCTTCTTTAAAGTCTTCTTAGTAAATAAATAGGTTTCTACTTCCAGCTTTATCCCTTTCACTATCTTTCTTACTTTTTCTTCTGCTTCGTATTCTATTTCCTTGTGGGTTGGGCAAATTAATATAACTAATTTAAAATCTTTCTTTTTTAAGATCTTCATACTTTCCAGGGTCCGACCCAAGGTCCCTTCCTCATCAACGGGGGTAGCATGGTCATAGACAATATCCCCTTCTTTGAAACCAATCTCTCTTTTTCTCCCCCAATAAGTAGGGATAACAACTACAGTTCGCATAATTTTCTTTCTCCTTCTCCTTTGTGTAAATGTTTTTTATTAAACTTATCTTTCCTTGGTTAAAATATTGCTTCCTTATATATTTTTTCTACTTCCTTAATGGTATTTTCCCAGGAAAAATTATTAACCGCATATTCGTGTGCCCGCTTTCTTCTTTCTTTTTTATCAGGTCTTACCAGCTCATTAATGATAGCTTCGGCCAGA
>JABUBM010000023.1_pt1 | contig 33997 bp, 42 predicted proteins | sample 7240321 | NCBI WGS metagenome assembly JABUBM01 (sample SAMN07256344, study PRJNA390944) | subsurface metagenome | isolation source: Methane hydrate marine sediment | place: Pacific Ocean: Eastern North Pacific, ODP site 1244 | collected 2002
TTTTATGTCCCCCCATTTTTTTCTTCTTTAATATACCTTTCTGCCCTTGCCAGCCAATCAAATATATATATCGCATAATTGTTATGAAACTTTTCCTTTATCATCTTTTCATGTCCGGGATGCTTTTTAAAATATACCCTCATCTTGTTTAACTCTATTTCTATTTCCACATTGGGAAATATCTTTGCCCACTTGTCTTTAATATCATCGTCTATACCGTGCCAACTCCATAGTTCAAAATCAAATTCTATCTCGTTAGCTGGCCTCTTTTCCTTCCCTTTCTTAATTAATGTTTTAAAAGGCTGATTTTGCACCTCTTTAATACTCTTCTTTACTCTACTCTCCTCTACTCTACTTTGTTTATTATCGTCAACATTTATCGAGTTATTGTTAACATCTATCCAGTTAATGTTTGCATTAATGGACTTTTCCACATTTTTTATACACATATATTCTTTTATCAGAACAATTTCTTTTCTTCTTTTGGCTGCCTCCAGATATCTTTTTTGTATTCCCCGGGAAGTCAATATATTATATTTCTCGTATAAATCCTTGTTTATGATTTTCTCATTAATGCACACATCAAGAAACTTATTGACTACATCTATTTCTATATTATTTTGCCTGGCAAACATTTTTGCTATCTTTTCATTCCAATTTACATAATATCCATTCTTATAAATCTTTACGAATAGCTTAATCAATAATGCAAAACCAGTTAAGCCCAATTCACATTCAACCATGTAAATTTTATCGTCAAGGTCCACATCTAAGGGAAAGTAATCCAGACCTTCTTTAATCGGCCTTGGCATTATTCTTTGCTCCTTTTTTTCTATTACATTTTTTCCAAGGATAGTTAAAATAACTACAAAAAACTGCCTCCGTCTCTCTTGGTCCTATCTTGTAAACTGAACCACAGATAAATTTAAACCGCGATCAAAGGCACCATCACCTTTTTATCCCATGTTCGTTCTTACCCCATCATCCCACTGCCTCCAATCAATTCCATATAATTCACAGATAGCTATTAATTGAGGTTTTCCATAATATTCATAATCTTTCAGTTCATTCCATTTCTTCAGAAATCCATCTTGCCCATCCAGCCATAACCAGGCAATCATATGCATGATAGACCTACCTGTACTTATCCCTCTACAATTATTAGATTTATCCCATGCAAAACTCATATAATCTTTAATCATTTCAACAGGTGTTTTCTTTTCTTTCCTATCTTGCTCCCAATCTTCTCCTTTTATACCATCTTTCAAAAAAGATTTTGCATGTTCATAATCCAGATAATAAATATACTCATGTATTTCAGATCCCAAGCAATTATGCTCTTTTCTTGCCTCGATCCTTTTTAATATCTCTTCTTGAGTTCTCATCTAATCACCTCTCTTTTTATAGGAATATCGATATTTTTTATAGTATTTTTTTAGTTTATTTATAGTTTGGAAATTCTATTACTGTATCGTCATATATTCCAAATGGACAGGTTCTATTTTTATCGTGAATGCAACTACAACAATCTCCTAAATCAACAGGAAATTCAAGATTATATTCATAGATACATTCTTCATTTTTATCTATTTTATTTTTCATCTCTTTGATCTTCCTAATTTTTTATTGTCATGTCCACAGTTTAACTTTTCTTCTTTTCTCCACTTCCTTAATTTCTTCTTTTTAGCCCTATTAATTTCTGTTCTTTTTACCCTATCAATTTCAAGTTCAATAAAATCAAAATTTTGGTTGATATGATTTTCGCCCTTTTTACTGTTAATTTTTTCAGACTCTTTTTTAATAAAATTTTTAATTGCCCTTTGCATTTATTTATCTCCTTTTTGAATCTTTTTATAATTTCTTCTTTTTAGATATTCCCACAGTTTTAAAAGTTTAATATTATTCTCTTTAGTGAATTCTCTTAATTCTTCTGCAGTTTTATGAAATATCCCCTCTTGCAATCTGTATTTTTTCATTTTATTTCTTTACCTGGAGTTTAATAATAGTCCCTTCCTTTAGGAACATCGAAAGTACAGACATCGCCATCGATTCAATAAAGGCAATCCCCAGAGTCAATTCCTTATCAGACATATCGGGTTTAATACTTCTAAGAAATTTAATAGAAATTCTCCGCAAACCCTTCTTATTAGAACCACCATTTAATTGTGTATAAACATCTTTTGTAAATTTAGCTATTTCAATTTCACTTTCCGAAAATTTTCTATTTTTAGTTATTTCATGTATCTTATTAATATAATCTTTTATCACTTTAATATGCTCCTCCCTTTATCTTCAAAATTACCTATTTGACAGGTATTTCATCTCTATCTATACCCTTTTTCTACTAATTTTTTCTATAAATAAAAATAACAATTATAAAGACAGGCAAGGGGTTAGCGGCAACCCCCTGCCTCCGCGAAAATTAAATATGGTTAGCGAGGGGAGAAAATCGCCTCAGGCAGACCTCGCTAACCTTGCTTGAAACTGCCTGTGGCTGACTGAATTCATTTTAAATTTGATTATTTAATCTTATTAGTTAACAAAAACACCTACGATATCTGTTTCGATTACCCTGCCAGTCCAGAAATTATGCTGAGTATAGGTAACCAAAATGGTTGTATCGCCAGTACCAACAGCCCTAATCCAAACTTCATCTTCCACAATTTCTACGATAGCGACTTCAGGATCATTCGATAGGTATTCACAATCGGTGAGTTTTATATCTTCACTGGTCTCATCACTATAATTAGCGGTAACAGATTCGATAGCCTCTGTATGCCCAGTAATTGCAGTCGCTGGCTCATCTAAATACACTCCTTCTGGCTCAACTACGATTGAAATAAGCTTCGATTCAGGGAATAACCAACAACCGGCAAGTAAACCAGCAACCAATATAACTACCATTAATATAGTCAATTTTTTCATTGTTTTTTTTCACCTCCTTATCAGTAAGTTTTAATTTCCTTCGGTTTTAATATAAGGGGCTTGAAAAATTCAAGCCCCTTACGTAGCATTTTTTAGTATTGAGTTAGGCTCCAATTAGAATAGTCAACGTTATCACTAACGGCAGTACCACCATTCTCTGGAAATCCATTATGTTTAGGTCCGAATTCTGAGCCCCACCAATTGTTGGTAGCATCAATAACAACATCCTTGTAGGCTTCCACCATTCCAGAGTCGTCGAAGTTGACGCCCCACTCGCTGTCCGTGAAAGAGCAGTCGTGGATTTGGATGTCGCCAATCATTTGCCCGTCAGTACGAACGTAGAAGAAGAAGCTCGCATCATTGCCTTCAAAGGTTGACCCTTCGATATCGACGTTGTCGATGGAATATGTAGTCCTGTCTGTCCAGTACCAGAATAACCTGATTCCGTCAACTGTGCCTGTAAAAGTGCAACCGCTTACAGTTAGTTCGTCGATGTTACCGCAAGATTCTATTCCAGCCTGGGATGGTATGCCGTCGATTATTAAAGCATCTTCAGCTGTATCAAAATCTGAGTCGATTACCGTGAGGTGGCCGACTATACTGCTAGTGTCCACCCTTACGCCATGACGTTTGAAATCTTCAAATGTACATCCTTCGACCAACAAGTCCTCGACAGTACCGACATTAGTTACTAAACCAGCCCAGCCAGAACCCGATAAGTCCACGTTTTCAATGACAACATCAGTGACTGTAGTGCTATAGATAACAATGTTACTATGATCTACATTTTCTACCGTAAGGTCCTTGATAGTCACAGAGTCCAAAGATCCCCCAAGTGGTACTGTTTGAATTCGAATACCATATTGGGCTCCACCTGCATCGATTACAGTATTGGCTTTTCCGGCTCCTTGAATCGTAAGGGATTTCGTCAAGAACAAAGTAGATTCAAGATAATTCCCTGCTGACACTTCAATGGTGTCGCCATCTGAAGCATCATTTATAGCATCTTGAATGGTGGCATAATATTTATCAGGAACTTTGGTAATATTATGTACCGGTAGAACAACCGTGACCGCTATTTCATCAGTCATACCGGCATATGTTACGGTAATAGTGGCTTTACCTGCAGTGACTGCTTTAACCACACCGTTACTGACTGTAACGACCCCAAGAGGACTTGGTTCATAAGTGCAATTTTCAAGATCTATCGAAGCTTCAAGCCCCTTTTTAATCACATAGGTGGCAGTAACCGATTTGATAGCTTCAGACCCTCCTACAGATAAGGTCATCTCATCTGGGACGACTTCAATTCCAGTAATCTCTACTGTACTAACTACTATAGTGAAATCTTGGGTATCGCTCAAATCTCCATCTGATACCTCTACAGTAACATCAAAGCTTCCTACAGCTGTAGGGATCCAAGTGATTACCCCACTATCCGGATTAATGTACATATTCCCGGGTTCAACAGAAATCAAAGAATAAGATAAGGTATCACTAGCATTAGGGTCAGTAGCGTTCACATCATAAACATATTCTACTCCTACTATTGCAGTTTCTACTGGCTTTGATGTTATTTCCGGTGGTTGGTTTGAGATAAAACAACCAGCCCCCATGAGGAAGGACGACAAAACAACTACTATTAAAACAATTAAAAATTTTCTCATTTTTTTCTCCTCCTAAAATTTTAAATATTTACTCCTAGAAAAGACTCTCTTATCTCCTACCTCTGATTTATATGATCACCTCCCTTTAAGGGTCCGGCCCAGCTAAAGGGTCTATAAGTCATAATAGTTCCTGATTTATTACAACTTACAATAACTGAGCCAGGCCCGATTTTTACTTTACATATTTTTTCTTATATCTACTCACTATTCATATTTGGTTATTCAAGTTTTCTTCTTTCATCTTCAGGCAATAATCTTTTTTTCTTGACATTAGTGAATCTCATATTAAAATGTTCTTTTGCTCTAATTTTTCTCCTTTTCTTTTTATCAATATGCTTATATCAGTTTTATTTCTAATATCATCCCAGCGAATATATTTAAAAAGATTATTAGATTTCGTTGTATAAAATAATTCTGGACGTCTAATCGAAAGTGAATATAAATCTTTTGTTTTAATTATGGCCATAGATTCGAGTATATTCTCCTTTCTATTATTGCAATACATTTGCATTGTAAAATGTGGGCCGAAAGATTCTCCTATTGTTTGCAATCTTTTCTCATATTCAGTTCTAGCACCACTTTTCCTTTTATATCTTATTGTAAAAGTCTCCCAATTTTTGTCCCATTGTACTCTGCTTGCTATACCTCTGATTTTTTTATCTTTTTCCCAAAATAGATCTATTCCTGCGATTTCATCTAATTTTTGTAACATTCTATTTTTAGATTCTTCTAATGAATAAATATCTCCTCCCCCTAAAGTCTCTATTATAAAATGTCTATTTTTATCTATGGCAATAGCTGAATCTTCCCGGTCTTTTTGCCAAGGGTTATATGATTTCACAACCACGTTCCTCCGCTATCTTTAATACGTCTTTTGAATTATCACAACCCATAACTTTTCGTCCCAATTTTGCTCCCATTAGCATAAATGTTCCGGTCCCCACAAAACAATCAAATATCCTGTCTCCTTCTTGTGTGGTATGAGTAATAAGTCTCCTTGCGAGTTCGATGGGTTTTTGCCAGGTGTGATATCTATCACCCTGTCGCCCATCCGGAGCATTTACATCTTGGACCGAGAACATTTCGTTAATTATTTTAGTATCCAATTCTCTACTACGTTCTGAATAAAGATGTAGAATAACCTGGTAATTTAAGTTGTATTTCATTTTAGGCACCTGTCCGAGTGTATTTCTATAAGTCCAAATTAAAGGATTATCCAATATAAATTTATTCTGGGATGATAATACATCTAAATATGCCTTTAATTCTTTGGGGTATGCTCCAATAAATATGAATGCTCGACCTTTGGTTTTAATTTTATCTAATGCCTTTATAACCCAATCATTTGCGAATCCTTCTATATCTTCTACGTCAGTAGAATAGGGGGGATCTGTTATTAATAGGTCTTGTGAATTATTTTCTATTCGGTCTAAAAAATCTCTATAGTCACAATTGTATATTTTAGGTCTATTGTTAAGTTCCTTATTTATATGAATCTGTATTTCTTTTTCATGTTGCTCTAAAATTGATTTCTTTTCTTCAGCCTTTATTTTTTCATTCGCTTGACGCAAAAATTCTGGATCCTGAATTAATTCTTCATAGCGTATTTCTTTGGCTTTTTTTCTAATCCGAGCTTCTTCTTTACTTTTCTTTTCTTCGCGTCTCTGTTGCTCATTTAACTTCCTATCTTCAGATTTTTTCTCTTCCTCAGCCTTTATTTCCCTTTTCTCTTTCTCCGTTAGGGTTGCCTCACGTTTCTTATTGGCTTCTCGTTTCAATATTTGGGCTGCCTTTTCATAGTCTTCGGGAGTTTCAATTTTAATTTCTGGTTCAATTATTTGGACTAATTTCTCACCTGCTTCTCTTAATTTTCCATTTCTTTTTTTTAATTCCTTTCTTACTTCCATAAGTCCAAAATGCTCATCAGTAAGTGTTCTATCTAAAATTTCAGTAACTTGATGGATAGTACTTTCTTCCATTTTTCCATTTAGAAGTGGTAAAAGTTCCTGGATAATCCCTATTCCTATCTTTTTTTTCCAAACTAAGTCTTGATACTTTAATGGTAGTTCAAAAATACCTAAATATGCACGGACAATAGGGGGAGTTTCGCGATGTTTTTCAGCTATAGCTTTATAGGTCATTCCTTGTTCCCTAAATCTTCTATAACGAAATGCTCGTTCTTTCGGCTCGTATGATTTTCTATCTTCATTTAATTCCCATATCAAATCATCCGCCCGCCCATCGGTAGCTTCAACCACATCACAGGGCACAGTCTTAAAGCCTAATTCTTTGGCTATTCTCCACCGTCTTTCTCCATCAATTAATTCATAATGGGTATCAACTTTCCGGACTATCAAAGGAATTAATATCCCATTTTTGGAAATAGTTTCTTTTAGTCTATTCAAATTAAACTCTAATCTCGGCTGAAAGGGACTTGATTTAATTTTATCTATTTCTATTAGCATTTTATTTTTCCTTTTTTTCCTCTTGATATTTTTCTCCCTTCTCGTTCTATTTTTAGCCATTTATTACTTTACATAATTTTTTATTATAGGTCCTTACTCCTGATCTTCTCTGATTTTTGCCACTTATCACTCCCTTTTTAACAAGCCCCCGTTTAGGTCCTTATAACTGAGAGCCAAAGTCTGGGTTCCGGAAAACACTCAGTTCGACCTTGCGGAGGCTTGTTTTTATTTTTTCCCTTAAAATAAAAATAGCCAAAACAAAAAAGACTAGATACCAACAGGAGCACCGAGAACCTGTTAAAATGTCCAGTCTTATTATTTTGGCTATTTAATTTTAATTCTAATTGATATAACATAAAAAACCCCGAGCATTTTTAAATGATCAGGGTTTTATCTCTTATATGTTATATTCTATGTTACAATAGATAATATATCTTATGTAAAGTAACATCTAAAATAACACCCCGAACATTTAAAATATTTTTTATTTTTCTAATAACACCTCTGTATAAAAATTAGCTAATGCTTTTTGATATATCGGTAATGGTCTTTGAATTTTTCCCTCTTCCCATCTGACTATAGTATATTCCCTACAACCAATTTTATCTGCAAGCTCTATTTTAGTTAACCCAGCTTTTTCTCTTAATTCTTTCAATTTGCTTAGATCTATCCTCATTCATATTACGTCAACAATTGTTCTACAATTGTTTATCCTCCCATCTTATAGAGTTTTTTGGGTAAATAACTACTAAAAATAGTTTAACAGGTGTGATATCGTCTGTCAAGTATTTTTTTGAGAAAAATTAAAAAACGTCAGATTGACTAAAAAATAGAGCAATATTAACTTCTTTTTTGTGCAAATATACAAAAAATCTCATAGACGCATATAGATGGCCCTTAATCGGTTTCTTTCTTTTTCGCTTACAATACCCTATGTAATAGACGATATTAAGCACAAAATTGGCAGGATTAGCGTAGAATCTTATAATTATAATAAAGTGGACCCCTGGAACTCTCGAATTTCCAGGGGAGGGCAATTAAGGAGATGTTTTAATGAAAAAGCAATGGGTCGGTGGCGATAATATTTATTTTGGGATATCCGGGCATACAAATTCTTTCTTCCGGAAAAATTCTTTCAGACATTCATTAATTTGAGACCTATTCATTGATTCAATACTATTTTTAATATCCCCAAAAACTAAATTGATATAAGTTTTATAGCGTTTACCATGAATGTAACTGCGGTAATCATCGTGATAGTCCTTATTGTATATTCCCCAGGCTTTAAACAGTTTTTCCCAGTAGGGCATAGTCTTTTTTTCTAACCAGGAATCGCCTAGGAACTGTCGATAGGGTTTTTGTGTTTGAACCAGCCGACTACATTATAGAAAGCTACAGCTATATCAATAAAACTTCCTGCAAGTCCCAATAATTTTTCCTTGGTTATGGGCAGGGTATTGCCTTCGGCCATTTTATCATAAAATAAACCGATAGAATCCAATATAACCTTCTTCTTTTCGGCCCCAAAACCGGGAGTCTCAAATTCCTTGACTAAGGTTAGAATTATAGGAACTAACCCGGCTATAAGACCCAAGAATGTTAATATTTTAGTCATCTGTTCTCACCTCACTTTCTATTTAAGATTATATCATAAAATTTTGCCAGGCTAGTATTTTCTATGGATCCAGAATAAATAGGCTTCTTCCCCATATATACCCAGAATCTGCTCGGAGAAGGTGGCTTAACATCCACGTGGATTCCCCATTTGGCTATTCCTATCCTAAGCCCACCTACCTCTTCGGCTATTAAACCTAATTCTATAGGCTTCATCCCTATAACTTTTATATCGGCAGCCTCTCCATCGGGATCCGGTATATGTTCAGAACTAGGGAAACCACCTATTCTTTTATTTTCTTCTTCACATCGATTACCACTTAAAACAATAACTGGCCTGTGAAAGTCAAGTCCCCGGTCTATAATCATTATCATCATTTCTAATTTGAATAATAATCGGCTACTTACCCTGACCTTTTTTCTCCTGCATTTAGGGCATATGCAGCGAAACTCTTTGGACCAGAAATTAGTTGATAAATCGCCTAAAGATTTATTTTTTTTCTCCATTCTTATTATTATCCTTTACTGGGGTTTTATTATTTAATCGTTCACAGATAGCCCCAAGAGATCCATTTAATTTGCTCCAGGCTTCCCGGGATTGCCCATCGTGGTCCTTAATCTCCTTCATCATTTCTTTTTGCAGAGTGATCCCTTGAACATTCAAATCAACATTCTTTTGTAAGTCATCCTTTACTAAACCCCTGTAATAATCCCTCTCTTCTTTTTGGTCTTTATCATATTTTTCTTGTCTTTCAGTCCTTTCTTTATCTTGCTTTTTCTCACGTTCTGTCTGTGCTCGTGTCTGATGCCACAAATACCAGGCCATCATTATTCCGAATACACCCACTACGGTTAACGTTTCATAATTTTCTATAAGTGCTTTAATCATTGCCTCGCCTCCTTTACTCCAACCCATTCCATTTAGTAAATTCTTTGGTATTCCATTTAGAGATAGTTTGAGTATTCCATTTGTGAGGCCAGCCAACGGCAATTTCAATTCCTGTTCCATAAAGACTTATAGCGTCATCGGTATAAGTCCAATCAAAGTTATAATTTGTGCAGGGTATATGGTTATTCTGAGTACTCCAAACCCCACTTTCTCCAGCTGCGGTAGTTGATATATAACCAGATTTAGAAACCCATATCCCTAAATAATCGCCAGTATGAACATCAAGGTCAACTATATGGTTCGATTCTCCTACTGCCACAGTTCCAAGCTCTACATAGTCACGGGTAGTAAAATTATTAGGAAATCCTCCTGGATCAGGACGATAAAAAGTTGCAACCCAGCAATCTGTTAAATCTCCATATACCGCATAAATTTCTACATTTGTAATCTTTCCGTCTGCATTTGCAGGATTACCTTTGTTAATAAGTGTTTTCTCTCGAATATAACCACCTCTATCTATTGCTGGCATACCTATATCAATATCAGGTATAATTCCTGTTCCGTAAAGACTTATGAGCCTCTCTGAATCTCCAACAAAATTGTAATTAGTACAAGGTATTCTATCTCCTGGTGTGGTTATCATCTTTATACTGCCTGTTTCTGCACCTGCTCTTAATGTCCCCGCAGTAAAAGTTACACCTATATAATCTCCTGCCTGAACGTCGAGGTTAACGGCAAAGGTTCTCTTAGCTCCCTGAATCACAGTTCCGATAGCTTGATGATCGCGAGTGGAATAATTAGTCCCTGACACTAAATAGAAAATAGCCACTTCACAATTAGATAATGTTTCCTTCGCATAAAGTTCTACGGATTTTATTTCCCCAGAAGCATTAGCGGGATTGTTCAAATCTATAAAAGTAAAATCAGGGTTTAGATAACCAATTCCATCTATTGCAGGATTCCCTATATCAATATCTACCGCTAAAACATTAACAGAAAATATTAAAATTATAGTAATAATTAACAATGATATTTTTTTCATAATTAAATTTCTCCTACATCAATAGATGGATCAAAGAATAATATATCGGTAGATTTGGCCACTCCTACCCTTTGCAATTGCTGGCCGGGAACAACAGGTGGAAAAGAGGTCACTCCTCCAGTAGTAAGACTGGCATAAACCATCGTTGCTTCAAATTCAAAGGCAGAATTATCCCTTATATATCCTTTAACTAACATCAAACAAGGTTGACCATCATCTTTTGATTCAAGAGCAATTCTTAAACCCGGCATAGTAGCTGAAGCATCCGCATTGGCCTTTTTCCATTCCTTATCGGTCCAGTTAAAATAAAGTAAATCTCCAAAGACTACCGATTCACCTACTGGCTGGGTATCCTTATCTCCGCTCCAAGTATGATCAGATGATAAAGCATTATAAAAGTCTAATTGTGTATCGGTATTTTGAGTATGTGTTCTTGTTACTGCATCCTCTATAATCGCACCAGTAGAAGCTATATCATCTAAAACATTAACAGAATCAGCTTTCTTGACAAAGGTAGCCTCAAAGGTAGCGTCTAAATCAGTATCGGTATTTTGCAAATGCTTTTTAGTTACCGCATCGGCCACATCCGCATCGGTATTAGTCCCCTGCTCTATAATCCCGGTAGCATTATTTATTTTTGCTATTTTCCCAGCAGTAAAAGTTCCGGACTTAGTTACTTCATCAACCAAAATCGCCTTTATTTCTGCATCAGTATCTACCGTAGGATCGGCTTCCGCTGCAAATTCCAAAGCAGTCTCACCTTCGTTTACCCTAACAAATTTTAAAGAGCCTCCGGTATAATTGGCTGGGGTATCGGTTAATTCCAAAAAAGTAGAAGCTCCACCACCGGCAGGAGTATCCCAAACTATACCATCAGCGGTTGATTTGGCATACTTTCCATTATCGTAGGCAGTAGGGGTATCGGCCAAATCAGTAAATTTTAGAGCAGCAAGCTCATCGCTATGTGGATTATATCTTTGACATAAATGGCCTCTATCTTTGAAAGAGTATTTATCTCGGTTTTGAGATAATATAATGACAGATCAAGACCCAATTCTGTTTTTGTTTTCCACATCATCTCACCAGTAATATAAGCGGCAATATCATTATTTACAGGATCATTAAAAAATTTTAATCCTGCTTCGGGAATTTGTATTGTGCCGCCAAAATCGCCACCTTGGGGATATACATCATCCCTTTTTGAATGTGCCAGTAAAGCCCCCAGATCATCAATAATCTGCCTTAATTCGTTGGTATCTTCCCAGGCATTGGCCTTGTCGCCAACTCCCACATAGAAGTTAGTCCCGCTTTGTTGCGTATAACAATAATAAGTCGATCCACTTATGCTGGAGATTAACAATATAACTGATAGGATTATTCCCAACAAAATTTTGTTTTTTAACATTTATATTCATCTCCTTTTTTATTTAATAAAAATACGCTTGGCGTTAAAACCAAGCGTATTCATATTATTATTCTCTACCATGGGGTGACTATAAACCCACCAAGACTTATAACATCGCCATCACACCAAGTAAACCGTTCGTATGTACAGGGGATATTATCTTCTCCTTTAGCCCAAATACCATCAAAACCTGAAGTATCTGTATCTATTGTGCCACTTGTAAAGGACATACCAATCCAATCACCCTTTCGTACCTCTATAGCGATTTCAAAGATTTGTTCACCACTTCCTATATTACCGATACTTACATAATCACGAGTAGCCAAAGTATTCGTGTATCTTCTATAAAAGGTAGCAATTTTAACATTTTTTAAACCTTGTGGTGAATAAATTCCTACCATTCTAATTGCTCCATCATGCAGAGCTGGGTTTTCCTTATTTACGAGGGTCATACTAATCCCCCTCCTCTTTCTTTCGATCTATTTTTTGCTTCAGCTCCTATAAATGTCGCAAATTCCTCTCTTCCACCAGGATTCATAAATTTGGTATCAGCTGTAATACCTTTATGGGCTATTACATTCTTGCAATTATCATAAACTGCGTAACTACTATAAGTAACTCCAGCTCCTTCACAAAAATCATTTATAATAGCCTGGAAAGAACCGAAACCAGAACCACCATATCTAGAGACATCTGAATAACTATAACTACTGCCTTCTCTATAAATTCCCATTACATGAGAACCCTGCCCTTCTCCAGGAATGTATATACGCATATACATCTCATAGGCTGTATAACCATGCTGTTGAGCTACATATCTGCCAAAGCAAGAAAAGTCCCTACAATCTCCATAAGTATTCACCCACATAGAATAAGGGCTCTTTCCAAATAATATTGGAGATTTATAGGTAAAATTATCTCTCATGTATTGACAAATCTCTTTCGGTGTTTTTAAATTATTTATGCAACTAACAAAAGCACTGTTCGAACAGCTGTAATGACAAAGACTATACAAAAAAGGTTGTACGTATGGACATGGTATAGTACATCCACTTAACAATCCTACACATAACAGACTTATGATTAGCATTCCTACTACCAATAGTTTCTTCATTTTTTTTCACCTCCTTCCTTCTATTTAATAAAAAAAGCCAGATCCAAAGGTCAAAAACCTTTATAAATCTGGCTATCTAGTAGCTCTAAATTATTTAATTTTTAAATTTTATTTAAGTTTCCAGTTTGTGGGTGGAGAAGTCTCTTTAATTAATTCTATCTCGTATTCAAAGGTATCAACTTCCTCTACACAGTTACCAGGAAGATCCATTTTACGAACAGAGACCGTTGCGTATACAATAGCATTATCTCCAATCACTTCGGCTTTCTCACTAAAAGGATGTAAATAAATTAATACTAAGGCTTCATCCTCAGAATTAAAATTTATATATTCTTCCCACTCATCAGTCTTATTATACCAAACTCCATCAGGAACGCAATACCATTTAGCTAATTCATATTCTCGATTGATAATCGCTTGCCAATAAGAATAGACTTCCTGTTTTGCTCTCATCCCTTCAGTACAACATGGAGGAATTATCTTGCAACCGGTTAACGCTAAAATTAAGAAAATGACCAAGACTAATAACAGAAATTTCCTTTTCATTTCAAATCTCTTTCTTAATTAAATTTTAAGAATAAAAAATCCGAGCTTATATACCTCCTTAAATTGATTTTAAAATTATCAAATTACCACTGATATTATAAACCTTTTTTCTATAATTTACAATTATTTTACGCTCTCATCAGCTCGACCTAATAAATAGATAAACAGATCTTCTAATTTTTTAAATTTATTAGCAATAGTAACATTGAAAATATAATATATTACTTCTCCCCCTGAATCAGCCGGTTTATAAGGTACTTCGGCTTCAGTGGCCGGTTTATAACCTATCACTGCTTCAGCAGCCGGTTTATAAGGAACTTCGGCAGTACCATAATATTCAATTACATCGACCCTTACCAATTCTACCTTCTGAACTATAAATTGCTGGAGAGGAACAATGCCTCTTTTAATGGAATCTAAAGTTATTATCTGACCGCTCCTGATATCGCTTCTATTGGTTATAAAAGTAGCTTTAATATTGGGATTGGCATTTTGTAATAGATCAGCTTTGGCTGCCTCATTGGCCCAGGCTATACTATCAATATTATTATCCACTATACAAAATTCAAAGATACCGTCCCCGCCTTCAATTGCCTTAATAGTATCTATGGAATCTTGATCATCTCTTCTAAGCATTGCACTTTTGGTAATACCGTAACTAATAACTATCTCATCACCATTGGCAGGGGTCCCTTGAAGGCCACCAAGTGATAAAACTTTAGTAGAATAATTAAACATAAAATCAAAATCATCCGGGTTATCTATTCCGTCCCAGCCTACAGTTTGATTCACTCCATTTAAAGTAACCCGGGGAGTATGCTGCTTATAGATACTTATATAGGGCTCAACATCATGAGCTACCGCCAGATATAAATTATCGCTGGAAAAATCTATGCTTCTTCCATTCCCGGTGGGAGATTCTTCTAATTCGGGTAATTTACTAAACTCGTCCTTAATGTGTTTATAAATAGTTACATACGGGAAATTTGTATGAGAAACTGCCAAGAATACGCCATCTGGAGAAAAATCTACATCAGCTCCATTACCTTTAGGTAGGGTTTCAAATTCAAGTAGCTTTGTAAAATTATCCTTATTGCGTTTATAAACAGTAATATAGGGTGAATCATCATGAGCTGCCGCTAAATATATACCATCAGGCGACCAGGACACGTTATAACAATCATTCGGTAGGGCTGGCAAGAAAGAATCTGAATTACCCAAAGCTGTAAAGGTATCCCCATCACGTTTATATACCATTATATAAGAATGGTGATAATTAAGTGCAGATTTACGATAGCCTACTGCCAAATATACAGTATCAGGGGAGAATTTACACCCCCAGCCGGTTTCTGAAGGTTTAACAGCGGGATTGGTAAGTTTAGTAAAGGTGTCCCCGCTTCGTTTGTAAATGGTTATACGTGGGGATATATCATGAGCTACTGCCAGATATACATCATCAGAAGAAAAATCCACTCCCCAGCCGTTTCCGGTAGGCATGATATCGGGATTGGATAATTTAGTAAATGTATCTCCACTTCTTTTATAGATAATTAAAAAAGGAGAGGCAGGAAAAACTACCGCTAAATATATACCATCAGAAGAAAAGGCAGCATCCCATACCGTCCCGGTAGGCATATCTGCGGGGTCGGGCAATTTGGTAAAAGTATCCTTGTCACGTTTATAGATCATCATATAAGGAGAAGTATCAAAGCCTACTACCAAATAGATATCATCGGGGGAAAAAGTTACCCCGCATCCTTTTGATCCTGGCAAATTAGCAGGATCAGGTAATTTTACGGAAGGACAGTCTTTTGCTATATATTTATAAGTGCAGGTCCAACTAGAAGCAATCCCATCGCCGATAAACACATCAGAGAAATAAGGGTCTTTATATCCGGAGCTTTTTACAAAAACCCTATTTCTTAATTGAGAAACATCAGTATTTATTATTAAATCTTTATAATCTGCCTGGTTATCATCTAACCGAAAGGGTGCCGGATAAGTATTTTTAGCAAAGAAATGTATATCTCTATCATAGTCAACATACCACTCATAACCGCAAATCTCGGCTATTTTAGTTATAGCCTCTGATACTTGCACATAATCGAAGGTTATTTCACTTATAGTAGGGCCACCGCTGACATTATTAGTGGTAACTGTCGCGGGGGGCATTTCGTAAAAATCTGCTTCATTCAAATCTGGATATACTGCTATCTCTCTGTAATTATAAAAACGAAATCTCATTTTAGTAATTGTTATTATAGAACCAAATGATTTTTCAACCCATTCTTGCGGTGCATATGTACCTTCATATAAGTCGTGCCACGCACCACTATAGTAAATATCTATATCAATATCCATATTATATAAATCATCAAAATAAGACCAAAAACGAATTTTGGTACAACTTATAGATGAATGAGTAAGTTCAAGAAAAGAACTCCAACTTTGAGCAGGTACACCATCCGTAAGCTCAGAGTAAGTTAATGTATTATTATCATAAGCTTCTGTTTCATTTTTCCATTTACTACTGGGATCATTAAACCCAGTCGGAGATATCCAAGATGGAAGGCCAATATATCCAGTATATCTATAAATAATATCTTTTATGATATTCCCCGCTAATTGATTTACATAGGATTCTGCTACTAACTTCTTATTCAAATCTCTAGTGTGATCTATACATTCAACCGGATACTTTAAGAGATTAGGGGGCAAAAAACTCCCTTTTTTTGATAAGATCCTACCTGAAAATAATTTTTTAGTCCCTTCCACGATTAAAACTTCTTCACCAGTTTTAGGGGCAACCGCTATGTCATTACAGATAAAAACAAAGGAAGCAGAATTAACTTTGCTGGTTAATTCATCCCTTATTTTAAGGGTCCGGGCATCCACATATTGAGTAACATCATTTCCGCCTATTTTAACACTTATACCTGCCATTAGTGCCTTCTCCTCATCTCTATCCTTCGTAAGACTTCTTCACCAATAGTCATTGCCATTCCCTTAACATCGATATCACTGGCAATTCTATTATCGTGAATATCGATATATATTTTAGTCTCTCCAAAACCTGAAGCGGTAATATTCGGAGTTCCCACTGGCCCCCCAGTAGCAAAAGCAGCAGGGGCAGGAGTAGGAAATCCCCCGGCAATAGCCTCAATTAAATTGGAGGGGAACATCCTAAATTTCTTGATAAAATCGGTCATGGGTTTATCAATTATATACTCGCCGGGAGTTACTGCAGCAAGAACACTATCAGTTCCGCCACCTATTTGAAACTTTTTTACCTCACCACCAAATTGATAGCCAACTCCACCGCCACCTTTAAGGAATGGTATCTTAAAAATCCATTTGAATACATAAAAGGCTGCAAGTCGAGCTAACTCCCTAATAACAGCATCTACTATACTTTCAAAAAGTCCCCTCATAGAATCCCCAAAAGACTCAGCCCCAGAAAGAATATTATAAAAAGCATCTCCGAGAGCATTTTCAGCAGTAGATACAAAATTCAATATCCCGGTTTGAATAGTACCAATCGTATCGCTGTATCTGTCTTTTATACCATCAAAAAATTCCTTCCAGGGATCTATATCGGGTGGCTTAAAACCTTCTGTCGCTACTTTCATTTTTAACATCTTGTCAGCAAAAGATTGAGCAAATTCATCGACTGTCTCCGTTCCCTTATCTATCTCCTTCCACCATCTTTTCATCTCATTCTCAATAGCGACTATAGCTGCTAAAGCCTTGTAATATTCTTCTGTGCCTTCTCCGTACTTTTTGATGACTTTGTCTAATTTCTCTGCCAGGAATTCATGCTCTTCTCTTAATAACTGTAACTTTTCTTTATAGTATCCAGCATTTTTTTCAATCTCACTATATCTTAGTTCCAGTAACTCCATTTTAGCCCTGGTCAATTCAAGCCCGGTTAATTGGAGATCTTGTACCTTGTTTAGTTCTTCTATTGCCTCTTTCAAATCTTTAGTAACCTTTTCTTGTGCCCGGAGTTTAAGAATTGCCTCATCTCGTTCTTTAGTCCCCTCTTTAGTTTTCTTTATTTCTGCTTCTAATTCTTTTACCAATTCCTCAGAAAGTTCTAACATGCCCTGGTAATATTTATTTGTATCTTCTTTGGTTTTATTACTAAGCTCATATTCAGCAGTCAATATCTTCATCTTACCGGATAGTTTTTCACTACCCTCTAATAATCCGAATTGACTCTTAATCTCCTCTGTTTGTTCTTCTATTAAAGCCTTAATCCTTTCCGATTCTTCTTTAATTTTCTTGTCAAGTTCCTCCCGGGCTTTTATTTCATCATAAGTCAGCTCTACTCCAGGTCTCTTCAAGATGTTTTAATTCTGCTCTCTTCTCGATTAATAGACCCATTTTCATTTCGAGATTCATTATTGAATTTTGCATATCGATAAGTGAGCCATGTTGTATAGAAGTAAATAATGGTAATTCTTTATTTATTTCTATTTGCTCTTTAAGACTTTTAATCTCCTGTGCAAGTGATTCAATCTCTGCATCTATTTCTGCTACGGATATATTGTCAAAGTTCATCTGCGCCTTATAAACCTTCTCATTCATATCGTCAAGCAGACTGTTTAACTTGACTAAACCAGTGATAATAAGTCCGCCGACCAGAAAAGGCAGGAAGGCATGCGACAATAATCCAACTCCTACTATAATGCTCGGTAATATCATCGCCAATGGCCCAAGAAACATTAGAGCTACCCCTAAGCCAGCAGCCCATTTGAATATCTTTTCGGTTAATTCAGCGTTTTCTTTGGTCCAGTTAACAATCTTGACTACTATTTCAGTGGCTTTTTCTATTAGGGGAGTGATAGCAGGGATCAGGGTATCTCCAATCATCCTTCCTACACTAGCAAAAGAGCCCTTTAACTCGGTCATCCTATCGGTAAAATCGGCTGCTGCGGTGGCTGCTTCGGTAGTAATAGTTATACCCAGTTCCTCAGCTTTCTTCATTAATTCTTCGATGCCTGCTCCACCCATTTTAAGCAGAGGCAATAACTGTGGGCCTGCCCTTGATCCGAATAAATCCATAGCATAGGCTGCCTGTTTGGTAGGATCTTCAATTGCAGATATTTTAGTGGCTGCTTCTTTTAATACGTCAACGGTGGATCTTAAATTGCCATCAGTATCGGTAATAGCTATATCCAGCTCTCGGAAGGCATCCAGTCCTTCTCCTATGCCCCTTGAAGCGTCATCCATTACTTTGGTCAGGGCTTTTAAACCTTTCTCCATGGTGCCTATATTAGATCCACATATATCGGTAGCATAGGCCAGAGAAGATAAATCCTCTACCGCAACCCCGGTTCTAAGAGCCATTTTATCGAATTGGTCACCGACTGCAGCAGTTTTTAAGACAACGGTAGTAAAAGCAGCGGTTATCGCAACCCCGGCAACAGCAGCAACCTTGCCTATCTTGCCTATTTTATCAGAAAAGCTGGTTACATTTTTACCAGCTTTATCTAATTCACCTCTTAATTTTGAAGCATTACCTAAAATGTTGATCAGTATATCAGCCAATCTATTTTTCCACCCCCATAAAAGCCGAAAATGCCTTATAAAAAGTCATTTTTAACTCATAGACTTCAAGGGCATCTTTCATTATCCAGTCTAAATCATCAGGGGGAATCGCCAGGATATCCTCATACCCATAATTATAGGCAAAGGATAAAACTCTAAATATTACCTGGAACCCCCCAGCCCGAAATATTTTTTTAACCCGGCCAATTGAATTATTGCAGCTTGTACTCTTATAAATTCGTCAGCACCGATCATCTCTTCAAACTCTTCTACAGATATATCTTTCGTCTCTGGATTCCATTTCTTAATTACAGTCAATAAGGTATAAAAAGTATAATCATAAGTTGCAGTCTCATCATCTTTCTTTATATTCCTTCTCTCTATGCTCAATTTCCTGATATCCAGCATAGAAAGAGGTTTGATTATATACTCTTTATCTCCTATTTTAACCGGGGAAGTAAAGATTTCTTCTTCGACTTCCTTTTCTTTGGCCGGATTATAACCATCTTTCCCACCAATAACTTTTAGTCCTTCAAGTTTACTTTCGTCTATTTTAGAATCTTTTTTATTTTTAGACATAATTCTCCCTTCTTATCATTATTAGATAATTCTACCAGAATACCCCTAAATCGCTAAAATTTATCCCCTTATTAACGAAATTTTACCTTACCCTTAGGGATACCTCAACCATCTTTTTTAACTTTCGATATTGAATATTAAGCGTACTCGGTAGCTTGTTGTTTGTTCCATATCGTATATCTGATAGAATACAGCCAATCGTCATGGCTGCTATACTTAGCTTTTCCTACGACTGCAGCTGACAACCTTCCCGGTCCACCTGTATTAATAGGATAAGCGGTGTATCTAACCAAAGGCAAATCAATTCGTAGTCTGAATTTAAAAGTAAGCTCTCCATTATCGGGTTTAATAACATCGCCATCGAGCACAATTATAAACTGCCGTTCTGTTCCGTCTATGAAATGGTCAAACTCGGTCCGACTTATAAAGTCGACTACAAAATTAACCGGTATGGCCACATAGCCATTAAAGATAAACTTGCGGGCTATGGCAGTATTGTTAAGCGCAAACTTGGCTATGCAGTTATTGTCGAAGTCTACCTTAAAACTCTCCAGGTCGTTACAACGGTTGGTAACCTCCTCTATATCCACTACTGCGTCTTTATTGGCCATGAAGATTCTCGCATCACTCCACAAAAACGGATTGGTAGGTTCAAGCCCTGGCAAAGTCGGTGTTATCTTACCTAAATCCTTAGCTATAATTCCTAAAGTAGCCTTCAATATCTTATCAGTAGTAGAGAAGGATAAACTTAGTTTGTTTACTACTGCACCCAAAAACTGGAAAGCATCTCCGCCATCATCCTTATAGACTTCCAAAGTATAAGGTCTTAATGGACAGTCAGGATGGAATTCCTCTGTGCGAGTCTTTATTGGAGTAAATACGTGTTCTATTGCTGAAGTGGCAGCAGGAGCCCCGGTCTCTACTATCCTGACATCATCTATCCATAACGTCATCTCACCTTTATCAACAAACTGTACCAATGCACAGCTAATTGCAGCTCCCAGATCACCCACATCACCTTTTGCAATTCTATGCTCATACCATTTATAAGCTGTAGGCATCTCTGGGATAGTTACAGTATCTTCAGCTCCTGTATCTGCGCCAAGCGGTTGATCACTGACCCTAAATTTCACATCATTCTCGGCAAGTGGTATGCTACATCTTAACCAAAACTTGTAATGAGAAGTGGTTAGCAGACTATCGGCAAATTCCTGTGAAGCTAAGACTGTAGGTACTGCAAGTGCACCCTCACTAACCTGTATCTTGCATGAATTTTTACCTTTCCTTTTCTCATTGGGATCTAAACTGGTTATTACTGCATCATCATGTTCCCACTTCGTTTCACAATCAGCTATTACAGTTATTTTCGAGCTTGCAAATTCTCCGGAAGGGTTAGGTTTATTGATAGCACTTCTCAGGATATGGCCGAAACTGTGGGGATGCACCTCTACTACGACATCTCCAGCAAAATCCCTTTGTCCATGATAAGATTTAGGCTCATCACGTTCCCCTCTTTGTATGGCACTTAATACCTCTTCGATGTTTGCGGTCAGGGTCTCGGATACAAACGGTAAGAATACATTATTATTTCCTGTCCCGTCTCGTACTCCCCAACCTAATGTGGTAGTCTCTTTCCTAATTCCAATGTGTCCTCTATTTCCTTGTGGCATTATTTATCGACTCCTTTCTTTTTAGATTTTTTAGGTTTTACTTTCCTCTTTTTTTCTTTAACTAAATCGAAATAGCCAGAATCCAGATATTTTTTTGCCTTCAATCCGTCATCGGTTACCACAAACTGGCCAGGCTTAAAAAGCCCGAATCCAGCTATCTCCAACTCATCTTTCCGGTTATATTTTAATATCATGAGATCACCTTCCTTTTTATTCCCTAGTTACAAAGCTCTGCCTTAAAGTTATCTGCATATCAATTCCTACCCCCCTGAACGGATAAGAGTCAAAATCAAATCTGGTATTCGGAAAGCTAAAATATAGACATTTCCCGTCCAGATCTATATGAGCTCCCAGGGCTTTTTTAATATCGAAATTAACATCAAGTATCCCTTTGGTGGCATCATCCCCGACTATCTGCTTATCCACATCAAAGATCTTCACGTAAGCCCAGATAGTGACGGTGAAATTTATCTCCGTATTATGGGGCATGGTTACCGCCTCTTCCGGTGCATTGGTAGGCTCCATGATAATACAGGGAAAATTATTAACCGGTATATTATCCCTAGTCCCGGAATAGACGATTTTATTATAATCGCTTAAAACAGGATCCTCTTCTAAAATCTTTTTAACCTTATCCCAGATATCCTCTAATTTCACCTGGTTATCTCCTCTAAATATTCAGTAAAGATATTAACTATATTCTTCTTATCATCTTCCTGAAAAAGTAAAAATTTCCTTTGCGGTATCTTGGCAGTCCTTTCATCCTGGTGAACGTGCATTGCAAAAACATCTTCCCCACTCTTAGAATCGACCCAATGCAGAGCCTTAGCTTTTACCGGGTAGATATCCCTGGCCGGTATTTTAATCGAACCGCCTTCCTGGTGTATTCTCATATAATCAAGGCCAGTTCCGATCTGTACTTTCTGGTTAGAAACTACTTTATAAACAATAGACCCTTTGCCTTTTCCGGTATCCTGCAGAATCTTAGCTCCTTTTCCTTTCTTTCTCCGCATGGCTATAGTCATCGGTGAAAGTGGAGCCCACCTTTTGGGCCTGCCTTCTGCTCTAAAATTTTTATCGATAGAAGAAAGCATTAAAATACCGCACCGCTTTAAAGGAACTTTAAGATCCTTAGCCTTATCTCCGGCTTTTTTTAATAGAGCTTTCACCTTTTCATCGTTTTTAATCTCATAACTGATTAATGCTCCATTAGTCATTAGCTAAATCCTCTAACTTATTAGGATCAGTTTTCCAATTAGTCTCATCTCTCTCATCAAAGGTCCTTTTATAGTCTTTAGTAGAAGATTGAATTGCCCCCACTTTTAAGGTAATACCTTCAATCTGTAGAGTACCTTCGGCAATTTTTTCAAGGAGATTTTTTGCCTCTTTGTACCGGTCAATCCATTCGTTGGTACTCGGCATTTTCCCTGAATATAACCCTCTCATCACATAATAAGAGGCAATATCTTCAGCCAAAGATTCTATAATAGCCGGGAATAATCGTTTGATTGTATGAGTCCCTATTCCCTGGTCAGTTATGTCTATTTGAATCCCAGCCATGGCTTCGTCTTTCCTATCGGCCACTTTTATATGAGTAGAATCTACACGTATGGCATAATATACAATGCCCGCCACTAAAGGACTAGGCAATTCATCAGTTTCACCGCTTCCAGCATTAAATTGAATCCTTGCTCCGGTAGGAATATCGATATCTAAGGTAATTTTATCTTCATCAATATTGACTTCCGCGGTAGTTATTGACTCATCCTTTTCACCAAAGACATCTAAAGCAGCCAACAGATCAGACGAAAAAGCCGCTCTTATCTCTGCATTAGATTTAACAATAGCTTTGGCCAATAATAAAGAAGGAACATCGGTTGCTGACATATTTAGGTTAGTCAATACGTCAATATCATTACAAAAAGACATCTAAATCTCCCTTATTATTAGAGGGAGAGAACATAATCCTCTCCCTCTAATTTTATTTATTAGGCTTCAGTTATTGCCGGTTCTATTCTATATCCGCAAGCCTTACAAATTATTTTTTCGGTTTCTATATCGCCCACTTCAAACCAATCACTATGTTTTATCTCTATTCTTGCCCTTCTGGTTTGAAATTTCTGAGACTGGAAGGTATAACCTAAAGAGAATTTCTTTATTCCTGGTCTAGGTTCTACGTAAGCCAATATGGCATTATTACCCCAGAGATATTTTAAAACCGCAGTCTTGCCTTCTTTGGCTGAATTATAACCAGCCTCACCTACTATCACTTTTTCTATTCCAAACAGACTGGCCATAAGATCAGTAGTGACTACGCCTTTTTGACTATATTTAATCAGATTTATAATCTTAGGATGGTGTTTTAGCTTATCATAAACAGCCTTTCCTAATAGCAATACATTCGGTTCTCTAAAGATTACTGCATGTATAGCAGCCTTCCCGGTTTCAATATCTCCTATAGGATCAGAGTCTAACTCAGGGCTTGCTTGATCCCAAATATCCCATTTAATAGCGGGAGTATTGGCCGGTAAGTTTGCCTCTGCTGTTAATATATCTTTGATCCTCATCTCTAAACCTAAAGTAACGATATCGGTCAAAAATTCTACGGTATCTAATTCAAGATTTAGGGGTTTGTCGACATTATCTCTCTCTATATCATCAATTAGATCATTTAAGGCATGCTCATCGCAGACATAGCTATCAGTGTCTACTTTCCAATCTACGGTCCTTGATTCAGTCTTCGGGGCCCTTAAAGTAAGGGGAACCCTAAACCGATCAGCCTTAGAATCATATATATAATATATATCCGATTTCTTCTTTACCGGTACAATCGGCATTAATTGTGTTCCCACATAAGCCGCATTACGGTATTGTATGGAAATAAAATATTAGTCAATACTTTGTCAATACGAACATTTTCCAGTTCTGGCATTTAATTTCACCTCGATTCTTTTATTAATTATTTATTAAGCACCGACTTTAAGATGCAATTTGGTAATTAAAACTTCTATTATTTCATCTATAGCACCGGCAGCTTCCAGAGCTATTGCTCCGACATGATCCTTATCTGCGATTGCTACGGCTCCATGTCCGTCATCGGTGGGAGTTATGAGTGCCATTTCATTACAGGTTGCGCCCATAACTAATTTACTTGTACCCAATAATCTTATTCTGGCAGCCCTTTTATCTGCAGGAGCATTCTGTAAAATTCCGATAGAAAGCTCCTTAGCAGCACTACAATGGACAATACCACTAGTCCCATCAAGTTTTACAAAGTGATATTGATAATTGGTTAAGGCCTCACCAGCTTTAAAAGTTAAATCTAAAACACCGGCATCTTGAGACATTATTTAACACCTCTTTTTTTAGTTTTTAATTTAATTATTTTTTCTTTTTAGACTCTTCAGTAGATGAAAGAACAGCTAAGACCGCATCACGGTAACTTATATCTTTATGCTCATCCATGTACTTCTGGACTTTCTTTTCTTCTGGAGTTAATTTATCTTCGCCTTCTTCCTCTTCCTCTCCACCTTTGCTTAATTCAGTAAAAATGGAATCGGAAAAGTTCGGTTGGAGTTCAATAAATTTTTCCAGAAGTTCCCTTTGAGAGAGTTCAACTTCTTTTTCATCGATGGTAAATTTAATTATTTTTTTGTCAGAAGCCGACTCTATAAGGGTAACCAAAATCTCTTTTTGAGAAGGTAAGAACCGCATATCGGTATCCGAGCAATGAGAATCTACGAAAGTTTTAATTTCGGTTATTTTATTTTTTATATCTTTTAACTCCGGATATAAAATTATATCTGCCTTATCGTTAACATCATACAGGGCAGCAATATCTTTTAAATTGGTTACTGCTGGTAGATCAGCCCCCAAAAAAGCTATGGCCGAGAGGACTTTATTGTATTTCTTTTTGGTGCTGGGCTCGGTATAACCGGCCAAGATCTCACTGGATATCCTTTTATAGGCCCCATTTTTGATTAATTGATACAGGACTTTAGGCACTTCCTTTATGTCTACTAAAATTTTATCCCCGGCTCTCTTCAATTTGGTGATCCAGCCACCAGCCGGTAGCCCCGTTTTTCTTAATAGCTCTTGTTTATCACCATGACCTAATTTTACCTTCGGCTTTAGTTTATCAATTATTTCATTGGTATTATTTACAATATCGTCAATGTCATTATCGGTTATTTTAACGCCCTTCCACGTTCCTTTACCAAATACCTCGACGTCTTTTAACTCATAGGTCTGGGAATAGGCCTCCCATATTGCCAATTCCATAGCGTTTAAATTCCCCTGGGTTTCGGTTTTAATCCAGTTACCCTCTTTGTCTTTTTTCCAACCTGCTTTTTTAAGACCAGCCCAAGCTGTGGCATTGGCCAAACCTTCCCTTTCCGGTCTATCTTTATACTGCTCATAAGCATTATTATAAATATCAATCCAGGTTTTTTGGGCTTCAGCCGGTAAACCTTTTATCCCTTCCGGGATATTATCCGGATACTTTGTAAGGCATTTAATTCCTCTCCTTTCAAATTTATAAAATTTTTAGGCTTTATAGCCATGATCCCCGCTTTCCTTTCCTTGGATATTGGGGTAAATTTCTCGTATTTAGTAACCGGAACCAGAGTTCCCCTGCATTCATAATGATTGGGTGGCTTTACCCTGGCCAAGTCAGGATCACCCTTTTCAAATACCTGGCCATCTAACCGCTCACATATCTCGGTAGTCCTCTCATCCATGACAGAGGAATAGGCAACTGCAGGTACAAAATCCCCCACGTCCGGATCGTTCATCATGGCCCAGCGCCCCTCATTATAGGCATCGCTAAAATTGGTTCTCACTACATTTTCAAGGTGCCAGGGAGTTAATTCTCTACCGGTTTTTATCTCTATTGCGGTAGTCCCGATATATTCCTTAAAAAATCCATCCAATTGAAACATTATCTCCGGGGTAGTAGCCCCGCCTTTAAGACCGTTATATAAAATTGCCCTTGATTCCTTTAGAACGCTATCCCTTATCACCCCGGCAATCCAAAAGGATTTATTATTTAAATATTGCAGGGCCTTTTTGGGTGGCAAACCGGGAACTATATCGACAAATTTCATTTTACCCAGTTCACTTTTTACCTCTTCCCGACCATACTGCCACAAATCCCTTAAATATTCCTGTATTTTAGTTTTTAATTCTCCTACATAGGATAACTGGATCTTCTCGATCTGGGAAGCTGAATTGGTTTCAATGATCTTCCTTTTTAAGATATCTTTTTTGAGAGCCTCTTTCTGTTTAGTTATAATCTCTATAAGATCTTCTTTAGCTTTTGCTTCCCATTCGTCTAAATTCTTTACTATCCGGGTAAAATTACATTTTTTTTCATACTGATTAGTTCGCCTTTTTAGCCTAGCCTGATATTCTTCTATAAAGCCCCCGCCCTTAGGTTTAGGTTCAGGTAAAATTATCCCTTCCTCTTTGGCCGGGATCTTCAAAAATCCCCGGACCCACTCTTCCTCTGCATTTATCAACCCTGCATCGACTAACATTTTAGCGATTTTAGCTTTAGCTTCCTGATCCTCTTTAATCAATGATTTAAATTTAAAATAAGGATATTTGGGTTGTACAAAATTAAAATCTATCAACCGCTTTATGATCTGTTCCCGGACTATGGTATCTTCGGTTTCCGTACCTAAATAATCAAGGATATAAATAAAAATATCGAAATGAGTCTTAGATAAAGCCCACGAGCCCTTTTCCCCGGTATCCATTAAAAGAGTACCCACCAACAAAGACCTGGCAATCATAGCATTGTTGGTATCAAAAGCCGATTTATATCCTGCATCTCCTCTCCTGGTAGCCTCTAGAAGTTCAGCTTCCAAATCTTTGGGCATTACTATTGCGGTATCGGTCTGAATAGTCTTTAATATATCTAAATATGAATCCTGCTTCTCTTTGGGAGTGCCGGTTCCATAACGACCTATTACGGTAGGTTGGCCAAACTTTTCCAAAAATATATTCCAGAACCTTTGGATGATATCATTAGAGAAATAATACCGGTAGGCAGCCCTAAAATCGGATTCGCCATATAAGCTATTTGCATCGTCATCATTGGGATTATAGGTAAAAAGAATAAATTTATTTATAGGCAATGGTGTATTGTTCCCCTCAATCAAGCCTTTTTCTTTAATATTGCCATGTTCATCACATTTAAACATATAATTTAAAGCCTTCCGGACCTTAATATTATCAATCCCGATCATCCCCCTAAATTCTCCGGTGGGAAGGACCTTATAATTAATTTCAGCTATTGAATAACCATCCCTCATGGCATTCCATATTTTAAGCAGGGTATTATTTACGTTCCCCTTCATATCTGAAAAACAATGCTTTATAAATTCGGCCTGTTTCACTGCATCCTGATCATCCTCATCTTCTGGCCTGATATCCCAGGGGGTGGACAACCGGGCAAACTTCTTCAACATAAAAACAGCTTTAACCTGGCCATCCCGCCTTTGCATTTTTCTGTATATTTCCAAGCCCTTTTTTTCTACTAGGTCATCAGGATTGTAGACAGGAAGATCACCAATGCCCCAGATATCAGTTCCAGAGTGGGATATTTCGCCCATCTCTGCTGGTTTAACTAATTTCTTTATGGTGTCTTTAGTATTTTGAAATATATCTTTTAGGTCCATATAATCTTAAAATACCTTTCGCCAAATATAAATCGTTATAGTGAAAAAATAAAAATATAAACAAAGAGCCTTACAGTATAGAAACTCTACATATTTTACGCTTATACTTTTTGTAAGTCCTTTCTCTATCTTTATTTGTATGCTCATGTATCTCCTTTAGAAATAAAAAAAGAGCCAAACAAGAAGTGTTTTAAACTTCTCATTTTGGCTCTCTGTGGTTAATCAAATTAAAAAGTATATTCCGGTGCTCGAATGAGAATATTTATTTTTTTTCAGAATAACATAAAATTATTTATTAATCAATTTTTACTTCACATAATAATAATTATGAATCCTCGTTACCAATCTTGTTCGGCACTTGGTCGTTTCCCGGCACCCTTCCCTTCGATTATAGACTCCGATTCCTCTAAGGCAGTTACCGCGCCATAACTGGCCATGGCCAGACTAATGGCTAAATCGATTTTTTTAGTTCCCGATTTCTTGACAATGCGCCAACCCCGGGAAGAATAAACTACCTTACAGTTAATCAGGGATAGCCTGATTTCTTCCGATTCATAGAAATTTATCCCCTGGCTTTTGATCAGGTTAAAAAGGCATTGAGAGAAGGCTATACAATTTCCCTGGGTCTGAGGCAATTCCACCATATTTATCTTTTCTTTTTTAAGATCTTGGCTCAATTGAATGGCCTGATAGGGATCAAAATACAAACTTTGAATATCATAAATCTTAGATAATTCGATTAAGTATCTTTTAACATCATCAAATTGTAATTCTTCTGTTTCCAGTGGGATATAAACTTTATGATCCACAGAAAAAATTTTATTATTAACTTTCCCTACGCCACAAATAGCGGTATAGTCATTTCGATATCCCACGTCAAGCCCTAACCATATAGGAATTTTTATCTCCGGCCTTTTGACTAATTTATAATCGATGCAAACTCTAAAATCTTCATCAGTTATAAAAGAATCCTCTTCACTTACCCATAAATTTTTATGCAACCGCTTGAATAAATTGGGTCTCATCCCCGGCTTATGCTCCTGGCTATCTAGATATTTTTCAGTTACGAAAGAAGAGGGATTGGCTTCTTCCCCCTGCTTGATATAAAAATAGCTTTCCGGAGTATTGCCTTTTTCTGACTCCTTTATTAAGTCCCAGAGTATCCCCTCTTCGCTCCGGCCAGCGGTAGAAGTTACCAGGATCAAGGGATATTTATATATCGGAGATAATTGAAGTTCTTCAAAAAAGAATTTTAGAGAATCTGTATCAAAAGAGGCTAGCTCATCGATACAAATTAACAGGCAATTAAGGCCAGCGCTTGACCGGTAAGATGAGCTTAAACATCTTAAAATCGTTCCGGTCTCAATATTCTCGATATAATCGGCATGGATCCGGCACTTTCTATCAAACTTCGGATTCTTTTTAATCATGGAAACAATTTTTCGATAAGTAATAAAACTGGATTGGTCCTTACTATTAGAACAAATATAAATCTCGCCAGGCTCCTGGGTGATCAAAAACCAGTTTAAGATTATTGCTGCAAAGGTAGATTTACCGTTTTTTTTGGCCAGGCTTACGAGGATCAGTCGAGGCCTGCTCTTATAAAAGCAATCTGTAAAAATTTCTCGTTCCCAATCTTCGAGCGTGACCAGTTTTTGTCTTTTCTCGGGTAGATAGATTTCTTTTTCTGAGAATTGGATAATATCCTTTCGATACTCCCGGATAGAGAAACTTTTGCTTTTGCCGGTCTTTAACTTTTCCGGCCACCTTAATTTCAAATTATCAAGTTTCCTCTTCCTGGCTTCTGGGGTCTTAGCTTGATAGCTTGATTTCGGTCGGAACTTTACATTTTTAGCAATGATAAATCACACCTCTCTAAAATAGCCTTAAAAACGATTTTAAACTCCTTCTAAACGTCAATTTTATATCTCCACGTATGATTTTATGCACATTTTATAAACCCTAAAATCCTAAAAATAACTAGGATGACGAAGAATAAAGGATTTCTCGTTAATTTTTGTTAATAAAGCCATAAATAAAACGTTCAAATTTGCGTTTTAAGGGGGGTCAAATTAATTTAAGGTATAATCCATAAGCGAAAAACCGATATTTCCACCATATTACAGGTCAAGTTCGGGCCCCGAACTTAAAGATTCTCGGTGAATATGGTTTTACAAAGAGATCCTTTTTCAACCCCTGCCTTTTTGCACATCTCTTCAAATTCTTTTTTACTGAGATTCCCTCTAACCGATTTCTTCTTACGTTCCCGATTGAATAAATTCAACCGGTCTGATTTTAATTTATGCTTTTTGCACCACTCCAAAGCGTGATCTAACCGGTCATTATCCTTATCGTTTACCATAGATTCATCACCCTTCTTTATCGATAAAATGGACTGAAAACCCTTTGTTTATAAGGGTTTTGACAACGTCCTATAAGAAACCTTATGTATAGTAATCCTCTTACCCCTTAAATATTTATTTGTCGCTTACTTCTTTCTAGTTTTTCTCTATATTCTTTCTCCCCTTTTATCGATGCTTTTTCATTTTCCATATTTGTTAAGGCTCTGACCCCAGCTTTTTGAATGACTTCATCTGTGGCATCATCCACTAGATATCTGGCTGCTTTCCTACCGAAGCCACAAGCTCGAAGTATGTCCATTTTCATTCTCTTATTATGACTTTTCATTTATCCCCTCCCAATAATTTTCATTTCTTCGTCTCTAACCTATACCAAAACGATATTTTCTTCCATTTTTCTCCCATGGCAGCAATATTTTTCGTTCTTATATCACCTTTCCTAATCTCCTCGCTGACTATTCTAACATCATCAATAGAAATTCCACCATGTATTATCGCTTCTGCAATAGTCTCTAATAATTTCATGGTGTCATCTTTCCCACCATAAACAATATTTCCCGAAATATCTTTTAATTCCATTCCCCTTTTACCCCCTATCTTTAATTTAATAAATAAAATATAATTGCTTTGCAGGGAGCGGGACAGAGCAGAATCGAGCCCACCCCCCAGGCCTAAGAAAATAGGATGACTATTTTCCACTCTCGGCCGTTTTTTATGTAAAGTAATCCTTTGTAATTATTCCTTTATTTTTTTGTTAGGTTCGATTATTGACATAAACAACACAACTAGAATGAATGGCAGCATAAACATAAATCCCACAATTAAACCAAATCTATCCTGAGGATTGGCTGTTGTGATTATAAATGTCATCTCTGCAAAAATAATTAGGGCAGCGATTTTCACAAATTTTGGTGTTAGATTCCAAGCTATTTTTAGTAAGGTTTTTAAAACTATATCAAGTTCATTAGTTTTTTTCATTTAATTTTATCCCTTCACAATATTTTTTTACTTTTTAAAATTTTTATATCCCAAATCCGTTAATGACCTCTTTATTCTCGTCATCATCGATCCCGATATATCTGAAAGTTACCTTAATATTCCGGTGATTCAATAGATTAGAGATCCTCTCGATACTGATTCCCTGCATTCGCAAGTGATAGCCAAAGGTTTTTCTAAGCGTATGACCGCCGACCTTACAGTTAAGGCCTGTATCCTTACACCATTTATTTATTAATTGGTAGGCCCTGATCCTGGTAATTGGCTTATTCTCTTTTGATTTCTCGTTGGTGAATAGGCATCGGTCCAGGTCAAATATATCGGTCTTTTTCAGGTAATGATTCAAGGCTTCCTTGATCTGCTTATTAAAGAAGACCTTCCGGGTCTTTCCGGTCTTTTGCTCTTTGATATCCAAATAATCTTTCAGATCCCCCCGGCTGTTTTTGACATCCCCAAGCCTCAGGGATAATATATCCCCGATCCTCAGGCCGGAGTTAATACCAAAAACGAATAACAAATAGTCCCTCGGATTTCTCTGCTGATATAGGTTCCCCCTGATCTGTTTTATCCGGTTTGCTGACCTTATTGGTTCTACGATATTCATACTAAATAACCCCCTTATTTTGTTTAATCTATCTGACTAAATTATAATATAGGTTAAACAAAAAGGCAAGTATTCTATCAAAATAAATTCAAATATTTTGTAACCCTTATTTTGTAGGGCTTACGGTATTATACACAATAAGGTTTGTGTTAAATATGAACCTCTTAGGACCATACCGGAAAATAGGGAAATAGTAAAAAAATATAACCAGGGGGAAACACCGAAATTCACTGAGCCACTCCGATAGGATCATAGCCACTCCGAAGCCACTCCGAGAAATATTGAAAGCTCTATAGACCTTATGTCATATAGTCTTTTTTGCCCTATTTTTTATTTTTTTTTGCCCTATTGACTGTTTTGCTTAATCTAACCAGCATAATCGCAATATAGTTTAAACAAAAAGTTAAACATTCCTGTCTTTTTTTTCCTATATTTCCCAAAGCCTTTATTCTTTAGCATTCCCAAGATTACACAGATTCACTTTTGTGTTAAGTTAAAAACGAGGGCTCGATTCCGGTTTCCTATGATCTTCCTTTCAAAAAAAATAGCCAGACCAAAAAGCAATTTCCGCTTTTTCAATCTGGCTATCTGGTAGCTCTATCAATATCTTATTTTAAATTATTATTTTACTTTTTCGTGTTCCTCTATATATTTATTGGTTTCACATATAGCTCTATAAAATTTATCATTCCTCAATATTTTGGCCACTCTCCCAAAAGCGTTCCCAAGTTCTCTGACGCTCATTGATATTGCAGCAACGGTTTTATTTAAACTTTTGTGGAATCTTTCCCATTCTTTTTCGGTCATAAAAAATATATCTTTTTTCGGTCTCATTCCTTTAATCTCACTAATGTTCTTTCAAATAGTTCACTACTAATCAAATTTATGGCTCCACACCTGGGACATTTAATTTCAATTATCCTTGCCTCATTAGTAATTATATCAAATCCGGGTATTCCACCAGCTAATTTCCTATTGCAGGGCTCCCCCCGGTATGTTCCTTTGCATCTTATCTCTGATCTTTTAATATTAAGTCACGCCTTTATATCGTTATTTCATCCCCCTTTATTCCCAATTAGGAATCAACTTACCCATTGCTTTTTCAATATAATTATATCCTTCTATCTGGGAAAAGTCTATTTTTAAATCACCACCTCAACCTCTTAGAATTGAATAAGATAAAATCAGCAATTACCTGGTATAGTTTGATCATAAATTTTTTTATGGCCATAATTAATCACCTCTTAAATTGTATGATTTATACAAAAAATTATCCTGATCAGGGATGGTACCATCAATTATTTTTGTATAATTGCACAAAAACGATATGATAACCCTGCTCCCCAGAAGAAGATACTCCAAAAAAGCCAGGGAGCAGGGATCGGCAATCCGGGGAATTGGAACAAACCGGATCACCATATTTTACGAATTAGTTTTCTGCCTATAATTTTATTCTTAACTCTCCTGGCTATCTTCTTCGGATCACCAGAAGCCACCTTTGAAACATCGTTAGCTTTCCTTGCCAGGTTAAAAAGAAAAGATACTAATTTATTCAATTTATCGACCCCTTTCTTCTAATATTTTTGATATAGCCTTTTCTTCCTTGCTTTCACCACCGCCACAAAAAAGATAATATGTATCTTTTATCAATAACAAATCTGCCAGGTCTAAACTATTCAGATAGTCAAAGAGCTCTACTTCCTTCAAGCGTTTATCGATCCTTAACGCCTTCTCATATTCCGGGTTTTGAGATAAGCTCATAATTAACCCCCTTTATTTTTAGTTTTCGCCTTGCATTCAAGATTCCTTTTCTTGATTGCTTTTTTGTTTTTCCTATACCACTCCCCGGCTTGCTTTTTTAACCGCGCCCCGTGTTCTCTCCTCG
>JABUBM010000024.1_pt1 | contig 32932 bp, 29 predicted proteins | sample 7240321 | NCBI WGS metagenome assembly JABUBM01 (sample SAMN07256344, study PRJNA390944) | subsurface metagenome | isolation source: Methane hydrate marine sediment | place: Pacific Ocean: Eastern North Pacific, ODP site 1244 | collected 2002
GAACTAATATTGTGACACTTCCATAAGGAAACGGGAAGATAACTGGGAATACAAACTTGTTCCTAAAGTTAAGAGAAGCTCATCTACTCGACAATTGATGAATTTTCTTATTGTAAAGAGTACAAAAAAATGATATAATCACTTAAAATAAAATATTGAAGATTATACTTTTTCGGGGCAGGGTGCGGTTAATCAAAAATTAACCAATTCCCGACCGGTGGTAAAATTATTCTTCTCTAGAGAATACTAAGGGGAGGTAATAAGCCCACGAGTCCGGCATTCATTATTGTGAGTGCTGAACAGATCTGGTGAAAAGCCAGAGCCGACAGTAAAGTCTGGATGGAAGAAGAAGTGATTTGTTATAAAAAGATTATCCCCGAGAAAATATAATTTTTTCGGGGATATTTTATTTTAAGAAATATTTTAAAATTATATGGCAACAAAAATAATTTTTGTTACTAATTAATTAAATTAATGAGCAAAATAAAAAAATAAAGAAGGAGAATCTGTATGAAAAGTAAAAAAATTACCAGTATTTCTATATTAGTAGCTTTGTCGATAATAGCAGGGTATTTTATTCATTTTCCTATTTTACCCCAAGCGCCATTTTTATTATATGATCCGGGGAGTGTATTTCTCCTGATTGGATCTTTTAAATTAGGTCCGAAAATTGGTGTTTTAATGTCTCTAATTACGGCTATGCTTTTTGCTCTTATTACCGGGCAAGGCGGTCCTTATGGTGCTTTAATGAATTTTTTAGCAACGGGAACTTTCGTATTTATATCATCTCAAATCTATTTCTTGCATCATAACAAGAAGGGAGCATTTTTAGGATTAATCCTCGGGACATTAGCAATGACCTTAATAATGATCCCGGCTAATTTGATAATTACTCCTCTTTATTTAGGGGTTAATAGAGATATCGTAGTTAAAATGTTAATTCCCGCTATTATTCCCTTTAATCTTCTAAAAGGGATTATTAGTGGTGTATTAACTTTCATTTTATATAAAAGGCTGTACCCTTTAATAATTAGTAGATAAATTATAATATATATTTTTTGATAAATTAACAAAATAATTATATAATTAAAAGGAAAAATAGGAATTCAGGAGTCAGTAGTCAGAATTCAGAATAATACAAAATAACTTAATACAAAATATAGTCCCATAGTTTAAGATAATTCTGAATACTGGATTCTGGCTTCTGACTACTATCTTTTTACGCAATACTCGATACGCGATACGAAAAAATAGGGAGGATAATTTTTATGAAAAATGTTGCAGTATTGATGGCTGGTGGCCGGGGGCAAAGATTTTGGCCGCATAGTCGATTTGATACACCTAAACAATTGTTATCTATCACTGGTGGAAATAGCATGATTAGAGAAACCATCAATCGCGTGTCACCATTAATTGATTTATCAGATGTGTATATTTCTACCACGGAAGATCTCTTTAATAGCATAAAAGATGCTCTTCCTGAAATAGATTATCTAAATTATATCCTTGAACCAGTGGGTAGAGATACTGCAGCCTGTATCGGTTTAGCTGCAGTAGTTATTGAACATAGATATAAAGATCCTGACACCACTATGATTACACTTCCCATAGATCATATAATAAAAGATAGCGAAAAATTTTTAGAGGTAATTAAAGAAGCTTGTAAACTTGCTCGTGAAACGGGTAATTTAATTACCATAGGTATTAAACCATCACGGCCAGAAACCGGATATGGTTATATTTGTGTAGGCGAGGAAGTAGAAAAGACTGAAAATATTACCGCTTGTGTGGTGAAAAATTTCACAGAAAAACCAGATTTAGAAACTGCGAAAAAATTTATAAGCGAGAAAAATTATCTTTGGAATAGTGGTATATTTGTTTGGACTTGCATAGATATTTTAAATGCTATAAAAAAAGAGATTCCCAAACTTTACAATGGATTAATGAAAATTAAAGATAGTTTAGGGACATTGCACAAAAAAGAAGTGGTAAAAGAAGTATTTTATGGATTAGAAAAAATATCTATAGATTATGCGATTATGGAAAAAGTGTCTAATAGATTGGTGGTAAAAGGAGATTTTAGCTGGGATGATATTGGTTCATGGACTTCGATAGAGAGAATTTTCCCTCAGGATAAAGATGGTAATGTAATTCAAGGTGGGCATGAAGGAGTAGATACCAAGGGATGTGTCATTGTAAACGATGAAGGCTTAATAGTTACTATCGGCCTATCTGATTTAATTATAATATCAAGTGGAGATATAAAACTGATTTATCCCAAAAAACGAGAAGGTGACTTAAAGAAGATAATTAAAAGGATATCTAATAACGAAAAATATAAAAAGTATTTATAATTAAAAAACAAAGGAGATGTTAGATTTGAAGAACAAATATTTATTTACTTCCGAGTCAGTTACTGAAGGACATCCGGATAAGATTGCTGATCAAATATCTGATGCTATCCTGGATGCCATCTATAAAGAAGATCCTTATGGAAGAGTAGCAGTAGAAACTTTAGTAGCCACTGGGCTGGTTATGGTCGCCGGGCAGATTACTACTTCTTGTTATGTGGATATTCCAAAAATAGTACGTAAAACCATCCGAGACATAGGTTACACCAGGGCTAAATATGGATTTGATGGTGATACTTGCGCGGTATTAACCTCTATTGATGAACAATCCAAGGATATAGATCGAGGAGTGAGTAAATCACTGGAAGTAAAAGAAACTGAAAAAGAAAAAAATGATATGGAAACTATCGGGGCAGGTGATCAGGGAATGATGTTCGGTTATGCCTGCAGAGAAACTCCCGAACTGATGCCCCTTCCTATAATCTTGGCTCATAAACTAACTTGTCGACTGGCGGAAGCAAGAAAAAAGAAGATGATTCCTTATCTTAGGCCTGATGGGAAATCTCAGGTTACAGTTGAATATGAGAATGGAGACCCAAAAAGAGTAGAGGCGGTAGTAATTGCTGCTCAACATCACCCTGATATTCCTTATGAAACTATAAAAAAAGATATTAAGGAAAAAGTTATTAACTATGTTATACCTCAAAAATTTCTTGACGAAAATACTAAATATTTTATTAATGCTACCGGAAGATTTGCCATAGGCGGTCCTCAGGCAGATACCGGGGTTACCGGTAGGAAAATAATTGTTGATACCTATGGAGGAGTGGGAAGTCATGGAGGAGGATGTTTCTCAGGAAAGGATCCTACCAAAGTGGACAGGTCAGGTAGTTATATGGCAAGGTATATAGCTAAAAACATTGTAGCTGCTGAATTGGCTGACAAATGTGAGATACAAATTGCCTATGCAATTGGGGTAGCTCATCCCGTATCTATTATGTTAGATTCTTTTGGAACAGAAAAAATTCCTCAAACTAAAATATTAGAATTAATCAAAAAGAATTTTGATTTACGGCCGGAAGCAATAATAAGACACTTGAAACTGAGAAGACCTATATATAAAAAGACTGCTGCATATGGTCATTTCGGAAGGGAAGACGAAGATTTTACCTGGGAAAAGACTGATAAAGCGGAGACGCTAAAAGAACAGGCAGAACTAAAATAGTATATAGTATATCGTATGTCGTATATCGTGAAGAAAGGAAGAGTAAGGAGCCAGAATTCAGAATCCAGTATATAGTATATCAAAAAAGTGAAAAACTAAAAACGCAAAACGCAAAACCAAAGCTTAAAACTTAAAATTAAAGAATTTTTTTTAAATTAAACTAAAGAATTACCAAAAATGTTAGGTTCAAGCATATTAACTCTCAAGGGCAAAAATAAGTTTTGAATTTTGAATTATGGTTTTACGTTTTGCGCTTTGCATTTTTCGCTAAATGAAATACAATACGCAACACAATTGATGTTAGTGTAAAGTTTAGAACAGTACATTATTTTGCATGTTAGAGCTATCTCTGATAGAATAAAAAATAAATTTAAGCTATTCTTTTTTATTTTAAATAATTAAGGAAAGGAAGAATTTAGTTAAATGGATATAAAAGAATTATTAGCTATCACCAAAGAAAGGGATGCTTCGGATTTGCATATCACTGTTGGAGTTCCCCCGGTTCTGCGCATAAACGGTAAATTAAGAAAATTAGATTTACCTGAACTCAACTTGCGAGATGTTCACGAAATGATTTATAGCATAATTAATGATAAACAAAAAGATAAATATGAAAAACTTCGTGAATTAGACTTTTCATTTGGATTAGAAGATATGACAAGATTTAGAATTAATATATTTAAAACTCGAAGAGGCGAGGCAGCTGCCTTTAGACTGATACCGGAAAAAATAAAATCTCTTGCGCAATTAGGTTTACCGGAAGAATTATCTATTTTTACTAAAAAATCAAAGGGTTTTGTATTGGTTACCGGACCTACCGGAAGTGGAAAAACAACCACCTTAGCTTCTTTGATAGATATTATAAACAAAGAAAGATATGAGCATGTTATAACCATTGAAGACCCCATTGAATTCATCCATACTCATAAAAATTGTATTATAGACCAGAGAGAAGTAGGAATCCATACTGATTCTTTTGCTTATGCTTTACGAAGTGCCTTAAGAGAAGACCCTGATGTAATATTAGTGGGAGAAATGAGAGACCTTGAAACCATCTCTATGGCGGTAACTGCAGCTGAAACCGGACATTTAGTGTTTTCCACTCTTCATACTAATAGCGCAGCCGAAACCGTAGAAAGAATAATAAATGTATTTCCCCCACATCAACAGAATCAAATTAGAATGCAAGTTGCCGAATCTCTTTTAGGTATTGTTGCACAAACCTTAATACCCACTATAGATGAGGAGGGAAGAGTTCCGGCTCTTGAATTGATGATTGCTACCCCGGCAATTAGAAATATTATAAGGGAAGAAAAAGTTCATCAAATGCCTGCAACCATTCAAATGGGCAGGAAAGATGGCATGATAAGTTTAGACCAATCTTTAAAAGAATTACTGGTAGAAGGGAAAATCAGTCGAGAAGAAGCCATAAAAAGGGCTATAGACAAAAAAGTTTTTATGGAAACCCGTGGAAGTTATCGACATTAGCATAAACTTTAGTTAGGAATCAGAGAAAGAAAAAATAGCCATAACGAAAAATATAAAAAATATTTATAGTTAAAAAATAAAAACATTTTCGTATAAAGTATTGCTTTTAGTGTAGGGGTCGAATTTATTCGACCCGAAATTTTTCGACAAGCGAGACGCCCGTCCTACGATTATATAATAATTTTTAAGGGCGTATGCAATACGTCCCTACTTTTCTATTTTTTATTTTCTTTGCTCTACGCTAAACGCTATACGCTAGTTTGCACGAGATATGAACTTGACTTTTTAATTAAAATTATATAAAATTACATAAATTTTAGAAATTTAATATTCTTAAAAAATAGACAATAGGAGAGTAGATTATCTTTCCTTAAGGGACTAAAAGAAAAGATAATCGAAAGACCCCTAAAAAAATAAATTAAGTTGAAAAATTATAGTAAACTTAATCGGATAGCCCACGTTAATTGGCTGTTAAGCGGAATGGATTAATTACCATTCAAACAGGGTGGCACCGCGAGCAATTCTCGTCCCTGATTATACTTAATAAAAGTATTATCAGGGATTTTTTAATAATATAATCAATTAGAATTAAATCAATCCATTAAAGATTGTTTCATAGGTTCGTGAATAAAATAAATGTGGTAATGTGCTAAAAAGGAGGAATATTAAAATGAAAGAAGAACAAGAAGAGAAAAAGCACCCTAAAAAATTAGGAGAGATGTTAGTCTACTATAAAATTATTACCCCGGAACAATTAGAGGAAGGATTGAAAATTCAGAAAAATATGGTAAAAAGAATCGGAGAAACATTAATTGACCTGGGAAGGGTTACACAAGATGAAATAAATTGGGTTTTAGGAAAACAGTTAAATCTTCCATATGTTCAGATAAACGTTGACAATATTGATATTCAATTATCCAAAAATATTTCTGAAAATGTTCTTAGAAAATTTAAAGCAATACCCATAATGGAGTTAAATGATGAATTAGTTGTCGCCATGGCTGACCCCACAGATGAAGAAGCTATAAAAATGATCAAAGAGGTTACCAAAAGAAAGCTAAAAATTGTCCTGGCTTCATTTAAAAATATTGACGAAACAATTGAACGAATATTTCACAATAAAAATAAATAGCAGATTGTTAGATATAACTAACATTAATTTAAAAAAAAGGGAGAGTTAAATATGGAGATAAAAGAATTATTAGTTACAGCTAAAAATAAAGATGCTTCTGATTTACACCTTAATATAGGAGTTTCTCCGGTGTTACGCATAAATGGAAAATTAACAAAATTAGATTTACCTGAATTAACGCCGGAGATTACCCATGAGATGATATATTCTATTCTAAGCGAAAAACAAAAGACTGATTTTGAAAAATTTGGTGAATTAGATTTATCTTACGAATTAGAAAATGTTTCCCGATTTAGAGTAAATGTCTTTAAACATCGCCGAGGAGAGGCAGCGGCCTTTCGGTTAATTCCGGAGAAAATAAAGACCCTTTCTGAATTAGGTTTACCTTCGATTCTTTCAGAGTTTACCGAAAAAGATAAAGGGCTGGTATTGATTACCGGGCCAACCGGAAGTGGGAAATCAACAACTTTGGCTGCCTTGATTGATATTATAAATAAAAAAAGATACGATAATATAATTACCATTGAAGATCCTATTGAATTTATTCACTCACACAAAAATTGTCTTATATCACAAAGAGAGGTAGGTTCTCACACTAAATCGTTTGCATCTGCTTTACGAAATGCCTTAAGAGAAGACCCGGATGTAATATTGGTAGGAGAAATGAGGGATCTGGAAACCATTTCGATGGCTTTGACCGCAGCCGAGACTGGGCACTTAGTATTTTCCACCCTCCATACAATTAGTGCAGCTGAAACCGTAGAAAGAATAATAGATGTATTTCCTCCTCATCAACAAAATCAAGTAAGAATGCAACTTGCTGGCTCTCTTCTAGGTGTTATTGCCCAGACACTCTTACCAACCTTGGATGAAAAAGGTAGAGTCCCAGCCTTGGAAATAATGATTGCTAACGCAGCAGTTAGAAATCTAATTAGAGAAGGTAAGGCTTATCAAATTCCTTCTACTATACAAATTAGTAAAAAAGATGGCATGCAAAGTTTAGATCAGTCATTAAAAGACTTAGTTATGGAAGACAAAATTAGCCGTGAAGATGCCCTAAAAAAAGCTATTGATAAAAAAGCATTTATGGAACACCATTATAGTTATTAGAAGAAGAAGAAAAGGGGTCAGGTCTCAACATTTGACATAACTAACTCCGAAATAATGTAGTTAAAAAGTTATGTCAAATGTTGAGACCTGACCCCATAGATAAATAAAAGGAGAGGAAAAGATTGTTTATCAAAGTTCCCAAAGGAACACAGGATATTTTACCCGAGGATATTTCAAAATGGTATTATATCGAAGATATGATAAAAGAGATTCTAAGCAAATATGGATATAAAGAAATAAGAACCCCGTTCTTTGAATATACTGACCTTTTTGTCCGGGGAATAGGCGAATCAACTGATATAGTAACTAAAGAAATGTTTACCTTTCCCGATAGAAAAGGGAGAAGCCTTACTTTACGGCCCGAAGGAACCGCACCGGTGATTAGAGCTTATTTAGAAAGTAGAATGGATAGAATTTCTAAAGTAATTAAATTGTTTTATCTTGGTCCAATGTTCAGATGTGAAAAACCGCAGGCAGGTAGATTTCGGCAGTTTAATCAATTTGGAATCGAAATCATTGGAACTATATCTCCTGCTGCAGATGTCGAAGTTATCATTACTGTTTTAGATGTTTATAAAAAACTGGGTTTAAAAAATCTTGAAATTTTAATAAACAGTGTGGGCTGTAAAAAATGCAGAGTTGATTATGTCCAAAAATTAAAAAAATATCTAAAGAATAAAAAAAATTTTCTATGTTCTGAATGTAAAGAGAGATATAGTAAAAATCCTTTAAGGGTTTTGGATTGTAAAAAAGATAGCTGTAAAAAAATTATAGAATCAGCTCCGGTAATTACTGAAAATCTTTGTCAGGAATGTGAATCACATTTTTTAGAAGTAAAATTATATCTTGAAGATCAAAAAATTATATTTCGTGAAGAACCTCGGCTAGTAAGGGGATTAGACTATTATACCAAAACTGCTTTTGAAATTATTTCGGGAGGATTAGGGGCTCAAAATGCTATAGGCGGCGGCGGTAGATATGATGATCTAGTTGAAGAGTTGGGCGGTAAACCCACTCCAGCAGTAGGATTTGCCGCGGGGATAGAGAGAATGATTATTGCTCTAAATCAACAAAAGGTTGAATGGCCTGTGGAAAAGGGATTAGATATATTTGTGGCTAAGGTTGATGAAAAGAATAAAGATACAGTTTTTAGATTATTGCAAAAAATAAGAAATGCCGGCTTATCTGCTGATATGGATTATTCCGGAGGAAGTTTAAAATCACAGATGAGAATAGCCAATAAAATAGGAGCAAGATATACCGTAATAGTTGGTGAAGAAGAATTATCTAAAGATATGGTGATTCTCCGTAATATGCAAACCAAAGAACAAAAAGAAATTAAGATAGATAGTATAATTAATGAATTGAGGATATAGGGGTCAGGTCTTCACATTTGACATAACCATAAAAAAATCAAATTATGTCAAATGTGAAGACCTGACCCCTATATCAGGAGGAAAGTAAATGGCAATTATAAGAATAAGCGATATTAAAAATTATGAAGGAAAAGAAGTAGAAATTAGAGGATGGCTTTACAATAGGCGTTCAAGCGGGAAAATAAAATTCTTAATTGTAAGAGATGGAACAAGTTTTGTTCAAGCTACCCTCATTAAAAATGAAATGGATGAAAAAATATTTGATATGGTAGACAACATTAATTACGAATCATCGGTTAAAATATCAGGGGTAGTTAAAGAAGAAAAGAGAGTTCCTTTGGGATATGAAGTTTTAGTAAAAAATATTGAGGTTGTTAGTATGGCCGAAGACAATTATCCAATATCTTTGAAAGAACATGGAGTAGGATATCTGATGGACTATCGTCATCTATGGTTAAGGTCGCCCCGGCAAAATGCTATTCTAAAAATAAGAGCAGAGATAATCAAATCTATTCGTGATTTTTTAGACATGAACGGTTTTATCTTGATGGATACACCGATACTTACTCCGGCAGCTTGTGAAGGAACTACTACTTTGTTTGAGACTGAATATTTTGACGATAAGGCGTATCTTGCACAAAGTGGACAGCTTTATAACGAGGCAACCGCTGCGGCTTTTGGGAGAGTATATTGTTTTGGGCCAACTTTTCGAGCTGAAAAATCTAAAACCAGAAGACACCTAATGGAATTTTGGATGGTAGAGCCGGAAGCTGCTTATGTTGAACTTGAAGAAAATAACGAAATACAGGAAAATATGATAGCCCATATTGTAAAACAAGTGTTGGAAAAGAAAAAAAATGAATTGAAATTGTTAGAAAGAGATATTTCCAAATTAGAACTTATAAAAGTTCCTTTCCCAAGGATTTCCTATGATGAAGCTATAGATATTTTGAAAAATAATGGTTCTAAAATTGAATGGGGAGATGATTTTGGCGGAGAAGATGAAACTATATTATCTCAAAGATACGAAAAACCGGTCTTTGTTCTTCGTTATCCGATAAAATGTAAAGCCTTCTACATGAAGCCCGACTCCCAGAGACCGGAAGTTGCTTTATGTGCAGATTTGTTAGCCTCAGAAGGGTATGGTGAAATTATCGGAGGAGGGCAGAGGATTGACGATTATCACTTATTGGAAAAAAGGATAAAAGAACATAATTTACCCCGGGAAAGTTATGAATGGTATTTAGATTTAAGGAAATACGGGTCAGTCCCTCATTCTGGATTTGGCTTAGGAATAGAAAGAACCGTTGCCTGGATATGTGGTTTAAGCCATATTCGCGAAACCATTCCTTTCCCGAGAATGTTAAATAAAATTTATCCCTAAAAATAGCGTGTAGCGTTTAGCGGATACGCGATACGAATTATAAAGGAGTGTGAACAAACCAAAATGACAAAATCAAAAGAATTTATAGAACCTATGGGCTCTTGGAAGAAGACTAATTCTTGTGGAGAGCTTAGGAAAAACAATATAGGAAAAGAAGTAATCTTAATGGGATGGGCTCAGGGGAGAAGAGATCATGGCGGTTTGATCTTTATCGATTTAAGAGACCGCGAAGGGATAACACAAATTGTATTTGACCCGGAAGATTCTGCTGAAGCACACGAAAAAGCCCATATCATCAAAAATGAGTATGTGCTTGCAGTTAAAGGGAAGGTTGTTTCTCGTTTAGCCGGTTCAAAAAATCCTAATATGCCTACCGGAGAGATTGAAATCAAAGCCAGCCAGGTAAAAATATTAAACGTTTCCGATACCTTACCTTTTAACATAAATGATAAGATAGAAATAAATGATAATTTAAGATTAAAATATAGATATCTGGATTTAAGACAGTTAAAGATGCAAAAAAATTTGCGATTACGACACCATGTGTGTATGGAAATTAGAAATTACTTAAATAGTAAAAATTTTTTAGACATAGAAACACCTTTTTTAACCAAGAGTACACCGGAAGGGGCGAGAGATTATATAGTTCCCAGTAGAGTGAATCCGGGTAAATTTTATGCTCTGCCTCAATCCCCTCAATTATTTAAACAATTATTAATGGTTGCAGGATTTGAAAAATATTACCAGATAGTAAGATGTTTTCGTGACGAAGATTTAAGAGCTGACCGAGCACCGGAATTCACTCAGCTTGACATGGAAATGTCTTTTGTTGATAGAGATGATATATTCAATTTAGTAGAGGAAATGTTTGCCTGTTTATTTAATAAATTGTTTAATATCAAAATAAAAATACCTTTTAGCAAAATGGATTATCAAGAAGCAATTTCCAGATATGGAACAGATAAACCAGACTTAAGATTTGGAATGGAGATAACGAATTTAACTGAAATATTTCAAAATAATTCTTTTAAAGTATTTGGAGAAGTGATTCAAAATAAAGGGGAAATATGTGCTATAAAAGTTGAAAGTGATGAGGAGTTTTCCCGAAAAAAACTCGATGACTTACAATTATTTATTGCTTCATTTGGTGCAAAAGGATTAGCCTATATAAAGATTAAAGAAGGAAAAGATTTTCAATCTTCCATAGCCAAGTTTCTTTCTCCTGAAGAGATAGAAAAAGTTAAACTTAAAACTAATGCGAATCCTGGAGATCTTATTTTAATTGTTGCTGACCAGGAGAAAGTAGTATATGAAGCATTAGGAAATTTAAGATTAAAATTAGCGAACGATTTAAACCTTATTAATCATAACAAAAAGGAATATAATTTTCTTTGGGTTACAAATTTTCCTTTGTTAGAATATAATCCGGAAGAAAAAAGATATGAAGCAGTTCATCATCCTTTTACAGCTCCTCTGGACGAAGATATTAAATTATTGGAAACCAATCCCTTAAAAGTGCGTTCAAAAACATACGATTTAGTGCTTAACGGAAACGAAATCGGAAGTGGGAGCATCAGAATACACAATACAAGCCTTCAAAAAATAATTTTTAAATTATTAGGGATAGATAATAAAAAAGCTGAACAAAAATTTGGATTCTTATTGCAAGCTTTAAAATATGGAGCACCACCACATGGGGGGATTGCCTTTGGTTTGGATAGGATGGTTATGCTTTTAGCCGGAGCTTCCTCAATCAGAGAAGTAATTGCCTTCCCCAAGACCCAAAGAGCAACCTGCCTGTTAACTGATGCTCCATCTGAAGTGGATCAAAAACAATTGAAGGAGCTATATATAAAATTAGATTTACCGCAAGGATAGCGTATAGCGTTTAGCGTAGAGCGTATAGAAATATAGTATCGCGTAAAGATTCTGTCTCCTGACCCTTTTTTCTTAATGAGATACTCATCTTTTATCTCGCTTTCACTTACTGCCCGCACCTAAACGCTATCCGCTATACGCTCCACGCTATTCTTACTATATACTCGATACTCAATACGAACTTGATATTGAAAGATATTATAAATTATGATATTATAATGTTGAAAAGAAATAAACAATTACCCTGCTGTGTTCGTGCGACTGATTAAGTTTTGAGCCAACACATATAAAGAGGGATCGATCTCTAAATGTAGAATGTAGGCCTGAGGTAAGTCTCCCTCCATCGGAGGGAAGGCAAATACCTAACGTTAACTACTTGGTTGACGCGGAAACATAAAGCATTTAGGTAGATGCCCACCTGTTTGAGGACAGGTATCAAAACCTAACGCACACGACATAGCGGGGTTTTATATTTAAACTTGATAGTTTTGACAAAAATAGCAAATGAATATATTATATAATCATTAAATTTTATAGGACATTTTGATATTTATATAATATTATACTTTTTTATATAATAATCAGGAGTTTCAGAGGGAGAGTTCCCCTGACTATTCTGTTATGAACAAAGAAGAAATACGAAGAAATACAGTAAAAAAACGAATTTCTTTATCTTCAGAAGATATAAAAAATAAAAGCAGGCAAATACTCTTAAACCTGGCTGAGACCGTAGAGTATAGAAATTCCCAAAATATTATGTTTTATGTTGCCACCAGAAGCGAAGTGCAGACCGAAGAAATGATTAAAATGTCTATTAAAATGGGTAAAAATGTTTTTGTTCCTATTATCTTGCCAGAATGCCTTAACTTAGCTCCTTCGAAAATATTCGATTTTGATAGTGAATTAGAAAAAGGTAAAAAGGGAATTTTGGAGCCAAAGAAAGAATATTATAGATTATTCCCCCCGGAAGATATAGATTTAATAATAATACCTGGAGTTGCTTTTGATTTTAACGGGAATAGAATTGGCAGAGGCTTTGGATATTACGATAATTTTTTAAGAAAAGTTCGCCCTTCTGCTAAAATTATTGCTTTAGCTTTTGAGATGCAGATAATAAAAAAAATACCTAATGATATAAATGATATCCCGGTACATAAAATAATAACTGAAAAAAGAATTATTAATAGTATCTAGTGTATATAGTATTTAGTATATAGTGAAGAAAACAGAAGCTATAAGACAGATTTAATTGGTGTAGGGGCACGATGCATCGTGCCCGCTTAAAAAATTACCGAAATAACACGCGGCGGATGAATACAACCCATACAAAATGAAACCGTAAATTCTTATAGACAACACGGCACGCCGTGTTGCTACTATATACTAACGACTATTCACTATCGACTAATTAATACGCTAAACGCTCTACGCTATACTTTATGCGATAAAAGGAAGGATGTAAGGACAATGGAATTAAACAAAAAGAAAGAAGCAGAAAAGTCAGAAAAAAATTCTAAAGAAGAAATGAACGAAATGATTAAACAATCTTTAGAAAAATTTAAAAAAATAAAAAGAGGAGATATAATAAAAGGCCAGATAATGAATGTTGATGAAGATGGATATCTGGTTGATATAAAATATAAAATGGAAGGATATCTTCCCAAGACTGAAAAATCACTCTTTTCCAAAGAAGAAGGAACCATAACCCACACCTTAGAAATTGGTGATGAAGTTTATCTATATGTTGCTAATGTTGACGAAAAAAATGGGAATGTTATTCTATCAAAAGAGCAGGCAAAATACTATCAATTATGGGAAAAACTTGCTGAAATATACAGAAATAAAGAAAAAATTAATGCAGAAGTGATAGAAAAAAATTCAGATGGTTTAATTGTTAATGTGGGAGTAAAAGGATTTGTTCCTAAATCCCAGATCGAAACTAAATTTATAAAAGATGAAGATTTAGATAAATATATCGGAAAAAAGTTAGATTTCGTTATAATTAAGCTGGAAAAAAAAGAGAACAAAGTTATTCTCTCTCATCGTCTAATTGTGGAGAAAGAACGTAAAGTAATGCATAAAAAAACCTTAGCTGATTTAACAGTTGGACAGGAAAAAGAAGGGATTATAACCAATATTACTAAATTCGGAGCATTTGTTGATATAGGTGGAGTCGAAGGATTGCTTCATATTTCAGAAATTACCTGGCGTGATATGAAGGATGCTACTAAATTACTAAAAGTTGGGGATAAAATAAAGGTAAAAATTATTGATTACAATAAAGAAAATAAAAAAATATCCCTGAGCATAAAACAATTTTCCCCGGATCCCTGGGAAAATGTTAAAGAAAAATATTCTATTGGTGACGAAGTAGAAGGAAAAGTGATTAAAATTAAAGATTTCGGTGCTTTTGTTGAAATAGAAGAAGGCCTTAATGGTCTATTACATATTTCAGAAATGGCCTGGGCCTATGTAAAAAATCCTTCAGAATTAGTTTCCGAAGGAGAAGTTTTAAAATTAAGAATTTTAGAGATCGAACCCGAGAAAAAGAAAATATCATTAGGCTTAAAACAATTATTAACTAACCCCTGGGAGGATGTTAAGAAAAAATATCCTATTGGTTCGGTCGTGGAAGGAAAAATTACTCAAGTAACTTCTTATGGAGCTAATGTAGAGCTGGAAGCAGGAGTATCCGGTGTAGTTCATTTATCTGAGATTGATTGGGAATATGTAGAAAGACCTTCCGCAATACTTAAAAAATATATGGTACTTCCTTTAAAAGTAATAAAAATAGACGAGGATGCCCACTTAATATTTTTAAGTAGAAAACGAACTTTACCCAACCCCTGGGAGGATATAGATAAATTTTATAAAATAGATTCTGTTGTAAAAGGCAAGGTAATAAGAGTAAGAGACTTTGGAGCATTTGTTAAATTAGATAAGGGAATAGAGGGATTTGTGCCTGTATCAGAAATAGACTGGGAAAGAATTAAACATCCAAATGAGAAATTACAGAAAGATAACGAATATGAATTTAAAGTAATAAAAATTGATAAAGAAAAATTACAGCTGACTTTGAGTAGAAAAAGATTATTACCAGACCCCTGGTTAGAGATTAAAAATAAATACACTGTTGGAACTTTAGTGGAAGGTAGGGTAGTAAATCTTACCGATTTTGGAGCTTTTGTAAATTTAGAAGAAAATATTGATGGCTTGGTCCCCTTATCGGAAATATCCCATAAAAAAATAGATAATCCGGAGAGTGTTCTTTCGGTGGGAGAAGAAGTGACGGCTTTAGTGATAAAATTAGATAGTCGAAGGAAAAAGATAAGTTTAAGTATTAGAAGAGCTGAAAAAGAAGAACAAAAAAGATTTATGAAAGAGTATAATAAAAAACAGAATGTAGATAAAATATTATTCAAGGATTTATTCGGAGACTTGTTTACAAAAAAATAAATTAGTCGATAGTGATATGGTGGGAGTGATATAAATGGAAATACCCAAAAAATCTTTTACCAATAAAAAAATCGGAGATATTTTAACTGAACAGGGATTAATTACCCCTCAACAGTTAAAAGAAGCTCTTGAAGCGCAAAAAAACGGAAACAAAAAACGATTGGGTGAAATATTCGTTGAAACAGGGGTAATAACCAGGGAAGAACTATATGGGGTTTTACAATATGTTTACGAAACGGAATATGTAGACCTGTTAGATTATGTAATAGACCCGGAAGTAATATCTCTTATACCCGAGAAAGTTGCCTTACAGTTTAAATTAATCCCCATAAGCAAAAACGATGATGAATTAATTATTGCTATGGCAAATCCATTGGATGTTTACGCTATAGATTTTGTAAGAGGCCATACCAAGATTAAAAAGATAAAATCATTGCTTGCCCCCGAAGAAGATATTCTAAATACTATTAATAGTTATTATGAATTGGGTGAATATGACGACATAATTGAAAAATTAGGAACAGAAGTAATATTTAAAGAAGAGGAAGAAGAGGAAGATTCTAAAAAATTAGAAGCAATAAGTAGGGAAGCCCCTATTATACAGCTGGTAAATATGTTAATTGTGCAAGGTGTTAAGGACAGAGCAAGTGATGTTCATATTGAACCAAATGAAAAAGGATTATTAATTCGTCTTCGTGTTGATGGAATGCTTCACGATATTAGAACATTACCCAATACAATAAAATCCGCGGTTGTATCCCGGATAAAAATATTAGCCAAGATGGATATTGCTGAAAGACGTCTTCCTCAAGATGGACGTTTCCAGGTAAAATTCGGAACCAGAGAAGTTGATTTAAGAGTTTCTACTATCCCTACTGTATTAGGGGAGAAAGTTGTTTTGAGATTATTGGATAAAAGTAAAGGATTGATAAAATTAGAACAACTTGGATTTACCCCTGAGCAATTAGAGGAATTTGAATCGATAATTTCTAAATCTTATGGAATAATTTTGCTTACCGGACCTACTGGCAGCGGAAAAACTACCACACTATATGCCGCTTTAAACGAAGTAAATTCTAAGGATAAGAATATTATAACTGTAGAAGACCCGGTAGAATATAAGTTAGCCAGAATAAATCAAATCCAAATAAAACCAAAAATAAATTTAACTTTCGCCAACACACTGCGCTCAATATTAAGGCAGGATCCGGATGTTATAATGGTCGGAGAGATAAGAGATACTGAAACTGCTCAAATTGCAGTTCAAGCAGCTTTAACCGGGCATTTAGTTTTCAGTACTCTTCATACTAATGATGCAGTCAGTGCCTTAACCAGATTGATTGATATGGATGTTGAAACATTTCTAATTTCATCTTCGGTAATAGGAGTAATAGCTCAAAGGTTAGTTAGAGTTATATGTGAAAAATGTAAAGAAGAATACCTACCCGGAGAAGGTATTTTAAGCGGACTTAATATAAAGAGCAACTCGAACGATGATGGTAAAGTTAAACTGTACAGAGGAACAGGTTGTTCTTTTTGTAAGAATACAGGATATTATGGAAGAACTTCCATATATGAACTTATTGTTTTGGATGAGGAGATTAGAGCATTAATAATATCAAAAGCCTCAAGTAATGTAATCAAAGATGCTGCTATTAAAAAAGGAATGAAAACGCTAAAGGATAGCGGGCTGGAAAAAGTAATGCAGGGAATTACTACTATAGAAGAAGTGCTAAGAGTGGCAGGATAGAAGAACGGACAAGTAGAATTCAGAATTCAGAAGCCAGGAGCCAGAATGAGAAGACCAGCTAAAACTTTTCAAGATTTGATTGTATGGCAAAAGTCATATAAGTTTGTTCTTGATATATATAAATTAACAAAGGAATTTCCAAAATCTGAAATTTATGGTTTATCTTCTCAATTTCGACGTGCAGCAGTATCAATTCCTGCTAATATTGCAGAAGGATTTAAGAGAAAAGGAAGAGCTGATAAAGCTCGTTTTATGAATATTGCTCAAGGGTCTTTAGAAGAATCACGCTGTTATCTACTTTTAGTGAGAGATCTGGGATATGGTGATTCTTCCCAACTTTTATTACAAATTGAAGAAGTAAGTAAATTGTTAGAAGCATATTATAATTCACTTCTGAATTCTGAATTCTGACTCCTGGCTCCTGACTACTGAATACATAAGCAAGTAATTTTAAAAAAAGGAGAAATGTTTTTAATGCACTACATGACCAGCAATGAAATCAGAGAGAAATTTTTAAAATTCTTCGAAAGCAAAAGACACAAAATAATACCAAGCGCTTCCCTCGTACCTTCAGATCCCAGTATTTTACTAACCATTGCCGGGATGGTCCCCTTTAAGCCCATATTTTTAGGTCAGGTCAAATCATCATTAAAAAGAGCTGTCACCAGCCAGAAATGCATTCGGACAAATGATATTGAAAATGTAGGAAAGACCGCCCGACACCATACTTTTTTCGAAATGTTAGGAAACTTTTCTTTCGGCGATTATTTCAAAGAAGATGCAATTAAATGGGCCTGGGAATTTTTTACTGAGGTTATAGGATTTCCTGAAGAAAAATTATGGGCCTCCATATTTAAAGATGATGACGAATCCTATGATATCTGGCACAATCTTATAGGTCTTCCCGAAAAAAGAATTGTTAGATTGGGTGAAGAAGATAATTTTTGGAAAGTTGGTTCGACTGGACCTTGCGGACCTTGTTCCGAGATATATATAGACTTGGGCGAGGAGAAAGCATCAAAAGGCGGCGGCGGGGTAGGTGTAGATGAAAGATATCTGGAATTATGGAATTTGGTATTTATGCAATACAATCGTGAGGAAGACGGTTCATTGACTCTTTTGCCCAAACAAAATATCGATACCGGTTTAGGTTTGGAGAGAATCGCCTCTGTTTTACAAAATGCTGATACAGACTTCGAAACAGATTTATTCTTACCCATTATAGAATTTGTTTGTCAAAACGCAGGTATAAAATATAAAGAAGACCAGAAAAAGGATTTAGCTCTAAAGGTAATTGCTGATCATATAAGGGCTTTGGTCTTTATGATTTCCGATGGGATAGTCCCTTCCAATGAAGGCAGGGGTTATGTTCTTCGAATGCTATTAAGAAGAGCTTTTCGCTATGGAAAGGTTATTAACTATGACCAACCATTTTTATACGAAGTTGCTCCGGTGGTAATTAATTTAATGAAAGAAGTTTATCCGGAAACCTATGAAGCGGAAAATCGTATCTGCCAGGTAATCCTTGCCGAAGAAAAAAGGTTCCAGGAAACTTTAAATATCGGAATACAAATATTAGATGATTTAAAGGAAGAATTAAAACAAAAGAATAAAGATAAACTTAGCGGAAGAGATGCATTTAAACTTTACGATACATATGGGTTTCCTTTAGAATTAACCAGAGATATCCTGGAAGAAGATGGCTTTGGGATTAAAGAAGATGATTTTAAAAATGAAATGAAAATTCAGAGAGAAAGGTCTCGAAAAATCTGGGTGAAAGGTACAGCCCCTATTAAAACTCGTGTGGAAGCTAATATCAATATTTTAAAAGAACGGGGAGAGACAAATTTTATAGGATATGATTCTGTTGAAGCTAAATGCAAAGTAATTGCTATTACCAAAGATGATAAATTAGTAGATAAAGCAATAGCGGGAGATAAATGCAAAATATTTTTAGAAAAGACACCATTTTATGCTGAAAAAGGTGGACAGATTGGAGATAAGGGAGTTATAACCTCCACATCTAAAAACAATCTATTAGTAGAAATATTAGATACCCAAGCTCCTATCGAAGGTCTTATTGCTCATTTTGCCGAAATAACCAAAGGGGAAATAAAAGTTGGTGAGGAAGTATTAGCCAGGGTAGATTCATCACAAAGGAAAGCAATTGCTCGAAATCATACTGCCACTCATCTTCTGCATGGAGTACTTCGAGATGTATTGGGGGATCACGTTAAACAATCCGGCTCCGCAGTAAACAACCATCATCTTCGTTTTGATTTTAGCCATTTTGCTCCTTTAACTATTGATGAATTAGAAAAAATAGAAAATTTAGTAAATGAAAAAATATTGGATGAGTTAAAAGTAAAAACGAAGATTAGTACTTTTGATAAAGCAAAAGAAATGGGAGCAATAGCTCTCTTTGGCGAAAAATATGGTGAACAGGTAAGAGTGGTAAAAATCGGAGAATTCAGCTTAGAATTATGCGGAGGGACTCATCTAAATTCCACTTCTAACATCGGTCTATTCAAAATATTAAATGAAGAGGGAATAGGAAGCGGGATAAGAAGGATTGAGGCAGTAACCGGTGATAGAGCTTTAAAATATATTAAGGAAAAAGAAAATATCATCAAAGAAGTTTCGGACAAATTACAAACCACACCTTCTGGAATACCGCTAAAGATTGATCAGTTTATAGATGATGCTAATAATATGAAAAAGAAAATTAAAATTATTCGTATTAAATTAGCCCATTATGAGGTTGAAAAATTGCTATCCAAAAAGAAGGAGATTAAAGGAGTAAATATTATATCTCTCAAAGTTGAAACAGAAGATAATAATGATTTAAGGAATTGGGGAGACTTGATTAAAGATAAAATTAAATCTGGTATTGTAGTATTGGGGACAGTATTAGAAAATGGTAAAGTTGCATTATTGGCAATGGTTACCGATGATTTAGTAGAAAAAGGTTACAATGCTGGAAATATTATAAAGGATATTGCCCCTATTGTCGGTGGAAAAGGCGGAGGAAAGAAAACAATGGCTCAGGCTGGAGGGCAAAAAGCAGATAAACTAAACCAGGCCTTAGAAAAAGTATACGAAATTATTTAGTATATCGTATGTCGTATATCGTATATCGTATGGAGAATTATTATATTTGAGAATTTTAGGAATAGATTTAGGCGAAAAAAGAATCGGAATCTCTATAAGTGACGAATTGGGAATTACCGCCCAGGGTTTACCTACAATTAACTCAATTAACGAAGTAGAAGATTTAAAAAATATAAAAGAGATTATCGATAAACACGGGGTAGAAAAAATAATTTTAGGCTTACCCATAAATATGAACGGGTCATTAGGCAAACAAGCCAAAAAGTCTATATCTTTTGCAGAGAAACTTAAATCATCTTTCCAACTGCCTGTAGAGTTAGAAGATGAAAGATTAAGTACAAGCAAAGCTGAAAAATTTTTAATTGAGGCTGACCGAAGCAGAAAAAAAAGAAAAAAAGTTATTGATAAAATGTCAGCAGTGATAATTCTCCAATCGTTTTTGGACAGAAGGATGATGAATAAAGAGATAAAAAAATGAACTTTATTAATAAATTGTTTTTTATATTTTCTTTGATTTTTTTGATTACTATCCTATTTGTTACCGCTATATATTTCCCCTTAGAAGAAAATTCTGTGACCCAAAAAGTTGTTAATATCCCCTCCGGAACTAATGCCAAAGAGATTGTAGATGTATTAGAAAAAAATGAAATAATTAGAAAAAATAATTATACATTCAGAATATTAATCAAAATAATGAAGTTAGAAGACCAATTAAAGTATGGTGAATATGACCTCAGCTCCTCAATGAATATGCTCCAAATACTGGATAAATTAGTAAAGGGAGAAGTAATAGTCTACAAAATAACTATTCCGGAAGGTTATACCTGTACTCAAATTACAGAACTACTGGATAAAAAAGAGATTGTAGAGAAAGAGGCTTTTTTAAAATTAGTAAAAGATGGCGAAAAAACCTCGGAAGGTTATCTGTTCCCTGACACCTACGAAGTGCCCAAAAAATATGGAGCAGAAAAGATGGTCAAAACGATGTTATCAAATTTTAACCAGATAGCCATAGAAAATAAATTTATAGAGAAAGCCGAAGAAATTGGATTTTCTCTAAATGAAATCATTATTTTGGCTTCAATTATTGAGAAAGAAGCCAAGTTTAGTGAGGAAAAAAGCAAAGTATCATCAGTTTTTTATAACCGATTAGAAATAGGTATGAAATTACAATCCTGCGCTACCATTCAGTATATTTTAGAAACGCCGAAAGAAATATTAGATGAAAACGATCTAAAGATAGATTCTCCTTACAACACTTATCTTTATAGAGGTCTTCCTCCCGGTCCAATCTGCAATCCCGGTCTTGATTCAATCATAGCAGCCCTTGAACCGGAAGAAGCAGATTATTTATATTTTGTATTGGGAGAAAATGGCAGACATATATTTTCCAAAACCTATCAGGAGCACTTAAGGAATAAAAAATAAAAAAAGTTTCCCAAAGGTGCCAGGCACCTTTTGGCAACTTTTTTAAGGAGTGAGATTATGAAACCACTAATAATAGGCATTGCCGGAGGAACCGGTTCAGGAAAAACTACAGTAGCCCGTAGAATTTATGAAAGTTTAAAAGGAGTAAATGTGGTAGCACTTCAACAAGATGCATATTACATAGATTTAAGCTATCTTCCTTTGGAAGAAAGAAAGAAAATAAACTTTGATCATCCTTCAGCTTTTGACAGTGATCTGTTGATAAAGCATTTAAAGAAATTAATTAAGGGACAAGATATTGAAAAACCTATATATTCGTTTACGGATTATACCCGAAAAAAAGAGACGGAAAAAGTACTTTCCCGTGATATTATAATATTAGAAGGTATTTTGGTATTAGAAGAAGAGAAAATAAGAAACCTATTGGATATAAAAATTTATGTAGATGCCGACGAAGATGAAAGATTCATCCGAAGATTAGTGAGAGATACAAAAGAGAGAGGGCGGTCAATGGACTCAGTAATCAAACAATATTTAAGTGTTGTAAAGCCTATGTTCTTACAGTTTGTGGAACCCTCTAAAAGATATGCTGATATAGTTATCCCCCAAGGTGGACTAAATGATGTCGCAATTGATATAATAGTAAGTAAAATAAAATCAAGAACCTAAAATTAGTATATAGTCGTTAGTATTTAGTATATAGTAGGACAGGCGTCTCGCCTGTCTATTAATATATTAGTATTCAATATATAGTAAATATAATGTTTAAAATATAGTGAGGGTTTATATTTAATGATTAATATGTAGGGGCTTGATTTATCAAGCCCGCAAAACACGGGTCGGATAAATCCGACCCCTACATTAAATTCAGAACTCGAAATGACTATGTACTATCGACAAACGACTAACGACTAAATAGGAGAAGCAATTGTGTAAAATTTTGAGACCAAAAGTTTATGTTAATTCAGTTTATAATATAGATTTAGAAAAGTTAAAAAAAATAAAAAAGATAAAAGGTATCATTGTGGATTTGGATAACACTTTAGTAGCCTGGGGGGAGAAGGAAGTTAGCCAAAGAATTATTGATTGGGTCAAGGAAGCAAAAAAATTAGGACTAAAAATATGTATAGTTTCCAACACAAATTCTAAAAGAGTTGCAGAATTTGCAAAAATATTTGATATCCCTTATCACTCAAAATATTTTAAACCTTTTAGCATAGCTTTTAATAATGGCCTTAAAATTTTGGATACAAAAAAATCTGAGACAGTGGTAATAGGAGACCAGATATTTACCGATATTTGGGGAGGTAATAAATTGAAACTCCTAACCATTTTAGTCGTTCCTATAGTTAAAAAAGATTCTATAGGAACATTCCTTCATCGTAATTTGGAAAAAATAATAATCTCTTTTTGGCTAAAAAAAAATATAATAAAAAAAGAAGTTGGCAATTGGCCAAAATAATTCCTGGAAGGAATTAACTATGTTTTTGTTCTATAGATTGCTATTAGCTCACATAATCGCAGATTTTCCCATGCAAACTAGTCAAATATTCAAAGTAAAAACTAATACTGAATGGGGAGTACTAATTCATACCCTGATAGTATTGATATTTTCCATTTTCTTTACTTTCCCTTATTTAGAAGACCCCAAAGTTATAATTATACTTTTGGTTATCTTTCTGTCTCATACTGTGATTGATAAATTAAAAATGGAATATTCAAAAAAAACAAAAAATCAGAGTATAAGAATATTATTACTTGATCAAGCTTTACACATAGCAATTATTGCTGTATTAGCTTTTAATTTTACTGAAAGTTATTTATTGAGTTCACCGTTCAATAGTGCTTTTTTTAATTACTTGATAGATATTTATAATAGTGATATATTTATTGTAAGTTTAATAGGATATATCGCTTCGGTATTCTTTATTCCAATTTTACTTATGCACATAAAAGAAGGAGATATTTCTACTAACCTCCCAATATTAAAAGAACAAAAAATAATAAATATAAAAATACCAGCAAACCAAACATTAGATAAATTTTATCGCTTATTTTTAACTATCTCAGCGCAGTACTTAGATGATAAATATATAATTATAATTTTTATATGTTTTGTAATCATAAGCTTTGTTCCCTATCAAATTAGTGCAGAAAGAACAGAAAAGGTATATAATCTAAAAAGAATCATTAATACATCATTGGCAATATTCATCGGGATAATATTAAAAATGATTTAGATTCTCACATGATACGAGCAATGGAGGAGAAATGAAAAGAACAGCAGATAAGAGTATTACCGGAAAGTTCTTATCAGATATATTATATGAAAAGGGATTAATTACAGATGAGCAATTAGATAGAACTTTAAAAATTCAGCGAGATAACGGTAATGACCTTCAAAAGATTATTATTGATCTTGATATCCTTAAAAAATACGAGATGATGCTTGCTTTAGCTGATGAAATTGGAGTAAAATACGTAAATTTAGATGATATAAATATTGAACCCACCATAGTAGTTCTAATCCCGGAAGAGATGGCAAGAAGACATCAGCTTATTGCCATAGACAAAGATGAAAAAAAATTGACTGTTGCCATGGCGAATCCTTTAGATGTTTTTGCCCATGATGAGCTTAAAATAAGATTGGGATATGATATCAACTCAGTATTATCCTATGGTGAGGATATTGATAAAGCCTTAGATGAAGTATTCGGAGTTACCGATGAATGGGATCAGGTAATTGGTAAAATTGAAAACATGCAGGTAACCGTACTGAAAGAAGAAGAAAAAGAGGCAGCTGATATTTCTGCTATCACTGAAAGCGAAGAGGCTCCCGTTATTGCTCTGGTTAACCTGATAATTTTAAGGTCAGTTAAAGAGAACGCCAGTGATATTCATATAGAACCGTTTGGTGAAGATACACTTAAAGTTCGTTATCGAATAGACGGAATATTACATGATGTGATGTCTCTCCCCCGGAACCTGCAATTGGCAGTTATTTCCCGAATTAAAATAATGTCTGATTTGGATATTGCTGAAAGAAGATTACCTCAAGATGGTAGAATTCAGGTGAACGTTGGGGGAAGAAAGATTAATATAAGAGTTTCAATCTTGCCTGCAGTCACCGGAGAGAGTGCAGTTTTAAGAATACTTGATCCCTCGAGCATTTTATTAGAATTAGATTCTTTAGGTTTTTCTCCTGATATTCTTCCTAATTATTTATCATTAATAAAAAAACCTAATGGTATAATTTTAGTTACCGGTCCGACAGGAAGCGGGAAATCTACTACACTATACACCACGCTAAATTTGCTAAATTCCACCGAAAAGAAGATTATGACTATTGAAGACCCGGTAGAATATAGATTAAAAGGGATCAGCCAGGTGCAGGCAAAACCCAAAATCGGGCTTACTTTTGCCACCGGGTTAAGAAGTTTCTTGCGGCAAGACCCCGATATTATGCTGGTAGGAGAGATTAGAGATAAAGAGACCGCTGAAATTGCTGTTCAGGCAGCCCTTACCGGGCATATTGTCCTGAGCACCCTTCATACCAATGATGCTCCCAGTTCAGTGATAAGATTAATTGATATGGGAATAGAACCTTTTTTAATTTCCTCTTCAGTAGTTGGGGTTATAGCACAAAGATTAGTCAGGAAAATATGTCCTAAATGTAAGAAAGGGATAAAAATAACTCCCGATATGAAAAAAATTCTGGATGAATATGAGATAAGCAGTAATGAGATAACCTTATATAAAGGTGAAGGATGTCCTTATTGCAAAGATACCGGATATAAAGGGAGAATCGCTATCTTTGAGCTGATGGTAATGACTGAAAATATTAGAGATTTAATTAGCAAAAATGTTACCACCGGAAAGCTAAGGCAAGCTGCTATAAGTGAAGGAATGTGTCAATTAAGGGAAGATGGTATAAAGAAAGTTTGCGAAGGTATAACTACTATTGATGAAGTTTTACGAGTCGCTTCAGCTTAATATAATCTCTGTCATTCCCACGAAAGTGGGAATCCAGGAGTGAAAGATAAAAGATAAAAAAATATAATATGTATAGAGGTAAATAAATTGCTTAGTCTTAATAACGAAGAAAATAATTTAGAAAAACTAAAGATGCAAATATTACAATTAAATGCTTTAAATAATATTTCTTTGGAGTTAACCCGAACTACGGATTTAGATGTTCTGTTAAATAAAATAATAAATTATGCTGCAGTAATTGTAAAGGCTGAAGCCGCTTCCATATTACTTTTAGATAAAGAAAAGAATGAATTGTATTTTAAAGCAAGTCTGGGTAAAAAAAGCAAGGAAATAAAAAAATATAAAGTAAAATTTGGTGAAGGAATAGCTGGTTGGGTAGCGGAAAAAGGAAAGTCTCTAATAGTTGATGATGTTACTAAAGATACGAGATGGGCTAAAAAAATAGATACTTCCACAAAATTCAAAACAAAGTCACTTATTTGCGTTCCCTTAATTTTGGAAAAAGAAATTATGGGAGTAATGGAAGTAATTAATAAAAAAGATAAAGAATATTTCGATAAGAATGACGAAGAAATTTTAAATTCTTTTGCTAATCAAGTGATAATCGCCTTATGGAATGCAAATATTATAGAAGATTTGAATAATTATTTTGTACATATTACTGAAATACTAATCCAGGCAATGGAAAATGAATCACTTGGTCACAAAGGACATTTTATGAGATTAGCTCGACTGTCCACACAAGTTGGTAATAAGCTGGGAATAACCGGAAAAGATTATAATAATCTATATTATGCCTCTTTACTACACGATATAGGTAAAATAAAAGCAAGTAGAAAGATTGATATTAGCTTTAAAGCAAAAGATAATTTTCGTTTGGTTCAAAATAAAATTAGTTTGCATCCTGTAGTGGGAGCAAACATGCTTAAACAGATTAATCTATTAAAAGATATAATTCCTATCGTAAAACATCATCATGAAAATTATGATGGAACAGGTTATCCTGATGGATTGAGGGGAGAAAAAATTCCCCTTGCTTCACGAATAATATCTGTAGTTGAAGATTATACCAAGATATTCTATAATGAATACATAGAGAATTTTTCCGAGGATAATAAAGCATTAAATAAATTATTCTCTCTTGCTGGAACAAAGTACGACCCGAAAGTTATAAATGCCCTAAAAGAGATTATTAGGACCTGACGTAGGACAGGCGTCTCGCCTGTCCACTAAAACGTAGGGGTTCGATTCATCGAACCCGGAATAATCTTAAATGTCATTACTAGCGACCGTAGGGAGCGTGGCAATCTCTTAAATATACTAATTGGTCAATTGGTAAATTTCTTTAAAGCGAGGTGAATTAAACAATGGCTACCTTTGCATACAAAGTTCGTGACCGCTCCGGTAAAATCTTTACCGGAAACATGGAAGGAGAAAATAGAATCTCAGTTGTTTCTCGTCTCAGAGAAATGGATTACTTTATTACTTCGGTTAGCGAAAAAAGGGGAAACATCCTATTTTCTAAACAAATAACACTTTTTCAAAGAATAAAACTCAGAGACCTAACCATATTTTATCGACAATTTGCTACCATGGTTAATGCCGGCTTAACCTTAGTAAACTCATTAGATATTTTGACCGAACAAGTTGAAAATAAAGCATTAGCGAATAATATAAAGATAGTTAAATCTGATGTTGAAGCAGGTTCTACTTTAGCTGATGCCATGTCAAAATTTCCTCAAGTATTTTCTGAATTATATATCAGTATGGTTAGAGCGGGGGAGATCGGCGGAGTATTAGATGATATTTTGAACAAAATTGCAGATTTAATGGAAAAAGATTATGCCCTCAGGCAGAAAATAAAATCTGCTATGAGTTACCCCTCTTTTGTAGCTGGTGCTGCAGTACTAATGTCTATCTTTATGTTAACCTTCATTTTGCCCCAGTTTGTAGGAGTATTTGCTCAGTTTGGAGGAGAGCTCCCTGCCCTTACCCAGTTTTTTGTAACCTTAACCTATTTGTTTAATAAATATTGGTACATATTTTTTATAGTTTTTGCCGGACTTATCTTTGCATTTCTAACTTACATAAAGACACCGAATGGCAAATTAAATTTTGACAAATTTAAATTAAACGCTCCCATATTTGGTGAAATCAATAGAAAAGGTGCTATTGCCAGGTTTACCAGAATTCTCGGAACCTTAATTAAAAGCGGAGTACCTATTTTAGAAGCACTAACTGTTTCTTCTAATGCTATAGGAAACTTAGTAATATCTTCAGCTGTCCTTGGTGCCAAAACAAAGATAAAAGAAGGACAGAGCATCTCAGGCCCTCTGGCGGCAAGTGGAGTATTTCCACCTATGGTTACTCAGATGATTATGGTTGGTGAAGAGAGTGGTGAATTAGAAGAAATGTTAATTAATGTAGCAAAATTTTACGATGAAGAAGTAGATAGAAGTGTAGATAATCTAACCGCCATCATTGAACCACTTATGATGGTATTTATCGGCTTAACCATCGGGACTATGATTATAGCTATGTACTTACCTATATTCAATATGGTAAACCTAATCCGATAAAAAACAAACCGTAGGACAGGCGTCCCGCCTGTCTATTTAAAAGTAGGGGTTCGATTTATCGAACCCGAGGGACTTCTACTATGATAGTAGAAAACAAATCACAAAAAATAACCGATGATCAAATTACAGAATACCAACCCTTGGTAAAGAGTATTGCTTACAAATTTAAAAATTCCGGCGAACCCTTAGAAGACTTAGAACAAGTTGGTTACATTGGTCTAATTAATGCTATAAACCTTTACAATCAAAACCGGGGTATAAAATTTATTACCTATACTACCTGGCTTATCTCCGGTGAAATACGTCACTATATCAGAGACAAGCACCAGGTAATAAAAGTTCCCAGCTGGATGTCAAAATTAAATAAAAAAATAGACGAATTCATAATTTCCTACAAAAAAGGAAATAATAAATTCCCTTCCCTTTCTGAAATTTCTGAAAAATTTAACCTCACCGAAGAAGGGATAAAAGAAATCCTAAAAGCTCGGGAGGCAGTTCAAATAGTTTCCCTTGACCAGGAACAAAGAATATATAGTTCTGATAGCTATCCTAATATAGAAAAAATAAGAAGTAAAAATTATGAAACATTTAAACTACCAATAGAAGATATTATTGCTTTAAAAACTGCTTTTAGCAAATTAAAAAAATTACAGCGAAAAATAATATATTATATTTTTGAAAAAGATTTAACTCAAACCAAAATAGCACATAAACTGGGTATATCTCAAAGGCAAGTTTCCCGAATAAAAGTGTCTGCCCTTAAAGAATTAAAAGAAAGCATCAAAAGCGATTAAGGTGCGGAGGGAGCATTATTGTGGAATTAGATATGCATAGAGAAGTTACTGACGAACAGATTTTAAAATTCAGACCTTTAGTAAAAAATATTGCCTATAAATTTAAAAACTCCGGTGAACCATTAGAAGATTTAGAACAATTAGGATATATTGGCCTAATTAATGCTTTAAATCTTTATAATCAACAAAGAAAAGTGAAATTTGAAACCTATGCCTCCTGGTTTATCTCCGGAGAAATCAGGCATTACATTAGAGATAAACACCAGGCAATTAGAATTCCCCACTGGATAACTGAACTGAATAGAAAAATAGATGAATTTATAGTAAAATATAAAGAAGAAACCAAACAGATACCTTCCCTTAAAAAAATTGCAAAAGAGTTTAACCTTACAGAAGAAGGAGTTAAAGAGGTATTAAAGGCAAGAGATGTAGTTCACGTGGTTTCTATTGACCAGGATAATCGTAATTATGATTGCAATGAATATCCTGTATTAGAAAAAATAAAGAATGACCACTATAAAAGTTTTAGACTCCCGATAGAAGACTTAATTGCCTTAGAGCTTGCTTTAAATAAATTACAAAATTTACAGCGCAAAGTCGTTAATTATATTTTCATAAAAGATTTAACTCAAACTAAAGCAGCCAAAAAACTGTCGATTTCTCAGAGACAGGTTTCTCGAATAAAAAACGAAGCTTTAAAAACATTAAAAGAAGAATTGGAAAATACTGGTTCGTAGGACAGGCGTCTCATCCGTTTCCTGTATAATGAAGTGTAGGGGTTTGATTCATCAAACCCGCATATTTCTTCTGTCATTCCCGCGCAGGCGGGAATCCAGAAAAAATAATAACGAGGGAGCTAAATAAAATGCTCAAAAAAAAGGCTGTAGTAAAATATCAAAATGGAGAGATTATAAAAGGCTGGGTTGAAGATTTTCGACCCGAAAGAGAATCATTTATTTTATTCCCTTTTATTGAATATAGCGAAGAAGAAAGAATTGAAATTAAATATTCTTCTCTCAAAGCAATATTTTTTGTAAAAGATTTTATTGGAGATAAAAATTATAAAAAAGTCAGAACCTTTAACGTTGACCTTAAAATAACTCCCAGCCAACGTAAGTTAATTGTAAATTTTAAAGATGGCGAACATTTATATGGAACGAGTCATAGTTATGGCAGATACAAAGTAGGATTTTTTGTATATCCCGTCGACCCAAAAGATAACAGTGAAAGAATCTTTGTAGTTCATGAAGCCATAGAAAGCGTCCGCTTAATGAAAATCGAAATATAAAATACGAATATGTCATTCAAGTAATTTTATTTGGGGCGAAAACTTTCTATAATAAAAACTAGGACAGGGTGGCACTCAATATTACTTGAGTGCCACCCTGTCTACTAAAACCTAGGGGCTTGATTCATCAAGCCCGCATATTACTTATGTTATTTACGCGAAGGCAGGGGAAGCAATCTCAAAGTGGAATTGCAATGACAACAAATTGACTGGTAGACCGGAAGACTGGTGGACTGGTCGACTAATTATACAAAGAAAGGAGCATATAAATGATTGCAAACAAAATTGTAGTAAAATACAAAGATGGAAAAATCGTAAAAGGATGGTCAACAGATTTTGGACCCAACAAAGAAATATTTCATCTGCATCCTCTCGAAGAATACGGTAAAGATATATTAGAAATAGAAATATCTTCTCTTAAAGCAGTCTTTTTTGTAAAAGATTATAAAGGAGATAAAAATTATAAAAAGGTAAGAACTTTTAACGGCTCTCCCAAAGGAATCCCCACTGAACGTAAAATAGTAATAATTTTCAAAGATGGCGAGAATTTCTACGGTACTACCCATAGCTATGACCCGGAAAGAAAAGGATTCTTTGTTTACCCCATTGACCCCAAAGACAATAATGAGAGAGTTTTTGTGATTAATCCAGCGGTAAACAGTGTTAAATTACAAAAATTCAACAGCAAAGAATTTCAAATATACGTCTACGAAACCGTATAACCTTCTCTTTCTGTCATTCCCGCGAAATCGGGAATCTATATTTTCTGTTATTGCGAGGAATGTAATAACGAAGCAATCTCAAAGTGGAATTGCAATGACAACAAATTGACTGGTAGACTGGAAGACCGGTGGACTGGTCGATTAATTATACAAGGAAAGGAACATACAAATGATCGCAAACAAAATTGTAGTAAAATACAAAGATGGAAAAATCGTAAAAGGTTGGTCAACAGATTTTGGACCCAACAAAGAAATATTTCATCTACGCCCTCTCGAAGAATACGGTAAAGACATATTAGAAATAGAAATTTCTTCCCTCAAGGCAGTCTTTTTTGTAAAAGATTATAAAGGAGATAAAAATTATAAAAAAGTAAGGACTTTTGAGGGTCAACCTCAAGGAGGCCCCAGCCAGCGAAAAATAATAATTATTTTTAAAGATGGCGAAAATTTCTATGGCACCACTCATAGCTATGACCCGGAAAGAAAAGGATTTTTTGTTTATCCCATAGACCCCAAAGACAATAATGATAGAGTTTTTGTAGTTAATCCAGCGGTAAACAGTGTTAAATTACAAAAATTCAATAGCGAAGACTTCCAGATACACGTCTACGAAACCGCATAACCTTTAAAATCAGTATAGAAAACGGTGAATAATGAAGAATATTTTAAAAAATAGTTTTAAAAGAAAATGTAAAATAGTAAAACAAATAGATTTTTAATAGGGGATGAGATTACATGCGAGATGAAACTGCTGAATGGATTACCCAAGCGGAATATGATATAGATACAGCGCAGGCTATGTTTGAGGCTGGACGTTATATATATTGTGTTTTTATAAGCCATCTTGCAATTGAAAAGTCATTAAAGGCTATGGTCGTTGAATACCTTGGAGAAGCTCCTCCTAAAACACATAACTTGATTTATTTATTGAAGTTATGCAAAGTGGAGCTATCAGATTCTCAGGTTAGGTTTATAGCCCAGTTAAACACTGCAGCAGTGGCTACTCGTTACCCAGATGAGCTTAAAATGTTAATTGAACAGTATCCTTCATCGATTGCAGAAAAATATCTCGAAAATGCAAGGGAGGTGATAAAATGCCTGAAACAGAAAGCGAACTAAACAATATTGTATTGTCGTTTATAAACACCTTAAAATCTAAAGGCATAATGCTTGAAAAAGTATATTTATATGGCTCCAGGGCAAGAGGTACTTCTAGGCCGGATAGTGACATAGATCTCATATTAGTTTCATCCAAGTTTTACAAGATGCCCTTTTGGAAACGATGGGAGATTATCGGAGATGCATTGGCTGAAATAATGGAACCGATAGAGGTTCTTGCATTTTCACCTGAAGAATTTGAGGAAAAAAAAGAAAAACAGGCTGGCTTTTTGCAATATATTATAAAACAACCAGAAACAATTGATGTTGTTTTTTAACTTCCATAGTTTTATATCAGAAGGATTTATAAAAAAAGGTTCTTTTTCACGTTAAAAGTATGAATCAATTTTCTATCAAAACTGCAAACCCTTTATTTGCAAGGCTTTCAGACCCCCTTCAGGAATGCCCTTTTTACGCACGTAGAGTGCCTTTAAACGTGCTTCAATTTTTGAAAAATCGGCAAAACGACCCTCATTTTTGGCCTATTTTTACCTTCTTAAAATCTTGAAACCCTTATAAATAGCCACTTTCAGTTTTTAAAAGAGTGAAATTTTAGTCAAAAAAGTGCCATTTTTGAGGGGTAAAAGCACCTATTTTTAAAAATTATGCGAATAAAGACACTTAGAGTAGTTATTCGCTAAAACCCTTACTACATAAGGCTTTCAGGACGCTATTTTTCCACAGATTTTACACACTTTCCCCCCCCAGG
>JABUBM010000025.1_pt1 | contig 32661 bp, 23 predicted proteins | sample 7240321 | NCBI WGS metagenome assembly JABUBM01 (sample SAMN07256344, study PRJNA390944) | subsurface metagenome | isolation source: Methane hydrate marine sediment | place: Pacific Ocean: Eastern North Pacific, ODP site 1244 | collected 2002
CAGATAATAATCTTCGGCATGTATTGCACATACCAGGTTTAATTCTTTCATTAATCTGAAGGCTTTATCCATATTGGGGACGGACATCCTGGGATAGAGTTCCATTCCGGAAATAGTGTAAAATTTAACCCCAACAATTCCTCTGCCTTTTAATTCTTTTAAACTTTTCTTGCATTCTCCTGATTCTACCTGCTCGGGAGTTACTCCTCCCCAGAAAGCAAAATCTACGTAGGCTTTTGGTCTAACTATATTTAATTTGTAATCAAAGTTTTGACCTGTAGTAACCGGAGGAATAGAAGTGCAGGGCATATCGATAATTGTGGTAATACCGCCAGCCGCTGCACTCCTGGTCCCTGTTTCGAAATCTTCTCTTTCGGTAAACCCGGGGTCATCAAAATGAACATGGGGGTCGATAAAGCCAGGAAATACTATATTCCCTTTTACATCAATTTCTTTCACCGCTGGGAGTAAGTCATTATCTCCTGGTACAATATCTATTATCTTCCCCTTTTCAACATATATAGTTACCGTTTTTAATTGTTCATTTTCTATAATCCGGGCATTTTTAATCCTTAACACCTTGTCTCCTTTTCTTTCCGGTTAGGATTAATTAGATTCCTGTATTCCTATCTCATCAACAAAGCCATAATTGCTTTCTGGGCATGAAGTCTGTTTTCGGCTTCATCGAAGACAACAGAATTAGGTCCATCAATTACCGAATCAGTTACTTCATAACCTCGATCACAAGGCAGGCAATGCATATAAATAGCTTCCGGTTTGGCTAATTTTAATTTTCGGTCATCACATATCCAATCTTTATTTTTATCAAAGAGAGCTTTCATCTGGTCTACCTTTATTTCAGAAGTTTGTGGTGGAACACAGGTTAAGCTGCCCCAAGATTTAGGATATAACACATCTGCATCTTTAAAAGAATCTTCCATAGAATCGGTTTCTTCAAATGAGCCGCCATATTTCTTTACATTATCCTTAATAGCATCTATCATCATAGGATCAAGTTGGAAACCATCCGGACGGGCTAAAGTAATATTCATGCCGAACTTACTGGCTGTTGCCATTAAGCATTGAGGAACCGCAACTGGCTTTTCCACACTTGGCGAATAAGCCCAGCTTACTACCAATTTTTTATTGCGCAGATCGCCCAATTGTTCTTTCATGGTGAGGACATCAGCCATCGACTGACAGGGGTGATATATATCATCTTCCATATTAATTACCGGTATATCCGCCCATTTAGCAAATTCGCGTAGATAGTTATTCCCATTACCGTATTTCCAACCGGTTGGTTTTCCATACATTCTTATGGCAATACCATCACCCATTCTGGCCAATACGCGAGCAACATCAGATACTCTTTCTGTGGAATAAGCTTTCTCTTCACCTTCAGTAGCAGGGGTGTAAATCTTTTCAGAATCCAAATAGTTAGCATGTCCGCCTAATTGGGTCATCCCAGCTTCAAAACTGTTGCGGGTTCGTAAAGACTTATTGTAGAAGATAATAAATAAGGTTTTGCGGAGAAGCAATGGGTGATCCCGACCAGATGCAGTGTCAGCCTTCAAAACAGCAGCTAACTCCAGCATACTTTCTAATTCGTTTTTAGTAAACTCCAGTGTACTTATAAAGTCTCGACCTTTTAATGATTTTGTTTGCATTTCAGAACCTCCTAATTAAATAATATTTTTTTAATATTTTACTTTGCAATTCTATGATTTCTATAATTATCTCTAATTTATTCCTCCTTCTCTAATAATATGTGATAAAAAATCCACATACTTTAAGTATTATCTTTTAGATTTATGTTAACATTATATCAAAAAATTAAAGTGAAAAAAACTAGTCATCCTTATCTCCCGAATAGAAAATTCCTCCTAAATTAAAATATAATAATTGCTTTTTTAAAATCAAAACTATTTGGCTTTAAAAAGACTAATGCTTATCTCGAATTAATTCGAAAGAAAGACAGTGGGGTCCTGAACCACCCATTAGAAATTGACTTAAAGGAGGATCAAAAACTTCCAGTCCCAAGGCTCTAAGTTTTTCATTTCCGATCTTATTTTCTTTAAAGGAGAGCACTTTTTCATCTCCTAAAGCTAAAAGATTTATTGTTCCTGCGAATACGGCATCCCCAGGAATAGTTATAATTTCATATTTTTCCTGCTTTAAATATTTTAAGAAATCATCTGGCAAAGCCTCGGGACACAACATAACTGTTTTGGGGGCAACTACTGAAAAGATTATATCCAGATGATTCCATTTTGCTTCAAACTGAATAGGGATAATTTTAATATCAAAAGGTTTGAGTATTTTTTCTGCTTCCTTTATCCCCTCCATTGTACTGCGGTTTCCTATTCCTGTCACCAGGGTATGTTCATCTAAATAGCAGCAATCACCACCTTCTAACGCTCCATGCATCACTCTCCCTATCATAGGCACTTTTAACTGTTCAAGGGTTTCAATAGCTAATTCGGTATCTCCTTCATTATCTGCATAACGAAAATTACCGATTAATACGCCTTTTGCTGTATTAACCCCAAAATCTCTGGTTGCTACCTGGTCAGGATGCCCGGGTTGGGCAATTTGCCATTTAATATCTATTCCTAATTGCTGAAATACCTCTGCAAATTCCTGATGTTGTTCGGTTGCAGCTTTTCTGGATACTTTAAATCCTTCCTTTATATGTTGGGAAGCGACATCGCTAAAGTCACAAATTTCATAATAGGTTGGCTTACAGAGCAGTACTGAACGTAGCCGCCCATGAGAATTAATAACCATAATTATTTTCCTTTCGAATTATTAAATGTCTTTATTTGCTGTTTTAAAGAATCGGAATCGGTAAAAAGGATGGAGTTGATACCGATTTTTTGGGCAGAAAGAATATTCTCTTCGGTATCATCCACAAAGACTGTGTTCTCGGGTTTAATCCCCTCCTTCCTTAAAATATATCGGTAAAAATCCGGGTCAGGTTTGGATATACCCATTAAGTTAGAGGCATAAACCTCATCGAAGATATCGTAACTACCTTGATTCAAAAGATAATAATAATGCGAATCAATAGTGTTGGTGCCGCAAACAACTCTTGAATTACTTTTAAGCTGTTTTATTATATCCTTTGTTTCCCGGATTATTCCCGGGTTAAAAAATTTACCAAATAATTCCTCTTTTACTTTCTTACCATATCTTAAAGAAAATCTTACCCAAAATTCATTACTGTTAATTTTTCCGTCAAGAAGTTTTCTAAAATTTTCACCGGCATAAATGAAAAAATTTTCTTCAGTAATTTCAAGATAATCGCTTATAATGGGAATATCATTAAAGTCACAACACAGGACGCCCCCCATATCAAAAATATAAAGTTTCTTCATAATTATCTTTATTATCCTTTCCTTGCTGAATATAGGGCTGCACCGCCCAAGAAATACTTTGTCAGGGGACGGTCCTTTGACAAAGTTTTTATTAGCCTGCGAAAATATCTATATTTACTTATTCAACGTAATCTAACAAATTCCTGCTTGAAAATCATAATTTTTTTAATTTTTTATAATCTCGAATCGGGAAACAATCTCAGGAAGCTTAGTCACTTTAATTCTTACCGAAAAAGGGTAGCGGTAATCTAATCCGTCATTCGATAGGGGTATCCAGTAGTATACCTCCTAAAAATACTAAATATTCTAAAGCAGAAGGTGCTATATCTACGAAACCTTTCTGATGTAGCAGAGAAGATCCTATATTTTATTGAAGATGTGCATAATTAGGAAGAGATTACATTCTTCTTTGGACTATCGGTCTTTAGAAGAATATGAGATAATATTTACTAAAAATAACTCTTACGATCTCATTCTGGCTAAGTTATGTAAGTATACAGTTTGAAGGGTACACTTCAATTTATTTTGCCTAATGTTTTCATAGTATCCTTCAAGGATTTATATGCCTTCTTGTATTCTACAAAATACTGATCATATATCTTTTTCGCTTTTTTATCAGGATAAATCGTTCTGTCAAATCGTACCCAATCTTTTATCCTTTCGTAGGAATCTAAAACACCTGTTCCAACTCCAGCTAGCAAGGCATCTCCATAAGGAGCCTCCACATTCTGTGCCAGGGTTTTTATCGGATATCCGGTTACATCCGAAAACATCTTCATCCACAATGGAGACCTGGTTGCCCCTCCTACCATAATACATTCTTCTGCCAGTTCTAACCCACTTTCCAATCCTGCTTCTATATTGTGGCGCAAAGAATAAGCCACACCTTCTAAAATTGCTCTGTAAATGTGTTTCCTTGTATGGTATAAGGTTAAGCCTATTATGGTTCCTTTTGCATCAGGATCCCATATCGGTGAACGTTCACCCATAAAATATGGCAATAATAAAAGTCCTTCTGAACCAGGAGGAATATCTTCTACCGCTTCGTCTAAGAGTTTATAGGCCGATATATTCAATTCCCTTTCGGCTTCTCGCTCTTTATCGCCAAATTGATCCCTAAACCATCTAACGATACCACCTGCTGTTGCCGCTCCACCAAAAGTATATATCATTTCATCATCGTAAGCCACATAGGGAAAACTTACTAATTTAGGAGACAGATGTTGTCCTTTATGAACGACCCCCCAACACATAGAAGTTCCTGCCATAGCAACATGGTTTTTTTCTTCTAAAACACCCGCACTTAAAGAAGCCACCGGTGCATCTATACCGCCGGCTACAACCGGTGTTCCTTCTAACAAACCACACAATTTTGAGGCTTCTTTGGTTATTTTGCCAACAATATCTGCAGATTTTACAATTTGCTGTGGTAAGATTGATATGGGGATACCGAGTATATCACACATCTCTTTTGACCAGGTTCGTTTCTTTATATCAAAGACTCCACCAATATTACCAGCTGATGAAAAATCTGTAATATTTTCTCCGGTTAATTTGTATATGACATAATCTTTAGGGGTTATAAACTGAGATATCTTTTTCCAATTATCCGGTTCATTATTCTTAATCCACATCATCTTGGTAAATCCATAGTAAGAATCGACATAATTACCGGTAATTTCAAATATCTTATCTTTATCAACATTTTTCTTTACCCATTGCACTTCATCTGTTGCCCGCCTATCCATCCAGATAAGACAGGGTCTTATAGGTTCCATATCTTTATCAACTGGTATACCTGAGCCGCCATAAAGTCCACTCAAGGCAATCCCGGCGATATCGGAAGGTTTCACTTTTGATTTTTCTAACGTATCTCTAATTGTATCAAACGTGGATTTTACCCATACATCCGGCCATTGTTCTGCCCAGGAAGGTTTTGGTTTTATTACATCATATTCTGAAAATGCAGAAGAGATTATTTTACCATCAGGATTTACCAGTACTGTCTTTGTGCCCTGTGTACCTATGTCTGTACCTAAAAGATATTTGTTATGCATATTTTTATCTCCTTTATTGCCCATATTTTTCATTATAGTTTTTGTGAAGTTTATTTACTATAGATTCTGGAATAGATTGGGGTTCTCCCAGAATTTTAGCCATGATTAGAGTTTTTGCACTTTCTTCTAAAAATATTGCAGCTTTTAAAGCCTCATTAACACTTTTACCTATGGTAAAAGGTCCGTGATTTTTCATTATTATAGCTTTTGAGTTACCAATTTTATTAACTATTTCCTTGCCTATCTCTTCTTCTCCTATCAGTACAAGTTCTCCCACAGGTATATCGCGGCCGAAGAAATCCGCCATAGCTGTAAGGCAAACCGGAATTGACTTGCCTATAGCAGCAAAAGCGCTGGCATAAGTAGAATGAGTATGGATTACAGACATAACATCTGGCATATGTTTATAGATGTAAAGATGAGTTGTCGTATCTACCGATGGCCTTAATTGTCCTTCTATGATCTTGCCATTTAAATCAACAATTACCAAATTATCGGGTGACAATTTGTCGTAAGACACTCCACTCGGTTTGATAACAACAAGATCAGTTTTAGGATCCCTACCACTTACGTTCCCGGATGTCCACATAACTAATCTATTCTTCCAAAGGTTCATGTGCGCCTTATATACTTCTTTTTTTAGATTCTCCAGCATACTTATCGTCCTCTCAACACAATTTTTATTACATATTAACATAATTAAAGCCAAAGAAAGTTTCCTTGTAAGGATACTCTCAACGAGTTTTATCTTATTTCAGCAATACTTTACAAGAGCTTCGTATAATAAGCTCCGGTTGATACACAAAGCACGGCTTCTTTACCTTCCCATTAATCATATCCACTATCATGCGTGCAACCTGTTTGCCCATCTCTTCTTTTGGATGTTTAATAGTTGTCAATTTTACCTCAGTAGCAACTGCTAAATTTGAATTGTCATATCCTACTAACGAAATATCCACAGGAATCTTCAAGTTACTACGACGAATAGCCTCCATAACCTGAATGGCTATTTGGTCATTATAACAAACAATAGCAGTTGGTCGATTTTTCTTTTTCAACAAGTTTATAGTAAAATTGTAGGGATAAGAAAACATCTGCTCAGTTTTATAATTGCCTAAAAATTCATTATTTATAGTAACATTATATTTCTTTAAAGCAGATAAAAAACCGGCCTGTCGTCTTATACCTTGTAAATCATCAGATAAAAATATTCCAGCTATATCTTTATGACCTAACTTTAATAAATATTGTGTTGCAATAAAGCCACCTTTTTCGTCATCCATAATTACATAGGCGGAATCTAAATCAGGATAGGTGGCATGTAATAGTATATATGGGATATTGCGTTTATCTAGTTCCTGAAAGTATTTTTGATTGATATTTGGTTTAGCACTTTTTGTCGGCTCCACAATTATACCAGATATATCTTGTTCTAAGAATCTTTTCATACATTCTTCTTCTTTGCGTTTATCATTGCCTGTGCTGGCAATACTAAACGAAAAACCTGATTCACACAATGTTTCCTCAATACCTCTAATAATATAAGGAAAAATATAGTTAGAAATATATGTGGTTAGAACAGCTATTTTCTTTTCTTTTTTACTTCCTCTGTAAGCGCAAAAAGTACCTTTCCCCTGTTCTCTATATATCCATCCTTCATTTTCTAACTCACTAAAAGAATGACGAACAGTATGTCTGCTTATTTTAAACTGACGGACAAGATCGCTTTCTGAAGGCAACTTTTGCGCCGGAATAATATCTCCATTTTGAATCATCTGTTTTAGATATTCTTTTAGTTGATAATATTTTGGTAAATACTTATCGGGTTTTATCATTTTTGCTTTTCTCCAAATTAATAAAAATAAATTGTATATTCTATTTTTTTACTTCGTCACTTTTAAGAGCCCAAATATTTGCTGCCCATACTTATAATATTTCCAACTTTAAAATTTAGGAAAATGGATTCTCGTTCCTATATAGTAGATTTGAAGGTTGATTAAAAGCTATATCATTTATAGGTAACATTTTCATAGCTTCAAATAAAACCTTGCCTACATGTTTAAATGCTATACCTGTATGATGAGGAAATCTTTTTGCAATAAGTATATAACGATAGAACCTGGCCATTTCTTTAACAGCAAATACACCAATTCCTCCAAAGGATTTCGGATTTATATCAAGTACTTCACCTTGAGCGATATAACTCCTCAATTCATAATCAGCTGTACCTTGCAGTCTAAACAGTGTAATATCTCCAGGAATTATGGTTCCTTCAAGGGTACCCCTGGAAATATTAGGGTCCTTACTTGGCTCAAGTAATCTATGCATAATTAATTGATATTTCATTTCAGCATTCTTTATATAACAAATGGGAGTGTTTCCACAATGGAATCCCATAAATAGGTCGTTTAGCTTATAATGCCCTGCCTTTTCCCTATTTTCTTCATACATATCCTTCGGTACTGTATTGTTTATATCAAGTAATGTAGCCGGCAAATTAGTAGCAAGAGTAATTATATATTCACTCAATGCTCCATATATATCTGTTTCGCAAGATATGGGTATTCCTCTCATAGCAAACCTTGAATTCACATAACAAGGTACAAACCCAAATTGAGTTTGGAAGGCAGGCCAACATTTATTAGCAAAGATCGCAAATTCAGATGCACCAAGGTTCTGCTCCATCCAATCTTTTAATGTGAGCTCATACTGTGCAAGTTTGGGCAGTATTCCTGAATACCTGTTTCCGTCTCCCAGTTCTTTTTTCATATTTTTCACTACCCCTGATATCCTTGAATCATTTTCATGATTATTAAAGGCTTCGAAAAGATCTAACTCTGAATTTTCCATTATTTCTATACCTAAATCATACAGAGGTTTTATAGGCGAATTACATGCAAGGAAGTCCTGAGGTCTTGGACCAAAACTTATTACCTTGAGTTTTTCAAGCCCAAGTAATATTCTGGCTACACTTTCAAAGTCCAATATCATTTCTGCTATCTCTTCAGCCGTACCAACAGGATATTCAGGAATATAAGGACTTAATTTTCTTAGTTCCAGATTATATGAAGCGTTCAGCATACCACAGTATGCATCTCCGCGACCACTTACTAAATTCTCTCCGGTTTCTTCTGCCGCGGCAGCAAACATAGTAGGTCCTGAGAACTTTTGAGCAAGCATTGTTTCTGGGCCTTCAGGGCCAAAATTACCTAGATATAATACTAATGCATTAACTTCTGCCTCTTTCAAATCTTTTAAGGCATTTAAAACGTCTTTTTCGTTTTCAACAACTGTCTTAATTTCCTTAATCAAAATTCCCTTTTTGCTGCACGTCTTCATAATAGCTTCTCTCCTACTTTTACTAAGTTCAATAGGAAAACAGTCACGACTTACAGCAACTATCCCAAGTTTTACTTTAGGAATGTTAATCATTTAAATCCTCCCTTAAAATATTGATAATCCTCCGATGCTCTTTAGAACAAAGCCCTAACTAAAAACGTTGGCTCTTTAAATAGTTCAAATTTCATATCAGCCTCTTTTACTTTATAAAATTACATTACCTATGCCCTATTTTTTTCTCTTTACTAAGATATGAACAGTTACTGAAATTATAATTAAAAGCCCACAAATAAATCGTGTCCAGAAACCAGAAAGACCTGCAGCAACAATACCTGCTTCCAGGGAACCAATAAGGAAGGAAGCAAGGAAAGTACCAAAGATGCTAGCTTCTCCACCGGCCATGGAAGTACCTCCTACAAAAGCAGCAGCCATTGTCATCATCATATATCCATCACCCATTGTTGGCCACCAGGTTCTCATCCGGTAACAACTCAGTATTCCGGCAAGTGAAGCCATGGTTCCCATCAACATAAAAACTATTATTTTTACTCTATTTACATTAACACCCATCATCCTTGCAGTTTCCTGATTATCACCTATAAACAACACATGCTCACCAAACTTATGTCTAAAAAGTAAGAAATAGAAGAAAATTGTTATTCCTATAAACCAAATTGACTGAGCAGGAATTGAGCCTAACTTTCCGACAAAAATTTTATAGGAAATAGTTTTATCTACTGCAACTGTCCTGGCTAAACCGTTAGATATAATATTGCTAAAACCCCTGATCAAGAATTGCATGCCTAATGTAACTACAATTGAAGGAATACCTATTGATGTAACTAATGTTCCGTTTATAAACCCAACTATTACACCAGATAAAATGCTACATATTAAAGCTAATATAATGCTGTTTGTAGTCTGAAATGTAATTGTAAAAATAAATCCTGATAAGGCCATAACCGACGGAAAGGAAAGGTCTATTTCGCCCATAGCAAGTACAAAAGTTAAACCAAGAGCCATAAATCCTATAAAAGGAACCGTAGATAAAAATGATTGATATATTTTTCCACGAAGAAAAACCTCAGGACTAGTAATCATAAACAATACAAAAATGCTGGTGGTCATAATTACTAATCCGATTTGAGATTTATACCGACTAAATTTTTTTACTTTGTACTTTGTTTCTAAATTATCCATTTTATGATATCCTCTCACCTTGATTAATCTGTGTACTTAACTTTGTATATTTAATTAATTCATCACTAAGTTCCTCTAAAGATAAATCCTCATGATTATAGGAACCCACTATCTTGCCTCGGTCAATTGCCACAAAACGGTCAGAGACTGGGTAAACATTAGCGATATTATGAGAAATATAGACACAAGATTTTCCTTTATCTTTAACAGCTTGAATAAACTTCAAGACTTTTTTTACTTCTTGCAATGATAAAGCCATGGTCGGCTCATCTAAAATAACCAGATCGGCTTCAAAGTACATTGCTCTTGATATAGCGACACCTTGTTTTTCTCCGCCAGATAAGGTTTTAATTACTGAATCAACATCTACACCTATTCCTCTAAACCCCATTACATCATGCATAATTTTATCTGTTTCTTCTTTTTCTTTTTTTATATTGATAAACCCCAGTTTATTGGTAATTTGCCTGCCAAGAAAAATATTTCTCCATAAAGTTTGCTTATCTGCAAGAGCTTTTTCTTGATATACAGTTTCTATCCCCATACTATGAGCCCTCTTCACAGAATATTTTTTAGAATTAATTCTTACACCTTTAATATACATTTCCCCCGCATCAAAGCAATGTACCCCAGAAATAATTTTAATCAAAGTCGATTTACCTGCACCATTATCACCTAAAACTCCTACAACTTCATTAAATCCTACTTCAAAATCTATACCTTTTAAAGCTACAACCCCTTCATATGATTTATATATATTTTTCATTTCGACTAATTTATCCATATATAATGTTCTCCTTTTTATAACAAGTAATAGTATGGTTTAAAATAATCCTGCAGGAAATATTTTATTTATAAAACTTTTCCTGCAGGATAACATAAAATTAGTATTGTAACTATTATCTATCTTATCTTATTCCTTTTTCAGCCAATGGGGCTATCAAATCTATATTATCTTTGCTAATTAAGCCGCCACCTGTATCAATATGCAATCCTGAGAAACCATACATCTTAGTTAAATAAATTTGCATAATTGGTAGAAAACCTTGCAAGAACGGCTGTTGGTCTAATACAAGATCAGTATAACCACTTTTAATACTTTTTACGGTTGCAGGTGATAAATCAAAACCGGCGCCATAAATATCATCTGGACCCAAACCTGCTGCTTCAAAATAAGTACGTTGTGTAGAAGTTAAATTACCATGATCAGTTACAACAGCTTTACAATCAGGATTTGCCTGTAAATAACCTACTATAACAGAAATACCCATTGAAGCATCCTTGTCTACTTCAGCTGAAATTTCCACATAATCTACTTTTACACCTACTTTTTCAAAAGCATCTATAGCCCCTTTTGTTCTTAATCCTCTGGTAGGTTGTGACAAAAGACCCCAAACAAGTACTCCATCTCCTGCTTTTAATCCTGCTCCTTTAACCGAAGCTTCACCGAGAGTATAACCTGATTCATAAAGTCCCTGGCCTACATAACCAAATCCATTTGCGCTATAAGCTTTTTCAAGTTCAGGTAATGTCGTATTTTGACTGCTAACGATAATCCCCTGTTTCTCAGCTTCTTCAACAAAAGGCTTATATGCTTCATCCCCGGGATGTCCCATAATTGCTATACCATCAGGATTAGCCGCAACAGCTTGCTGAAATTGATCAACCATTTTCTGCGGGCTCCATTCTGACCATAGATATCTTACCTCAACCCGATCACCTAATATTTCTTCAGCTGCTTTAGCACCATTATAAACAACAGTAGCAAAGGTTCCTCCGGCAGCACCGCCTGGGAAAAAGTAAATTACAACAGGACCTTCACTTACCTGAGCTACTACCGGTAATACCAGAAGAGCAACACAAGTCAATACTAACAAAAGTAAAAGATTAATTTTCTTTAACATAATTTTTTCTCCTTTTTAATATTTCCTAATAATTTTTTGCAATAACCTCACTATAGCAACCTTAATACAAAGTGCTAGCAAAAATCGTTATTCCTTTTTCACCTCCTTTATTAGTAAGGGCTAGTATCCCCCTACTTATTCTTTTATCCCCCAACTAAAATACCCGGCCTGCTTATCTTTTCTCCATTATACTCTACTTCAACCTTGGGCCATTCGGGGTCATCAGTAATTATTTCATTTTCGGTTTCATTCACAATAATAGTATCTTCGCTCTTCACTCCTTTTATTGATGGATTCCAGGCAAAAGCCTGATTGTGTTGAACCACTTCATTTATTTTTGAGGTAGCAATATAATCTCTGGTCTCATAACCGGTAGCCCCACCCTGATGGTGAAGTTTCCATTCATCCGGATAACCAACTTCTTCATAAGCTCTAATTCCTTCCTGAAAAATATCAGCCACTTTTTTACCTGGTCTGGTATTGGCTATAAAACTTGCATCAACCTTAGACACCACTCTTAACTTATCTGTTAATTCCTCTGCGATCTTTCCAAAATGAACAAACCTGCTTAAATTGATAATTAATCCATATCTTTCAGCACAAGTTACTACCATAACATATTTCTTAATTTCTTTATCTTTAGTAATAGGGTGACGATAGTCAAAGAGTCTTTCATCAGAACCCACCAGGATTAAATGGGGGTTTATATTTTTACTCCAGAGTTTCTGGGCCAGTCGGCCTTTAACTTCATTTTCTGTATCACCAGGTTTAATTGCTTTACATACCTCAGTCATAATCTTAGCTGTTTCCCGTCCCAGCGACCTATATCTCTCTATCTCTTCAGGTAATAAGGAAAAACGCAGTTGCTTGATCTCCTCTTGTAAGTTATTTACCTCGGGAAAATAACAATCACCACCTAAACGATATTTTCTTATTAAGCCATCTAATAAGTCTCTTTCGTACCATTGGTTAACTATAAGTTGAAAATCTTCTTTATCTAACCCTTCTTCTTTTATTACTCTTTCAGCTTCAATATTGTTGGTTAAAACCAAAATTTTATCCTTTAAAACAATTAACTTAACTGCACCCTCTTCACTAACAAAGACAATCCTATTCTCCATCCCACCGGTTAACCAGGAAATATTACTATTTTTCGCAAGAATAATTCCATCCAAGCTCTTTTCATCTAATAGTTTTATAATTCTATCTTGCTTAATCTCTATTTCATCCATTTTTATTACCTTCTTTAATCATCTTTGCTCCAGCAGTAAGGTTGCTCACATATATTTTATGTTCACCGATGAGATTAATCCTGCCTGGAGCAGAGAAAGAACTATTAATAAAGGTACCTGCACCCATTTGTACAGCTCAAACATCCTAAACTGAAACTGAAAAAATGTTGGCTCTTTAAATAGTTTAAATATCATATCTTTATATAGGTCTAAGAACCTTTACCCCGTAAGGATTTAGTCTTACTTCATTTATTATTTCTCGTCCACTTATTAATTCTTTAAAACAATTATTTATAGAGATTTTAACTTCAGTATTTTTATGATTAAGCAAATAAAGTACTTCCTTTTTCCCACGCCAAATTGCCTCAACTCCTAAAGGAGTATTTATTGCTGAAGGAATCATGGTTTCAGACACAAGCCCTTGTGCCAGCACTTTCTGAAGATATGGAGAAAGGCTGGTTCCGACATATATAACATTACCTTTCCCATACTTATTGATAGTAATTGCCGGTTGCTCTGCAAATATTCCATTCTGATAAACAGCAATTACTTTGGCAGTGTCTGGTTTAAGCTTGTCAGCCCACACTCCTACTTTACCTCTAACTGAAACTAACCCTGAGGACATAAACTTTACCTCAACATCTTTTTCTTTATTTACCTCAATTATCGGTTTTTCAAAGGGACTATTTCCCAAGGTGGTATACTCTTCAATTTCGGCTCCTACTAATTCCCGTAACAGCCCAGGTAATTTATTATTTACTACCATATTGTTCCTAGCTTCCTTAACTCCGGAGCGGTAGGAAATAACCAAAGTTCCACCTTTTTCTGTAAATCTTTTTAGGCGTTCAGCTAATTCATTATTAACTAAATAAAGATTTGGTGCAATTAGTAATCTATAATTCTGAAATTTTTCTCGTGGAGTAATAATATCAGTAGTAATGTTTAAATTGTATAAGCTTTTGTAATAAGCATTTATTTCCTTTTCGTAATCCATTTCATCGCTATTAGGTTGAATTTCGAAAGCCCAGTGTATATGATAATCTTTTAATATAGCTGCAGAAGAAGGTACACCTTCAAGAATAATCTCTTCGCCAATTTGGTTCATCTCAGTAATAAACTTCTTTATTTCTTCATAACGGCGGCCTGGTTGCCCATGATGATCTAAAACTCCATGCCAGTATTGTTCTGTACCAAAACGGCAGGTTCGCCATCTAAAAAAGAGAATACTATTAGCTCCGTGTGCTATGGCTTGATAACTCCAAAGACGAAGTTGCCCTGGTTCGGGAGTTGCTGCTAGAGCACCCCAGCCTGATGGTCCGCTTTGTTGTTCCATTACCCAAAATCCAGTACCTTTAATCCCTCTAGCTAGATCATGCGCAGCTGCTACAGAAGAAGGTTCAACTTGACTTAAAATCATAGGGTAGTTATCCCAGGAAATAAAATCCAAATCAGCATTTAACTTAGAATAATCTATTCCATTATAACCTTGAAACATTGAGTTATGTGTTATCCATTGTTTTTCCCCTATAAGCCGACGAAGCACATTAATCTGTAATTTTTGATAATTTACCCAGGAATCAGATATAAATCGGTAATAGTCCAGATGCAATCCAGGATTTTGTGCGAGAGCTGTGGCCAGAGGTACATGGATCTCTTTCCATTTGCCGTAGGTTTGACTCCAAAATATAGTCCCCCATTCCTTATTCAAGTTATCCAGAGTATCATATTTATCTTTGAGCCATTTTTGAAAAGTTTGTCGACAATAATTACAATAACAACGTCCTGAAAATTCATTATCCAACTGCCAGCCAATTACGCACAAATTATCTTTAAAATGTTCACCCATTGCTTCTACAATGCGACGGGTATGTTCCTGGTAGCCAATATGATTTGGACAATAATGTCGGCGACCTCCAAATGCCATCCGCAAACCCTTTTCATCTACCGGTAGGATAGTAGGATCGTCTTCAATAATCCATGCAGGCGGAGCTGCGGTAGGTGTTCCAAGAACTGTCTTAATACCATAATTTTTCAGCAAATTAATGGCCTCATCTAACCACTGAAAATCAAATTGTCCTCTTGATGGTTCAATTTTCGACCAGGCAAATTCAGCCATACGTACTACATTAAAGCCAGCTTCAGCCATTAGCTGTGCATCTTTTTTCCATCTTTCTTTTGGCCAGTGCTCGGGATAATAATCACATCCGAAATACATATTCTTACTCCTTTCTTGCTTAACCTTTAATTGCTCCACTGGTAATTCCAGTAATAAACTGTTTTTGTAAAATTAAAAAAAGTACAATTAATGGTACTACTGTCAACGTAGAGGCAGCCATTATAAGATCGTAAGCAGTCCAAATACCTGAACGCAGATGTCTAATAGCTACTGCAGCTGTTAGCATCTCATTACTTTTTAAAATAATAAGAGGCCAAAGAAAATTGTTCCATGAGGTCATAAAAAATATTATTCCTAACGCAGTTAAAGCTGGCCTGGCTATAGGTAGAATGATACATAAAAATATTTTAAATTCTGAACATCCGTCTATCCTTGCTGAATCTAAAAAATCATCAGGTATCTTAAGCATGTATTGCCTCATAAAGAATATACCAAAAGCATTGGCCATTCCTGGAAAGATCAACCCCCAGTACTTATCTATCCAGCCAATTTTACGATAAAGTATGTATAGAGGGACCATAGTTGTATGAAAAGGTATTATCATTGTTCCTAAAAGAAATAGAAAGAGAAATTTACGTCCAGGAAACTGGTATTTAGCAAAACCAAAAGCAGCCAAAGAGCAGAAAAATAAAGACAAAACTGTACTACTGGAAGCAATAAAGAAACTATTAAATAGATTTCTGTCAAAGGGAAAAAGTTTAAACAAGTGAAGGAAGTTGTAAATAGTAGGATTCTTCGGAATCAAGGTAGGTGGATAGCTAAATATCTCCGATTGTAATTTAAAGGCTGAACTAAACATCCACAAGAGAGGCATCATCATAAAAATAGAAATTAATATCAGAAAAAGATAAACTAAATTTTTCTTTAACTGCATCTCTTCTTCTCCTTCTTGCTTTTTCTTATCTTTAAATTTTTTAATAAAAAGGGGTTAACTTTTAAACTCATTATTTTTCTTCCAGAATTTTTATCCAAAATACACTCAAAATAAGTAAAATTATAAACAGAACATAAGCAATACTCGAAGCAACGCCAAAATGAAGAAAATTAAACCCAACCTTATAGAGATATAATACTGGAGTGAGTGTAGCATCCATAGGTCCTCCTCCTGAAGTCAATATATAAGGCTCATCAAATAAAGAAAATGTTCCTATTGTGGATAAGATTATGCAAAAGAGTAACATTGGTTTCATTAAGGGCAAAGTAATGCGAAAAAATGATTGAGTGGTTGTAGCACCATCGATCTTGGCTACCTCATACAGTTCCGGGGGGATATTTTGCAGTCCCGCTAGAAGAATAATCATATTATACCCTAACCATCGCCAGGTCACGAGACTACTAAGACAAATTCGGGCTAAACTTGGATAATTTAACCAAGCAATAGAATCAACTCCAAACCAGCTTAAAAATAAGTTTACCAAACCATAATCCTTATCCAGTAGTGACTGAAAGCAATAAGCTACTGCTACGGAAGCAGTAACATAGGGAAGAAAAATAAAGGTTCTAAATACATTTCTTAATTTAATATACTTGGAATTTAATAAGGCAGCTAAAATTAATGCTAATAGAGTCATACCGGGAACATATTCAAAGAATATAATCAAGCTATTAATTAAAGATTGTCGAAATGGTCTATCTGTAAGCAAATTCATATAGTTAAGTAGGCCAACATATATTTTTGGACCACTACCATTCCATTGATGAAAACTTAGATAAAAAGAATATACTGTCGGATAGAGCATAAAAATAGCAAATAAAATAAAAAAAGGCGAAATAAAGAGATAAGGAATCTTATTCTTACTTATCTTTTTAAATAGACTTTCTTCTTTTATTTTTCCAATTTGATTGAGCAATTTATCTTATCTCCTTTTCTAAGTCACTTTTATATTAAAAATTCCTCAAATTATCGGCAAAAGTTGCCCCATTAGGGCTTAAAATAAAAGCCCTAATGGGGCAAAAGAATCATATCTTCTTTACTTAACTGTATATCTATCACTTTCTTCCTGTTCTCATCCGTATTTCTGTAGCAACTTGAGTTAAAGCTTCTTGTGCAGTCGTTATATCTCCTATAGCATAAGCAGTCACATATGCCTGAAGAATGCTGTTCATTTCCGCATAATCCTTAGTATAATTCCACCAGGGTATACGCTTAGCCGCTTCCACAAATATCTTCCTATGTTTCTGCCCACCAAAGAAGGCGACTTCCTCTTCTACTATAGAGCTTTCAGTATAGCATTCTAATAGAGAGGGAAAAGAGTCCATTTCTTTCCACATTGTTAACTGAGCTTCTTTATTAGTAGTAATGTACTCTATAAACTTCCAAGCTGCTTCTTTATTTTCACATTGCTTAGTGATTGCTAATGTAGAACCACCGTCATTGCTGGACCTTACTCCACCCTTTTCCCAGACAGGCAGAGGCACAACACCCCACTTCCCAGAACTTTCTGGAGTAATCCAACTCGATAAAAAACCACCCATCCATACACCTTCAATGATAGTTGCTACCTTACCCTCATCCATACCAGCGTACCATCCTGGAGTCCAAGATACAGCATCTTGAATCAGGTCTTCCTTCCAAAATTTACCCAAGTATTTAAGGGTATCTACCGCTTTTGGGCTGTCAATGACTACCTTACCTTCTTTATCAACATAACCTGCTCCTTGCTGCCAGAGAAGAATTTCATAAATTCGAAAGTCATTATTAGCCTTAGCCTGAGCGAACATATAACTACCAGTCTTCTCTTTAATTATCTTACCCACTTCATAAAAATCATCCCAGGTATCTAATAATTTAGCTACAGATTCGGGATCAGAAGCGAGTCCGGCTTTTTCAAATACATCCCTTCGATACCAAATAGCAACTGGACCACTGTCCCAGGGCATAGCATAAATTCTTTTTTCCTTGTCCATAGCATCTATCCATTTAGCATTCTCCATTTTAATATAATAGGGTAAAGCTTTTTCTGTAATGTCATACAACCCCCCTAAAGCTACAAACTGCGCTAAATGGCTATTTTCACACCCAGTTACATCTGGTGCTCCTTCGCCAGCTGATATATCCAAAAGCAGCGTTTCATATACCTCGGCAGGCCCCATCACCTCAAATTTAATTTTTATCTCTGGATAAAGTTCATAAAATTTATCTAAGCACGCATTTATACACTTTTGTTGATACTCCCAGCACCGGACAGTAAGAGTAGTTTCTTTGGCAAAGACAGATGTTATACTAACTGTTACAAATAAGCTAACCACAATAAATAAAACTACTAACCTTAACATCCTTTTTGACTTTTTCATGCTTTTTCCTTTCATCATACTTATTCCTCCTTTAATTTTACTTTCAAAAATTATTCTCCTCAAAACTCTCCTATAGCTTACTCATAAGCATCATCTCCTCATTTCAAACAACTTCGCAGATTTAAGATTAAACTGCTTAAGATAATTCGCTAAGATAAATATTTTCGAAACATTAGAAAGAAAAGTAGTTTCAAATTCGCCAGAACTTTGAAGATTGGCTTTTTGTAGGTTAGTACACAACGTTATATACTTATACGGACAACCGTACAACTATTATATATTTTATTAATTGTGTTTGTCAACTTATTTTTAAAATTTTTTTAGATGTCAAATAAAAAATCAAAAACATACTATTTTTCAATGGTCACAGTTTAAATTGAATGCGCAACAAGATAGGTGAAGAAAACTCAGATTCATTTGGAGTTATTCAATTTTTTTAATTTTTTATAATCTCGAATTGGGAACCAATCTCTGGAAGCTTGGTTACCTCGATTCTTACCGGAAAGGAATCTTTTAATGATTCAAGGTGAGTAATGACCAATATCTTATCAAAATCTTCACTTATAGATTGGATAGCTTGTACCAGATTATCTATGCCTTCTTCATCCTGAGTACCAAATCCCTCATCCATAACCAGAGTTCTTAATTTAGTCCCTGCCCTCCTGGTCAGTAACTTGGATAGGGCAATTCTTAAAGAAAAATCTATCCGAAAAGATTCTCCCCCACTATACATTTCATAATCACGAGTCCCTAATTCATCACTTATCTTGATATCTAAGGTCTCTTTTATGCCTCCACTCTTCAAATCACGGAGAGACTCGATAGAAATCTGGGTACCATTATTGGTCAACTTAGCTAAAAGGTCATTGGCTTCTTCTTCTATTTCCGGCAAAACATTTTCGATAATCAGGGCCTGAATTCCATTCTTTCCAAAAGCCACAATCAGTTTCTCATAAATATTCTGCTCTTTCCTGCTTTTTTCTAATTCTTTGCCTATCTCTTTCTTCTCTTTCCCCAATTTAAGGCACTGGTCAAATTTACTCTGATGTCCTCCCCTTTCTTCTAAAATTTTATCTTTAAGAACTTGCTCAGAATTTAATACCTGTTCCTCTTGAACTAATTTCTCTCTCAGAGAAGGAAGTTCTTTTAATTCTATTCTTATTTTCTCTTTCTTCTTCTCCAAATCTTTTAAATCTAATTCTTTCTGTTGATAATTTTCTTGTAATTCGGATAATCCATCTCTTAAAAAATCAATCTTCTTCTCTGCCTCTTCTAATTTCACTTTTTCCAGAGAGGCATTACTCAATTCTTCAATCTTGCGGTTTAACAGACGGTGTCTTGCTTCATCATAACCAATATTTTTAATTTGCTCTTCAAACTCTTTTAATCTTTTCTGTTCCTCTGAAGCGTATCTCTTCTCTTGAATAATTTTTTCTAATTTTTTAATCTCTACCTGCAAGCCAACCATCAGTTTCCCTGCTTGTGTAGACTCCTCACACTCAAAGTGTGCTTTGCTTAACTTCTGTTGCCAGATATTTTTATCTTTTAATCTTTGATTAACCTCTCTCCATTTTTCCGCCAATTTATCTTTCTGTTTACTCGACTCTTCCACTTCTCTTTTTAATTTCTCTACCTTTTTAAGATTTAAACTAATTTCTTTATTTATTTTATCCTCAATCTTCCTCTTTCTCTCTGCATTTAATTTTGCCTCACATAAAGGACATTCTCCCTCTGGATTTTCTCTTAACAGACGCAGTTTTTCTTGATTATCTTTATTGTCTTTTTTTAATCTTTCTATCTGACTTTTAATACTGTTTATTTTTACATTAAGTTCGCTGCCCTTTTGCCGAATTTCTTCACGCTGCTCATCAAGTAACTTTATCTCCTTCATCTTTTTTTCTAATTCTAAAAGCTTAACCCTATTTTTTGCCCCCTGCTCAGCTCTAATCTCTAAATCTTTGTATCTATCTTTTTTATTCCTAACTTCTACTTCTAAATCTGCTCGCTCACTTTCTATCTTCCTCTCAATAAAAACCTTTTCTTCCTCTATTTCCCTGATTTTTTGGAGCTTTCGGCTAAATTCATTATTTTCGGTATTAAATTTCTGATAATTTTTAAAATCATTTAAAACTTTCTCTTTTTGGGAAATTATTTTCTCGCAATCGATAATTTCTTTCTTTCTTAATTCAATCTGTTTTTGCCCCCGCGCAATTTCTTGCTTATACTGCTCTATTCGGCTTTCCAATTCTGCGTATTGTTCGCTTTTATGTTTTAAGAGATTTATTTGCTCTTTTAATTTGCCCACTCTTACTTCTTCTATCTTTATCTTCTGGGAAATACCTTTGTAACTTTCGGACAATTCTTTTATCTTCTCTTTATAAAAATCAAGGTTGGCCATTTCCTGATAAATATATTCCAATCTGCTTTCTTTAGTCATTATAATATTGTTAATTTCCTTAAGATGGGACTTGGCCAGATTAGCCAATTCATCATAACGAGAAAGACCTAAAATCTCGGATAAAATTTCCTTTCTTTCCCGTGCACTCTTTCGGCTAAATTCATCTATCCGACCCTGAAGTATAAAAGCGGAATTAATAAAGGTCTTATAATCTATCCTCAAGGTTTTGGTAATTCTTTCCTGGGTTTTTCGAAGGGATGGACAGGTGAGAGAAATATACTCATTATCTTCTTCACTAAAAACCTGAAATTCTAAACCGGAGCGAGAACCTTTTTTAGTCAGAGAAAAAGTTCTAATAATGCGGTATCTGTCCCCTTCCAGGTCAAATACAAATTCCACCTGCATATCTTTCTTGCCTATCCGCAGAAGACTATTATCAGCCTTTTTCTCCTGGCTGGCTTTTCTTCCTTCTCCCCATACTGCCCAGGTTAAAGCATCCAGAAGAGCAGATTTACCCTGACCATTATTACCCGAAAGACAGGCAATGTGAAACTGGGTAAAATCAAGAGGGGGAACATCTTCACCATAACTTAAAAAATTTTTTAGGGCTAATTTTACCGGTATCAATTTTTAATCCTTTCTTTTTCCTGTTTTTTTATTTCTCTTTCTGTCATTCCCATTACCCTTTATGTCATTCCCGCGAAAGCGGGAATCCAGAATAAAGTTCAACTATTCCCTTCTAACTCTTTCTCTAACTCCTGGGCGTAAGTTTTCAATTCCTCAGACAAAGGAGCCAAATCAGGACTATTCTGAATATATTTATCCATAGCTTCCAACATCCCTAAATCTTCTGAAATCTCGGCTCTTTGAGGCCTCTCCACTGGTTTAGATTTTTTGGCAATAGCGGTTACTAAAAAAGCTCCTTCCAAGGCAGAGTTTATCCTTTTAAAATTCAGTAAATCTTCCTTCTCTGCAGGCATAGTATAAAATACCCTCACCACTGCCTCGGACAAATCATACTTTTCAATTTCTCCTAACAGAACATTAGTGGGGTCTAGCTCTTCGCTAATTACTACATCTATGGTAACAAATTTTCGGGCGGGAAGAGGAATAAATTCATAAGAAGTTTTGCCTTTTTCAATATTCACCAAACAAACCCCTTTGTCGTCCTTCTCCTCACCAAAATTTATTCTTTCGATGCTTCCCGGATAAACTACCGGAGGATGATTGTCGAGATTTAAATCCTGAAATTTATGGATATGGCCTAAAGCTACATAATCAAATTCTTTTTGAGCCAATACTTGAGTAGAAAATACCGGGTCTCTCCCTATTATTGCCGACCTCTCCGAACCAGAATAAGTTGCTTCTGCAGCAGCCAGATGAGCAGCAAAAATCGCGGGAGTACCCGGCTTCATCATCCGGGCATATTTCTTAATCTTTTTACCCGCTCTCTTCTGAATTTCCTTAGTAATTTCCTCATCAGTAAAATCTTTATACTCTTCTTTGGTAAGAAAGAGATTCTTGGTAGGCCAGGGCAGACCGAAGACTTGAACCGGCCCCGCCTTGGTCTCAATATTTAACATCTCAGGCTCGGTTACCACTTTTACTCCGGAGACATTTAAAATATCAAAGATATCCAGAGAGGTAGCCCGACCGAAAGATACTGGGTTATCATGGTTTCCATTTATCATTATTACCGGGATTTCTGCTTCGCTTAATCTATAAATCTGCCGGGCAAATTCACGCTGATGGGTAGGATTGGGATTGCTATTTTTGTAAGCATCGCCGGTAAATATTACCAAATCCACCTTTTCTTCCAGAGCAATATCAATAGCAAAACTAAAACATTTTATAAAATCCTTTAATCGGGTATGCAGGCCGGTGGAAGGGTCTACCCGTCCGTAATTTTCCATTCCTAAATGAATATCGGCTATGTGAAGAAATTTCATTTGGTTTTTACCTTTCCCATTTTCTTCAAGTTAAAATTACTATATCTATCTAATCTTCTAAATTTGGAGGAATAATTTCTTTAATTATAACACAAAAATTTAATGTTCCTTGGCTGCGCTTTCGCCGGCCAGATACCCGGTGCTCCAACATTCCTGCAGATTATACCCTCCTGAAGGGCCGTCAAGGTCTAAAATTTCCCCGGCAAAATAAAGATTTTCAATCTTCTTAGAACCCATGGTATTCGGATTCACTTCTTTGAGGGCAACTCCTCCACTGGTCACTACCGACCATTTAAACCCCAATAAACCGGTGGGTGTCAATTCTAATTCTTTTAACAGGTGAACCACTTTATTTCGTTCTTCCCGAGTTAGGTGATCCACTTGCCTATTCGGCTCTATACCGGAAAGTTTAATAATTACCGGTATCATCGATAAAGGCAATAATCCTTTCAGTGAATTCTTAAACATCCTCCCCTTGAACTCCTGAAAATCTCGCTGGATGCGTTTATCTAATTTCTTGAAATCCAGAGCCGGTTTTAAATCTAAAATTAATTTTACCGGACCCTTCTTCAACAATGCCCCGATATTTTTACTCATATCCATAACGATAGGACCACTCACTCCAAAGTGAGTAAAAAGCATCTCGCCAAAACGTTCATCCTGTTTCTTGCCATTCTGAAATAATTTGAGAGAAACATTTTTAAGGGATAGACCCTGAAGTTCTTTCACCCAATCTTCATAGGTCTTTACCGGATTTAAGGCCGGGACAGGTGGGATTACAGTGTGCCCTAATTGTTCAGCCCATCGGTAGCCCTCACCGGTAGAACCGGTCTGAGGATATGCTTTTCCTCCTGCACAGATAATAAATTTATCGGCACACATCTGGCGGTCTCGAAGTAAAGCTTGAGATATTTTTCCGTTCTCCTTTTTAAAACCAATTACCTCGGCGTTATATAAAATCTTGACTTTTCCCTCAGCCAAATATTTTATAAGCACATTTGATATGTCCTGGGCATTACCATCTTTCGGGAAAATTCTATCTCCCTGTTCTCTTTTCCCTTTTACTCCTCGGGATTCAAAAAAATCAATCACCTCGCGTGCCCCAAATAGAGCCAAAGCACTATAGAGAAAACGCCCATTCCTGCCAAATTTTTCAGCAAATTTTCTTATATCAAACTCGTTATGGGTAAAATTACAACGTCCCTTGCCGGTAATCAGTAATTTTTTACACAGAATCTCCTTCTTTTCGATTAAAACAACCTTTGCTCCCAATTCTGCTGCCCGACCAGCTGCCATCATCCCGGCTGGCCCCCCGCCTATTACCGCAATATCAAAATGTGACAGGGGACGGTCCTTTGTCACCTTTTTGCTTAGTTTAGGCATCCGATTGTTTGACTCTAAGTATAATTTTGCACTCATATTAAAATAAACAAAAGTCTCCTTCCCTTTATACGCGTATCAGGGGACGGTTTTTTGACACAATTTTAAATGAAAATAAATATTTGTTCTTCATTATATAACACTATATTATCTTAAAACAATAATTTCAATTCTGCGGCAAATACTTAGAATTTCGTGTATAATAGATTTATTAATTTACCAATCAAGTCGTTAGTGAATAGTGAATAGTTAACATTAAATACAGGTTCTCAGTTGACAGTTCTCGGTATGTAACTAAAAGGTTAAAACAAAAAACGAAAAGCCATAATTCAAAACTTAAAACTTTTTTGTATAAACTATTGCTTTTAATGTAGGGGTCGGATTTATCCGACCCGTGTTCATTGCAGGTTCGATGAATCGAACCCCTACGAAAAAAATTAATTCTTATACAATTACAATTATAATCAAGACAAACAGGAGAAAATATTTATGATTTCCCTTGAAAATATCAGCATCGGCTTCCAGGAGAAAGTTCTCTTTGATAATTTAAACTGGAGAATCCCCCGAGGCAGCCGCATCGGCCTGGTGGGTAATAACGGTACCGGAAAGACCACCTTATTTCGCACTATCGTAGGATTTGTTCACCCCGATAAAGGTAATATTACTTTACCACGAAACAGGCGAATTGGCTACCTGCCCCAGGATTTAATCGAACTTAAAAGTAACATCGACCTTATCTCTTACCTGAAGGAAAAATCAGGCATTGCTAAATTAGAACATTCCCTTAAAACTTGTGAAGAACATCTAACCTCGCTTTCTGCTGAATCAAACAAATATCAAGCAGCTCTTAAAAAATATGAAAAAATAACCAACCTCTTTGAGCACCGAGGTGGTTATACTTTTTCTACCCAGGCTCATAAAGTTCTAAAAGGTTTAGGCTTCCGAGAAAAAGATTTTACCAGGCAATGTACTGAATTCTCCGGAGGATGGAAGATGCGCATAATACTGGCCTCCATACTGCTTTCTTCACCGGATATAGTTTTACTTGATGAACCTACCAATCATCTGGATACAGAAAGCTTGGAGTGGCTGGAAGGTTGGCTTATAAATTTTTCCGGAACCATAATAGTTATCTCTCATGACCGATACTTTATGGACAAACTTATGACCCAAATTGCAGAATTAGCTCATCAAAGATTGACTATCTATCAGGGAAATTTTTCCTATTACCTGAAAGAAAAAATAAAACGCCAAGAGCTTTTACAAAAGGAAGCCAAAAATCAACAAGAAAAAATAACTAAGACCCAAGCTTTTATCGAAAGGTTTCGTTATAAGAACACTAAGGCAGCCCAGGTGCAAAGCAGAATAAAGATGTTGGAAAAAATGCAAATAGTAAAAATTGATAAAGCACCAAAAAAAGCAGCCATCTATTTTCCCAAATGTCCCCGCAGCGGGGATAAAGTAGTTAGCGTAGAAAACTTGGCTAAAAAATATGAGGAAATTCCTGTATTCAGCAGCTTAAATTTTACCTTACACCGTGGTGAAAAGATTGCCCTGGTGGGAGTAAACGGAGCAGGCAAATCTACCCTTTCCCGATTAATCAGCAAAAAAGAAAGACCGACTGTCGGTAAAGTACATTTAGGACATAAAGTAAATCTGGCTTTCTTCTCTCAAGAAAGCTCTGAAAATCTCAACTATAATCACACTGTCTGGGAGGAAATATCTGACGAATCAAGTTCTATGACTTCCGGAGAAAGGAGAAATTTGTTGGGAGCTTTTCTCTTTTCCGGTGATGCGATATATAAACCGATTAGCGTTCTCTCCGGAGGAGAAAAATCCCGCCTGGCTTTGGTAAAAATTCTAATGCAGGAATCCAATTTTCTGATACTCGATGAACCGACCAATCACCTGGATATAATAACCAAAGAATTGTTTCAGCGAGCTTTATTGAAATATTCGGGAACCATATTAATTGTTTCTCATGACCGTTTCTTTCTGGATAATCTGATAACCCGGGTAATTGAAATACGTGACGGAAAAGTTTATGACTACCCTGGGAACTATTCCTATTTTATAGAAAAGCGAGCTCAATTACTGGCAGAAATTAATGATGATAACTTATATACCAAAAGAGCGGAGCAATCGAAACCAAGAATAAAAACTTTAAATAAATTGAAAAAACGAAAAGAAGCAGAAGAACGAAATCGTATCTACCGACAAAATAAAGATATTCTGGATAAATTAAAATCCGTTGAAGAAAAAATGAAAGTCTTAGAAAAAAATAAAGCTGCTATAGAGAGTCAATTATGTAACCCAATCATCCTTAAAGATTCAAAAAAAGTAAAAACCCTGATGATTGATTTAAAAAAATATAACCAGGAACTTGCCACCCTAACCAAAACCCGCAAAGACCTCATCTTAGAAATTAAAGAACTCTACTAGGGGAAGGTTATCTGAAATTCAAAACAACCTGCTTATCTGCCTGACGTGCAAGCTCCTCGCAAATTTTCTTATACTCTTCATATTCTTCCGGAATTACTAAAGTCCTTTTATGAATCAAACTTTCTGCAAAAAAAATAACCCCTTGAGAAAAACTGTATTTATTAATGTAAGTAAACCACGGAGTATCTTTAATAATCGGAGGAGGGAGATATTTTACCGTAAGATTTTCCGCTAGTTTAATTTTAACCATTACCTCGAACTCATCAAGAGTACGAAAATCAATGGGATAACTTCTTTTATCCCGAGAAACTAAACTGGTGGAGAATCCCCCTAATTGAGGAACAAGTCTATCTTCCCCGGCTTTGGTTAAAAATATTGGCCCCTCAAATTCCATTTTAATCTCTATGGGATGGTTAAGGTTTTCGATGTCGCTTATCTCGTAACTTAAAAGCTTTCCACCTGGAGAAAGACTATTTACTGTCGACTTAAGAGCTTCTTCAATGAGAACAGGTTTAGTGTACTTTAGCCAATATCTTTGCCCCTGATCGTATTCTCCGAAAGTATTAATCTCTCTTGTCCCTGAAATTGTCTCATCCTCATGAATATCAATACTCAGACTTATATATGCTTTATTATGTTCTGGCGCAAATAAAGGAGTTTTTTGAATCTTTCCTTCCTTTTCATAAAAAACAAATACTTTTCTATCTTGGTCTCCTCCTGGAAGATCGCCAAAAGAAGTAGTTTCAGCAGTAGGGTCAAGAAAAACCAATTTTTCTCCTACTTTAGCCAGACAGATGGCGTGATTAAAGATGAGAGTAGGAAATTCCTCATCTAAAAGGTAAGAGCCTTTTGTTCCAATAAGAACTGGATAAGCAGAAATTCCAGCATATCTAAGCATCGAAATTAAGAGCATTGTCTGATCTTTACAGTCTCCATATTTATTTTTAAATATCTCTGTGGCATAGTGTGGTTCAAATCCGGCTTCTCCATATTCTACGCCTACATATCTAATCTTTGAAGCAACCCAATGATAGATTGCCTTAGCTTTCTCCTCCTGTGTATTTTTATCCTTGATCAACTCTTGGGTCTTTTCTTCAATCGCCTCATCTATATTTATCTTATCAACAACAAGACTCCCCCACCAATTATAAACCTCTTGCCAGTCATCAAGAGAGGAAACACAAAGATAAGGAGTAATCTCTATATAAGGAGACATAGATGGTTCAGTGATAATCTCCGGAACATTGTTAAATTCCCACGTATATTTAGTTCCATCTTCTACTCTTTCTATCTGGGGGGAGAAACTCAGCGCATACTCGACATATCCTGGATTATACGATTCTATGTTAACATTATATTCATCAGGGATGATTAGATTAACCCTTTGGTTAAGATAAGGCTCGAAGCCCTGAATTGGGTAATTTTCACAAAACTCTTTTCCGTCAATTAATTTATTGATATATTTTATTGCCTTATATTCAATCACCGCCCCTTCAGTTAACTCAGGCATAGAGATGATCCTCAAACGCGCATTGCTGTATAGTGGATATTCCGGATATTCGGAGATGTCTCTAATATGCTTTGCCCCCACTGAAATGATCTCGCCATCTGGTTTGATGGTCCGGGCATACTCTACTTCGATTTTCTCATAAGTGGAATCATAGCCCAATTTTACCTCGCCATATTTTGCCTTCCCTCGATCATTTAAGATCTTTATCAAGATGTGAAGTTCCTCTATCGCTGTATAATCACTTAAGATTCTGAATGTCTCTTCATTCAGGAGAACAATTGCCCCTGCATCGGGAAATTCAGCCTGTCCAGGAGAAGTCTTTATCAAATCCCTAATATAAGAATCGGTAATATCTTCAACAGTTAACACTTTGGTTTGAGCATTGATATAAGAAATTCTCTCCTCAGCGAGCTTCCTGTATTCTACACCTTTGATTCTCTGATAAACCTCGATCGCTTGATAAAAGAGATTTTGTTTTTCACATGTCCTCCCATAAAGATACAAAAATTCCTCATCTTCAGAATCCTTATTTTTTTCAAAGATAGCCAGGGCATCTGTGTAATCCCCATTTTTAAAGTAAGAGAAAACTAAAAGTTTAGTCAGGGCAAAATTTTCTCTTTCTTTTTCATAGAGAGGTAATAATGTTTGAATGGCCTCTTCGAACCTACCGTGTCCGTAATAAAGCTTGCCCAGAAGAAAGTTAATCTCAAACTTATCAGCTTCGGGTTCTTCCAGGGCTAAATTATATTCAGAGACGGCTTTTTCAAAAAATTTCTCGCTTTGAGCTGCATACGCATTGACTAATTCAAGATGAGTTTGTGCAGTAACCTGGAAGTTAGATACCAATAAAAATATTACAATTAGAAAAAACATAGCTGAAACCGACGTTATTAATTTATGTTTGTTTGACATTTTTCATCACCCTCACTGTTATTTTTTTTGTCATTATTTAATTATTTCTTTTTCTCAATAATATTTTTTAAAAATTCTTATAGTATTTATTTAATTAAAAAAGACGGAGTAAAGAATATCTTACATATTTTCCTTAAGAATGGAAAAATAACTTATCCTATTTCACTATGATGATCACATTACCTGACATTGATCTGTCTTTTGCAACTAAAATCCCCGTGACTTTATAATAACCTGGGCTAAGCTCTCTCTTATATTCTGCTGAGTAAATAATTTCTAGACTATCTAGTCCTAATGTCTCCTCACCTAATACCATAGCAAACATCATATCCTGGGACCAGCGCCAAATCTCATTCCCCTCCTCATCTTCGATGATAAAATCATATCTTTGAGAAGTATTAAAATGAAAAGCAACATCTTCTTTAGTATAATTAAAAAATTTAAGGGTCATTATGATAGGCTCACCAACAGAGTAGCTCATCTTATCAGTCGACATAGATATGCCGTAGTTCATATTTCTCTCCTCCGATGTTGTATTCCCAGAAGCTACCAGCCATAACCCTAAACCTGAGAACACCGCTACAACAATAATAATCAATATAATCATTTTCATAATTAACCACCACTTTCTCTTTAGGAAAAGTAAAATTAAAAAGGCAGAAGCTGAAATCTTTTATTACTCCAACCTCTGCCCGTAATTTTATTTGTTTATACTCACTTAGCAGATTGTTCTATAATTTATTAACTTATTTTTCAACTATCCGGGTTATATATTATACTTCCACTTGGCATAGTAAACGGATCATAATCCCATCCATCTTTTATAACATCATCAACAGTAAAAATGAAGGTTATTATTCCTGAAGGATTCTTTACCTTATTTGATTGTAAGCTCACTTCTCCATAGGTATCAGTTACACCAGAATCCTTATCGCTTGTTGCGTCACTCCAGGAACCAGATACTATCGCACCCCCAACAGGGTTCTTACTCGCATCAACAATGGTAACTTTTGCTATAGCATTCACGTTTATACCCGCTTTTTTCAATGACATAACAATATTAGATACATACATTTTGCCAGTTTCAGAAAGTGTGAGAGTGAAATTAACATCGGACGTGATAGCATCAGCACTTACTGTGACATTTTCTTGAGAGTCATTCTCATAACCATCTGCTGAAGCAGTAACTGTGTAGATTCCCTCGGCTACATTATTAATAACATAGTTGCCATCGGTATCCGTATCCGCTGACAAATCAGTGTCTTCTACAACTACCGTAGCCCCTGCAATGGCTAAACCTGCTTCGGCTTCAGTCACCTTTCCCGCAATAGTGCCAGCAGCCGGTGGAGTCAGGTCGTCTCCGATGGTGGTACCCAAAACAGCCTTCTCAGCATCTACTAAACCGTTGCCCTGCTCATTAAAAAAAAGTCCGATATCTTGGGCAGTATTAGATAATAATTCTCTCACCTCATTAGCAATACCATATTTATTGTCTTCATCACGGACGACACCTCTACATATCACTAAAGCAGCTACGCCAGCTACATGTGGAGAAGCCATCGAAGTTCCACTATAAGTAGCATAATCAGGATCAATATAAGTAGAATAGATGCCTACTCCCGGCGCAGCCAATTCTACAGCTGGACCTGTACTAGACCAACGAGCTCTCTCATCGTTCTGATCAGTTGCAGCAACTGCAATCACTGATTCATATGCAGCGGGGTAACCAACATTATCACCTATACCAGGAGGATTACCACTGTTACCTGCTGCAGCAACCAAGAGAAGTCCCTCATCATAGGCTGATAAACAAGCGTCTTCAAGAGTGTCGCTTGCTCCCCCTCCTAAACTCATGTTAATTATATCCAATCTATCATCAGTATTCTCATCACTATTTGGATCTACTGCCCATTCAATTGCTGCGACTATATCGCTTACATAACCTCTACCTCTCTCGTCTAACGCCTTAAGGGCATATAAGTCCGCTGCAGGTGCAACACCAACCACTCCAAAATCATTATCCATTGCTGCTACAGTACCAGTCACGTGGGTACCATGGCCATTATCATCCGAATAACTACTTGTATAATCTACAAATGATTCCCCATCTGCAACATATAAATCTTTATGGCTGGCGATACCAGTATCAATGATAGCAACACTTATTCCGGTACCTTTGTTTCCACCATTTTCAGTGGCATGGACTACTTCAGCATCTATTCTATCTACTCCCCAGGGAAGGATCTGTACTAAAGCAAAGACTAGGCCATCGGGTTCAACATATCTAACATTAGGATTCTTTTGAAGTGCATCGATTGCCTTGTCTGGAATCGATGCCGCAATAGCATCTACGATATGATAGGTATATTTAATTTTACCACCCACACCCTTAACCAATGCCTGCTGAGCTGCTCCCGGTTTTTCTCTAAATCCGATTAAAACCTTTACCAAACCATCGGAAGAAACTTTTTCCGGTGATAATTGCTCTTCATTCGTAGGATTAACCAAACCTAATTTTTCCATAACCGGAAGACAGCCACTTGCGAATACCATAATTAAAAGCAAAATAATTGAAATTATAATTAATTTAACTTTCATTTATTTTTACCTCACTTTCCATTTAAAACTTTACGTCCTATCCTTTCGGATAGTTTGCCTTTTTTGGCTTAATATTTTCTTGGATATCCTAATTTTAATTCTACTCTCTTCAAAAAAAATGTCAACTAAATGATATAAAAATTTTTAAACTTTATACTTGCAAAAATGTGTAGTTAAAGTGTAATTTATTACCTACATCAGCACTTTTCCGCAAGTTTTGTTATCTTAAAAAATGTAAATAGCAAATGAAAAGTACACCATATTTCAGCCGAAAAGTGCACCACTTTTTCTAAAAAAATAAATCAATCTAGACCATATTTCCCTCCTTTTTCTAGTTGACCATTAATCTTGCTTTGCCAGCCATTCCCTGGTTTCCTTCAACCGGTAAGAATTACCATTCATATTGAGAATATAGGATTTATGAGTAAGCCTGTCTATCATGGCTGCCGTCATCACTGAATCTGAAAAGATTTCATTCCACCTCTCGAAGGAGAGGTTAGTGGTAATGATGGTGGATTTTCTACCGGCCCTAAGGGAGAGATGGGTAAAGAGTAGTTCTGACCCTTCTTTATCAAAGGAAATATATCCCAGCTCATCAGCAATCACCAGATCATACTTTTCAAATTTACCCTCCAGTTTAATTAAGGTCTTTTCTGATCGGGATTCTTTTAATTGATTGATCAGTAAGGGTACGGTGGCAAACAGTACCTTGTATCCAGCCATACAGGCTTTTACACCTAAAGCGATGGCCAGATGAGTCTTGCCGGTACCGGGACTGCCGGCTAAGATAACATTCTGACCGTTTTCGATGAAATCAAGGCTTTTAAGTACCTTGAGTCTTTTCCTGGCATCAGGAGGGAGATCGCAAATCGATAATTCCTCCAGGTATT
>JABUBM010000026.1_pt1 | contig 32017 bp, 26 predicted proteins | sample 7240321 | NCBI WGS metagenome assembly JABUBM01 (sample SAMN07256344, study PRJNA390944) | subsurface metagenome | isolation source: Methane hydrate marine sediment | place: Pacific Ocean: Eastern North Pacific, ODP site 1244 | collected 2002
TAGCAAGAACACCCAAAGAATATCCTTTGCCACCTACCTCATTTACCGATAAATTATTTTCAAGTCCTGCTACTAACATTGTTGGTTAAAACCTATCATTTTCATTTTTAGAACATAAAAAGAGATACGCAAATTCTCGCTATATACTATTTTATACTACATTTTTATTAAAAATCCTTCTTTTCAAATGAAAAAATCCTTTAATACTTATTCTGCTATCGGAGTTCAAATCTTTATTATTGACAAAATATATTTAGTTCTTCTAACTAAATCCTGCAAAGTAGTATTATTAAGTTTTTTCTTCCCACACTAACAATAATACAACTCAACCTCATTGGTTCTCCAATTTCGCATCCTTTTAAACTAGTTAAGCATAATGGAATAGCCTTTTATTAATTAAGGTTACCCTATTATTACCTCGGAAAGTAATACAGCATAATATATCTTTAAATTTAATTCTTAATGCTCGAGGTATAAGTAATAAAATAAAATGTAATTTAAAAAATTGTTCATTTGCCAATAATAAATATTTAAACTTCCCATCTGAAAATATTATTTTATAATAAATTTTTATAATTCTTAAGAAAAGTTATCGAATTGTTGAGTTAGCACAACCGGTACCTTACACATTACTGGCGTACATGCTCAAAGTCATCCTACGCTATCCTTTCCATCCTTAATCGCTAAGCAATCCCATCTCGAAGAGAAATCTGGAAGGTTCTTTTGGCCAACCCCTATATTTTTCTGCGTAACTGAGGGTTAAAGTTTTAATGGTTCTGGTAATTGCGACGAAACAGTTACGTCGTTCTTCCTCCATCTCCTGGCTATTATCACCTTTTTGTTTACTCTGGAAGGAAGGCAACTCATCGTCAACAAGTCCAATTAGATAAACGTGATCAAATTCCTTGCCTTTGGCTCCATGGATTGTCATAAGAATTACTATGTCCGGCTTAGGAGATGGTTCTTTCGAATGCATCTGGAGTTCCTGCAGGAATGCCTCCAAGGTTATTTCGTCACCTAAAGAATCTATTATTTCTCTAATCAATTCCTCCCACACAGAACGCTCCTCTTCATAACGAGCAAATACTTCGGCGGTAGGATCACTGTTGGCTTGCTGCTGGACTTGTGTCAGCTTGCTAAACCAATTGAGTGCAAATTTACTGAATGTTCGAAAGTCTCTGCCTTCTCCCAAGTAGCGTGATGCCTGGTCAATTACTTCTTTTACCGGGGCATTTGGACTTTTTTGACGTACAATCTTGACCCAATGCTGCAAGTAGCCAAGGTTTGACCCTTGGGCTTGCTCGACAACATCTTCGAAATCAACTTCTACTTTGGCAAGTTGAGCAAAAGTACCACATACAGCCTCCAAGTGGCTGCGATTTTGTCTGTCATTAGCAAGACGTAAAATGGAGTGAAGCCACACGAATGGGGTACTTTCAAATTCGTCTTTTCGCTGAGAGATTACAGCAGGTAATCCTTCATTTCGCAATGCCAGTTCAGCACCTTCAAGTAACTTACGGCTTCTTCCTAATATGACGACCGAACCAAGGTGACCAGAGTGAAGCCTTTTGATGTCCTTAGCTATTTCAGCTGCTTCAGCATCGAAGTTGGGAAATTTCGGAAGCAGATGAACAGGGTCTTTGCCTGGGCTAGTACGAAATGCTTCAATCGGTTTCTTGTCGGCTGTTCTCAAAAAGTTGTGGCGGATAAGATTATTAGCTAACTCCACAATCTCAGGTGGACACCTGTAGTTCATAGGTAACTGGATTACCCTCGGCGAATAATCTTTCATAAACTCCGCAATGCGTTTGTGACTCGCCCCATTCCACTGGTAGATAATCTGATCGTCGTCAGCAACTATGAATAGGTTTCTATGTTGATTTCCAGTGAGAGCGCGGATAAAACTATATTGAGCATGATTCGTATCTTGAAACTCATCTATGCAAATATAGGGATAAACTGTCTGATAACGTTTGGCAAAAGCGGGAAACTCCGTGAATAACTGATACGCTTTGAAAATCAAGGAATTGAAATCAAGGGCATTCCGTTTGGCTAGTTCCGTTTCATAGGCTGGATAAACAACGGCCATTCGTTCTCCGAATCCTGTATCCCTAAATACCTTGCGGCAATCCTCAGGCAAAACAAGAAGTGACTTTAGACGTTGTATAACGGGCAGTTTTTCCTTATCAAGGTCGCTTACCACATCGGACATCTTCTTAGCTTCTTCCACTGCATCATTCAAGACAGCCTGTAAGTCAATGTCCTGCGAATATATTTGAAAATTGGGATTGATGTTTAAATGTGTTCCATGTTGGCGTAAAACATCAGCACAAAATGAATGAAAAGTTCCCAGGAAAAGGCGTCCCTCCTGCCCCGGTACAAAATTGGTCACACGGTTTCTCATTTCATCTGCCGCTTTATTAGTAAAGGTCAGACCGAGGATGCGGAAATTTTTGTCCTGGGTAGAATCGAGAATGCGCGCTATGCGAGAAGTCAGGACTCTTGTCTTCCCCGAGCCTGGGCCTGCCAACACAAACAAATGACCCTCATCCCATTCCGCTGTTTTTCTCTGAATAGGGCTTAATTCTTTCCAAGCTGCGATAAATTCTCTGGTACTCATGCTATACCACCTTTGCAATTATGTCTTTGATAGCCGTGCCAAGAAACTTAGGGACTCTCGATTCGTCCGCACCCGCTGATCGAAGTTCTTTAATCAACGCAATGGTGTAGCCTGTCTTATCTGTCCTTATCCTTGAGGCAATTTCATCTTTGAATCCTACTTCAGCTTCCTTCTTGCTCAGACTAATGTTTCGCTCGGCAAGAATCTGTCTGTATTCTAAGGCGAACCCATTCTTCACAAGAAATAATTCCAAATCCACCCCTTTTTCTGGCAGTGGTCGGATAAGCTCGTTAATTTCTTCATCTGTCAGCCCACGGTCCTTCACCTGCTTAATAAATTTATTTCCCTCATCATCGTTATCGCAGACCATAATCCACGGAATTTCAAAAGCCCGTGCCAGACCCACAAAGGCGCCTGGTGATCCGTTATTTTGAAAATCGATTACCGCAACCCCCGTCTGATCTAATGACTTCCCCAACAATTCCGCAAAATATCGAAGCAGTAGATATTCACTCTGGCCCTCGCATAGGAGCCATGCACATGCGAAGAGTATCTCCCCACGAATACGCTTTGCGTAGGTATCGAGGTCGGTGAGGTCACTGTCGCTAAGATACAACCGAGATTCATCCCTAAGCCTCTTGAGTTCCGCATGAACCTCGATTTGACCTGAGTAGATTGTAAGCAAATCGCGGTATTCTTTCTTCTCCATCCTGCCGCTTACGGAGAGTGTTGATGTACCTGTATGATAGGTAAACTTGGGTGCATTGTTCGTACAAAAATCCAGCAGTTCTTGTATTTCCGGCACTTTAGCGGTAAAGAATCGCTTAACATAAAAGACTTTGGACGATGAGCCATCTCTACGAAGCAGCCGAATCTGTGTGAATGGAATTTCCTGAATAAAATAGGGTGAGTGGCTTGAGATAATCTTCTGGCTTTTGACTTCGCCTAAATTTGTCGCAAGAGCTCGAGTTGCTTGGGGATGGAGATGCGCCTCTGGTTCTTCTAAAGCCAAAATAGCCTCTGTATCTGGCTGAAATAATGGTTTGAGAAGCACATCGATGTAGGATTGAAAAAGAAAGAGAATAGCCAAACTCTGCATGCCCTGTCCATGCCTCGCAAGCGGAAGGTCAATCTCAGTTCCACGAGCTTTGATTACTATCTGTGACTTCGACATCAGGTCCCAGGGTTTGAGCGGCAACGCCTGTATTGAAGTATTTTGCCCGGTTCCCAGCACCATAATTTTCTGAACTTTGTCCAAGGATGCTCTTACTTGTTCAATCCTTGGGTCCGCTGTCAGCAAGGCATCGTTGATCATTGCTAGCTCCTCAGTGAGGGTCTTGCTTAGTTCTTCGCTAATTTTGAGGTTACGGAGTATTTGGCCCCAGAACTGAGAACGCGGGGAAAATTCATCATCTGAATCACGGAGAGCAGACAAGTAAAACAAACGGATGTAAAGGAGAAATTTTGCCAGGTTACCAGGGCTAGCACCTTTTCCTCCTAACGGCTGGCCATCCAATGCAAGGAATTCCCATTTGGTGACAATCTCTTTGGCTGTTCCATCATATTTGCTCGACAGTCGTAACCCAATAGAATCCAAATCCATCACAGGATCAGTTTGGATAATATTATTAAGAGCTTGAATTAAAGAATTAGGCCATTCATCGGGTGCATCCTCTCGAAACCATAGTTCTATGACAATGCCTTCACTCGTCTGAGGCGAGTCACTAGTTTTGACCATATGGTAATCATATTCGTTAAAGAGTGTTCTTCTACCCACTGTGCTCCGAGGCAATGCAATCCCCAACGCTTCAAGCAGAGCTGTCTTGCCAGAGTTATTTTCGCCGGCTAAGACGGTGGTATCTGATATAGGAATGACTACATCTACCAGACAGCGAAAATTCTTAACAATGATTTCTCTTAGTTTCATCCAACATTCTCCATTTTCCAAGAGTACTTTAGCTTCCTTCAATTATAAGAGGCGTAATTTCATTTAACTACTAATTGACATAATACTGTGTTATACTACCAAAACGACATAATATAGCTTTTTAATCAGTTTTAAAACTAAACTGTTCAAATATTTTAACTATCCTTGCATATTTATATATACGACATTAATTTAAAATATCCTTCTTTTTTATGGGAATTTATCGATATTAACTGTAAAGAGTAAAGAAAGATTCTTGCTTTCCCATGAATGACAAAATGGTAAAATAGGGACCTTTCCTATTTATCCAATTAAAATAAAATATTAATTGTTTAAGAAAATGGGATGTGCTCCTATTTTATTCATACACCGTCACTATGACATGATATTTCTGATTAAAAAACTCTTGTTCTGTGTTGTGGCACAGAGTTTGTATTTCGGTTTTGTTATACGCTCATCTCCCTTGTAATTCTTTTCGGCGACCAGACCAACTCCACAATTTTCCGATAAAGTACCTGCCGGTCGTCCATATTTTTCTTTTTAAATTCCGAATGAGGTTTGAATGGGAGACTTACATTTTCTTTGAACCGCATAAATCCCGGATTGTGTTTGTAACAATCCTTGTGCAAGGATTTAGCTAGCAAGTTCTGACCGAAGTAGTAAGGTAGTTTTTCAGCAAATGGCAAATCACCGTAACTACTGTTAAAGCTCTTGGGGAGAAGCAGAAGCCCACCAATACGGTTTCTGTACTCTGCAAAATCAGCTGCACTAGAAAACTCATCGGTATGTCTTTCGGGGTGGTCAGCCCAAATGTGCTCTATCTCATAGCGGTTTTTCCCTTCAGCAATATAGTCAGTAAATTGGCTCGGCAGACCGGAAGAGGTCTCAATAAAATCGGTAATACGCGCAAGGAGGTGACGAATAAAATGTCGATTTTGCTGATGCAAATATAAGCGGTCGTTACTCCCAAAATTAATTGGTTCATTAATCAGCTTATTAATCAAAATATCTGCGAGTTCATCGACTGGTTTATTTCTTATTTCTTTCATGACATTAAACACGGAATATTGCATTGTTGAATATGTAATGCTCTTAAAATTCCATATTCTTCGCGCAATGATTATATCAACATAGGAAGAAACGATATATAGTTTTCTCTGTATATCCTCTTCATTATCGGCTTCGCAAAGTGGCGCAAGAAGAAGCGGATACTGCAGGGTAAATGCCATTTTCGCATTATAAAAAATCGATTCAAGCCCCTTTGTTAGTGACTGTGCTGCTTTCTTAATATCAATGAACTCTCGCAAGTAAAACTGCATGTCCCGGTTGATAAAGTTGAAAAAATCTTCGCTTTTGTTCAATTTAATTAGAGTTGTATTATTCCTAAGCCAGCGATGAAACTCGGTTCCGATTTTTTCAAAATCTTTAGCAGTTGCTCCCTTCTTTCTTTCACGAATAGTCTGGGCATACTGGCTCCTAAACCAGGTTTTAAAAGCCTCGCTGTTCTCATCTTTTCCAAGGTTACGTAGTTTTTCCGACCAACTCTTCCAGATGTCTACCGCTTTATTCCGTTTATCAGAGTCTTTTATTGAAGCCATCAGAAAGCCTTTCAACATATCAAGTGGATTCAGTGAAAGACCCCGATCATTCATAGTTTCAAAGATAGAATATGCATCATCGTCAGTAGAGGCAGTTATTTCTACAAAGTAGACATTCTGCAACAGCCAATCACTGAAGAATATCATTATATCTTCATTAAACTCTTCCGGAAACAAAGCTGCGATTTCATTGTACCGGTTTCTAATGTTATGAATTGATTCGGACGCATTTGCTGTATTACAGTCAGTATTGTCGAATAAAGCATTCATACAAGGATTTCTTTCCCCTACATCAATATTGAATGATTCCTTGCCGTACACATCCGAATAAATCAGACTAGAAATTTTTACCCTTTGTTTTTCGTTTTTTAATATATTTTTCAAGTAGATTAAGATAAGAGTAATGGTAGTCAGGCGCTGTTGACCGTCAATAATGTATTTACTGCCATCTTTCTCGCAGAGAATAATTGAACCAAGAAAATAATTCCCATAATTCTGAATGGCAGAGCGCTCATCTCCTTCTTCGTAACTTTCAAGAAACTTCTTTGTCAAGTCTTCGATAAGTTCCTGAAGATGTTTTGTCTGCCACTTGTATTCCCGCTGATAATAGTCTATTGAATACCGCGCATTTTCAAGAAGCATGCGGATGTTTTTTTCTTTTCCTGTTATTTCTTTCATTGCTATATCCTCCAAAAAATTTGTAGAATTAGTTTCTCCAGAATTTTTGAAATCTGATCCTAAGTTTCATCGACTTATTAAGCCACTTCAAAAAGTTAGGAAAAGTTACCAGATTATTGACTTGGCACCCCTTCCCTATTTATCTAATTTAAAAATAAAATATTACTCATCTAAGAAAATGGGATGTGTATCTATTTTATTTTAAATAGTATTCCCTTGTAATACGTGCTACATCCCACCCTATATTATACAGTTTGGATTCGATCAATTTTGCTCTTGTATCTGCTTCGTTATAACCCATATTTTGCCTCTGCTTATCGCTGTTTATTGAAATTTTTAATAAAATCTTCCTCAAGTAATCTCATTAGAAGGCTCGCTAAAGCTAAATATTCCATAGTCATATAAGGGTTGTGCTGTATGAAGTTTAAATGAGCTTTTTTATCCCTTACACCGACAATACCTTTAAATAAGTTCATAAAACCTCTTTGTTCAGCTTTATCGATACTATCCTTCAGTTCGTTCAGTTTGATTAAAGGCTGATTTTTTCCATCGCATCCAAATACCCTATTCATTAATTGGTCTCCGTCTAAATCCCGACCTGCACTATCCTTTGGATAATCTGCTACTTCTTTCACTCGACTTATTACTTCCACTAAAGATGCTTGAATTGCTTCTTTGTAATGGGTATCCGCAAACAATCTTGCTGAAACTGATTTTACCTTAGGATGCAAATCGTATTTCTTGAGAAAAGTTTCAATGGTATCGTGTCTTGGCAGATGTAAACCAGATGCGAGGGCGCTCTTTCCTTCGTCTGTTATTGTATACCAATTGTCGCCATTCTTATCGAAAATAAGTTCATCATCAATGAGTTTCTTAAAAGCTTTCTGCGCTAGAACTTTGTCTTTCTGTGTAGGCTCATGATTTAATATAGATCTTAGAAAATCACTTTGGGGCATAAAAAGATTATGAGGACAATCTTTATTCTTTGAAAAATATTCTAATAGTTTTTTAGAAAACCAGTCTAAATTTGCCATATCTCTCCTTTATTGAATATTATTTCTATTTTTTATAAACTTTTCCAAGTCCCCAAGCTTAACCCAACATTGACCAATCTTTGTAGCCTAACCCCGGTTTTCTCTAATTGGCTCTAGTACTCAATACTCAGGTATTATGGGGTCGGGTCTTGTAATATTACTTTTCATATTCCCTCTCGATTTTATTAATTAAAATGGGACAACGCATCCTATTTTTTCTATGGTTTGGCTTTCAATTTTACGAGGTCGTTCTTTAGGACGTCTATCTATAATAATACCTAAAGCCTCAACTATCTGTTTAAGAAACTCCTCAGATCCTATATGTTTTCCGCTAAAAGTTATCGAATTATTGACTTGGCACACCTTTCCTATTTATTTTATTTAAAAGTAAAATATTAATTATCTAAGAAAATGGGGTGTGTGCCCGTTTGTTATTCTATTTATTATTGAAATATTGCAATATTAAAACAGTTATTTGGAAAATTGAAAATATTTTTCTTGCCGATTTTTATCACATAAATTTAACTTTCCTTTGTGTCCAATATTAATTCATCTAATTTTTTTTCATCCCAATTATCTTTATTTTCTAAGAAATATATTATAGATTTTCTTGTTAATTCTCTCAATTCAATAAATATTTGTTTATCCAATGCAATCGATCTTTCGCCATGTACTATTTTACTTCTTAAATTATATGCCCCTTTTATAAGATGATAAATATGTATTCTTTCTTCTTTATTCTTTCCTAGTATATGAGCCATTCTCATGCTTAATCTATAAGATAATTCTTGAGAAATGTTTTTAAGATAGAGGTTTTCTAATACTATCATTAAATCTAAGAAAGAATCTCTGGGATAAGGCTCATTATAACTTTTATTAAAATATTCAATTGCTAAGTCAAATTTTGAAAGTAATATTTTATAAAAATTATTAAAAAAATTTATAAATGTCCGAATTTCACCTTTTTCTAATGTATAAATTTCTGGGTTTTTTCCATTCGGCCGAAGTTTATTATAAGATAAAAATCGTGTAGTATGCCCATATTCTGGGGCTTCTGACAGTGGTTGGACCATAAGATTATATCCTATTATTTCTTTTTTAAATAATCTAAAAATGGCGATTGCTTTTTTAATTTTTTCTTCAGCTTCATCTAAGAATTGTCCTGGTTCAATTTCTGGATCATCCTTTTCTAATATTACTTCAAGTAAATAATTTGAATAAACTGATCCCATAAAAACATTTTTATATAACTCAGCTAATCTTTCATCTTCAAAACTAGTAGTTAGTCTAATTAAAACATCGTTATCTAGAGTAATTTGTTCTTCATTAGAAATATCTACTTCAAAATTTAATAAAGAGACCCAAAATCTAGATATATATTTTTTTGTCATTAAATTATCACCTTATAAATAAAAAATAGTATTTTATGTACTCGATAATAGGAATGTTTAATTATGTATCACCCTTATTTAAAAAAGTTCAGACATTTTTAAAAATACCTTTCACTTGTATTTTTAAATTTTAAAACCCATAAATAAACATCTGCAATCTTTATTTCAGCACTTCGCAGCAAACTAATTCAGTTGGTTTATATTTTTCTTCATTTTTTTCTGTGTATTTTAATTCGCCCAATCTATATTGATTATATATTTTGATTAGGCTATTCAAATATTCAATTCCATCTACTTTTGTTTTTTCCAGCTTTCTTAAATCTCTAATTGCTTCTTCCGGAATTCCCCTATTTAACGCTTTGTTTATTTTTTCGATCAACATTAAATCTTCATCATTATCGACTTCTTTTCTATAGCTAATAATCTTTTTAATTACCTTAACAATCACGGGATCTTTTTTATAATCAGAATTAAGATTCTTTTGGTAATCTTTCTTAAAACATTCTTCAAGTTTCCCTAAACACTTATAAATTAGCTGTTTGTCTGTTCTGGACAAGTCGAACTGTTTTTCATCTTTCAGACATTTTATTTCTGACATTATTTTTCCTATATCTGATATAATTTTGCCTTCTTCGTTCACAATATAGAGATTATTTACATCACCTTTCCTGAAATAAGCAAAAACCCCTTCGTATTTCTTGTTCTTTTTGCAACTTCTTGTACCTAATTGTAAACTCTTAATATAATTCAAATACTCCGCCTGTTCTCTCTCTAATGTTTCAATGATCAACTCAGCTTCATCAAAGTTAAATTCCTCTTCATTTATTTCTTCTTCTAACTTTTCAATATCCTTCTGATCATAGATAGCATATAACGCTTCTTCGTTTAATCTTTCCGATTCATCTAATATTTTATGATCCTCACCAATATTATCATGGATTTCCTGAACTCTTCGTGATACTCTTTCCTTTAACGATATCTTCTCTTCTATTCTTTTGTGAGGAAGAAAATTATAAACTTGTATAAGATCATATTCAGAGCCAATCCTATCTATTCTTCCAATTCTCTGGATTAAAAGTACCGGATTCCAATGTAAATCATAATTTACCACAATTCCACAATCTTGAAGATTCAACCCCGAACTAAATACATCGGTAGAGACAATCACATCAATCGGGGCTTCCTTATCTTTCAATATATATTCGTTGGCTTTGGGAGCAAATCTTCTAATTATTGATATTGTATCTTTAACCCCAGAAGTCACAAAACACAAGTTATCAATTTTCCCTTCTAATCTTTTATGAAGATACTTAACCGTATCTGCATATTCAGAAAAAATTAAAACCTTCTCTTGTTTATGTTTATTCAATATCTTGGTAAGCTCATCAAATTTTTTATCACAACTTTCTGGAACATTCTTTAAATATTTTGATATATCACTTAATATAGCAATATCATTTATTAGATCCTGTTTTAATTCCTCTATTTTAAAATCATCCGCTTGATACTTTTTTGAAATTTCTTTTAGTTCCTCTAATGCGTCAACGATATTGATGTTTTCACTATAAATTATATCTTGTGCTTCTTCACCTGCAGGAATAATATTTTCTTCTAAACTTTCAAGAAATCTTCTATGAATCCTCAATAATCTTCTTATTGTTTCAGAAAAAGCAAAAATACTGCTTTCCAGTCTTTTATATAACATTACCTTATGCAATCCTTTAAGCAGTCCGGTTATCTTCCGCAGATTTATATAAATATCTTCATCCTTTTTTTCTTCCTTCACATAAGGCCACAAATTGTATTTGGCGTAAGTCAGTTTCCTCAATGCTCCTTCTATCTTTTTAAAGAGATTGTTATAAGTCTCATCAATATTATAAGAAACAGTTGCCAGCTTTCTTTTGGGAAATTGAATGGGTTCATCTTCAATAGATTGATAAAATTTCATAATATGTTGCCTTGTTCTCCTAATTAATAACTTGCTTAGTAAATCTTGAATTTTAGCTTCGTCTATTTCCACTTTATTAAAAAATTCTTTAAGAGAACCGCCTGTAACCTGATAATCATTTGAACCTTCCTGGTTAAAGAGCCTTATTTGATTATAAATATTCCAGATCGAAGTGTTTTGGGGAGTAGCAGTTACGAGGATTACTTTTTTGCCAGCTAAAAATGGATAAATCTCATAATATCTTTTGCTATCTGAATTTCTGAAATAGTGGCTTTCATCAATTAATACAACTTTTCTGTCCCGGTAAGTCCATAATTCACTGTCTTGATTGAATTCACCCTTGTACAAACCACCATGGGAAATTGCCTTTATATCAATTTTAAATTTTTCTCCAAAATCTTCCCACATTTTTATTAAACGAGGCGGACAGATTATCACCGCCCTTTCCCCCAACTGTTTGAGTAAGGCAGCTCCGATAAATGTCTTCCCTAGTCCTACAACATCACAGACAAAAACACCATCATAGCGATTCAAGATTTCGTAAGCTTGCATTACTGCTATTTTTTGAAACCGGTATAGCTTTGGCATTCCGCTCCAATCCCAAAGCACGTGAGAGCGATATTTCATTTTAGATTGAACGAGATTATAAAGAGTCAACATATAAATATCATACGGGTTAGCATATTTTAAAGCCCAACTCTCATCAATTGAACTTAAGAGTTCTTTTTTAAATGGCTCGGATTCCTCCCAGAGTTCTTCAAACCAATTATCGAGTTCTTTAAAATTTTCATTCCCCCGGACAATAACATTCAGTTCTGTGCTATGTTTGAACCCTGATAAGGTCAGATTACTACTGCCTACAACGGCTATTCCTTCACTCCTGGTTTGTTCTGCTGCTTCTTTTTTATATTTAAATATATATGCTTTTGAATGAAGACGTTGTTTAGTATATAATTTAACCTTAACTTTTCCCGATGCGATTAAATCTTTGAGCGATAGAAGCATATTTTCGTTTTCTTCGGATTGCTCTAACCCTCCGATATTATGACCTATCTTAGTTTTTAATGTACTGATAACCTCTTTCCTCTTTGATGCTTTTTGATATTTCAGCTTTTCTACTGCTTCTTCAAGTTCATCTCTTCTTGCTACGCCTTCTGCAATTTCCTCAAGGGTTTTTGTATCGGATACGCTGCCAATAATCAATTTTAATTCTTTCAAATGAGAAATATTGCCAATAACTTCATTAAATCCGGATAGAAATAAATATCCCACAGCAAATTTAGCTTCTTCTGTCGCTGTTAAAACAGAATTTATTTCATCTTTAAGAAAACTTCTTCTATTATCAATAATATCTGAATATTGTGGCATCTTTACTCTCCCTTATTTTTCTTCTTTATTTTCCCTTCAATCACTTTAGCTAATTTAGGATATCTTCTGAAATACCAGTTTTCCGCTTCTTTTATATCTTCTTTGTCGAGGTTATACATCTTATATACAAGTTCATCGATTTCCAATTGCTCATTAGTCATATAATCATATTTAGGATTTTGTTTTTGGTGGTGGATTATGGAATTTATATAAGGTATAATTCTAATTTTGATCATTGAAGGAATATTGTTTAATATAATTATTTTTTTTATTTCTTCTATCTGAAAATTAACAGTATGATCTAAAAAGTTCTTTGCAATATATTTTATAAGTTTACTGCAAAGAATACCAAGAAAGAGGGAATTGTTAATTCTATTCTGTAATTTAATATTTTTGCCCGCCACATCAAAAATTGTAGCGGCGCTACTCCTAAATGTTGGGGAATAATAACCTGTAAAAGATAGTGTTAAATCATTATTAAAATACATATGCGAATTTCTAAAGACATTGGCAACTTTATTTCCATCTCCTTTTTTAATTTTGCCATATTCTTTACAATACCTTTTTCGGTCTTCTATAGTCATTGTTTTCATCATTCGCCTAGAATTTTCTGACCAGTCAATAAAATAAGGAGTAGGCACATAATAATTTGGCAACCAACCCTCTTCAATATCTGATGCCCCACCTTTATCATAAGGGATAAAATATCTACCACCGAAATATCGGTTCCGATGAGTATTATGCTCTGGATTAGTACAAATTCCATTTTCTATTACATTCAACCTAAGTTCTTCATTCTCTTTTATCTTTTCAAGTTGACTTTCTTTTAACACCAAATTTAAGTCAACTTCCTGATAATTTGAGCCTTTTGTATTTGGTAGTTGTCTCAGATAATAATTATTATCCCCTGTCGTCATACCTTCTCTAATTTCTGCGATATCTCCAAGTTTCATTAATTTAATCTCTCTTCCATTAAAATTAACTTTCATTATAGGCGGGGCACTAAGGACTATATTGCTTGTATCGTCCATTAGTTTAAACAACTTTGGTGAAGCAATAAAAAAGGATAAATTAGAAAATTTACTAATAATCTTTTGCCAGTAGGCATAGATTGCCATTTCCTTATCAGAAATGATTGTATATCCTTCTTTGCATTTTTCATCAGGTTTAATGTCGACGATTAAATCCAGAGCAGCTTCTAAATCACCATTTTTAATATCAAGTCCGTGAAAATCCGCAGCAATCACAAGATTATCCTTCTCCTCTTCCGGACTACTCTTTTTAAATAAATAGATTCCGGTATTTACTGTTGCCTTAAAAGTTTTCATCGGAACAGATATTAGATATTGAGCTTTAGTCTCCTCAAACATTTTTTTGCGGAGTTTATAGTGTGTCATGATAGTCTGCCAGGTATCACTCATAATATAACAAAGTGTCCCACCCGGTCTTAAGATATTTAATCCCAGAGCGGTAAATGCTCCATAACTATCGCTGCTTCCCAGATTAAATTCATTCTTAAAAATCTCTTCGGCTACTGAAATACCATAGGGCGGGTTAGCTATAACAATATCAAAGCCCTCCTTTGCTCCCATAACCTCAAAGAAATCAAGATACCAGTTAAAAGTATCTATATCTTGACCCTTCTTTATTTCTTCAATTTCTTTTTCAAGAGATGATATTTCCTGTGTAAGAGTTTCTTTCTTTCTTTCTTCTTCCTTAATTTCTTTTTTAGTCTTTTCAATTAGGGTTAATTGACTGCCTATCGATTTAAGTTTATCCTTTAAAGAATATTGCATATTTTCAAGATACCAGATGGCAATATCACATTTTATTTTGATTATTTTATCTTTTAAAATCTGTTTCTTAACATCAATATCAACTTCTGAAAATTCGTCTTTTGATTTCTTATATTTTTCTATCAATTCAAATATCTTTTGATTAGTAAGAGTTCTTCGTTTTAAATCGAATTTAAATCCACATATTTTTGATACCAGGCTATCGCCTTTAAGAATTTTGAAATCAAGATTAATCAAAGGTGGAATATCCTTAATATTTTCAACTTCAAGGTCAACTATAAGGGACAGCCATAGCCTTAATCGGGCAAGATGAACTGCTCTTGATTGAATATCAACCCCGTAGATGCAATCTTCAATAATTTTTTTCCTTAAATTATACCTGCTCTCAGTTATCCCAATCTCATTATTTAATGTCTCTATCAGATTAACTAATTTATTAAGGATATCTACCGAAAAAGCACCCGACCCTACTCCCGGGTCAACTATTTTTAAGTTAAGGAGTTTCTTCTTAATTATTTCTGGCCTACCAATTCCATGTGTAGATAACTTATATATAAACGATTTAAAAATTTCCTCTGGTATTTCGGGTAATTCATTAATTAAATAATTTAATAAGGATTGCTTTGTCATAAAAGATACAATAAAACGTGGAGTATAATAGCTGCCAGATGCGCGGCGTGGGTCAGGGATATCTTTATATTTTTCTGCTTCTATGGAAAGAATTAATTCTTCAAAGATCTTTCCTAACATTTCAGGATCTATTGCTACTTCTTCTTCAAATTCAGTGTCCTCTCTAATAGTAAAATTAAATCGTTCTAATAAATCTTCAAAAATGTCATCAAATGCTTGATTTGGAATTGTAACTTTTTCCTCAATTTCCTGTTCAAATTCAAAAAGCCCTCCATTTAAAAAGGGGATATTTTTAAAATCTGGATGGTTAGAATCTTTGATAGAAAGTTTTTTGAATAGAGGGATTAAGAAATTTTTATAATAGTTTTTCTGGTTTAATTTAAAATTATTGTAAAGAAATTTATAATCACCATTAAGCCAACCCTTTTTCTGGATAAAATATAAAAATAAAAGGCGATTCATAATTTCCTGAGTTAATTCGTCAGCAATTCCATTTTTTAATAATGGATTATTATTTTTAATCACATCTCTTAATTCTTTATATTTCTCCACAAATTCTCTATAAAATTCTTTAGATACTGCCTCGACATCGAAAGCCTCTTCACATTTTGATGTCAAAGTTAATGTTGATATACGGTCATCAGCATAAATATTTGATAATCTCTCTGCAGCTGTTCTAAGCCTGTCTGTCTTGCCGACTGTTATTCTGCGAAATCCTCTTGCTTTACGTTCTTTATCTTTTCCTATATATTTAGTGTTAATAAAATGAGCTTCATTATTCTCTTTGTTTGTAAAAATAATAATATTTTCAGGATACTGTCTCGAGATACTTTTTACAGCTTCTCGTTCTATACCTTTTAATAAACTATCAATAATACAAAAAATAACTTTGAAATTATCAACTTTTGAAATTATCTTTATAGAAAGTATTTTATCCTTTACATTTTTAGGAAATTCAATAAGCACATCCTGATCAGTTGGTTCGAAATTTAATTTTTCTATGAACAATTTTTTTAGTATATCTGCATTTGCACCAATACTTTTTATTTGTTCAAGAATGGACAAAATCTCTGTTCTCCAGTTAACCACTTCATTCATAATAATATCTCCTTAAAATTATTTAAATTAATTGGCCTTCCTTTTTTAAGAAAAATAGAATTCGCTGAATGATCAAATACTAAAGGAGTTTTATTTTGGCTCAATAATTTACTAAAAAGTTTTTCAAGATTTCCTCCTTCATTGATACACAAAAATATGTTTTTATTTACGATATCAGAAATAAAATTATTTCTTTTTAAGGAATTGTAAAAGGTAATTTTATTTTTTTGTAAATAAAGAGAAGCCATTAATATTTTGCCTTTTTCAAATGGTCCTTTTAAATAATTATATACTTCTTGATTTTTAATACCCTTAGAAGTAAAAAATATTATCTCTTTATCTTTTGCCAATAATTTTTTTAGAATTCTTCTTTCAAAGGGCGAATGCCACCCACTGATAAAAACATAGGGTAATTCAACAAGAGAAAGCAATAATTTTTCTGCTGGTATTATAATATTTAGAGGAATTTCTCTGGAAATAAAAATACTAATCTTCTTCTTTTTTAGTAATTGTTCATTTCCTAATAAAAAAACCTGTTTATTATTTAAATAACTTTTTTGATATTTAATCATATTTTCATATTATATATATTATTTATCTTTAGACATAATAATTGTTGTATTGTTTTAAAATCTTATATTTTTCTTCACTTATAGTTTACTTGATGTCATTTTTAAATAAGGCACAAAATACACAATAATAGGTATTGTTAAATAAATCAATGGCTATATTCTCCATTCCTTGTCAATAATATCATTTGTTAAAAGTGTTTTATTCTCTAAAATCTTTTTAATTGGATCTAAGGTAAATCTTGAACCAATCTGAATTTTTTTATAAAGAAGATAGATAAGCGAATTCACATTAAAGTAAAAAACATCTCCTCTGCTTATTTCTCTAAAATTCTTCGCGATAAAAGCAGGATAAATTTTCTTTTCTTTCCGTACTTTTATTTCATCTTGTAAATATCTATCAATTGCTCTTTTATCTGATTCACTGGGAAAGAAATTAAATGTATTTTTACAATCATAAACTACTGCGTAGGTATCCAAAGAGAAAATACCATCTGCGTAAGCTCCGGAAAGTGTATGACCTTTTTGAATTATATCAAAACCTAAAGCCCTTAACAGATTGAAAATTCTATCTTCAAATTCCTCATTACCAAGGTTTTTAATTTCTATTTCTAAAAAATATTTTCCTATATAATCATGCCAACTTATAATTGTTTCCTTTAACTCCAGCAAATTTTTCCACTCCTCTGGCGGACTTTCACCAATATTTTTCAAAATATTTATTAATGTATCAGATTGTATTGAAGAAAATAGAGTTTTATTTTCATTAGGTAATTTACTTGTTAATTCCCAGCTTTCCGTTAAAGATTCCTGAATTAGATCAAATTCAAAATAAGGTTGTTCTGAAACACTATCATATCTCATGCCCTTAATTAGAAGGTAATTAAATTTCATATTCCTATAATCTTTATCTTTTTGTTTAATATATATTCCTAATCCTGGAAGAGGACAATTTTTAGATAATTCTTCCCAATCACTTAATTCTCTATGGCTTTTTTTTGGGTAAGGTGCTTCTTTGGGTGTACTCCAATAAGTTGGATGCCATCCAGTAGCTAATAAGATTACTTTTTTCAAAATTTTTTACCTCCTTTATTATGGACTAGCCCAACCTTATAAATAGTAAATGGCAACTATAAAAATCTTATTTTCTACATTTGATATTATGTCATTGTACCTTCATGGTCAAGGTCCGATACTTAACATATTTGAATAAATAGCTTTTTAAGTTATAATTTCGCTTTCTGCAAAAACAAAAAAAATAATATTCCAATATTTATTATTCGTAATTATTATAAATGTTATATATTGTATATTCGACGAAGTTCTTAAAAATCCTCTATTTTATTAATAATTTTCTATGATTAATTAACAATAATTATTATCTTCTGTTCTTCCCATTCATTCCAATCGAGTGTGGCTATTTCGGGTAGTTGGGTAAGGTCTTGCAGTTCTTTGAATCCTCCCAGTTCTTCTCTTAAGGCGATTATTTTCCGGGAGAGAGATTCGCTTATTTGTAAGATGCTGGTAAGTTCTTCTTGGGATGCGGAGTTGATATTTATAATTTTATCTTCTGTTTTTGCGGAAATGGAAGAAGTGGGTAAAAAATCTATTTTGGCTATTTTATATAATTGTTGAGTTCTCTCCAAACTGTATTTCTCAAACCAGAGCTTTTCAAATTGGTTTTGGTATCGGGCAATCACTTCCGGATCGTCTATTACCATTAAATTTTCGTCATTTCGGTTGTTGGCGGAAAAGGTCCAGTTATAAGAACCGGTGAGCAATAGGAGGTTGTCGATAAGGGCAAATTTGTGGTGCATTATATAATTGTTAGTGCTGATTCTTACTTTTATCCCCTTCTGCACCAGGAAACGGGATTGGCTGTATTGGTATTCAACCTGTTCTTTATCCAGATAGAGCCTTACCTTTACGCCTCGCTCTTGGGCTTTTACGAGAGGAAGGGCGATTTCTCTATCGGTAAAGATATACATGGCTATGTTAATAAAGGCTTCGGCCTGATTAATATTTTTGATGATTTCTTTTTGGGGATTGTCGTAAAGGGAGAAGTAGACTTCGGTTTTGGCAAGAGAGATAAGAAAAAATTGGGAGATAAGAATTATGGTTAGTAAAAGAATGATAGTTAATTTGATTTGTCTTTTATTTTGTGGCATTATTAGGTTTCTCTTTTTTAATTATTTTTAATAGAGCATGCCGGTGAACATCTGTCCTACTGAAAAAAGAGCTTTTATAATTACACCACGCAAGTTTAACTACATTATAGCAGAAATTTTAGTAAAAAAGAATTTTTTAAAAATTACATAGTTAATATTCGATAAAAGTTTGGGAAAATCTTTCGCAATGACAGATGAATGCTGGATTCCTGCTTTCGCAGGAATGACATGGAGGACCGGATGGAAAAAATTTTGTTGAAATAATAAATTATAAATGTATAATAATAATTGTTAAATAATTAACATAAAAGTAGTTGGCTAAATATGAAGAATGTAAATATTTAAAAAAGGAGGTCATTAAATAAAAAAAATAATATAGAAATTAACAGAAATATAGACTTAAATATATGTTTATCTACTTCTTCATTATCATCTTAGATATATGTTAGAGGCTATTCACTATTTATAAGCAGTTTTTAGTTATAGAAAGATAAAAAGAAAGGAAAGTACTAATGATCAAGCTAATGAAGATTAAAAGTTTAAAGAATTATGGTATCCCCTCTTGTATTGTAAACATCTGGGAAAAACACTGTTCTTCTTATTTGCTGCCGATACAGGAAGAAGCGGTAAGAAATTATGGGATTCTGGATGACAAGGAAAATCAAAATCTTTTGGTTGTTGCTCCCACTTCATCAGGAAAGACTTTTATCGGAGAGATGGCTGCTATAACCCAGGTAATCCATCAGAAAAAGGTTATCTATTTAGTCCCCTTAAGGTGTTTAGCTGAAGAAAAATATAGGCACTTTAAAAACCTTTACAGTAGTTACGGAATAGAGACGGTAGTCTCTACCCGTAACCATAGAGAAGACGACCAGCGCATAATCCAGGGAGATTATAAAATAGCGGTAATGGTCTACGAAAAATTCTACTATTTTCTTCTGAAACACCCCAATTTTTTAATAGATGTTTCACTGGTAATAATAGATGAAATGCAGATGATCAATCATCCGAAATGGGGTCCTCTCTTAGAAAATATAATAGACCATCTGCGGAGAAAAAATGGACATCTCCGAATCATCGCCCTATCTGCCCTTATAGAAAATCAAGAAGCACTCCTAAAATGGTTTCCTGCTCAATCCCTTATTTGTCATCAGCGTCCGGTAGAGCTGCGTAAAGGAATGGTAAGAGAAGGAATTTTTAAATATATTACCTCTAAAAAGAAAAAGACTTATCAGAGAGAAATATTTTTTAAGAAAGATGCAGTCCGCAATAATTGTTTCGGGGATTATCTGTTAGAAACAGTCAGATATTTTATTAACCAAAATGAATCTACCTTAATTTTCTTCTCTACCGGTGCTGAAACTCGAAAATGGGCTAAATGGCTGGCTTCCCGATTAGAGTCTTCTGCTACCTCTTCGGCTATAGGCGAACTTGGTGAAATGGAAGAGACTCTATCTAAAGATGAATTATTAGAGCTGTTACCAAAAGGGATTGCCTATCATAATCAGGACCTTTCCTGGGAAGAAAGAAATTTAGTAGAAACTTACCTTAAAAAGGGAGAGATAAAAGTTATCTGTGCTACTAACATCCTGGCTATGGGGATTAGTCTGCCTTTTAAGAATGTCATCATTTCCCTGGATAAAATTCATAATGGCGAGGAAGATGACCGCTATATTTATCGAACCGGTCTTACCTTTGCTGATATAGAAAATATGGCTGGAAGAGCCGGAATATTAAATATCGGAAAAGAGGGGAATTATATCCAGAATGGGCAGGAGTTTGGTAGGGTAATCTTCTTAGCCCATTCCCTTTTCTTTGAGACTATCTATCAGAAGCTTTACTTTAAATACCTTCAGAATAATAGTGCTTTGCAGGTAACTAACCATCTGGTGAAGAAGGAAAAAGACCTGCTTACTTTTCTCCTAGAATTCTTAGTAAATCATAAAGATGAATACAGTTTAAATAAAATAAAGCAATACCTCAGGGAAATCAGTGCTACTTCTGCTTGCCATCAGAGCAAGCCGGAGGAGGAAAATAATTTTTCAGGTTACTGGAAGTTCGATTTTGATAAAGATAATATCGAGAAAGAAATAGATTGTTGTCTGGACCTATTAGCCAAAAACAAATTGATTACAGAAGAAAAAAGTGGCATTTTATCTCCCACTATTAATGGTATCTTAGTCATAGCTAAAGGAATTAAAGTAGAAACCTATCTTCATTTTAAGACCTGGATGAAAAATAGTAAGAAGGGGGAAATTAGTAATTTAGAACTACTTATAGTCTTATCCTTATGCAAAAATGGTAAAGATCTCCCCATCCCCTGCTCTCAGTCTTATAGGAATGATAATAAAAGAGGAGAATATAATCATGAGTGGGATCAGGAAGAAATTTACTGGCATAGAATTTTAGGTTTAATCTTTGACCAGGGTGAAAGAAATAAAGAAATCTATCGGGATAAGTTTATACTGAAAGAGGGAGAAGAGGAAACATCCACTTTAGAGGATTATCTGTCTTGTAAAAAAACCCTTTTATTGTATGATTGGATAAAAGGAAATAAAGAGATGAAGAGCCTCGAACAGGAGTATTTCCTTTATGAGGGAGATGTGCTGCGTTTAGCAGAAGGATTTTGCTGGCTGGCTGATAGCTTAGCTGCTATAGCTGAAAGTGGATGCTGGAAGAAAAAGAGGAAGGAAGACCTTAAGCAGATAATATTGTTATCAGAAAGACTGATAGAAGGCATAGAAGAAGAAGGCTTGAGTTTGGCTCGGTTATATATACCCGGTCTAAGCCGCTATTATATTAGGAGATTGGTGAGAGAGGGCTATACTGATGAGAAGTGTTTGGGGGAAGTGCGGGAGGAAGAGCTGGCTAAAGTACTTCCCAGGAGGCTAGTCAAAGGAATTCAGGAGAGAACAAAAGAAGAAAGAGTCATTCAAGAAGTTAAAAAGCAAAAATTGACAGTTGAAGCTGAAAACTGTGAGCCTGAGCCGGCAATTCTCCCCTCTCCATTGAAAACCACAAATACTACTTCCGCATCTCATAACTTGCAATCCGCATCTGCAAGCTCTCCACCGAAAGCTGAAAACCAGAATTCTAATCTAAAACCTAAAAACCAAAAACCAAAAACTGTACTTGAAATCTCCCTCAACCGCCCGGATAGAATAATTTTTATGGGGAAAAAGATTGAGATAACCGCAAAAGAATTTTCCTTAATTCATCTTTTAGCCCAAAATAGAGGAAAAATACTTACCCATAATGATCTTTTAGATACAATTTGGAAAGAAAATGAGGATGCTACTTATGTTCAGATAACCTATCACCTATATAAAATAAGAAGGGACATTCTAAAAATTATTGGTAATAACAAAAAGAATAAAAAAAGGGTCAAAGATATTTTTAAAGTAATTTCTCGAAGGGGGATAATGTTGAATTTAGAAGAAGATGAATTGAAAATAAATTAATTTTTTTGACTTTTTTTTCTCATTTAAGATAAATTTTGCTTCAATTTTTTAAAAAATAATAATTATTTGCCTAATTAAAATCCAGATAACCGTTGTGTTATTTGGATTTTTTTTATTTTTCCTAATCTTAAATGAGATAAATAAAAAATAAACAAAAAGTAAACAATAAATAAACAAAAAACTTAGTACATGAAAAATTATTTATGATGTAATTATAGTGGTTGGCCAACCGATAACTGAAAACTATTTTCAACGAAGGAGAAAAAATGGAAAAAGAATTTCTTGAAAATCAAAATCAATTGACCAAGGAAGGATATGTTATCATCTCCTCTTATTTTTTAGATTACTGCGTAGAGATATTGGGAACCGGACCAGGTATGCTCTATATTCAATTGCTTAATTATTGCTACAAGGGTAAAGATCTAGCCTGGCCTACTTTAGCTACCTTAGGCAAGAAAATGCAATTTACCCCAAAATCTATAACCAAATTTCACCAGGTATTACTAAAACACGGATTAATTAAAAAGATAAGCAAAGGAAAGACTGCCTCAGGCAATTATAGGAGAAATATTTACCAAGTTACTCCTCTTCATATGGTAAAAAATACCCTATCGAAAGGTAATATTTTCCCCCATATAGAGGAAAAAATTACTCCTAACATAGGGAAAAAATTACCTACTAACAATACCAATCTTAAACATTACCAATTCAACAACAACAAAGAGAGAGAAGATGCTGCTGTTGTTGCTGTTGATTTTAAAAAATTAAAAGAGAAAGGAGAAGAAAAGATGCAGGCCCCATTTAATAGCAAGGAGCATTATACAGGGCAAGCAATAAGAGAAAGGATGGTTGAATTAGATTTTAAGGAGGAATTTATTGAAAAGATACTAAAAGAATATTCGGTGAAGAAAATTGAGGAAAAATTAGATTTACTTATGGAGAGGAGGAATATCCAAAGTCCCGCCGGCTGGCTGAGGTCAGCACTTAAGAATGATTACCGGGGAGAGGAACAGGAAGGATTTGATGAAGAACCTGTAGGACAATCGCCTCACCTGCCAACAGAAAACGTGAAAATTTCATCCAGAGAAGAAGCTCTACAACAGATTCAACTGGCCAAAGATAGATTGGATGCTATCACTCCCAGTTATCAAATAAGGAGAAGATGGCAAAAGAAGAAAGGAGAAGATATATGTCAGAATTAAAAGAACTAATCGCTAAAGCCAAGCAAAAAGACGTAAAAGCAATGGAGGAATTATTCAATCAATTTAAACCCCTACTAAAATCGAGGGCCAAAAGATACTCCCGAATGGGCTTAGAATATGATGATGTCTTTCAGCAGGCTGCCCTGCTATTTATCCTGGCGGTCTATGGTTATGAGGAAAAACCTCCAGTTACTTTTTCTCATTATATTAAGAAAAGAATCGATTGGGGTTTATGGGTCTATTACCGGAAATATTTTAAACAACAGATTGAAATTTCCAGTGGGCTAAAAATAGGTGACTGAGACTTGTAGAGGCGTATAGCAATACGCCCCTACCAAATATCGGAAGGAGGATAATGCTTTTGAATAGATTAGAAAATATCTTACAGGAAGTAGATATGGAAAGAGGCTACCAACTTCTAACCCTGAGAGAAAGAAATATTATCAGTTTGTATTATCTGGAGGGATACAAAGATGAAGAGATAGCAAGATTATACGGAATCAATCGTCAAAATGTAAACCGGCAACGTAAAAGAGGAATATCAAAATTAAAAATATTTTAATTTTTTTTGTAATGACTGTAGCGAAATCACCTCTTTTTTGCTCTTTATAAGTAGAGGGAGTTTTTAGCTAAGCTAAAAACAGTAACCAGTAATGAGTAATGAGTGAAATGTGAAAAATCTAAAGGCCAGGAACATATAAATATTATATTGCTCATTACTTATTACTACTCACTTATTACGCTAATTGGCTGTTGGCCAATTAGCCAGAAAGGAGGTGAAAATAAATGGCCACAGTTATAACAGTTCCCCGTGATTCAGCTTTACAGTTTAGATTAGTAGTAGGCACCAACCCGGAAACCGGAGCACCGATTATTAACAGCAAGACCTTTACTAAGATTAAATCTGCTGCTTTAGATCAAGATGTCTATGATGCAGCTAATGCTTTAGTGGACTTGCAGAAGTATACCGTAGATGAAATCAGACTTGAAAAAGAATCCCAACTAACTGAATAGTCGTTAGTCGGAAATGTAGGGGCACGATGCATCGTGCCCGAATAAGGACGGGTCGAATGAATTCGACCCCTACCTAATTGGTAAATTGGAGAATCGGTAAATTAATTTATACCCACACATAAACCCACGAACTAAAAACCAAAAACTAAAGACTAATAACGGATTTACCTACTGGTAAATCCTAAAAAGGAGGTGAAAAAATATAATGGCAACCGAATTAGGAGAAGTAACCAGTTACAAGAGACTGTATATGCAGTTTAGAGATAGTGCAGCTAAAACCATAAATCTAACCTTGAATAACCCCAAGAACGTAGATGATGGAGACTATGCTGACTTTGCAGCACAAGATGTAGCAGTAGAAGGAGTTATGGATACTATAATCGCTAAGAACATCTTCCATAATAATGGGAATGACTTAGTAGCCAAAGTCAATGCAAGAATCCTTGATTATAAGTCTACAGATGTTATGGATGTGTAGTTAGTCGTTAGTAAGAAAGGGATGGGGTTGGAGAGGGAAAGTTTATTTTGTAGGACAGGGTGGCACTCAAGTAATATTGAGTGCCACCCCCCTACCCTTTCACCACGGCACGCCGTGGTGCTACACTTGCAACTTGTAATTTGTAACCATTTTCGACTGAAAGGAGAAAATAATATGTTAGAAACAATCTTAAGTAAGTATCTACTCAATGCCTTGTTATTATCTCTCGTCTCTATCTTTTACAGTTTTCTAAAAAACAAATTAGGAGAAGACAGAGCAAGTACCATTAAAGAGGCTATCCTCTCCGCTATGCTCTGGGCAGAAGAAGAGCTGGGGATAGGAAATGGTAATCAGAAATGGGAGATAGCCTGGAAGAAGTTAATAGAGATACTGGCTGATAAGAATATCAGCTTAAAGAAGAGTGAGGAGAAAGCAGTGAAGATGATGATGAAGGCTAATGTAGGGAGGATCAATCAGCAGACTTACGATGTCTTATCAAAGAGAAAACTCTTGAAAGATAAAGGCCCTATCCAGCAGTCATTGTTAGCTAGTCGTTAGTGAATAGTGAATAGTCGTTAGTAGGAAACGTAGGGGCACGATGCATCGTGCCCGAATAAAGACGGGTCGAATTCATTCGACCCCTACCTAATTGGAAAATCAACTAACGACTGAAAGGAGTTATTCCCTATGGAGATGCTAAATGAAATTAATAATGTAGTTATCTCCCCATACTTCAACTTATCTGAATTTGCCTGTCCCTGCTGTAAGCGGGTGATGTTACATCCTAAACTGTTGGTTAAACTAATAGAATTAAGAAAGATATTAGAAAGACCGGTATATATTAACTCCGGGTATCGCTGTCCAGGATATAACCAGAAAGTTGGAGGAGTAGTAAATAGCTACCACTGTATCGGGCTGGCAGCAGATATTAAAGTAAAAGATATCAATCTGATTGACCTTTTAGGTTATTCTGAAGATGTAGATTTTAGCGGGATCGGATTCTATGAGAAGAAGAACTTTTTGCACTTGGATGTCCGTCCCACCAAACGCACCCGCTGGAGGAAATAAAAAGTTGCCCAAAAGTGCCTGGCACCTTTTGGCAACTTTTTGAGAAAGGAGGTAAATATTGGATATTCATAATTTAACTGATGTCATCGCCAACCAGGGCTTTCCTATCGCCTTATCGATACTCTTGATCTTTCGTATCGACAGATTTATGCAGGAGATAGTAGTTGCCCAGAAAGAAGGATATCGGCAGGTCCTGGAGAACACCAAAGAGATTCACAATACTATCACCACACTTAATCAGCAGAACCGGGAGTACTATTCTCTGCGCTTTACGGAAGTACAGAAAGAACTCTCCGGGATGAAGGTGGAGCTGGGTTCGCCCCGTTAAATGATTTATATTTATACGGGGGAAAATTGAATAGAGAGAAAAAATAAAAAAGGGCAAGCTATAGAGAAAGTAATCTTCCTTAGCCTGCCCTTTTTCTGTTCTCAAACCATATTTTAAAAAATGGGTATCTATTTATTCCCTGGTCGGGGCGAGAGGACTTGAACCTCCGACCCCCTGAACCCCATTCAGGTGCGCTTCCAAACTGCGCTACGCCCCGACTTTTACATTATACTAAATGATCCTTATTAAGGCAATATAAATTATAGTTTGATGAATCTTTTTCCTTCGATTTCTTTTATTAAATCTTTTAGTTCGAGGTTTAGTAGCATTTCGCTGACTTTACCGGCGGGAAGTTTGCTGGCTTCAATAATTTCATCTATTTGGGTAGGTTCTTTGGTAATTAACCGGTAAATTATCTTTTCTTCTTCGTTTAGAGAAGTATTTTCTTTTATCATCTCTTTTTCAGCTGTTTTTTGGGGAAATGCTATGTGAATTTCTTCCAAGATATCCTGATAATTGTTTACTAATTTTGCTCCCTGTTTTATTAAATTGTGTGAACCGTTGGATAACGGAGAGTTTATATTACCCGGAATTGCAAATACTTCCCTACCCTGGTCGAGGGCGAAATCAGCAGTGATTAAAGCACCGCTCTTTTCAGCTGCCTCCACTACCACCGTTCCCAAGCTTAATCCGCTGATAATACGATTCCTACGGGGGAAATTCTGTCTCTCCGGCAGAGTAGAAAGAGGAAACTCACTTATTACTGCTCCTGATTCTTGTATCTCCTGAGCCAGCCTTCTATTTTCGGGAGGATATATATGGTCAATGCCGCAACCCAATACTGCAATAGTGCGGCCATTTACCGAAAGTGCGCCTTTATGGGCGGCTGTATCTATTCCCCGGGCCATTCCGCTAATTATGGTCAATCCGACTAAAGCTAAATCTTTGCTTAATTTTTCGGCTACCATCTTTCCGTAGTAGGTGGCTTTTCTTGAGCCCACGATGGAGATAGAGTTTTTGTCTACTTCAACGATAGTTCCTTTAAAATACAAAACCGGGGGAGGATAATGTATGGTTTTTAGATTTTCGGGATATAGAGCATCCTCTATGGTTAATACATTGATTTTATATTTATGTATTAAATCTAATTCTTGTTCGGGGTTGATACTGTTTTTTTCTTCGAAGAGCCTTGAGGATATTTTACTGCTCAAATTTAGTATTTTGGATATTTCTCCTGATTTTGCCTGCCAGGCAGTATCGACTGAACCAAAGTATTCAAGTAATTTGTAAAATCTTTTTGGGCCTATGTCCGGTACTTTATTCAAGGCCAGCCAGTATTTTAATGAATTTTTTTTCAAGTGATGTTCCTCCTCGATTTCTTGCGGGTTCGATAAATCGAACCCCTACTACCCGCTATACGCTAAACGCTATATTGACTAATAAGGTCCTTTGCTGACTAATAGATTTACATTTTTGCTGTTTGAATTTATATTTCCCGGCTCAGGGGTTTGGGCGATTACTACGTCCTTGGGGACGGAAAAATGATTAGTATAAGTAATTCTGCCTAAAATCAGGCCAAATTCTTCGATAATAACAGTGGCTTCTTTCAGCTCTTTATTTCTGAGGTCAGGAATATCTAAGGCCATAACCTTACCCCCTTTACTTACCACCACATAAATTTCTCTGTTCATTTTTACTTTCGCCCCGCTGGCCGGATCCTGGGTGATGATTTTATTTCGGGAGATTCTTTCGTCAAATTCTTCACCGGAGACATATATCTTTAGTCCGGCATCATACAATTTTTCCTGAGCAACATTTAATTCGTCACCAATCACCGAGGGGACTACGGTATCGGAAACATCGAACATATTTTGGAATACCAGAAAGGCACAGGTCGCACCGGCACCCACTACTAAAATTATAAAAGCCGTGGTAAGAAATGATTTAAAGAAAAAACGAAAGATCTTTCCTATCCAATCCATTTATAACCCTATCCTTTTCTTATCATTTTTGCCATAAAGAATCCATCCAGTTCTAAATCCGAATTAGGAAGCCCGGGGAGTATCTGAATAAATTTATTTTGGTTGTGCTGACCTGATTTATAGACCGGTAATTTTCGCTCTTTTATAAATTTACTTAAATCTTCTAATTCGAAATCAGGATGTTTCTCTAAAAATTTACTTACTATTTCCTCGTTCTCTTCCGGTTCGGTACTACAGGTAGAATATACTAATCTCCCGCCGATTTTCAGGTAATTGGAAGCGATGTCCAGTATCTTCCCCTGCAGTTCGGCCAACTGCTCAAATCTTTTTGCATCATAAGTTTGCCATCTTAAATCAGGTTTTCTCCTGATCACTCCCAGACCGGTACAGGGGACATCTACTAAAACTTTATCTGCCGCTTTTAGATAATTATTATCTAATATGGCGCTATTATTCTGCCGGGTCTTTACTATATCGATTCCTAATCTCCGGCAGTTATCTTTTACCATTAATAATCTTGACTTATTACTGTCCATTGCCAGGATGTTGCCTTTGTTTGCCATTAATTGAGCAAGATGGGTAGTCTTCCCTCCCGGTGCGCTGCAAATATCTATTACCAATTCACCGGGTGAAGGGTCAAGCAGATGAGAGACCAGTATCGATGCTTCATCCTGAATCTGAAATAGTCCCTCCCGGTAAGCGGGAAATTTGGTGACATTGGGAAGTCCTTTAACCTGCAGTGCTTCTTCGGTAAAGATCCCTTCTCTTACTTTAATGTTTTCCTTTTCTAAAATCTTTTTTAAATCAGAGCGGGATAATTTCAGGGTATTAGTTCTAATCACTAAAGTTGGTATCTTATTATTCGCCTCACATATTTTAACCGTATCGGCGAAGCCAAATCTTTTCAGCCAGCGCTCGACTATCTGCAGGGGGTGGGAATAGATGGTGGAGATATACAGAGCGGTTTCTTTTTCTTTATCCGGCCAGTGAATCTTCTCTCTGTTTCGAATAATATTTCTTAAAACACCGTTTACAAATTTAGCTATCCCGGGATTCCCGTATTTTTTTGCTAATTGAACCGATTCATTACCTACCGCATAATCAGGAACTTTGTCTAAAAAAAGCAGCTGATAGACACCCATTCTTAATATATTTCTAATCAATACTGGGGTTTCCGACAGAGGTTTAGTAGAAAATTGAGATAGAGCCCAGTCTAATTTATTCCGGTTTCTTACCACTCCATAGGTTATCTCGGTGATAAAGGCGGCATCTCTGGTGGAAATTTCCTTATTATCCAATGACTTGCTTAACAGAATATTGATGTAGCCCTGTTTGGAATCAATTTTAACTAAAATAGTTAGTATGGTTTCTCTTATGGGATCAACTTTTGTTTTTTTCATAGACCTGATCTATTCTATTTCCCTTCTATCTTCTATTTCTCAGCACTATAAGCCGTAACAGATGAAAGACTGCCACCGAGGCAGCAGCCACGTAGGTTAATGCCGCGGCGTTTAAAACTTTTTTAACGGAATTAATCTCTTCTGTATCCGAAACAATATTTGCCCCAACCAACAGGTTTACCGCTCTCCTGCTGGCATCAAATTCGACCGGTAAAGTGACTAACTGAAACAGGACAGCTAAGGAAAAGGCAATAATGCCAATATCCATCAGGGCGGGAAAACTGAAGATAAAGCCGATTAAAAACAGGGGAACCGCCATGCTGGAGCCGATATTGGTGACCGGTACCAGATTGCTGCGAAGGGAGAGCGGAAAATAATCTTTGGCATCCTGAAGGGCATGACCGATCTCGTGGGCTACAATCCCCTGGGCAGCTATTGATTTACCATAATATATTTCTTCGGAGAGGCCCAGCTTTTTCTGCCTGGGGTCATAGTGGTCAGAAAGGCGGCCTTCTATCGGTTCTATCTTGATATCGCTCAAATTATTTCGCAATAACAGTTCTTCGGCGGTTTCTCTTCCGCTTAATCCGTTTTTGGCTAATATTTTTGAATATTTTGAATAGGTTGTTTTAACCTTGTATTGGGCATAAAGGGTTAATATTATGGCCGGTATTAAAATAAATATGGTGCTGTCGAAAAAAAACATAGAAACCTCCTAACCTAATACATCTCCTGCTTTAATCTTATAACCGTTGACAAATTGCTCGGCGGTTAATTCTTTTGAACCCGCAGGAATCAGCCTTAATATTTTTATAATTCCCTTATCCCCGGTAGAGATAAAAATACTATCTTTTTCGGTTTTTATTACCCTCCCGGGTTTGGGGGAGCCTGAACCTGTGTCCGCTTCACCCTGATAATCACCCAGAAATCTTGCCCGGGTAATTTTCAGCTTTCTGCCTTTATAAAAGGTAAAAGCACCGGGGTAGGGAATAGTTCCCCTGATTAGGTTATAAACCTTTTCTCCCTTATCGCTCCAGTCTATTTCCCCGTCTTCTTTGTTCATCTTGCGGGCAAAAGTTACCAGTTTATTATCCTGGGAGATTCTTTCTATTTTCCCGCTTTTTATTTTTTCTAAAAGTTTGGAGAGGGACCTGGCGCTTAAGTCAGATAACCTGTAGTAAAGTTCCCCACAGGTCTCATCCGGTAAAATATCTATCTTCTCCTGAAAGATAATTTCTCCGGCATCTACTTTCTCTTTCATAAACATAAAAGTTATCCCGGTCTCCTTTTCACCGTTTATAATAGCCCGGTTAATGGGGGCGGCACCCCGATATTTAGGCAGGAGAGAGCCGTGGATATTTATACAGCCTATTTTGGGAATATTCAAGATATTGTCGGAAAGAATCTGGCCATAAGCGACTACCAGGATAATATCCGGGCTGAATTCTTTTATTCTCTTTATAGATTCCTCATCATTGATGTTCTCCGGTTGAAATATTTCCAACCCTTTATTGAGGGCTATTTTTTTTATGGGGGTGGGCAAAATTTTTCTGCCACGCCCCTGAGGACGGTCCGGCTGGGTAATTACTGCTATTTTGTTTTCTTTGTTGTCAGCCAGTTTCTCTAAAACCGGCCCGCCAAAGTCTGCCGTTCCCATAAAAATAATTTTAAACATACTTTTCACCTTTAGGTGACAGGGGACGGTCCTCTGTCACCGTTTTTATTGTTTTTTCTTTTTTAATTTATTTAACAATATCTGTCTTTCCATTCTTCCTATTCTGTCAATAAATAAAATCCCGTCTAAATGATCGATCTCATGCTGCAGCGCGCGGGCAGTTAAACCTTCTTTGGTGATTTCAATCGGGTCTCCGTTCTCGTTAAGTGCTTTTATCGTTACTTTTGATGAACGCTTGACCTGGCTATAGATATCGGGAACACTTAAACATCCCTCTTCTGCTACAACTTCTCCCTCGCTTTTGATAATCATCGGATTTATCAATACTATTAATCCATCTTCTTCTCCGTCAACAAGAATTATTCTTTTTGGTATCCCCACTTGCAAGGCAGCAAGACCTACTCCGGAAGCGGTATACATGGTCTCAGCCAGATCTTTTATAAGATTTAATATTTCCGGAGTAATTTCCTTAACCGGTAGTGCTTTTTCCCTTAAAACGGGGTCGCCGTATTCTTTAATTTCTAATATTGCCATCTGTTTTCTCCTGTTGTAAGATTGGTGATGACACCGATACAATCTGTGTA